>OHFV01000051.1_pt1 | contig 78553 bp, 105 predicted proteins | sample 1567611 | NCBI WGS metagenome assembly OHFV01 (sample SAMEA3879532, study PRJEB24766) | human gut metagenome | biome: human-associated habitat; feature: feces | place: USA | collected 1985/1987
TAATAAATATATAATATAACTAGATATAAAAATAATTTCATTATAAATTAAAATTAGGTCTTGACAACATGGAAGTGCTATGATATAATGTTTACAAGAACAAACAAAAGCTCATACCCGACATGGGCTACAAGAGAAAGGTTTTATTATGATTGGAGAGTTTGAACAGGGCGTTCTTGATGAATTTAAAAGGAATGAATTAGAAAAAATGAAAGCTAACGTCGAAAATGTAAGTTATTACGATTACATTTCGCAAGCCATAAAAAGTCTTTCCGCGTATTGTAATTTATGTTCAGAGTGGAGTATTCATTGTGAGGATTGTAAGTTTGATAAGATTTGTCACGAATATCTCTACTCTAATCATCCTTATGATTTATGGGATTATTGATATGAATAATTATGAAGAGATTATGAATGGTCTTGTCAAATTAAGAGAATATTGCAAAAAACAAATTGCAGACGGTTGCTGTAACGAATGTAAATTCGGTGCTTTTTGTGACGTAAATCTTTTTGACACAAATCCATGTCCTAAAACTTGGGTGTTTGGTGATGAGGAAATTATTTGCGATGGGTAAAGCTGATTACAAAAAGAGAGAACTTATGGATAACGAGCAAGACGCACTACTTGAATATAAGGAGTTGGTCGGTGCTCACAATGCTGGTAAAAAGAAATGGTATAAAAAATATTTGAATAGAAAATACAGAAGAAAAGACAAGATGGAAGAGGTCGAGTTTGATGAAGAAATCTAATTACAAGAAAATCTGCAAAGATGATAAACTTGTTAGAGCTAAAGAAGATTTAGATGAAAAGAAAGAGGGGTTTCAGGTAACAGAGCAGCATTCAAGATGGTGTAAAAAGATGCTTGCAAGAAACTATCGTAAAAAGAATAGAAACGTAGAAATCGAAGAGGAAGAATAAAATGATTCTTTTAAATGTTATTTCTAAACTTATTGAAGTATGTGTTATTGGTTCTCTTGCGACTTTTGTTATTCTATTTGTGTCAGCGTGGATTAGAGGTGAATTTAAGAAATGATAAGTACATGGAATGAGTATAGAACAGGTAAACCTAAAGAAAGCAAGGATTATTTATGTGTAATTTTGCTTACAGATTTTAAAGGCGGCGGTTACTCTATTGAACAAGCCATTTTGAAGTATGATGTAGATACAGATAGCTTTGATTGTGATGGTGGCATGGCTGTACTATTTTGGACAGAGTGCCCGAAACTTCCAAATTATCTGAGTATTAGTGAGGTATTATGGAACTAAAATGGAATAAGTTTGTTCAAGAAGATAAAAATAGTTATCCAAAGAACGATGGAGATTATATGGTGTTCGGCGTTCAATCTTGCCGTAATGGTAATTGGATGACCAATAAAATTTATTGTCACTTTAATAAAGGGCCGTATGGTTTTAATGGTAAAAATTTAGCCGGGCATTTTGATATTGATAGTAATTCTTTTACTGTTCTTTATTGGGCAGAAGTACCAGACCCGGAAGAATTTAAGAAAGATTTTCCGTTTTAATGAGGTGATAAATTGAAAGAAACGATGGAATTATACCTAAATTACGCAAGTCATCATCCACTTGCTAAGGGTGTAGCTGATAAGCTATATAATAAGATGCCTTATCTATATAATCCTAGTGATAATAGTGATATTGCTGAATCTGCAAAGATTATTCTTAGGCAAACTAGACAGAAACTATATGATATGCTGAACACAGATGAATCTAAATACAATATTATTTTTACATCATCTGGCAGCGAGTCTAACAATACAGTTTTAAATGGTATTGATTATGACTGTCTTTATACCACTAATGCAGAGCATTCTAGTATTATGGAAAGACTTAAAAGCGATTTAAGATTCCGTGAAAATATTTTTATTAAGTCTGATGGAAGTACAATTGATTATAATTGGCTAAATGTGAATCTTGAAGATGACAATACTTCTAATCTACAGGATTTGGTATCTGTTCAGTGGGTCAACAATGAGACCGGACATATTAACAATGTAAAAAAGATTTCTGAAATTGTCCATGATAATGGTCATCTGTTTCATGTTGATGCTGTACAGGCTTTTGGGAAAATGCCAATCGACCTGTCTAAACTAGATGTTGATTTTATGTCAATCTCTGGTCATAAGATTGGCGCATTCTCTGGCGTTGGTGTTCTTGTCGCCAAAAAAGGCATTCGTATCGACCCTTTGATTTATGGTCATCAAGAGTTTGGTATGCGTGGTGGAACTGAGAATATTATTGGCATTGCTTCTCTTGATTATGCTCTTGATACTGTTGATTATTCACAGGAAACAATGGAAAAGCATGAAGCTATGAACAAGGCTATTTGTGACGGTCTATTTAAGCGTGGTCTTGATTACAGAATCAATAATCCCGGTATTGCTGAAATTATGAGTATTTCTTTTAAGGGCATTAATGGTGAGATGCTAAAAGATATTCTTGAATGGAAATATCATATTTATGTTTCTACTGGTTCCGCTTGCAATACTGGTATGAAGTCTTATGTACTTGAAGCGTATAATGTTCCTCGTGAGTACATTAATGGAACAATTCGTGTTAGCTTTGATAATTTAACAGATGAAGAAATTGAGTATTTCTGCGATGCTGTTAAGGAAGCTGTTGATTCTATTAAGGAGACTACCAATGCGTAAAGTAGGAGTTGGATTTGATTATTATGGAAATGTAGTCATAGTAGGAGATATTGTTAAGGCTAGATTTAGGCTAAATAATCCTTGGAAAGTTATTGAAATCTATATGATAGATATTAATACTTACAACTATCATCTTGGTAAAGGGACAGAGGATATTTGGCTTAACTATAAAGATGTTGAGTTTGTTTCACATGATGATGGGTCTTGTATCTTAGCCAACTGAACATAAAATTATACCCCTTATCTTTTTGTGATAAGGGGTATAATAATTTAACAGTAATTTAGTATTCTAAGCGCTATATAATGTCTCTACGATATCAAATATATCTATATATATTACCCTAAAATCATTATCGTAGCCACATCCATAACATTCATTCATCAAATCTTTGTTATACTCTAATACAGAGTCAATAATTACAATGTCGTATTTGTATCCTCGTATGTTATGGTCTTGCGTGATAATTTTAATATGTTTATTTTTTATTCTGATATCTGCCCTCCCGTTATAATAAGTGCAAAGGTTATCTTCAAATTTAGAGACCATATATTTGAAAAGAAGCCTTTGTTTCTGTAAATTTTCTACAATGATTAGTATATTGTTGTTTTCTTTCATATTAGTTTTCCACCTAATTTAACAGAGTAACGAAGGATGAATCCTTCTAATAGTATTGTAGCATATTTCACAAAGAAAGTCAAGTATTTTATTAAAAATTTTACAGTCGAGTTTTTGTTGTAAAATGAGATATAATTGATGATTTTTGCTACAAAAATATTTGGTGTTAAATTATTTTTACTTAATTTAAAAGAGAATGAAAGATTGATGTAGTGTGGGAAAGTGGTGAAGATGCTGGAATAATTGATTGTTTTATTTGAATCTATTTTGAATGTATAATACATAGCCTCATCTCTTCATTATAAAGAACGATACCACATTTTTATTTCAATCTATAAATTGTGGCCTGTTATAGATGCAACAATCATAATACGTCATCTTTACAAGACACAATGTTAAATCAATATCATAATAATAAATATTGAAATAGTAGTATTGTGTTGTGTTTGCTTGTAGTAGATAATATTAACTATTATAATAATTGGCTCATCTTAACTTTGTTTCTGTATCTTAACTCATTTTAAGTTAAAGTGCAGTATCAGAGTTAAGACTTGACAAAATCATAAGAATTATAGTATAATAGCAATAGTCCTATATGGACTAAAATAAAGAAAGGAACTATATGATGAAGAAATTATTGTGTGTTGTCATTACAGTAATGATAGTGATGAGTGTGTGTACAACAGTAGGAGCAGAAACATCAGAACAGAGAGTTGAGAGAATCTATCCTAACTGGAAAGAGGATTATGAACAGTGGAATAATAAGGAACTGGTAGATGGGTATGATATTGACATGAGAGCATTAGTAGTAGCTGTGATAGAACATGAGAGTAGATTTCGGGGAAACGTCGGAGAGAAATATAGGGGGTTGATGCAAATAAGTACAAGTAAGGATGTGCTTAAATTTTTAGGTGTGAGTAAAGATGAACTGTATAATGAAAAAACTAATATTAGATGTGGGGTAAAAATGTTGAAGTATTATTTGGAAAAGAGTAATGGGAATATAGAAAGAGCATTATGTATGTATGGGTGCGGAGAGGGTAATAGCGGCAAGAGAAAAACATATTGCAGACCAAGCCAAGAGATTCACATTTTATATAAGAAGTATAAAAATTTATTTGAACAAGAAGAATATAACAATTTCTTACTCGAAGAACTGGAAAACAGGAGCAGTGAGCTTGAATATCTAATTAAGGTTAGTGAAAGATGTGACAGTAAAAAGAGAAATTATTATGAAATGAGGATTAAGAGCGTAGAAAATGAAATTTATGAAATTGAAAAAATGTTGGGATAAGATGTTGACATTAACTGCATGATGTGCTATAATACTTATAGATAGAACAATAAGGAGAATTTATATGTATTGTTTATTTATGTGTTTTGTGGCAATTATTGTAATGGATATTATTTTTGGAAAGAGGTGAACTTATGGAGTTTCTTATTGGTGTTTTTATATTTTCAGCTGTACTGTATTGCTTATTTGACGAAAAGGATGATTGGGGTGAATGGTAATGATTAGTCGTAAGGCGTTTGTGAAGATTATGAAGGCGCTTACAAAGCATGATGATTTTGAAAACGCTATTAATAAGGTATTTCGTGACTTTGGCGATGATTCTGTAATTACGAGTTGCAACCTTGAAGGTGCAATTATGTATGTTATTCAGGAGCAATTCGATGACCTAGACGACGACTGGCTTGGTTATCTATGCTATGAGATGAATTATTTGCGTGATTACAAACCTGATTGTATTACTCTTGCTGACGGTTCTCATCCAGAAATTAATGACTGGAATGATGTTTATGATTTTCTCATTATGTGTATGAATGAACACAAAACTAGAAAGTAATGGTGATACCGCATGGGTTTGAAGATGTTGTTCGATGTACAGAAACCTGTGCGTCTACCAAGACAAGAAGTCATTGATAGGTTATATAAGGAGTTTACTGTATATCAAATTAACGATATGATTAACTCTAAAAATAAGCCAGAAACGGATTATCGGAGGTTATGCAGAAATATTGTGTCATATTATGACGCTCATGGGTATGTCTCTGAGAAGCAGAAGTTATGTTTATGTAGATATACAGCATATAACTTTCTTGAGCCGGAAAATTTATCAAAAATAATTACAAATAACTCTTGACAAACGATTTTTTCTGAGTATAATATTATATAGAAACCAATCCCGACTGGTTTTAAAAAACGACTTTTATTTACAAAAAAACTAAGGAGAAACAAAATGATTACGAAGATTTTTAACACGACTACGGTTGCTGATGGTTCTACTGAACGTCTGGTTGTTCACACGAAGATTGGAGAGTTTGAAGTTCCGGGTAAGCGCATTACTTGTCACGTTCGTCCTCGTGATAATGACGAGTATGATGTAGAATTTGGCAAGGCTCTTGCAAAGAAGAAGTTTGATATTCTTTCCACTGATGACCGTATCGGTCAGCACATGACTATGGCAAAGAATCTTCGTGCAATTGCCAAGAATCTGATGGATATCGCCGATAAGGAAGAGCGTATTTCGGATGATATGTGTGGCAAGATTGAAGATATGAAGTGTGCTTACGACTATTTTGTTGAGAAGCATTTTAACAATAACTAATAAAGGAGAATAAAAATGGAAGAGAAGCATATCAATATGATTGAACCTGTAGAAGACAAGGTAAAGCATAAGCCTGAAAAGATTCTATACTATACCTGTGTTGATTGTGGTGGTGTATTCCCTGTAAAGGAAGCAAAGATGGCAGAATGGTTTAATGCTCATGGCACATTCCCTTGCCATTGCGCTAATTGCAAGAAGCGTCGCGAGAATTTTGTTAAAAACAATAACAACTAATTTAACAAGGAGAATTATATAATGGGATTCAACTTTAAGGTTCAAAAGGCTGTTCGTGAGAAGATTGCTGTTAAGATTGCTCTGATGGGGCCTAGTGGTTCTGGTAAGAGCTATAGCGCATTACGTCTTGCAACTGGTATGCGTGAAGAGATGAAGAAGACTGGTACTGATGCCGGTACTAACGGACGTATCCTATTCGCCAACACAGAGGGTTCTCGTGGTCGCTATTATGCTAATGAATTTGATTATGACATTGTTGACCTTGTTCCTCCTTATGCGCCAGAACAGTTTACTGAGCTAATTAACTATGCGGTTGAAGAAAAGTACGCTATTCTTATTATTGATAGCACTTCTGCCGAATGGGAAGGTAAGGGCGGCTGTCTTGAGCTACAGCAACAGGCTGGTGGTCGTTATCAGGACTGGAAGCTAATTACCCCTCGTCATGATAAGTTTATTGACACTATGCAGTATAGTCCTATTCATATTATTGCTACTATGAAGGGCAAAGACCAGTATGAAGTTGATAAGGATGAGCGTGGTCGTACTGCTGTTAAGAAGCTGGGTGTCGGTGCAAAGCAGCGTGACGGTTTCGAGTATTACTTCACTACTACTTTCAACATTGATGTAACCTCTCACATGGCCAAGTGTGAAAAGGATAACACTCATATCTTTGAAAATGAGGGCTATACCATTCTGTCTGAGGACTTTGGTAAGAAGATTATCAAGTGGGCTAATAGTTCTGATGTAGAAGCTACTTCTGCAAAGACCTTTGCTCAGGCTCCTGATTATGACGGCTCTGGTTCTGTTAGCGAAACCTCTGAACTAACTGATACTATTAATAAGATTGGTAGTCTTGCACAGGCTCTAGTTGGTGCTGATAAGCTATCTAAGACTGACCTTGTTGGTATTATCAAGAAGTACCATACTAGTGCCAACTACAACTCTATTACTGATATTGGTGTTGCTAAGAATATTCTAGCTGAACTGGAAGCCAAGAACAACTAATAATAATACTTGACTTTTAGTCGAGTTTGATATATAATATATTTAACATTATAAAGGAGATTAAATCTATGAATACTCTGCATTTTTCTGGTCGTTTTGTTGCTGACCCTGAACTAAAGGAGACTAACGGTAATAAGTATACTTTCTTTACTCTTGCACAGGATGTTCACCTAAAGGATGGTAAGTCCAAGGCTATTTTCATTCCTTTCACTGCTTTTGGTCAGACTGCAGAAAGTATCTGCAAGTTCTTTAAGAAGGGTCAGCCCATTCTTGTTGATGCTTATATGTCTTCCTCCACTACTGAGGGCGATGGTAAGGACACTAAGATTACTCGTGTTAGCCAGATTGTAAACCGCTGGGAGTTTATGTCTGCCAATCCTAATACGGACAAGGGTTCTACCACCACTGCTAAGTCTGCTCCTGTTGATAGTGCCCCCACTGCGTCTGATGACCTTCCTTTCTAAGTAAAATTTAACCAAAAATAATTGATGGTTTTAGCCACCACCGATATGGTGGTGGCTATTTTATATTAAAGGAGGGAAAGCATGGAAGAAGAGAAGCAAAAGAAACTACCAACTTTCTCATTTTCTAAGCTAAAGAATTTTGGTGAGTGTCCAATTTGTTATTATAAAAACTACGTTTTGCATGAAAAGAAAAATGATAAAAGTGGTTTAAGTGAGTTTGGGACATTCTGCCATAAGATTCTTGAAATGTATGAGAAAGGACAGATTGAAATTTGGGAGATGTTATCTTATTATCAGGATAACTTTCAAACAGAAGTCCCATCTAGCTTTGTTGTAAAGATGTCTGATACATTTTCAAAAGACTTATATCCTTACTATTACGCAGACGGCGAGAATTATTTTACCAATTTTGAAGGATATTCAAATTGGGAAATTCTTGAATCGGAATATGAGTTTGAAATTCCTATTACTGATTACGCTCTGTTTAATGGCAAAGTTGACCTTATTGCTAGAAGTAAAAAGAGTGGTAGATTAATTATTATTGACCATAAATCTAAGTCTAAATTTAAGTCAAAAGAAGAACTCGCAGATTATGCAAAACAGTTATATCTATATGCTTATGCAGTTCACGAGAAGTATGATGAGTGGCCTAAGACCCTTTACTTCAATATGTTTCGCAAGGGTGAATTGGTAGTTATTCCTTTTGACAAGAAAGAATATCGTATGGCTATGGACTGGGCGAAACGCACCATTGATGCCATCCTCTCCGTAAACTGGGATAATTTCAAGGTCGAAGAGACAAATAATTTTTGCGTAGAACTTGAAGACCCTATTGTAAAAATTGAAAATCCGTGCTATAATACAGATACGAAGAAATTACGGTTTGGTGATGGACACAAGAAGTATTCAGAACTTTTTGATTACAAGAATGACTTCTACGGAAGAAATCTTTGTGGTTACAAAGATAACTGTGGACTCTGTGTAAGTCATCAATAAAAAGAAAGGGTTTAAATATGGCTAGTGCTTGATACTTTGTAGCGGTTATAATTCAACAGGAACGAAAAGAGGTGGTTAAAATTCTAAGAGTTTACAAAACGGAGATTAACCCAACTAAAGAACAGGCTGATAAAATTAGGCAGACTATTGGTGTTTGTAGATTTATTTATAATCTTTATTTGGCAGAAAATAAGAGAAGATATGAAAATGGAGAGAAATTTTTCTCTTATGTAGACTTTAGCAGATGGCTAAATCACAATTATTTAAAAGAAAACCCGGATAAATTATGGATTAAGGATGTTAGTACAAAATCCGTAACCCATAGTGTAATCAATGCAAATACGGCTTTTAAGAATTTCTTTAAAGGGTTATCGAAATATCCTAGGTTTAAGAAGAAGGATAAATCTGATGTTAAAATGTACTTTGTAAGGAATAGCGCGAAAGAAATTATTGAATGTGAACGGCATAGAATTAAAATACCATCTTTGGGTTGGGTTCGCCTAAAAGAAAAGGGTTATATCCCTACAAATCATAATACCCATATTATTAAGAGCGGTACAGTCTCTTATAAAGCAGGAAGATATTATGTGTCTGTGCTTGTTGAAGAAATGCAACTGCAAAAAGAGAAATTAAACGATTTTGGTATCGGTATTGACCTTGGGCTAAAAGAATTTGCCGTTCTAAGCAATGAAAGGATTTATAATAATATTAACAAAACTCAAAAAATTAAAAAGCTAGAAAAGAAGTTAAAACGAGAACAACGTAGTTTTTCAAGAATGTATGAATCTTATAAGAAGAGGAAGGTAAGAGATGAAACTTGCACAAAGTTCAATTATGAAAAACAAAAGTTAAAAGTTCAAAGATTATATCATAAGTTAAATAATATCAGAACAGATTATATCAACAAATGTATTAGTGAGATTGTGAGAACCAAACCGTCTTATATTGCCATTGAAGATTTAAATGTATCTGGTATGATGAAAAATAAGCATTTATCTAAAGCAATTCGGCAACAGAAGTTTTATGAATTTAGAACTAAGCTGACAGCTAAATGCAAAGAGTTAGGCATTGAATTAAGGGTTGTTGATAGATTTTATCCTTCTTCTAAGACTTGTCATAACTGCGGATGTGTTAAGCACGACTTGAAGTTATCAGAACGTGTTTATAAATGCCCTGAATGTGGTTTTACGATTGACCGTGATTTAAATGCTGCTCTTAATCTAAGAGATTTTAAAATCTATAAAGTTGCACTCTGATTAAGTGATAAATATATACCGATGACTTGTCGGGAATTTACGACTGTGGAGTGTACTTGAACTTGTGAGTAGTATATCTTCGGATTATGAAAGCATACACGATGAAGCAGTAAGAGGTGTCTGTGAAACCCTTAAATCTTATATAAAGAAATTTATATTTAAAGAAGTAGTTGCTCGACAAAATTAAGTTGTGCCAACTTAATTTATTTTATTTCATATAAAGGAGTAATAAAATATGGCTGACCTATTGGACAAGATTAAAGAAGCAGAACAAATGCTTGGGAACGAAGAACAGGCTATCGAGATTGCGAAGCTAATGAATCTTCGTAATTTTGACGAAGAAAAACTGACTGGTTCTTCTCCGTTCTCAAGCGATTCTAACCCTAGTTTTATTTGGAACAAAAAAGACCTTTGTTACCACGATTTTAGCAATGGTGGTAATTATAGTATTATTAACGCATATATGTATGCCTATGATGAAACTTACGCACAGGCTCTAAAGCGTCTGTTTGACCGTTGCCATATTGAATTTGATTTCAAGCGTGTTTTTGGTTATGATGAGCGTGAAAGCCTAGAGAATTATAAATTCCCCGTTGATGATTCTGTTGAAGATAATTCTAATGCTACTACCTACCTAAAGAAGCGTGGATTCACAGAAGAAACCATTAAGTTCTTTGATATTGGGCAGACTAAAAAAGGTGACGTTCAATTTAAACTAAAGGATATTAATGGTCGTCTTGTTGGTGTTAAATATCGTCATGCTCACGCTGTAAAGCATGGAGAGTCTAAGTATTGGTGGCAGGGTGATTGTTCTCCTTGCTATTCTCTGTTTAATATCAACCATATTGATATTACTCAGCCTCTTACGATTTGCGAGGGTTATCTCGATGCCATGGCTATTTGGCAATCTGGTAATCATAATGTTGTATCTATTCCGGGAGGCGCTACAGACCTAAACTGGATTAAATACAATTTCGACTTTCTTGAAAAATTTAAGAAGATTATTCTATGGCTTGATAATGATACTGCTGGCGAAGAAGGAACAAAGAAGATTGTTCAAAAGCTGGGTGAGTATCGTTGTTATATTGTAGAGTCTCCTGATTATGCACAGGAAGCTGTTGAAGAATATTACAAACAATTTAACCAAGAGAAACCTATCCGTAAAACAGATGCCAATAATGTAATGATTGCTATTGATGGCAGTGCAGTTCTAAAAATGATTGCAGATGCTAAAGCGGTAGAAAATCCTCGTGTTAAACACCTGTTTGATTACGAAGAACTGCAATTACAGAATGTGCCAAACATTTCTTTCGGGATTAAAGCTTTAAATAAGGTTCTATATGGCAATTTTGAAAATACACTTACTTTGATTACAGCTCTTGCCGGAAATGGCAAAAGTAGCCTACTAAATCAGATTTGTGTAGCCGCTCCATTGGAGCAAAATCAAAACGTATTTATTTATTCTGGCGAAATCCCTGCTCAGTTCTTGCTGGGTAATATTTTTAGACCTCTTGCGGGAGACCGTCATATTATAGAATATGATAACGGCCCAGACCGTCCAAAGGGCTACGCAGTATCAAAACAGGCTACAGATTTAATTCGTCAATATTATCACGAAAATCTATTTGTATATGATGACTGTTCAGACGACAGTTCTCTAAGCACAGAGAGTATGGGTCTGTTACAGCAGATGGATTATGCTTACCGTCGTTATAATACAACGTGTTTTGTGATTGATAATTTGATGTGTCTTGATTTAAGAGGTTGCGCTGGCGATACTAAACTGGAAAAACAGACAGATTTTATCAAACAGGTTAAAATGTTTACTCGTAAATATCCTGTTGAAGTAGCCCTTGTTGCTCATTCTCGCAAACTTGCCCAAGGAGAAACGGAAGTTGGTCTGCAAAGCGTTGCCGGAGCAATGGAAATCTCAAATCTCGCTGACAGATGTATCGCTTGTAAGATTCTGAATGAAGATTCAGAGGGTTATGATTTTCAGCTATCAGTTGTCAAAGACCGTCAATCAGGCAAGGCTGGTAGCAAACTAAAATTGTATTATGACAATTGTTCTATGCGTATTTTTTCTGATGAGCAAGAGCTTAATATGCGCTATCGCTGGGAGCGTGAACTTGGTAACAAGATTCATTATGATGATAATTTAAGCAAGAGAATTGTTGCTAATATCCCTGAACTTAAATTTAATCCTACTCCCACGTTTACCTCTGAACCTGATATTCCAACAGAATCAACACAAGAACCAAATCTTCCATTCTAAAATTTAACAAATAAATTAATAGTGCATCTTGACAGATGCACTATTTTTGTATATAATAATAATAGAAAGGAGTGTTCGTATGCCAAATTATACTGTATATCATTGCCACACCATGCTGTCAAATCCTAATGCTGGTATTGATAGTATTGCTACATTTAAGCAGTATGCAAATCTAGCAAAAGAATGTGGTATGACCGCGCTTGCAATTAGTGAGCATGGATGCTTTTACGAGTGGAAACATAAAAAAGATGCTATTGAAGCTGCTGGGCTAAAATATATCCACGCCTGTGAGTTTTATGTTACAGAGAGCCTTAACGAAAAAATCCGTGACAATTATCACTGCGTTTTGATTGCAAAGAACAAAGACGGATTTTTTGAACTAAATAAGATGTCGAGTCGTGCATATAATCGTGAAGACGGACATTTTTATTACGTTCCTCGTATTACTTTCGCAGAATTACTCGGAACAAGTAATAACATTATTGTGTGTACTGCGTGCGTAGCCTCGGTGCTTTGTAAAGGAAACGAAGAATTAAAAGAGAGATTTATTAAATTTCTTGCTAGGAACAAAGACCGTTGTTTTTTAGAGATTCAACATCATAATGTAGAGAAACAAAAGATTTACAACCAATATCTTTACGAACTAAGTAAACAAACTGATGTCCCATTAATTACAGGCACAGACTTTCACTGTGCGAATAAATTACAAGAAAAGGCAAGAAAAGTTCTTCAAGCTGGAAAGAGAGTCGTATTTAATGACGACGAAGCACAGTGGGATTTAACGTGGAAGAACTATGATGAACTTGTAGAGGCATATCGTATTCAAGACGCACTTCCTGAGTCTGTTTATCTTGAAGCGATTCAGAATACAAATGTTATGGCTGATATGGTACAGCCATTTACCCTTGATACATCATTTAAATTTCCGAAGATTTATGATGATTCTGAAAAGATTTTACGAGATAAGCTATTCAGCGCACAGGCTGTTGGTTCTATTGTAAGCGAAGGTTTCTCAGAAGATGATGTAAGAAACCGCCTTAATCATGAATTTAAGACATTCAAAGCCATTGACTCCGTTGACTATATTATCCTTGCAGACTATATTTCCAGATGGGAGAAAGACCACGGATTCTATACTGGCCCTGCTCGTGGGTCTGCCGCTTCTAGTCTTGCACTTTATTCTCTTGGTGTAACAGAAGTTAATCCTCTTAAATATGGTTTTCATTTTTGGCGCTTTATGGACGAATCTAAGTATAGTCTTCCCGACATTGATACAGACCAGTATTCAAAAGACCGTGATGCGACTAAGCGTTGGATGCTAAAAGACCATTTGGATTTACCTAATATTAAGACTTCTGAGATTATCACATTCAACACAATTGCTTTGCGCGGTGCTATTCGTGATATTGGACGTGGCCTTGATATGCCGCTTGAAACTGTTGATGAAATCGCAAAAGCAGTTTATGAAGCAACAGAAGGCGAAAACAAAGTAACGACAATTGATGATTTTTGGCGTAAGAAATATCCAAAGCTATTTGAGATTGTTGACTTAGTACAAGGCACTGTCACCTCTCTTGGTAGCCATCCTTCTGGTGTTCTTGTTGCAGATAGAGATATTGAATCAGAGCTTGGCATCTGTACCCTTGCTGGTGACGAATACCCCGTTTGCGTCTTGAATATGAAAGAACTTGATTCTCTGAATTGGGTTAAGATGGACGAACTAGCTCTTGATAATGTTGGCGTTATTAATAAATGCTGTGATGTCGCTGGCATTGAACGTATTTCTCCAAAGAATCTTACTTTCGATGATGATAAAGTTTTTGAATCAATTAAGAATGATACATCTCTTATTTTTCAGTTGAATAGTAATTATGGAGAACAAACTATCAAGAAAATTCTTAGTCCCGCATCTTGGAGTAGGATTCACCATGATTATCCGTCTATTACAAAGTTTGATATTATCACTTTTGTGTCTGGTTTAATTCGCCCTTGCGGAAAAGATGTTTACGATAATGCTGTAAATGGCATTGGGTATCATAGTGGCGTTAAGGAAATTGATGATTTACTTGCTTCTACAATGGGTTATCCTATTCTACAGGAACCTATTATGGAGTTCGTAATGAAATTCTGTGGGTATACATTCCTAGAAGCGGACAAATTAAGAAAAATTATTGGTAAAAAACTTGGTACAAAAGAACAATTACCAATTATCAAGCAGAGATTTGAAGAAAACGGAAAGGTTAGACTTGGACTCTCCCAAGAAAAATCTGATGAGATTATGGATATTTTTCTTGGTTGTGTTCTGAATGCCACTCGTTACAGTTTTTCTCTGGTTCATGCAGTTAGTTATACGTCTATCTCTTATGAATGTGCTTGGCTAAGATACTATTATCCTCTTGAATATATTTGTTGTTGCTTAAATATCTTTGTTGATGATGAAGACAAGACAAATGAGGCATCTGAATATGCAAAATCTATCAAAGTAAAAATCAAGAAACCAAAGTTTAGGTATTCAAAAGCAGAATATTTTGTTGACAAAGAATCTAATTCAATTTATAAAGGCATTGGCTCTGTTAAATTTATGAATCAGTCCTGTGCTGATGATTTATATAATTTACGAGATAACCATTATAATTCCTTTGTAGATTTACTACGAGATATTTACGAGAAAACATCTGTAAACTCTCGTCAATTAGATATCCTTATAAAGCTAGATTTCTTTGATGAGTTTGGTAATGCCAAAGAACTTCTGCGTCTTGTTAAGATGTATGATATGTTTGGTACAGCAAAGACTTTGAAAAAAGAAAAACTAGCTAACAGTGATGTCGTAAGGGCAATTGTAGAGAGACATTCCATCGGCACTACTAAAGCTGGAAAAGAATCTAAATCCTATTCTCAACTAGATAATATGGCAATTTTGAACGAATGTGAAACTTTGATTATGTCATTAGGTATCAAACCTATGACTATTAAAGAAAAAGCAGAAATTCAGAAAGAGTACATGGGTTATGTTGATATTGCAACAGGTAAGCAAGAAGACAGACCAAAGCTATATATCCTTGATGTCAAAACATTAAAGTCTAAGGCTAGTGGTAGAGTATGGGCTAGGCAAATCACGGCTCAGAGTATTGGTAGTGGCAAACAATCTAATTACACTATCACTTCTAAAAATTACCATGAAGAATTTCAAGTTGGAGACGTAATACTCTGTAAGCATCTTGAAAAACAGAAAGATTATTGGCACATAACTAACTATGAAGTTCTTGTGAATATTTAAAATTGTTTTAGGGCAGGGTATTGACAAACCCTGCCCTTTTTGCTATAATACTTATAGAAAGTGAGGGATTATAAATGAACGTAAAATATTATATTCTTAATGGCGTATCTACTGCTGGTAAAGATACCTTCGTAAATATGTGTAACGGTTATGACGGACACAAGATTTTTTGTTTCCAGTTTTCTAGCGTGGGTTGGGTTAAAGAAATAGCATATAAGCTTGGTTGGGATGGCAACAAGGACGAAAAGGGTCGTAACCTTCTTAGTGGTCTAAAACATCTTCTTACGAAATATGATGACGTACCGTTTAAAGAAACCGTTAAACAGATTCATTATTGGATAGAACCAACTGGGCATATCACACAGAATTATATTTTTAATTACGAATATACTCTTGTGTTTATTGATGTTCGTGAACCAGAAGAAATTGAGAAGTATAAGAAAGAGTTCCATGCAAAGACGATTCTAATTCGTAATCCAGAAGCAGAAGCAAAAGCATCCAACGAGAGTGACATGGATGTTCTAAATTATAATTATGACTATATTATTTGGAATCGCCATGATAAGAAAGTTCTCATGAATAATGCTGATAGGTTTATTAGATACGAATGTTTTAATGATGGGACTTGTAAATATCCAATTGAAATTGACAATGGTGTGACTATTAAATCAGGTGAATAATATGAAATTTAAGATTGAATCTTCTGGTTGTTGGAATAAACCGCTCGAAAAAACATATCCCGCTCTTAAAGAGTTTAACTATAAACAGGAATCTGCGAATTGTTCATACAGTGGTGTAATTTATATTAATTCTTTGGAAGAACTTATGAAGCTAAAAGACTCTGTAGGTGCAAAACTAATTATTGAAGATTCTTATGACCGTAAACAACAAATTATTACGATTTGTGATGATTATTTTGAATTAGGTGATTTATATGAAGCTGATTGAGGGCAAATACGCTGCCGCAAAAGTATTTACTGATAACATTGAAGAATCCGCATCTCAGCAGATTCTAACTTTGTGTAATCAGAGCTTTGTGGATGGATGCAAAATCCGTATTATGCCAGATGTTCATGCTGGCACTGGTTGCGTTATTGGTTTTACCGCTGACTTAGGGAATAAGGTTATTCCTTCCATTGTTGGTGTAGATATCGGTTGTGGTATGCTGGTTGCTGAACTTGGCAAGAACTATATTGACCCTGAGAAACTAGACGATGTAATCCATGCGCGTATTCCTGCCGGAATGGCTGTTCACGAAGAACCAACTCTCGAAGAGAACTTTCTGGATAATTTAACTTGTAAAGATTCTTTGCATAATATTGACTGGATTATTCGTAGTCTTGGCACTCTTGGCGGCGGTAATCACTTCATTGAACTGGATGAAGATGATAACGACAATCAATATTTGGTAATTCACACTGGAAGCCGCAATCTTGGGAAACAGGTGGCAGAGTACCACCAAAATGTTGCAATTTCAAATCTGAAAGGCAAGAACAAAAAGAAGGAAGTTATTGATTCTCTTATCAAGCAGTTAAAAGCAGAGAGAAGAGAAAAGGAAATCTCTCAGAAACTTTCTGAGTTAAATTTTAAGTTTCCAGACATCCCAAATGAACTTTGTTATCTTGATGGTAAAGACCGTGAAATATATCTTGGCGATATGTTTATTTGCCAGAGATTCGCAACTATGAACAGACTTCATATTATGAATGAGATTCTTAATGGTGTTGGTTTACAAGAAAAGATTCCAGAAATTCATTTCTTCCAAACGGTTCACAATTATATCGATATTGGTAATAATCGGTATTCTGACGGTATTATTAGAAAGGGTTCTGTCTCCGCTAAGAAGGGCGAGAAGCTGATTATTCCTCTAAACATGAAGGATGGAAGTCTGATTTGCATTGGTAAGGGCAACCCTGATTGGAACTGTTCTGCACCTCATGGTGCTGGCAGAATGTATAGCCGGGCGGCAGCTAAGAAAGCATTTAACATAGACGAGTTCAAGAAGCAGATGGATGGAATTTATTCAACCTCTGTGAACGAAGATACGCTGGATGAATGCCCAATGGCATATAAACCATCACAGGAAATTATCGACGCAATTTCTCCTACTGTTGAAATTATAAATCACATCAAACCTGTTTATAACTTCAAAGCTGGTGAATAAAAATGAATTTTGATGGAGGTAAATTTATGAAACCGACCCAAAAACAACTTGACTTTATTGCTAATATTCAAGAGTTTGTGGGTAAACCATTTACAGGAACGACGAAAGAAGAGGCAACATTATACATTTCTGAAAATATCGAAATGTATAAATTATTGACAATGGATAATTGGGCGTTAGAGAACGGTTGTTTTTAACAGGAGGATATATGTGGGTTTATGTATTTGATGAACCTATTCCAGAATACTTCAAAAACGGGAGACCGTATCTTCTAATTTTGTATTTCCATGAACGCTATGGATACAAAATTGAAAAGAACACAGAATGTGTAACTGCAGTGTGGGATAGCTCATGTGGGTGCTTCCGAGAATCAACAACAAAGACGGAGATTGACTCAAGAGATATTTCAGAATGGTGGAAAGATATTTGAGGTGATAGAGTTATGATTTATATTGTTCAGAGATGGTATATTTCAGAGTTTGAAGAATATGTTGATACAGTTCTTGTAACCACGAATCAAGATAAAGCGTTTATGGTATGTAAAGAAATGCAGAAACTATATCCGAATGACGATATTGACATTGCAGAGTGGCAAGACGGAGAAATCCCGTATCGTTATAAGTTTGAGTTAGGAGAAGTCAATGATTAACTTTATTTGGCAACTTATCAAAATTGGAATTGGTATTCTTCTGATTCTTGGTTTGAGCTATATTCTTCGTATTTTGATTTTGATTTATAAAGCGTCAAAGAAAGCTCAAAAGGAACAGCCGTCAGATTTGCCACTTTGTGACACTTGTGAGTACCTAAAATACAAAGATAGTAATGCAATATTAACTTATAATTGCAATTGTAGAGCTAGTAAATTTAACAGCCCACCAGAAATTTGCAATGATTATAAAAGGAAGTGGTATTAAATGGAAGAATATCCATCTGTTTTAGATACGCCAGAGTATAAACTTACCAAAATTGCAATTCATGCGGCAAGAGCATACTATGACAAAGAGACATTTGACCATGCCAAGCGTGTGGCTGATTATACTTCTGATAATGAAGCAATTCCTTGTTAAATGGAAAAGAAAAAAGAGTTAGTCACTATACTTTGTATCATGCGATATGTCCAGAATGCCAAAAGGAAGTTTGTTCTATTAACAGTCCGGTAGACAGAGATTTAGTATTTAAAGATGTATAACAAAGAAATCACAGAATCAGAAGATATTTTGAGTAAAGCAAATACTATGTCTTGATAAATAATTTGAAGAATAAAATGTATGATTTAAGAAATAGAGCACTACAAATCGCAAAGTCAAAACCGTTTGTTGACGATATTGTGAATTCACTATCACCTGAAGAAAAGAAAATGCTTGGAACGTCAAATGGAGAATACCTCTCTTTGAATGGGGGAGAATGTGTGATTAAAAGGTTTATTTATTTTGTAGGACGTGTGCCTGTAACTTTTTGTGATGTATTTAATAACACTGGTGATAATTACATTGATGTTGCTATCGCTACAAGAAACGGACAAGAGTTTAGAGGACATGGATTTGGATATCGGTTAGCAAATCAAATGATTAATTGGTATAAGTTAAACAATGAACTGTATGATAAGCAACTTATATGGATGACGCAAAAATACAATATTCCTTCAAATAAACTCGCTTTGAAGATAGGAATGGTCGAAGATAAAGAGTACAATATGTCGTCATTAGAATGGAATTGTTATAAAATATAAAACTTTAGATTTTCATTGAGAGGTGATATTATGTTGCTTTTTGAAATATTTATTGTTATTTTATTTCTCTTTTGGTTGTCTGGTGCTATATGGTGTGTTCACCCATATAAAGCAATGACATGGTTTTATCATGATATTCTTGGATGGCACGAACCTGTTGAAGAAAAGACATTTAAAAGGTATTCTGTTTGTTCTCGTTGTAAATTTTGTGGGAAGAAAATTATGATGGATAGTCAAGGAAATTGGTTCCAATATTAAGGATTTGATATGACAGAGTTAGAATCAAAACTTTTAATGGCAGATGCCGTTGTAGATATTATAAAAACCTGTGAATCAAAGCAAAAAGAATTTTGGATAGAAATGCGTCGTATGCTTCTATATGCTTCCGCAGAAGAGTTTAACAAGTATTGCATGAAAACCTCGAAAGAAGATGATTTTCTTGAAAAAATGGCAGAGCTGTTAATTCAAACAAATTTTGTTAAAATGATTAACGACATTGGAAGCAGGGGCGATTTTGCAGAACTTGGAGAAGAGACTGTATTCGATAATCCTATAAAGAAAGAAAATTCTGACTTATATCAAATTATCCACTTGACAGAGAGTAAGATTAAGAGGTATAATATTAATGGAACAAAAATTTAAGATAGACAAAATCATACGGATGTATTTCACAGATGAGAACGGAAACCCTAAAAGTAATATAGTTGAAGTTAATAAGACGGTAGATGAGCTTGATAAAGAATATCGGGACGGGTTCACATCTGAAACCAAAGATGTGACAGTATATCCAAAAGAAGAAAATAAACTTATTGCCCAAGGTAAGAATTATAAGATTACTCAAAAATATTCAGAATACACAGATGATAACGGCATAGCGATGGTTTATCCAAGTATTGCTAGAAATATCCTAAATAAAGACAAAGGAGAATAATTATGCTCAAGAGTACCGATAAGAAGCTAGAAGAAATCGGCTTTAAGAAAGTAAGGGAAGACAAGTGGGCGGTCGTATATGAGCGCTATAATGACATTGATAAATATATGCAGGTCTTAACTGTTGTTCATAAGACAGACGGAAACAATATTATTCAGTCCTATGATAAGGATACGTTTGATAAGCATTTTAAGGGCAATATTTGTGTTGGGTTGACTGGATACGAAACTAAGCTAATTCTAAAGAAAATGAAACAACTTGGTTGGTATAGCAAGTAAGGAGAGCAGTTATGTATAATATTCCACAAGAAATGATTGATGAATTTAACGAGAATATGATACCTATATGTCACCAATAGCAGAAACAATTGAAGGGACAGAATTAGATTATCATAACATAGCAAAAACAGTGAAGCCTAAGTCGTTTGAAGAAATGTCTTATGAAGAAAAAATTAAATCTGTAAATAAACAGATTGATGATTTGCTTGACTTTATTGAAAGAAATAAGCAGGCTAAATATAACATATGGAAGAAGGAGTTTTATAATGGAAGCAGTAAGTTATGAAGAAATTAAAGCAGCGCTGAATAAGGCGGGTCAGATTGGTTCTGTAGATGATATTAAGTTTGCTCGTAAAGACCAGTGGGTTAAATTTCCTACCAAGCGTGACGAAGATGGATGCTATGATATTTATGCCAATATTGATAATAACTTTGTAATTCCACCCCATACAAATAAGCTAGTTCCTACTGGTCTATATAGTGTTTTCGACAGAAAATATCGCATTGCTATTCGTGAGCGTGGTTCTAACACAAAAGCCAACATGATTGTTATGGCTGGACAGATTGACTCTGGGTATCGTGGAGAATGGTTTGTATCCATTTATAATGGCAACGATAAAAATATTGTTTTGTCAAATTATGGTGATGAAGTTGTTTACAGCGAAGATGAAATTCGTGTTCCAACCTCAAAAGCTATTGCCCAATTTGCCGTTGAATACGTTCCAGTTGTAAATATTTCTGAAATTAGTGTGGAAGAACTACAAAAGATTGATTCTGAACGTGGCATTGGCGCTCTTGGTAGTAGTAATAAGTGAGGCAATTATGTATAAAGCTCGTATTGAAAAACTTCATAAGAATGGTGTTATTACAGATGAAGAATATGATAATCTAGTAGATATCGGCTTTGATGATAATGGTAAGTTAAAGCCGGGTGTTTATAAAGGAGATATAACTACTCGTTATTGTCTTGGATTTGAACCGGGCAAAGAAAATCTTATCGAAGCTGTAAAAAATTCAGAACCTTGGCTTGGAGCCGAGAGTGATTACCCAGAACTATTTGGTACATACGGCATGGGCGTTTATGGCATTTGTGACTATTGGCGCTGGTGGACTCTGGATAATTTAACCGAAGTAGCCATTAAGCACGGGAAGAAGCCATTGGAATCTGCAACAGAATTAGAGCTTTGGAAGATGCTGGCGTTATCAAATTTATATTGGTACACGAACTATTCTGAATGGCATGACGAGGCAGAAAAACGTGCACATGATTGGGAAATGTGTTATCATAAAGCAAACGGAGACTTTGACGGATTTAATTTAGACAAAGAAGTTCTTGACAAAATCAAAGAACCGTGTTAAAATACTAATAAAGGAGGTCGATTCAAATGTTCGACAGTAAAGAAACTAAATACCCACTAAAAACTACAGGTGTTCTAACTCTTCTTAACACACAATTTTACCTTACTCAGATGGATTTACCTAATCTTGAACAGCTGATTCTTGTTCTAAATTCTCTAAAGCGTGAAGCGGATGCTCTTTCTAACGATGGCAAAGGCGGTTCTCGTGTTGTAATTTCGGGTTTCTATCTAAATGATTGGATTGATGATTGCATGACTATTTACAATGGCGCTCTCGAACTAATCAATGTTGTCTCAAAAGATAAGGAGAAAAAGTGATGCCAAAGATGAATGTGTTTATTAGTCAGCCTATGAATGGTAAGAAAACAGAAGAAATTGAATATGAGCGTGAACAATTTGTTAAAGACCTAAAGAAGTATCTAGGTGAAGATATCAATATCCTTGATACTATCTTCCATTTTGCAGAAGATGTCCAGTCTCTTGTTTATCTTGGTCGTTCTCTTGAGGTTCTTGCAAAGGCAGACCTAGCCGTGTTTATGGATGGCTGGGAGAATGCTCGTGGTTGCAAAATTGAACATCAGGCGGCTAAAGATTATGACATTCCTACGCTTGAGCTTAATGGCGCATGGTATCCTTGTACTTAATAGGTGATAATATGGCTGGTATTCGTGAAGTACGCTATAGTGACAAACAGACGATTGAAAGTTTGCCATTAGGAACTGTTTTTAAATATAAAGACAGGTGGTATATCAGGTCTGATATCTATTTCCATGACGATATGGAATTGACGCTTAGACAGCTTGGCGTATGTGATGATTGTATCGCCCATAGTTATTATTGTCTAGGTGTTGACTTGGTGACAGGATATCCAGAGTTAGCAGAGCATCAATATTCGTGGTGTCGTCCAGAAGCGATTGCCAGTGAGATTGATATTAAAATGAAAATCTAAAAACGCTAAAAAGAAGGAGACGTATCGTTTCGATACGTCTCCTTTAATATATGGATTAAACTGTTAGAAGTTTTTTCCAAGTTGTTTTTTGGGCTGTTAGTTCACCGTCAACCACACATCCATGGTCTTTTTGGAATTGTTTTACAGCATTGTCAAATTTAACACCAGCAATACCATCAGCATTGCCACAATCATATCCAAGATAATTTAGATATTCTTGTAATGGCTTTACAACTGCGTGTCTGTTATTTTTAGTTTTACTAATAGTGATTGTCGCTGCAATTGTTTTTCTTCCTGCAATACCATCTGTGGTTACACAGAGAGCAGATTGAATTTGTTTGATGTAGTCTTTTTTGGTTTTAATATTTGGCTGACCACCAAAAAAAGATTCGTCAATAATTTTATCGCAATCTAATCTATTGAAACCCGGAATTTTCATTGGGTTAGAACTTGAATATTGCCATAGTACAACATTCTTTTTATAAGAATAGTCACTCGCGTAATGTGCAACCCAGACAGGATAGGGCAGCTGGCTCATATCCAAGTTGGTTTTGAGCCAGCTAGAAGAAGCGTATACACCAGCTTGTTTGCCAGATGCAATAATGGTATCACAGAAGCCTTTTGCCGCTTCTGTTCTTGATTTAACAGAAATCGCATCTGCCCTACCATTGTGTTTTTCGTTGCTAAATTCAGAATCGAACCAAATGCCAAGTGTAGCGCCTTGATAATATTCACTGTTAATCATAGTATTAGCTTCTTCAATTCCTTCTTGCTTATTGATAGCTTGAGAGAAGAAATATAGACCATAAGGAATATTATATTGTTGACATTTAAATACATTGTAAGCAACGCAGTTATCCAGTTTTAGCGCACCATTTCCATAACCACGATAACCAAAACGAATAATGATACCTGTTAAATTTTCTTTAAAATACTGCCACTGTGAATCAGTGATTTTACCTTGTGCATAGGAGATATCTATAATATTTTTCAACAAATCACCTCTTTACCAATAATATTTCGGTCTTTCTTCCTTGAATAGCTTATATCTAAGCCAGTCGTCGATAAAGATGCAAACAAAAGACAATAATACCCAAAGAAGAGAGAATGGCAAACAAACCTGACCAAGAATATTAAACGGGATATGTGAATAATCCCAAATATGAAGACCAAGGAATAGATTTAATATAACTCCTGTGATAAACTCACAACACGTTACAACAAGTGCACCAATTATAGACTGTTTCCAAATTTCCATTTTCCAAGGTAGATAATTATTTAATCCACCAATGACAACGAAACAAAAACCTCCAAGAACACCCATTGTCCAATGAGTATGTCCGCGACAAAGTATTTCTATCCCACAATATGCAAAACCACCAATTAAAAACAAGATTATAATTTTAAGTGATTCTTTTGCAAAATTTCTCATACAATCACCTTATTCGTACTTAATCTCAATATTATCAACTTCATTTTTAGATTTGCATTCTTTAATTTTTACTTCAATATCTTGTTGTTTAGACACTATTGGTTTGACATATTTAACAATAGCGAGAGACAGCGCCGCAAGATTTTCGTAAGTCCACGCCCTACATCTATCTCCTGTTGTATTCCATGTAAGTTCCATAGGTTCCCCGATTGTAGATGAAATCTGATAAGCGGCAAGGTTACTTGTCAATAGTGCTTGTTTTTCTTCTGTAACGGAATAATACTCTCCATCAATCCATTGGAGTGGATGAGACGCAAGATATTCTTTAAGGTCAGTTTTGGATTTTGCAATTTTAGCATTTTTAATTTCGTTTAGTTTTGCTTCTAGCTCTTCTGCTGTATATAAGATGTATTTTTGAATTGGGATTTCTTCATCCCAAGCATCTTTTGCTTTCACTTCTTCAACGTCAACAATTTTTTTTACATCTTTGCCGCCATTTGGATATTCGGCAATGGTTTCATAATGAAATTTTTCTTTTACTTCATCAACTTTGTCATGGTGGATTGTTTTAATGTCATTTATAAGATATCCAAGTTCAAGATTAGGGTTGAAAATTTCATTCCCAGCTTCATCAATTATTTCCATTTTCTTCTCCTTTCTCCGGTTTTCCGGTTTACACCACCACATGCCCAGTGTCGTCCACCGGCAAGTCCTGTGGCAAAATCATACAGGGGCGGATACCACCCAAGTCGTAGCAGGCGAAAATACCCCGGTCGCCAACGGAGTCGATAGTAATGACATATCCACTGTCGCCACAGAATGGAGAGCGGAGCCACCAGTATGTGGCAGAGCCGTCGAGGAATGCGATACGCTTAGAATCCGAGCTATCATCCGCACAGCCCTTGAAATAGGCCAGCTCCGCACCTTCGCCGCTCGGCATATAGGGGAAGTTGAAACTCGTTTCGGTCGCACTGAGCAGGAAAATCTTCGCAGACAGGCCGTTCGAGCCGCTGGTGACAATCGTAGACATGCCGCCGCCATTGCGGTACGGGAGCTTTACCTGCTTGATGGCGTTCTTGATGTTCGACTCGAACAGGTTCAGGAACGTGCCGTTCAGGTAGGAGTGGATGGTGCTGTTGGCGTAGTCGTTAGTGCCCGAACTACGCCACTGGCGGTTTTCGTAGATGTCTTTCATCAGCAGCCACGTGCCATTGCAGCTTGCGTCATAGATGCTGGACGGCTTGCCCTGATGCACCACCAGCCAGTCGTAGTCCTTGCCGTTCACGGCGATTTTGACAGTCTTACCAACCGCGTAGTTGCCCAGCGGAGTGCCGCGCTGATACCACAGCCTTGCAACTCCATTTACACCAATGTATGCCTTCTGGACTTGATGTGCTTTATCGTCTGCTCCGATATACATTTGGGAGATGCTTTTCGCCACCCCCCCAATTCCGATATATGCACGCATATTGATTACCCCCTGTTTAGCCTGAAATTGCAGTCGTCAATTTCCCTGCAATCACCTGTATCTGAGCATTCGCCGCCGTCAAAATATTCTCTACGTTTGTTTGCAAGTCAGGAGGCAACGTGTCACCATACCGAATTGCAGAAATAGTTTCAATTTTATCCTCTCGCTTAATCCATTGACGTAATGCATTACAATATGTCGTTTGCTGAGTAACAAAACCTTTTGCGGCGATGTATAGTGCCATTATATCAGAAGCACTATACATTTCGCATGGTTCACCATCTGCGTGGTATGGGTATTCAGTCGCTCCAAGAGTGATTGCAGAAAAGATTCCGTCAATATTAGTTTGGTCATTTGCTGTTAAACTAAAATGTTTCTTACCAACACTTAGCTCGACATCAACACCGCTGTATATTACTTGTTCACAGCTAGACGACATTTCGTCTAGCTTACTCTGACGTACTTCGTCAATGGTTGGCTCTACAGGTTCTGGTTCTGGCGTAGGTTCCGGGACTTCTCCATATTCGTAGACAGTGTAGTATCCATTATCCATGGAAATGCCCCAATACTTTTCGCCGGGTTTAGCAGAACCATTATGTTCATCCACCGCGCTCTCAATGGAAGAATAATCCGCATTTTTAATCTCAACCTTATAGTCTGGGATAATTTTATCCATGACTCAAACACCTCCTTACGAATAAACGAACAAGACTGTGCCGGTTTCCAAAGGGCTTCCGGCTCCGGGGTCAGATGTCTGTGCCTTGAATTTAAAATTATTTACATTATCAATAGGTTCTACATTAATTGTTCCATCGCTTTCTACATTTATTCCCTTACCTATTTTAACCCCACCAATATCCTCTTTGGTTGCAGGGGAAAGAGCCATATATCCACCTATAGACGTTGGGCCATAAGCCATATTCATTCCTCCTTTTATTATATTTAATTTTTATTATAATGTAATTTAAATAAATCATAAAATAATTATCGAAAGACAATAAAACCGCATTTTGATGGGCGCTACAAATAGGAATTATGGAAACGTATAAATTAACCAACTCTTTTCCAGATGTGCACATAGTATGCGGCGGGCTGCACGGTATAGCTGCGGCCGTAGATAGGATTCGAGCGAGAAGCATCAAATTGAATATTATATTGGCTTCCAGAATATCCAGTGTAACCGCCATAATCAGTGCTCTTTTCACTAAAAGCCAGAGAACCCTTAGCGGAAAGTGCGTTAGCATCACCACTAAAGGGAGACCTGCCTACGCCTGTTGATTTTGTTGTAAAGCTGCCTGTGATGTTCGGCAGTCCGGCCTCCACCGTGCTTCCCGCTGTGTAGCCTGTGCCAGCACCCATCAGTACCCGGTTCTGCGCAATCTCCTGCCATGTACCGCCGAACAGTGCGGCAGGGCTTGTACGTGCGGTGCTCTGGTAGATGCTGCCCACGGGGTAGGCGGTTAGTTTGTCCACTTCTGGGATTACAATGTCAGCACTCAACACACCTTTATCGGAAATTCCTAGCCCATTTCCTACAATGATGCCACCTAGCTCTGTCGTCGTTGCAGGGGGCAGCATCGCTCCACCAATAGGGGTTTGACCAAAACTCATAAGGATATCTTCTCGAATAATGTAATAAAAAGCTTTAATAGGTTCTGTTGGGATGTTACGAGCACGGATTCTCAAATAATTAGGTAATGATTCTGTTGAAGTAAAATAACATTTTTTAGCGACTACATTACTATCTGGCGCAATGACAAGTGCAACACAATCACTTTCCGTGATTCCTGTAGCTACGATGTCAATATAATTCGGATAAGCGGAGTTACTATCTTGGCTCCATCCAGTTGCGGGAATCGTAATAGATACAAGATTTATTTTTTCTGCCGCCTCATAACCAAGTGCTCCATCAACGTTGTCTTTTATTAAACTAATCAAGCCTTTATTGCCAACTGTAATATTGTCTCCAATCTGTACAATACCGGCATTAGTTCTCGTAGCATAATTGGTGTCTGTAACAACGCTTGTTTTAGAATAAGGAGTAATAGCTTGGTCAACAGAGGGGGCATTTGCGGAGTATTTTAATACATATCCCCAACTGTCTTTTTTAGCTATAGATACATTGATAATAGAATTAAAGAATGTAGAGTCCGTGTTTATCCATAGTTCTGCATTACTCTGACCGTTTCCACCCGATGTTGGGATTAAATAGAAAAATTCTTTCTTTGTTGAATTGTTTTCGATATCTACATCAGAAGATTTTAGCTTATCATCATACATAATATAAGAGAAAATATAGGCTGTAGATAAATCGCTATTATTTGTCTGTGCTAAGTCATGGATGAATAATGTAATATTCTTACTATAAGCGACAGAGTTATTCTCTGTTGAAACAATTGTAGGACAGTTAATCTCAATTTTTATTAAATCACCGTCTGATGTGTTAGAAATGCTTCCTACATGAAACCATGTTTGTCCGGTTACAGTAGACGCAGGGATGGTTTCTGTTAATGTATATCCTTTTGGAGCAGCACCGTCAATTGTACTCGTCTCATTATTGCCCTTTGTGATAATGATTTTATCCCCTGTTGGATGTAAATCTTTGATGTACGTCGCATCTATTTGTTGACCAATAGAGTCATTTGTCGCACTTTTGGCATTGATATCCCAATTACCTGTGGCCCCGACACCATCCTTAGTAGGGTAGTTATTAAAGTTATCTTTTATTTCTTTATAAGCGTCATCAATTTTAACCCAGTTACTATTAGTATAATCAAAAATATTATTAAACCAGTCTGCCGCAAATTCTTTTGCGTCGGTAATGGCGTTATATAGTTTCAATTTTAGATTTGTTGATTCTTTTGGCATTTAATCACCTCTCAATAAATTTAATCATAAAAATCTGGGTCTTCTTGCTCAACTCTATATTTGTATAGAATATCAAAGATTGTTTTATTGTTAGAAAACTCGTCTTCAATTGTTCCGGTTGTTAAGTCTCCGATAGTACGTTTTTCTGTTATATATACGGCACTCTTTGTAACGTCTGGTGACTTAAATTTAAGACTCCCATAATCTATCTCTTTTTGTAAAATTTTCACAGTACCAGAAGACTTGTGATTAAATTTAAGAAGCATTTTTAATCCATCGACCTTGAAAATATCAAGAGCTTTCGCTATGACGTGTTTAAATATAAGAGAAGATTTTATAATTCCAAAATTTTTTACCAGAGCTTCAAATATATTATTAAAAAATAGTGATTTAGTAACAAATCTGCCATACGTTAAAACAATAGTCATACGAGCTTCTATTCTGGTTATAAAATTGAATCTAAATAGAAGCTCGTATATCCAAGTATAAACGAGGTCAAGAGTAGACAACTTTATTCTAATCGGTTTAATATAGTCGTTAGACAAATACTCTAGTATTTCGTCCGTTTCCAAAATATCTTCTTTGTATTTGATAACAACCTTTCCGTCTCTTTCTCTTACTTTGGCTTGCCGTTTTTCATAAGCTTGTCCCATATCTTTATCTCTATCGCATATTTTAATCTTGATAGGGACTTGATAATCAGAAACCGCATTTTTCTTTATTTCTTTTACTTTGATTTTTATTGGAGACTGACAATGTATGGACATATCCTGATTTCTGTCAGGAAGTTTAATTCTAATAGGAGGTAACAATTATAACACCTCCAAAAACGTCAAGCATTCTCTAGGGCGAAAATAGCTCCACCGGTTTTAATAATCAACTGAGAGTCAACGGTTAATACACGAGCGTTCGCAAAATTTCCCCATACCTCACAAGTTGTTCCTGTTTCTTCACTAGAAAGGAAGAAATATGGAACTGTAATTTGGTTTCCACCTGTAATTTCAGACATAGTGATTGCAACCTTGTTAGATACAAAACTTAACGGATAAGTTGAGTTATAAGTTGGAGTTGTAAAGTTATTTTGGTCATTGGTAATTCTAGTACGCTCATATCCTGCGTTCGTAGGCTCTCCACCAGTTGGAATTACACCATCTGTGATTGGTTTCGTAGAAAGACCAAAATACCAAACAGTAGGTGGAGTATAATTTTGTCCACCAAAGATTTCTGCGTTAATTTTATTCGCAAAGACTTTTGATACCATAAGATACCTCCTTTATTCGTAATCACGAATTTTTTCATTGAAAATTACAAACCCTTGTGCGCGTCTAAATTCTTTTTGGGGATTGCCGTTTTCAAAGTCATAATATAGAATTATTTGTTGTACATATTTACCGTGAATTAGTTTTTGAGTTTTGGAATCATCAATATGTACATAAACAATATTTGTTTCATCATCAATATAAACATCTCCACTTGGAGAATTTACAGAGTCTGATTTAAGCTCGATTAGTGGATTTTGATACTGACCAAATGGGCATAAAAGCCATTTAACATAGGTTTGGCTCTTAGAGGTTTTTCTTAACGTTACAACGTCCCCGTCAAAATCAATGAATTGAAATGGGATAGTAATTGTATCGCCTTGAAAAAATGTAATATCATCAATCTGTTGTGAATAGTCCCTGAATTGCTTAGATTCAATTCTCTCCACTATTATCCACCTCTTTTTCAATACGTTGTGGTTTGGGTTTACTCGGGTCTACAGGAATAACACCGTCCACTTCTTGCATTTCAGCGGGCAAAACAGATGCCGTGAAGTCTTTGATTTGCTTTTCAAGCATTTTCTGAACATCTTGTTCATAAGTATTAATATTTTTTTCTAGTTCTGTTAGGGCATCAATGCAGTTAGAAAGTGTTTTTAGATTACCATATCCAGATACAGACACAGCATTTAATGCCTGTTTAATTTTTTCTGTCAGAGAAATTAGATTTTCTTTTTCCATATTTTATACCCCTTTAAATACTTTATGTTTTAGTTAGAATTGTATAGCTTTTGCTACCAATTGTAACAGTCTGCCATAATAATTTATCGTTGTCATTGACTCCCATATCTGTTTTAGACAAATAATGTTGTGTTAAAGAATTATTTAGTACAAAATTATTATCAATCTGAGATGACGTATAATAATTTGACATATCAGATTTAAGTTGATAATTATTTTGCAGATATGTTAAAGTTCCCTCTATTTGAGAGCCATCAGACCAAATCGTATCGTTCCATGGCTTATAATTATCTTTTATAAATGCCTTTGTAGCATATAGATTACTAAGGTATTTATTGTTGTCTGCTATTTGTCCAGTAACGTAAGATGTCATATTATCTTGGTAAACAATATTGAATCCGGAATTATATATATCGTTTAACATTGTGCTAATAGTTCTTTTAGAGTAATAACCCCAGATTTTTCTCCACCCATCCGTGTCTCGTTTTCCAACAAGGTCTCTGATAGCAATATATGGGCCAACCCAGAAGAACGTTAGCAGTGTCCATGCTGCTTCAAAGAAGCCACCAGTAAGCCCACTACCAGCATCTTCAACAACGCCATCGGAACCTTCTGGCTGTATTGGGTCAGACGGTTTTGGAACTTCTGTGCCTCCTAGGTTCAACCCTGAAATACTCATGTGCCCGTCTGCCGTTAATTCAAATAACGGGTTTCCCTTATCATCTTTTATAATAGACGCCATATATCCATTATTCCCGTCGATAATATAACCCATACTTTCTCCATCACCGACAGTGATTCTACCACCGGTTATAGATAGGTTGCCATTTTTATCAACTTGAAATACATCTTTGTCGCCAGATGCTGTCTTTTTAAAAACATCAATACCTGAATCTGGACTTAATTTAATCTCCATGGAGCCATTACTAATTGTCATACCATCTTCATTAACGACAAAAGTGTTTGCACTATTTGAGATAACGAGATTATTACCCATTATTAATTTACCAACAATGCTATCTGCAATTAGCCCGTAAGCGTCTTTATTATTAGCATCTTTTATTTTGCCAAAAACAGCTTTTGTAGTAGCCCATCCATCATCTGTAAAACAAATTTTATTATTTGTTATCCAAAGTTGCTCTGGGCTAAAGCCATTTATATTATTATCCTCTTTAGATACTTTTCTTCCTTTAATGCCATAACTACCAAATGTAAAATCATTATCAGTAGTTGCCTTAATAGATTGATTTGCCGCAATTAATGCTGTTTTGGTGTATTGTGTAACAGCGTCGATTGTACCATTCGTTACAGGTTGAGATATGGCAGACAACAAAGACCCAACACTAGAGACCGCACTTGTTGTTTCGTTATGCAGTTCATCAAAAGTGTATGCTTCATCTGATAATCTAAATCTGTTTCCAAAAGTCATAGAAAAGCTATCTGGGTCATCATACTGTATTTCCATTTCTTGCAAATATGGAAATACCCAGTTATCGTCCGCAAGCTGTACATTTATAATTGAACCAAATAAACTACCATTATTTTTTTCAATAGATAATAGTTGCGTAATAAACGGTTTAAATTTTTCAACGAACAAGAAATTTGTACTGTCTAATTCAAAAGAAAATTTTGGTTGACTAACAACTTTTAATTTTTCATAACCAGCGTCTACAAGCTGTCCTGCCACATAGATATCATCGACAATAACATCTTCTTGCGTTAGTTCTCCAACAGACTTTATAACCATATCGCCATTTGGTTTAATAACCTCGACCTTTGTAGAGTTATCAGAATAGTCTTTTGTCTGCATACTATCTGTTACAATAAATGTATCATCGGAGAAACTTCCTTCAACAAGGAATGGGTCAAGTGCCAATTTTTCTTCATTTGTAAAATAATAATCATAAGAATACTGTTTTACAATTTTATCTCTTTCTGCTTGAATACTAGAAATTTCTTTTGTTAACGCATTTATGGAGTATTTTGAATGTGCGCCAGATGGTATTACACTATGGTTTTTTACTTCTGTAGATACGCTTTCACCTGTTGCAATAAGTGCAGAATCCGATGGAACATTAAAATCCGCATTTCTTGTTCTTTGATTTTCGTCTTCAACGTCCTCGAAATCTATCTTTCTGACATTATATAATTTACCACCTGTCTTTAAGATATTTAGGTTTGCTTCACAGGCTTGAGAATAGTTCTTCCAGTAAGCATATAATGTAACATTGCGGTTGCTATCTGTCGTATATCTATCAACCTCATAATAGTCAACAATGGTGTATCCTTTTGACTTCGCTTCTCCGTATGTCACATATCCTTCTTTTTCTACAATAAAAGACTTCCATTTTGCATAAACTTGGAGTTTGTCAAGAACTGAGTAGTCAGTGTACAAAGACATGTTCTGTTGTGCGGTATCACAGTATGTTTGCATCTGATTTAGTGATGCTTGCTGAGTCAAAAGTAGCAAATTAAACTTTTTTTGCAAAGAAGTCCACGAACCATAAGAATCTTCGCTTGTATCATAAATAGCATCTCTATTTGCCTTTTCCCACTCAAGAACTTTCTTTTTTAATTTATTATCTGTAATCCAATCATTATATTTTTCGTAATAGTTACTTGCGTTTTTATCAAGAACTCCTGTGTAATAATCAAGACAAAAAAGCTTTTTTGTTCCGTTTGGGTTAACTTTTGCAATACTAAGGTCTTCTGCTCCTGAAACATTGATAACGGTGTAAATATCATCAGACAATTCACTAACCGTGGCGTTTTTTACTAAATTATCAAAAGACAAAACGATGTTTGTTTTCTTAACAACCTCAGAAGTATCGTATGCGTTAATAACATAGTTTTCGTTATCAAATACAAACAACGCTTCATAAGATTGGGATACTTCATTTGTTAAAAAACCATACAATCCTTTATCTGTTTCGCTAAAAGAACGAGACTTATTTTTTAAAGAAGAGCTTACATATCCAATACTCCATTGTGGTGCAACCTTAATTAGTTGATGTAAAAGAGATTTCTCTGGTTGTGTTTCTCTATAAAAGAAATAGTTACTTGTTATGACTGTTGTACTCGAAGTATTATTAATATCTCCCGCTGTTGTTACAAAAGTTAGATTTATTCCTTTATTATTTAATAGATATTCTACGGAGTATGCCTGAATAGACTTATGAGTAATTTTATCTTCAAGCTCTTCATCATCACTGCTAATTGTAAAATATCCAAACCCATCAACGTGAATTAGTCTGCTTTTGCGAAGTTTTTCATAGCATAGATTTGGTTTGTTATTGATTTCTTTGTAAACAGTAAATGTTACTTCTGAACAAGAACCCCATTTAGGAGAGATTACTAATTCAGAGATGCCAGCAACAATACCTATTACGGTTTTGTCTGGGTTACATAACTCAATAATCGGGTATTCATATCTTTTATTTAAATCAAAAGTGAAATTAATAATAACTCCCCCCTAACCGCTTGGCGTTTTGATAAACTATATACATGTAGTCTGCTACGCCATATACTGAAATAGTATTCATTCCACGAGGAATTTTAAAAAATTTTTTATTAAATTTTGAAAAAATATCACTAGTGACCGTATCATTTAACGTCATAACACAACTTTCATTATCAAGATAAACAATATCGTTTTTATTTAGATGTGAAAAGCTTGTTGTTACATTATAATCAACGGCTTTCTCTATGTAAGAAATAGAAATTCCATTTAATTTGCAATAAGTTGTGCATTTGTCGTATGTTTCATTATTTAACATAATTACTCCATTCTTAACGACCATATATTTCCCATCGCTATAATGCTTAACATTTATACTAAAATTCCCATCAGTAGACATGTGAAATTTTAGTATTGGTTTCATAAACTCAAAATCGTCTGAATAATTTTCAAAAATAAAAGTGTCTGTTTTGGTTACGTCTGGGTTTAATGTATATTTTTCAACTCTTTCAAATTCATGCGCATATGGAGCATCGCATTCAACTGTTGCAGATACGCCACGATACCCATCGCCATAAATCAAATCTTCATCTAGATGAATTATGCAATTATAATAATAACGCTCAAAATGTTCTGCGCATATTTGAAGCTGTTCATATCTGACAGGAGCGGTGAGCCAATTCTTTAAGTTTGTCAATTCGTAAATATCAACAGCGTTATCAAATACAATTTCAATAGGAAACTGCAATACGTCCTCATACTCAGTGTCGAGATATTGTTTTATAGGATTTCTTCTAATTGACGCAGTAATAACATTCTTGTCGCCACCAGAAGTTCTATTTGTATAAGAGTTATCTATAAACACTAATGAGACATTGTATGCTTCACTTTGAACTCCGTTAAAAATAAAAGGATATCCCATCGGCATAAATATCACTCCTTTCATATATAGCCGACTTGTTAAGATATCCTAATAGTATCGGCAATTTTAATTAAACTGTTGCTGCTTTTATATTTTTATATCCGTCAATTCTGGTTTGATTATTAATCTTTTTGAGAACTCTATTCACAATATTATCTGCTTCTTTCTTCAAAGAATTTACAGTAGAAATATCTGCGTCTCCTTGAATATTAATAGGCATAGAAATATTTATTGTAGAATTATCAGAGCTAGAATATGTCTTAGTATTTGTATTCGCTGACTTGACGGCAGTATCCACCGCGCTACTAAATGGACTACCCGTGAATCTGTTGCTAGAAGCAGAGCTTGTCGCATTGTTAGCCCATGTAGGAACAACCGCCTCGCCAACTTTTAGAATAGATACAGTTTCATCATCATTAAGGCCTAGCATCTTATCAAGAGCAGGGTTCTCCTTTTTAACATAGTCAGCGCCAGTATGGTGCTTTTTTGCTGTAAAAGACTGCGTAGGCTGAGCAACTTTACTGCTCTTTGTTTTATTTACAATAGATGCAATAGATGCTACTAGTGCAATTGCGCCTGCTACCGCCGCTGCCGCAATAACCCAACCAACAACAGGAATAGAAGCCATGGCTGTTGCGATTGCATCAAGGACGCCACCCATGGCTGTGCCAACCGTGCTAACTAGGGTTCCTAATGCAGTAAAGATTCCGGGGAAGAAGCCCGTAATTCCAGCACCAATTGCATCACCAATTGCACTTGCGCCTTTTGCAATTGGACTAAACAGGCTAGAGAATGTGGTTGTTATTGTTTGTAAACCGCCGCCCATTGTGCTAACGATTCCATTCCAGTCAAGGTTAAATACCCCTCTTAATGTGTTTCCAAGACCGTTAAAAATCCCAGAGGCAGATTGTATACCCGGTTGTATAACCTGACCGATGCCATTAGCAAAATTTCCAAAGTTTTTAGTAATTCCTTCTAGTGAAGAATTAATGTTTTTAGAAACACCAGATAGATTAAGCCCGTTTGTAATCTTCCCGCCAATTTCGTTTAAGCTCTTATAACCTGTTTTAATAGTTCCTGTTACATCTGTGTCTATACCAGAACCAAATATCTTATTATATCCAGTAAGTAAATTTGTTACTGTATCTTGACCGGTTCCAATTAGAGCTTTACTAATTAGATTTTTAACTAGGTCACTACTAAGAATTTTAATAAATGTATTGAAGCCATTTTGGATATTCCCTAGAGTAGTTTCAAATTGTTTCTGAGCATCTTGCAAAGTTTGTTTTTGCGCTTCTATAGCTTTCTTTTCTGCTTCAATCGTCTTTTCATATTCTGATTTTTCTTTATCAAGAGCATCAATCTTTACGTTATAATCGTTATCCTTTTGCCAATCAGCAAGGTCTTTTTCTTTTTCTGCTCTTTCATCGAGAAGTTTCAAACGTTTAGCTTGTGCTTCTGCTGAGTTATCATATTGCAACTCCATTAATTGAGCATCAATGTCTGCAATAGACTTATTCTTTTCAGCAAGCTCGTCAGCGTTATCCATCTCTTCTTTTTGAAGTTTCAGGAGTTCTTTTTGCTGGTCAATTTTGTCTTCAAAAGCATCTTTTTGGTCATCAAGTTCGTCAGAAATCTTATCAAGGTTGTCAATCTGAGCATCATATCTGTCAGAAATCTTACCTAACATATCAAACAGAAAATCGCCAGCTTTTTCAAGTAGGTCGATTGCTGTATCAATCATGTCTTCGATTTCATCTTGTAATGCTTTGATATTCTTAGAAGCGTCATCATATAGGTCTTGTTGGGCATCATCAAGTGTACCAGTAGACTTTAGTAAGGCGCTTGTAACAGCTTCTATTTGTTTCTCTACTGGCTCTCCGCTAATATCACCAAGGTTTAACGCTTCTGCCATAGCAGCTCTGTAATCTGCGTCATTGGTGATTTTGTCAATAAACTTCTGATAATCCGCTTTTGCTGCATTAAGTGCTTCGTCAGAACTCCAAGCGCCATAAATACCATCTTTATATTTTTCTATAACAGCTTTAGCAGAACTCAAATCTTCTTTAGCTAGATTCTTTAGAAGTTTTTGGTACGATTCTTGAATTGTGCCAGCTTGTTTTTGCCATAGCGTTGTTAGTTCTTGAATTTGTTGTTCAACCGGCATGTCTTTTATATCAAGGTTAAACGCATCAGCTAGAACTTTTCTGGCTTTTGGGTCATTTATGACTTCATTTAAGATTTTGTCGTATCTGTCTTGGAACTCTTTGATTACAGTTGGGTCATCCCAGTTAGCATTCTCAGAATACAACTGTACAACGCTCTTTAGGTTTTTAACTTTTTCTTTAATTGAGTCTTCAAATTCTTTCGCAGCTTTATCGGCGGCAGATTTCCCAGATTTACCAGAAGAGCCAGATTTCCCGGAAGATTTGCCTTTTGAAGGTGTATAAGTTAGTCCAGCTTTTTCTAGTTTTGTTAAAGCATCTAATTGCTCTTGTAAATCGTCCTTGGTCTCTTGCGCTTGCTTTCCTTGTTGTTTAAGATAATATTCTGTTTTTTGCTGTCCACGATACGTGTCTAAATCCGTCGCAGAGACCTTTTCTCCTGCGTCTATTCTTTTTTGGATAAGCTTACCAAGAGCAATCATTTCTTGTTCTATTGCTTTTATTCTTTTTTTTGTTTCATCAATCACAGACTGCGTTTGTGCTATTTGTTGTTTTTTTGTTTCAATAGCTGTATTAAAGTAACCATTTGATAAATCTTGAAGAGAATCAATATTTATTCTAATATGCCCATTTTCTACAGTAAGCGCACTAACAAGAGATGGCTCTTGTTCAATTAGTTTCTGAACCGTGGCGACACTAAGCTCGCCCTTTTCTTTCATTTCGCTATATGCCGCATTTAGAATCTCTTGTTTCTCTGTGACATTTGCAACGGTAGAAATGTAATCCTTCATTGCCTCGTCTTGAGTAACAAGAGCATTTGTCGCCTCAGTAGTCCAGTCTGCAACTTGTTTGGAAGTTAATTCAAATATCGCTTGATTGACTTGCCCGTACATCTGCTGGAACTTCGTAAGGAGTTCTTGTGTTAAATTGTCAATGTTTAAGTCATTGACATCAATGTTCATAGCTTGCGCCCAAGCTGCTTTTATAGAATCATCAGAATTTAGAATTTGTTGTGCAAATTTATTTGCATACGCTTCTGCCGTCTTTTGCCCGGCTTCGTCACCAGCTTGGACAGCTTCTTGTAACTTATCAGAAATACCAGAAGTGTCAATCAAATTTTGGACTTTAATCGTTTCAAAATTAGACGGGTCAAGCGCTAGGTTAACCGTGTCAAGTTGCTCTTGAAGCATCTTATACACGTCAGAACTTGTATCCCCAAGATTTTGTAAAGTTTGCATATCTTGAAGAATTGTTAATTTCTGATTTTGTAAAGCAAGTGTTTGAGCGTCCATCTGAGAATTAAGTTGTTGTAACCTAGTCGCATAATTCTCATCTGTTTTATCGAGATTTTGTTTTTCTTTGTTTAGCTGGGCAATATTCGCAAGGAGTTGATTGACGCTTGCCGATTCTGCATCATAAAGTCTTGGTGCAATACCCACAAAAGAAGACTGATATTCTTCAACAGACTTATTATCGCCATATCTTGATTTAATTTCTCCCTGAGTTTTTTCTTTTGATACGGCTTTATTCGCCTCATTAACATCATTTTGCGTTTTCTGAATTTCTTTTAGAACATCAAGTTGTTCTTGAAGGTTCTCTTTTTGTTGCTCATCTGCTAATGTTAAAGTACCTTTAGAGTTGATTTCTGAGATTTGTTTGTTAATTTCAGTTATTTTATTATTTGTCTCATCAAGGTTCTGTTGGCTCTCTTGCAAGGCTTCATTTGCTTTTTTGACTTGTGCCTCTGGTTGAGCATCTTTCCAAGCGTTCCATGCAACTTTCGCAACAGCTCCAATGGCGGTAATGGCTGCTACTACACCCCATATTGGTACTGCAACAGAACCTATTGTAAATAATGTTGTATTTAGCGCCCCAATCGCACTTGTGGCAGTTATTGCAAGACTTGGAAGTTGCCCAATTAAATTGGATGTCTCCCATATATTTTTAAGTATATTGCCTGCGAAAGCTGTTGCTAGAGCAACACCGAGAACTTTAATTAGTGGACTTAAAACTGGAATTTTATTTAGTAAAATATTTAGAATTTCTACGACTTTGGACAAACCGTCGTAGGCTAATGCAAGGGTTCTATCAAGGTTAGAATCCTGTGCAAATTGTTGAACACTTGCGGTTAATCTGTTTTGCGCAGCTTCAAGAGATTCATTGTAAACCGTCATCTTTTCGGCAGCAACGCCATTTGCATTTTGAGAAACTTCGGTTGCTTCCAAGACTTTATTGTAATCTTCCATAGCTGCAATAAATACGTTTCTCTGTCTTGTTTTGTTATTTATTTCACAAAGTTGCTATCTTTGTATATTATGTTATATCGACTAATAATTTAAAACTATGTTTATCTACGAAATCAAGAAACTGTTCTTTTGTATTATTTCCGAATCCATATTCTTTATGAAACATCGTATGAATTTCTTTTGTCAAACAAACTCCGTGTCCATACTCTCGCTGTTTCTTATCAAATAAGTCAAGAATCTCTCCAAGATATTCCTCGTCATACATTTCGGGAGAAGCGTTTGGTTCAAGAGGAATAATGTCTGCGACTTCTTTTATAATGAGATTCGCAGAATAAAGATGATGAACGTCGTCAAATTCTTCTCCTGTGATTACACATTTATGATTACAATATGCAATACTCTCGTTTCTCCAACCGGGTGTGCTTTTACGACAAAATTCAGCAATACTTTTATATCCTCGTCCTAAGATTGGTTCAGAATGTTTCCATCCGTAAGACAAACGCTTATCCTTTACGACTCTCCAATGATGGCCGAGAATTTCTCCGATTTCAAAATCTGACATTTTAAGATAGTTGTTTCTTATAAAAGCAATATCTTCCTCCGTGAATCTATTGCTTTTATATAAATTAAGTTTTTGAGATTCGTTGATTATGGCATTCTTTGTTCTTCCAAATATTTTACAAAGTTCTTTATTGTCTGTGTTTGGATATAATTTGATAAATTTTTCTATTTCTTCTTGTGTCCAAGGTTTTGATTTTAGCAACCTTAGTTCTCCCATTTTTCTAATAATGGCATCTTTGGATTTATTTGGTAAATGCAATCTCGGAATGTCTTCTAGCCTTGTTGTTAAATAAACACCTCTAAGAATTTCAACCTCTTCGTCAGACCATTCAATCTTTTTATTTGGACTATTCCTTACGATTCCAAGTTTACTTGCTTTGGTAATAATATTTCCTTTTTCTCTATGAATAAAAGATAAAATATTATCCCATGAATCATTAGGATAATGCTCTTTTAATAATTGAATTTCTTCGTCTGTCCATCTGATTACTTTTCCCATTTATAACCTCAATATAACATAAAAATGCTCATGCTTTTACATGAGAATAGACTATATCTTGCATATCTATGATATGCCGTACCATTTCGATTTAAGGGGTTTTCACCCACGCAGTAGCGAATTGCGCCCTACTCCTATTGCGTTAATTTAACGCTAATTGGATAGTCGTTGAGCCTTCGACTATTTTCATAGTTGCTTGGTTGCGGGTTGCCCAATTCTTGACTATTTTACTATACTTGGATTGATTACTTCCAACCATTATTATATCACTATAATAACTTAGTTGTCAAGACTCTAAAGGGGTTTCCCGTCAATTAAGTACGTTTTACGCCAGCACTTATCGAACCGGCGACAACATAAGCCAACTGGTTCTGTTCAAGAGTGCTCATGTTATTCCATTTCGCACCGATTTCATCAAGAACAGTACCAATTTCACGCATTTTGCCGTTTGTATCAACTAGGGTAATTCCGTATTTGGATAGAACTTTATCTGCATCATTGATTGTGTGGGTTATACCTTGTTCATCAACGAGGTCATCCAAATCTACTTTTGCCGTGATTTTTGATATACGCGAGATGATACTCTGCCAAGCAGACCCAATAACTTCTGGTGCTTGTCGAGTCTTTTCCTCAGAAATAGTAATTAGACCAATTAGTTTATCAAGTCCTACCCCTGCTTGTCCAGCAGAACTAGCGACTTTTTGTAATGCTGTAGAGATTTCACCTGTACTAGCGGCATAATTTAAGTCAACCGCAACAAGTTTATCTACGATTTGGCTTGTATCTTCTACAGCCACATTATAGGATTTTGTGATTGCAGTGAGTTGGTCAGTCGCCTCGCCTGCGTCCAATTGACCAACAACAGCCAACGTGGTTGACTGCTTTAGCATTTCCATTGCTTCTTGAGCATTATAACCCTGTCTTCAATTTGTTACTCTTAATAATCGCTACTTATTAAAAGATTCCATATAGGATTTTCTATATATTACTATATAGTTCTGACTATATCTTTACCATAAAGGTATCTCCCGTTTCAGAGCACTTGCCCTTACAATTAGTCGATGAACCTTACTCTTAAATATTATATCATATCTATTAAAATATTTCAATAGTTTTATTATAAATATTTAAGAATCTTGGCTGCTGATTATCCAATCTTCGATTATTTTACCACGCCTGAATGATTAGTTCAGCCATTATTATATCACTATAATAACTTGGTTATCAAAGCTCTAAGGACTTTCCAGCAATTAGAGAGATTTTACTTGACCTAGACATTTAAGCCAAGCATCTGCACCCTCTGCAACTGTGGTCGTAGTAGTACCAAGTTGCTTTGCTAGTTTAGTATAACTATCAGCCAATGCCACAGTATCTTCATAGCTACCCATTGTAACCATACGAACCTGTGTCATAGCTCCGTTCATATCATAAATTGCAGATGTAAATTCGCTAGTGATTTTGTTGATGGCTTCCATAACCACCTGATATTTAATAAAGTTCTCTACACTAGACTGAATAGACTGTGATAGGGAATTTTGTGCAGTATCAGTTTTTACTAAACTGCCATTGGCATTGTCCAACGCTGCTTTAACTTTATTGGAACTGTCAGCCATTGAATTTTGTTGTGCTACAAGTTTTGTTGTACCATCGGAACTTGTTACAATTTGAACACCATACGTTGTTAAGGTATTTGTTAGCTGCTGTAAAGCATTTTTAGCATCAGTATAAGCTTGAGTATTTTGTTGACCTTTACCTTCTAATTGCTTTACGGTCTGATACTGTTTCGCGTATTGTTTAATAGCATTAACGAGTTCATTTTCTTGTTTTACAGCATCAGATTTTTTTTGATAGAGTTGTTCCTCTTGTGCTAGTTCCTGTTTCTTAAATTTTATATTATTTTGAGAACCATTATATTGAATTGTGTATACCTGTTCTTCGCCTTTTGCAATATTTAAAAGCTCTGTATAATAGCTCTCTTGAATTTTGTTGCCGCTATTCTGAGCGTCAATAATTTTTAGTCGGTAATTATATTGTTCTTCGATACTTTTTATAATATTTTGTTCAAGTTGATTTTGCTCTTTGGTTTGCTCTGCGCCAGAATATGTAGCGGTAGAAGTTCTTAGCTGTTCAAACTCTTTTCTTATGTTGATTACTTCTTGAATATTTTTGGCAGCTTTTAGGCTTTCTGCTTCTGCTACATCTATTGCGTCTTTTAAATTTTGCTTTAGCGTTACAGTTGTTCCGCTTGCATCCTTAAAAGACGATGTAATATATTCGCCAGTTCTTTTTACACTGCCACCTAAACTTTCAACTAGTTTTGTGACTTCATTGATATCATCTTTTTTGAAATTTTTCGGGAAAGAAAAGCCCTTTCCCATGACTTCGCTAATCTGATTTGATATCTTTTCTGCTATCTGCTTGACTTCTTCTTCAAGATATTTTCCGCTGTCAGTGACACCTTTGGTATCAAATTCAGGTGTAATTAGAAAACTAAAAATATCACTTTGAGATTGCGCCATTTACCCACCTCCTTATTTCTTATGTCTCTTTGTATCTTTGCTAACAGAAAGACCACCAACAACACGGTGTTTGATAGTAGTATCTTTGAAGTATTTCTTCATATAAGCCGCAATCTCTTGTCTTGCTCTACCAGTAAGAAGTTGAGAAAGTTCTTCGTTAACACCCTCGCCAATTCCGTCTGTTCTAGGATTACCATAAGGAGAGTTCCAAGTGCCATCCATTATATAATCATACAATCCTTCTGTAAATTTCTTATTATCGAAACCGTTGTGAGCGTCAAATTGTGGAGTTTGACCGGGACTATACGGACGAATGACACGTTTGAGTTTGTCCCAATCGCAGTAAATTCTAATTTGATTAGGCATACCATGTTTGTAAATAATGGTGTAACTAATGGTTGCTAGAAAACCGCCTTGTTCTGCTAATCTTTCATAATAAGGAGATTCAGAAATTTCATCGTAAAAATACTTTTTTATATATTCCTTAATTTTTTTAACCCCTTCTTGAGCGATAGCCATTAAAATATTTCTAGCTTCTCTTTCGTAGGATTCATAAAAACCATTTTGGATTCTTTTTATTTTTACTCCAATCGCATCTTGCAGTTTCCTATTATCAACTGTTTGTTTTGCCATTTGAATCACCGTCCGGCTTAGAATATTTCTCCTTTATTTTCTTATTAGCCTCTTCCATAGCGGACTTACGCATACCGTCCATTAGTTCCTTAACGGCAGGGTTGGAATATGCCATTACATCTTCTAAGAAGTCTTTATTCTTCTTAGTATTTAGCTTCTTAAATACCTTATCAAGAGCATCAATCTTATCTTGAGTAATATTATTATCAATAGCACCCTTAATAATATTCATAGTATTAATTTCGTTAATGCCAGAAGCCTTCTCAAAAGCATCCATAAATTTAGCGCAATCATTACCAATGGCTAGTTTTAGATAACGGTCAAATTCAGTTTCTACCATAATATCATAATACTCAGGGGACTTATCCTCCTTTGCCACTTCAATATCAGTATATTTAAGAAGAATATCAAACAAGACGTGCATATCATAACGCATAAATACAAGTTCAATATCTAGTTTATTGTTTAAAATCTCAGCAATTTCTTCTGAGAAAATTTCATTAATCTTATGGATATAAGCGTACTTATTACTAATAGAAATATAATTAGTAATATTGATATTCTCAAAGAGCCAACTGTCAAGAGATTCTTTATTAATTAGCTTGCTTTTAAATTGGTTTAGTTTATCAATAACAGTCTTTAGTGTCATAATTTCAACTCCTTTTAATCCTTAAATATCATTCAGAGTACCAGCTTTAATATCTTGCTTAATACCGTTCTCATCAAAATAATCACCAAGCGTGTCAGCGGTGTCTAAATCGCAATAAGTTGCGCACATAGCCCCTCCTGACCCAGCTTCCCAGCCCACAAGGGCAATAATAACATCGTCTGGCAGTTTAGATTCTTTCATCATAGTAACGTAACGATGCCTACAGCAGTGACTATAGAAATCCGTATTCATAAAGGCTGAGATTGTTCTACAAATACTATCTGCTGTTGAAATGCTTGCTTGACGATAAGTGTCATCATCATTTTTTACAATAAACAGCCATTCGCTCTCGATGTTATTTTCTTTACGATATTTCATCCACATTTCATAATATGGTTTAAAAGACTTAATAAAGGTAAACTTATAGAGCAACTTGCCCTGTTTACCATGCCCTTTAGTACGAATCTGTTCAGGTGTTTTCCACATACAGCCATAAACAATATTTTCATCAGTAAACCAGCTTGTCTTAAACTGAATAAGCTCTGCTTTTCTCGCACCGCAACTAACGGCAAGTGCAAGATAACAAGCAGCCTGATATCGTTTAGCAGCAACTAGTTTGTCAAGACAATCTTGAATCTGTTCTTCGCTCATAACAGTCTTTTCACGAACAGTCTGCTTTACAGGAGTTTCCAGCTTAACAACAATATTTCTAAAGTCAGGAAACTCATCATCAAGAACATTTTCAATATAATCCGACATAGAAGATAGAGATGATTTAATAGTGGAGATTCTATTACTAGACCATCCCATTTCTGTAATTGCATAATTAAAGAAACTAACAAGCTGCCGCTTCTTTAAATCCACAAAGAACGTATCTTTATTATGTAAATAATTCCAACAGAAGAACAGACGAATCATTTGTTCATATTGATAAATTGTCTGCGGAGAACGACCGCCAGTAGTCTTATATGCAAGATAATCTTTTAACAAGTTCTTATTGTCCTCATTAACCTTCGCCCAAATTTCTTCTGTATAAATTCTATTATATACAGTTCTTCTTCCCAATTTTACTCACTTCCAATCTTATCTAATAACTTTGCTACATCGTAGTTATAATATTTCTTCTTTAATTCTCTATCTATTTGAACAGCACCATACGCAATACAGTCCTGAATATTTATTGAAACCTTAGTTGATTCTTCTTTAAATTTATTGAAATCTTTGATACTCAAGAAATAAGTTCCATCATTTCTAAAGTCTAACACAAAACCACATATACAATTACAATACTTATTATACTCAGTGAGGGCTTGAATTTGATGCCAATGGATTTCTCGTTTAGTAGGATTTTCTTTCGTTGGCTTCTCACGTTCAAAAGAAAAACTTTTCTTGTCTGTTGATTTTAGTTCCAGACAATACATACAAGGAGTTTTGAACAAGATAAAGTCAAATGGAGATTTCATAGAAAATCTTGTTGACCCACTATCTTGTTCAAAACCACTTGCGCTATCATGCAGTCTAATTACTGCCACATCTTTAGGAATACTCTCTTTGAACTTCTGTTCAAAAATCTTTCCAACATTCATCAATGTTAATCTCCGGCTTCTTGCCATTTTCTGTAAAGAAGTATTCATTACGATTACTCTTAACAACATTATTCAACATTAAATCCCAGTATGGAATCTCATGTGGAATAATGGTTCTTGACAGGTAATAGTTAATTGTGCTATACTTTTCTAGACGATACATTGGGTCAGGCAAATTAAAACAATATTGTTCATAAACAATAATAAAGCGTAGCATGATATTCTTGTTAAATTGTAGATATTCTACAAGAGTATCGTCTGCGAATGTTAGTGTGAAACTATTTTCTTGATTATCAACACAATGATACAACGATTTTACATTAATCATTGTAGAATCAAATACACCAATTAGCCGTTCGTGTGTAACATCTTTAATATAAAGTTTGAAACATTTCTCCATGTTTTTATCCCTTTCAATCCAAAAGTCTGTAAACAACCACAACCCACCCTTAAAAATCCCCGTGTTTACAGCACTTTATTTAGCAATAAAATTTCACTTTCATTGTCATACATCTAAAAATGAAAATGAGCTAAAAATCCATAAATATACGGATAAATAGCTCATTTTCGAGTATTCTACAATTTAAGGCTTAATTTCATGCTTCGGCTTTTCTGTTTCAGTCTTCTTCTGGGTAGAAGTACGGCCAGAAGTCTTAGCCTTTTTCTCGTTTAGTTCAGACACATACTTGTTGATATTTTTCATTTCATCACAAGGGATAACGAAATATCTAAAATCGTCAGGAGTACGAGTAACCCCATCATGACAGTCAAATTTGCCAAGCTCTAGGTCATAACCTACAATATCAACAAAGACATCAGAATTAGCGAGTTTGCCTCTTAGTAAAGTCTTCATTTCTTCTCCTTCAATAATTATTGGTTGAAAGCCCTTATTGTCCATTACGCTTCTGCGAAAGCAATCCTCAGAACAATAGGAGTTCTTATATGAACCAACAGAAACGCAAGACAGACAAACATAATAAGAGCGTCCACAATAAGCGCAAATTCTATTATGTTTCATTTTCGTCCTTTAAATTTAACAAGGAATTACTTATTAAAAGCGTCCCCAACTTTACCCTTCTGATTATCTAGCTCTTCAACAGCGCCCTCAATCAGAGCGTCGATAATAGCATTGTCTTTGATACCAACCTTTACGAGCATATCTTTTACCCATTGCTTTTTGGTATCTTTAGGGATTTGGCTAGTAGCAGCCATCTTTTCGGCAGCATTTACAAAATACTTTACCACCTGATATAGACCGACTTGCTTCAGCCAAGGGGTAACAGAGGGGATAACCGCTTTGCATAGATAAGCAAAACAACCAGCAATGATAATCCGAACTAAATTGACAATAATTGGAGTTAGAGCTTCCATCATAATAATTTCCTCCTTTTAAATATAAAAAATGTAGGCAACGTCAAAACGTTACCTACATTTAATTTAACAAAACGAATCACTCTTCATCAGTATCAATAGTGATAGTATACAGGTCATCAGAAGCACAACCAGAAACAAACTCCATAGAGATGTTCTGAACGGCAGGGTTGCCGTCTGCTGTTAGCTCCCAAGTCCAGTTGCCATCAATTTGTGCCATGCCGTGAATAACGCAAGGATATAGCTTACCATCACAAATGTCTGCAACTAGGCCATAAGCTGTAACAAGAACAGTGTCAGGCATAGTACCATTCTTAATCTCGATACGTTGGGCGGTTGCAGTAGACTTGACAGTATATGCCATAGATAGCTTAGTACAGCCTAGGGTCTCAATCATATTCTTGACATCGTTTTCAGCGAGGGTAATTTTTGCCGGTGCGGGGGGAGTTTCGGTAACTTCTTTAGTATAAGCAAACTTACCTTCGCTTGCGCTCTCGTCTTCGGTAAGAACCTTAACGTAGTCACCATCTGATTGAGTGCCATAAATAGTGCCAATATATAGAGTCTGACCGGGTTCCTTTACGGCAGGAACAGGAAGGTCGTAACTATAAGTTGTGTCCTTTAGGTCAATCTGAATATACTTGGTATAAGTGGTTTCGCCAGTAACAACATCAGTGCCGTTCTGAGCTGCAATAATCTCGGTATTCCAAGTTGCACTCTCAACATTCAGAGTTGCACGGCGGCTGTGAGAAAAGCCACGGCCAATATATACATTACCTCTGCCTCCGCTAGGATACACCATTTCAACGGTATTTTCTAGGGTAGAAGTTTTACAATGCTTTAGATAACCGATAATAGACTTATCGGTAGTATCTTGTAGTAGGAACTCGAAGATTTGCTGCACAACAAAGTTTCGAGGGGTTCCAACAGTTGCCATATTTTTTCCTCCTTAAATAATAATTATCAATTATTTTCAAGAATAGAAGACCAATGAATCTTATTTATATCAATCGGGTTTTTCTTTGTGTCGATACACCCAGAATGCAAAGCATCCATTGTGTTTCTATAATTATCAGCCTTAACATATCTAAAATATGAATCATAAATTACATACACAGGTATATTAGGCAATTCATCATAAGAAAATATTTTAAAGGTTACAAGGCAGGATAAGATACTTTGGAAATTAGCTTCCTCTTTGTCTCTGCCTTTGTTCTTTTTTGCTTCATATTCTCTTTCTTCATAACTTCTTTGTAAGATTATTTTCTTTGCTTTTTTGGTAGCGCCTTTAAGAAATTTATATTCTGGATGAATCCAGTTTACTTCTCTTAGATATTCCACCAATATATGATAAGTCTGTTCATTAAACTTGACAGAATCAGACTCTATATATAACTTTTCATCTTCACATTTAACGCTCAAAAGAAAAATTTGTGTATTTTCTCCAACAGTTCTGCCTAATACAATCCATTTGCCATCTAAATTTAGAAAATAATTAAGCGCATTAGACATATCATTGTTTATAACAACACACTCATCATCCATCTCTGAGACTACTTCGCCGTCTCTAATAAAAACATTTTTTGATGTGCTATCTGCCAGACATTCTTGAATGAAAAACTCGTATTCGCTTTTAATATCTTCATACCATATCTTATTTTCCACCCACAGGATATCAGCGATATCTTTAGACTGAGTTATAATAAGAGTTAAGTTTTTCATGTATTCACTATAAACATCTTTTTCCCCAACGTCACTAAATAATTTATTAACTTTTGGGTGTTCTACATATGCGTTTTCTGCTAATTTTAGCGGTCTCCCGCTATACAACTGTAAAGCGTTCAATTTTTTAGAATAAATTTAGGTAGTAGATTTGTAGAACCACCATCACAACCAATTGTGCTGTTTAGTGTTAGTTGATATTGAAGCTGTAGCCCATTAAAATAACCGTTATAGTAACGACGCTGAAAACCTATCAGGCACATACGTCCGGGAGAAAAGTCCTCCAACCTTTTGTCATTAATGATTGCATCAACTTCATGCGCGATATCATAAAGGCGATAAGCTATCGGATAGTCGGGATTATCTGACAGAATAACGCTTTGTTCATCGTGTACTACCACATCAACACACACAATAACTCTTTTATACTGCTCAACTTCTGTAGTGTAACCACCATTAAGAGTTACAGTTAAATAAGTCTTTTGGTCTAATTTTGCATCTGGTATATGCTCTAGTGGATAGATATGAACATCTGTACATTTGTCTAGGTTTTGACCCATATAAACGAGATTATTTAACCCACCAATTCTTTCAATCTCTTCGTCAAAAGATTTATCAAGATAAGGAGATGTATTTCGCTTGTAACAAGTCAACAGCCTAACCAAACGTTCACTTCTTAGAAGTCTGTTATAAATAACTGCGAAAACGATAGGACTAAGCTCTTCGTAATACAATTATACAACACCTCCTAATTTAATATTAAATGTTTTTATTAGTGTACCATCTTGATAACAATTTACAATAAGCGGATTGGTACTTTGATGATAGTTTTTTATTCTAAAACTGTTATTTGTCGATGTAAAAGAATAATAATCTTTAGACACTGTTTTGTCCTTGTTGCATTCAAACGTATAGTCATCTCCATCAAGAACAAATGTTTTCGAGCCATTTAAAAGAATAGTAAATTCTTCCGGTTTCTTTGGCTCTTTGTCGTCATTAGCCAAATCATTCTTTGGATTGTCTGCCGCATTATAATTTTCAAAGTCTGCATAGAATTTTAACAGCCCCGGATTATCTTGGAATGTATTCATATTTAAGAAATTGACAAACTGTCTAATCTTATATGTTACACCGTTTAACATAAAACGAGTATTAATTCTGTACTGACTTGTCCAATCGTTATACTGGCAAACAACTTCAATTTTATCTTTGGCTACATCAATAACTTCCGATGTAGAAATTTGGTCTTCAACAATTTTATATTCAATATAGCATGGTTCACGATGGATTGTTTTTTCGTCCTCTGCTAGAGTGTTGATTGTATTATTACAACGTCTAACATAAGCGCTGGATGAACTCTTGCGAATATTATCACGCGAATATATAATCCAGATATTATCGTCGAAGAAATACCTTTGTCCTAGCTTTGGTCTATAATCCAAATCTTTATAAATTAATTTCTTATAGTCATCGTTTACACGCTGACCGGTTTTAGCATCAACAAGTGATGTAATACGGATATCTATTTTATTAAATAGTTCTTTTCTTTTTTCTTCATTAGTTGTAATTGTCTCAAGAGCATCAGAACCAAATTCTTTCTCTTCCCACACATCGTCCCACCATGTGGACGCATTCTCAAAGACCTTATCAACCGTGTCTTGAAGTTGATTTCTCCACCTTTGAGCAGGGTGTTTATTGACATTCATAAAAGTATCATAGTATGGCATATATATCACCTAGCCTTTTTGACCAAAGAGATACAATGGAATACTAGTCTTTTAACCTCTGAATGTTCAATGGGTACTTGCGAACCCTCAAGAATACTAACAACAGAAAGGAAATTTACAATACCGAACATATTGTACAGCCCATTAAATTCCCTTGTTAACCTCTTGATGTAAGCAGTATACCCAGAATAATCATTTATAGCTTCGCAATCCTCAAAAACTCCAAGAATTGCAAATAATTTATTTATTACAGATTGTTTATACTCTTGAATTTCTTTGTCAGAAAAATTGATTCCATTAAAGTCCATAGTTTCCCACCGCCCACTCAGCAAATGGGGTGTTCTTTAGACCATAGTTTATAATTTTCTGATTTACTTTTTCTCGCCATCTATCAGCATAATTTGCTTTCTCTTTCAAATTATTAGAAGCGGATTCACGCTTAAAATCAGTGTCTTGCAAACCACCAAGTTGAGTAGTATCAGAAATTATAAAGTCAAGCCAGCATTGAACCATTAAATCTGAAAGAATAGTCTTTTCTGTTAATGTCAGTGTGTCGTTAAATTCATATTCCCCTAATTCATTTTGATGATATTGTTCAATATCTTTCTGGCAATTTATAAAAAGCGGAATAGCTCTTAGTAAGAAGTACATAAGCAAATCATCGGCTGCTTCTGGGCTATCATTAAATAGTCGTTTTAACTCATAATCTTGTAATGAAATTAAAAACAATTTATAAATCTCGTTAAAATTTGTACCAGAAGGTTGCGTTTGCTCTGGTGGAGCGTCTGGTTCTTCAACAGGTTTATTTTCTATTTCATTATTAAATAAATTAATATTGTTCAATCCCATTCACCGCCTTTCTTATTTAAAATAATTTAAGCAAGTGAGCGAATAGACTCTGCACGCTTACTAATATCTACGGAACACAGCTTATTAATCAAATTAACCTTGTTATAGTCTACGTTCTTGCCATCAACAATCTGATGAGCAACGCGATTTGCTACTAGGCTTTTCTGATAATCACTTGCGTTCTCAATTAAGGTTTTTACCTTGTCATCGGAATAACTACAAATATTTTCAATATCCTTATACTTAATAATATTATTATAAGCATAAGTCATACCGAGAAAATAAACAGCACTTGCATCCTCAATTTCAAAGTATCCTTCTTCCGCAAACTTGTGATTTATATTCACAATTTGAATCAAGTCACGATATAGCACACGATTTTCGTCACCGTACTTATTAAAAGTAACAAAGCGTCTATCCCCATAAGCAAGATTAAGAGTCCCATTAAACAGACTGCGAATACGAATGCTCTTTCCGTCCTCTGGTTCTGTATAATCTTCTTCGGATGGGTTATCCTCGTGTGCAACTGCAACAGATTCATTTTGAGCAGAGGAAGTAGAAAAACCGCGTAGTGTAGCAAGAATCTGACCAAGCGTACCCTGCATTTCTGACATACCTTTTTCAAGGCTTTCAATTCTCTGTGTATTGGTTGCCATTTTATACCCCTTTCAATCCTTATGAATAATATATACCCTACTCCCAAAAGAGTAGGGTAATTATTCAAAATTTAACAATCAATTAGCTGACGGTGATGACACCAGCAATAGCGTTGGTAATGACACCGATACCCCAGCTCTTGTTAATGGTAGTATTGGTTGTTAGGTCTGCGTCTGCATTGCTATCAACAGTGTTAGAGGTAGTAGCACCCTCTAGGCACAGCTTAACAGGCTTCTGAACAGAAGGGCTGATGACATAAATCTTATCATCAGGCAGAGCCAGCTTGTACTGGTCAGCAGAGGCATAATCGGCATACTGAGGCATAACCATTACATCAGTACCATAAATGTTGGAGATATAGCCAACACGAACGTAATCGGAATCAACCATCATACGCAGATTAGCAGACTTAGGCAGTAGGTCATGAACAGCACTCATAGTACCCATAAGAATAGCGGGAGCACGGTTATAAGCAGAAACAGTCTGAATTAGCTTGATGACACTCTTATCTGCTAGACCAGCAACGTGTAGAGCCTCTGCGCCATTATCCTTAACATCGTCCATGGCGGTAGCAAATGCTAGAGCAATTTCCTTAGTTAGTTCTGCCTCCATAGACAGAACAGCCTTCATCAGGAAACGAGCCATAGATTCCTTGCCACACAGAGCCTTGTACTTATTGGAAGAAACAGAAATATTGTGGTTGAAGGGGATGATGGAACGCTGACCAATATCTTCACGCTGGAACTCAGTATTACGCTGATTCCGACCAGCCTTGGAGACAATAAACAGGTCGTTAGACTCAACATCAAACTTAAAGCTATCACCAATAGCGCCATTACGCATTTCGGTGTAGACACTGGTAGTACGGTCTACAAAATCAGGTAGAACCATATCAATGGCTGCATCAATAACGGCCATGTATGCCCACTGGAAGGTGGGATTCTTAGCCATCATCTCAATGGAGGCAAAAGAATTATTGAAATCCAGACCAGATAGCTTCTTAACTTCTGCCATCAGTAGGTCATTAATCTTCTTCTCCTTCTCGGCAAAAGAGATAGAGGTGTCAACAGGGCCGTCGTACTGACCACGCTGCTTTGCATAGTCATTAAAATAATCCTTAATCTTTACTTCGGCAGTCATATCGCCGGAGAAAGCTAGAGTCTTCTCATTCATAGTATTATTCTCCTTTTCTTAAAATATCATCAAGCTACACAGACAACAAACTTGTAAGCGGTAACTGCCTTCTTAACTAGGTTGCCATCGCCAATGTGAGCGGTAGTAGCACCCAGTGCCTTTAGATACATACCAGCAGTAGGAGCGGTAGCCTCAGCCTGTGCCTTTAGGGTGAACTTAGTAGCATCAGGAATTAGGAACTTTGCAGTAGCCATTGCAGTTGCATTAGCTGTGCTAGGAACAATAGTAAGAACATCGTCTTCAATTAGCTTGAAAGCATCAATAGGATGACCCTTGATATTTACGAAGTCGCGGATATTGTTATCAATACCCTTTAGCTCAGTGCCATCGGGTAGAGTAGTAATAACGACTTCGGGGCTAGATGCCATCCATAGATTCTTTGCGTCTGCGGCAGGCTTGCCAGCCTTCCAAACAATCTTGCTATCAGCATCGGTAGAATACTCACTTAGAGCAAAAACTGCACCGTTGGGCACATCCTCTTCGCATACGACAGTACGGTTCCAGTTATCAACATTTAGAGCCGCATAGCCGTTCTTAATTAGAACATCATACATAGTAAAATTTCCTCCTAAAATTAATAATTTTTAATTGTCCCAAATGGAACCAGTAGATTTCTTCTTCTCTCCATAAGGTAGACCAATCTTGTGAATGTTGCCAGAGGGAGCACTAACTCGGTCAAACTCTGCGGCTTTTACCATGTTACTCCATGCGGCTACACTATCATATTCGCTAAATTTAGCGATATAAGCATTACGTTCATCCTCAGACATTTCAACACCCTTTTCAGAGATTTCGTCTAGGACTTCACACATCTTAACCATATTAGCTTCTTGCTTTTCTTTTTCTTCTGCTGCAAACTTAAAAGCCTTTAATTCATCATAATCAGACATGGCTTCAAATTTAGCCATATATGCTTCGTTATCCTTTTTCAACTTTTCATTTTCAGCGGTTAGATTAGAAATTTCAGACATAGCTTTTTCAAGAGACATATTTTCCTTATTGTCATCATCGTCCTTGTCAGACTCATCATGACGCTCATCGGAATCATCATCTTTATCGTCTTCATCGTCAGCCATTTTCTTGTCACTGCCCATTTCAGTTTCGCAAGATTCTGTGATGGTTTCGGTTTCGCAAGCCTCTTCAACATTTTCCTCGGTCTTTTCTTCGGCTGCTTCCGCTTCCTCCACCTTAGTCTCATCTTCCTTCTTGGTCTCAGCGACTTCGGCTTCTGTTACTTTCTTCTCTTCTTCCACGTTTTCACCCTCGTCCTGTTTATAATCTTCTGCAAAATACTGATTGAACTCATCTTGCGAGAAACCAAATTCTGCAAAATTTTGTGTATCCAAACCAAGCTCACGATAGTGTTTCAGCAAGTGGGACTTCACGTCTCCTTTAACAATTCCCTGCTGTGCAGCCCTAGAAAATGCGGACTGCAAGCCATCTTTATGAACGATAAGTTTACCATCACGAACAACGTGATGTGGATACTTGAATTTCGTAATTTCATACTCATTGTCGGAGAAATCACCAATTAAATATGCTTCTTTTAGCAAAGACTTTGCGTTAGACGCTTCTGTAATTGGCTTGAATAGCTTCTGACCGGGATTAGACCACTCGCCACTTGTAGCGGCTTCTTTAGAATTATCAATAGAAATTTTGTCAGCAAAATTTTCTTTAATATAATTTTCTTTATCCTCAGAGAATTTCATAAGCTGAACATTGCTTCCTTTACAAGCCTCTGCAACTTGGTCTGACAAAATAGTAATAGCCTGATATTTCCAGCTATAAACATCTGGTTTATCAAATGGGCCATTATCTTGATAATCAGTAGTGGTCATTTCAACAGATACTTTCTTTCTGTCATTGGAACTATGAATAATATCAACAATATTTTTAGAATAGTTTTTCCAAATAAGAGCTTTAATAGTCAAGAAATTCTTGTCTCGCTCTTCATCATATTCAAAGGTGACAGGATTGTTTTCAGAGTAAACAAACCCAACCGGGATTTCTGCCTTAGAGTGAGTACCAATACCGTCATCATTCCAATCAGTGAACTCAACTACAACAGGAACATTATAAATAGTATTAGCAGTCATTTTAAGAGAATCGAAAGAAATTGGCTGAGTGTGACTATTCTCTTTTTCTGCAAATGCACGAATCTTAGTGATAGCAAATCTATCATCATCTTCAATAACATTTACGTCGTCAATACCAAATGTGAAATATAAACTTTTATTCTCCAATCTCATGTCACCCCCTTTCTGATAACCAATATATACTGTTAAATCTCCAAAGTAATTTACACTTGTGTGCATTCACTTTTGCACATTTTTTATAATTGCTCTGGAAACTTATCGCATTGCTTTTCGGGCATAAAACAGTGACATATCCTCTATAAGTTGCACCATTTTGATATGTATATTGTACATAATCTTTATACTTAAACCCGTTTACATTATCCGTTTTCCCTTTGCATTTTCTTCTAATTGGTTTTAACACCCAATCTTTCACATTAACTGTGTCCGGCATTAATCCGGTAATACAAATAGCATCATTACTATGAGACTTTTCTATACTCCAATCAATACGTTTATTCGCTGTATCCCCACCAGTTGTTAAATGCAAAGGAGCGAGGTTGGATAATTGCTCTCTTAACCATGTTTTACCAATCATAACATGAGAGGCATAATTCAGATGTTTATTATCATAGCCATTTATCATAGAAAAATATCTATCCATAAATTGCCCTTCTTTACCCTCTGTTTTGTTATGACATTTAGAACATAGCGTAATCATATTAGACATAGTGTTAGAACCATTATTTCTACGAGGCTTGATATGGTGTACTTCCAATCTACAATTAGATTTTCCACATTCCATACATTTGCACCCATCTCTTAAAATAACAGCTTTTCTAATATTTTCATCTAACCTATTAGATTTTTGATACTGCCATCCATAAGATTTGTAACCATCTGTCATAGCTCTTATGTCAATAGCAACATCTTCAAGCCAATATCCAGAAATATTTATCCATTTATTTAATTGGTTAATAACTCGCATAGTCGCTTGTCTTTTTTTGTAAAATACTTGGAGCAATACGTCCTTTTCTTTTAGCGGATGCTCGATTGCTAAACCGCTCTTCTCTATATCTCTTAAACTTTCTTCTATATTTCCTATACATTTTACGTTCGGACATTAGTTTTTTGACATCGTTACGTTGTTCAATAGTTCCCTTCAAAAAGACTTTATTTTTTGTTTGACATTTTTGAACAAGTGCAATACCAACATGAAGCCCACCGTCGTCAATTCCGCAACGAACCTCATCTTTGCAAATTTCATCCTCTGGTACAACTTTATACAGTTGTACAACCATAGGATATTTATTAACCAATTTTGCTTGATTATGTCTAATTTTGTACCATGCTTTTTCTATACGCATAGGGCTTAACTGTTTACCCTCTGCATCAAGAACAAAAGCATATTCTTTTACATTAGTCATTTCTGACACCTTCCTTTCGGAGTATTTTTCTTCTCGCCAAAGTCGAATAGAGGACGTGTGTTTCCCTGTTGTCATTGCAGGACATTAGCAATGTTTCTTGGTTGGCACTCACAGAGCAACGGACTGAAGGACATCCATTGGTGTGTTCTTGCCTTACTATTTAACGTAGTTCATATCTGCAACATATCTTTCGACAGTAACAGTCACTTAGGCTAGAATACTAAGCTTGTGTGATATTTAAACAAAATGCCCAGTTTAAATACTTAAAACACAGCTCTGTATTTCCTTTCAATTAAAATTTAACATATATTATTACTCCATTAGACCAGCCTTAATCAGGTCGTCCACTAGAGAATTGTAAGCGCTCTTTAGAGTAGCAATTGTAACATTACCATCTAGCTTATCGTGGTGCGCAATCTTAGGCGCATCAATTACATTAGTGACGTTCTGCACATTGGTGGTAGAACCGCCACATTCATCAATAGCGTCAGAAATAGCCTGACCGACATTTAGAGACTGAGTTAGACCATTAGAGCTATTTAGAGCCTTAATCACTTCTTTAGATAGTGCCAATTATATCACCTCGTTTACTCGTTAAATTCCTGTTTGAGTTCATTAGAACCCCTAGCCCAACTTGCTTCCGTAGACTCAGAATCACTCTCAGGTTTTGGTGGTCTACCAACGCTACCTTTAGTAAGAGGATTCTCTGGTGGTTTTGTTGTTGTGCCAGTACCAGTTCTAGTTTGCACAGGGGGAGCCAGATATTGATTTAGAGGAATAATCATTCCTTTTACATCAAAACAACTCTTAGAAATTTGTAGATGCCTTGTGTACTCGAAAATATTCATATCGTTGCAACGAGCAGCGAGTTGCATATCTACGAATCCTATCTTAGAAAAATCATTGAATAGTGCTTTACGTTCTGCCTTTTGGTCTGGAACATTTTCGTCATGGAAACGAATTTTAAACTTATATTTAGTGGTTCGTTGATTGATGAAAAACTCCATGAAATTAGCAAACATTGGATAAAGCGCTTCAATGGTGTTATTATCAATTGCGGATGCAAGTTTAGACTGGTGGCTATTCAGCTTTTCAGTACCAAATAGAGCTTCACTAGAAGCAATACTTTGCTTAACAACAGAACTTGCATAATCAACGTCTGAATTAGTGTTTGAAGTGCTAAAGTCTACTGCCTTAACATCATCAGTAGGCAATACAGCCAAACCAATCCGACTATTCAATCCTTTACGAGCAACACCTAAAAATTTACCAATCATCTCAGGGGTCATATTAATAGAGTTAGCAACTTGACCACTTTTCTGTTCCTTGTTAAATCCAAGGATACCAACCAAAATTTTAGAAGCATCAATAAAGTATTTATCCTGTTGCAGACCTCTAACAACTGGTTGAAAACTTGCGTTTCCAAGAATACCCGAATAATAAGGTAAAATAGTTGCTAGTTCAGGGTCTAATTTAAAGCACCAGAACCCGTTCTCAGGAGACGTTTGTTGCCAATGCCCAAACCCAGTGTTTCTTGATTGTAAGCGTCTTGCAGGGTCGTATGGTTTAGCAAAATTCTTCTGGATACGATTTAACATACGCTTAAAGATTGGCGGGTACATATCTATATCAACACCATCCATATTAATAAACCAGTTCATATCGAAATCAAATAGGTATCCATAATCAAAACGACCTGTAATTTTACAAAACTGTTTAGGCAGCTCTTGAATAGTATATCTATCTCCCTCATCACGAAGGACTCCGAACATTACACCTTGCCTAAAACACTGACGCAAAGCAGTTGCAAATTCTGCTCGATAATCGAATCTATTGCAAAAATCATCTACAATAGCCAAGTCTTTCTTAAATTCTTTAGACTTTAGTTCAGATTCTTTTGTAACATTGATTGGGTCGAAAGTAAGGTTAAATGCGGCTAGGTTTGGAAGATATTGTGTCATCCGCTTAAAAGACATATTTGTAATTTCAAGCGTCTGGGCATAATTAGAAAGGATTTCTTCTGAATCTTTTGCGTTTTTTAGAGCGTTTTCAATTTCTGTAACAGTTGTGTCTACTTGTGTTAAATTAATATCCTTTAACCGTCTATTAACAGCGTCGGGTGTATTATAATCGGCGCTTCTATAACTACGGTTGTAAGAATCAGAAAAATTCATGAAATAATCATACGCATTTAGCACATCATTAACCTGTTTCTCAGACAACGTTTCTTGTTCAGTTTTCTTTTTTCTTGGCAAACATCTCACCTCGCTTTCTATAAAAATAATTTAACCAAAGAACGTCCAATCTAATAGACTGTTAGTTTCTTGTTTGTTAATATACTGGTCTTCCAATAACTTGGCATACCAGAGACCATAAGCCAAAGACATAACACGGTCTTTACGATTTCCTGCTTTTTCCTTTAGGTTAATATAGCCCTGAGTAACCACCTGTTCCAAACTAATTGCCTCATCAACAAGCCGATTAGTTTGTACATAAGGATTCATAAGACGTTTCTTTAAATCCTCATCTTCAATCTTATAATACTGATAGTTCTTCATCATATAATCAAGACCCTCTTGACTATCAACAAGTAGATTAACTCGCCCATCAGTAATCAAATCACGCATATTACTAAACATAGCAGACTTTAACTGGATTGGAGTTTTAACAGAATAAATTACGGGAACTGCATTTCTGTCAATTGTACGGTTGACCATCTTAATATCTTCTGGGTTAACTACTGTCCATGCAGGGTAAGTAACACCACGATTTTCATCGTAGGTTTCTGTAGTGGCATAGTCAAAAATAGAAATACCTCATTTGTTATCTTTAGAGCTTTTTATCTCTAAACTCTAACACTTACAATTCGTATTAGTTCAGCATATCTTTTCATCCTAAATTTAATTAGGAGTTGCGGACTCTTGGAGATGTTATATTCTATGAATAGTTTCAATCTCTATGCGTTGCGTGTGTTATATATATTATTATATAACTTCCACTCTGATTGGCATCCCAGCCTTCCAGTTTTCTTCCGCAATACTTAATTATATATTACTATATAATTGGCGCAAGCATTTCACGCCTTGTGTATCAAGTATCATGTAATCGCATTCAAACTCATAAAATAATTGTTTCATTCTCTTAGTTTGAGCGATTGAGTTTAGACCGTGCATACTATCTGCGTATGGTACAATAATTGTATATCTTCCACTGTCAGGAATTAACCTAATAATAAAAAATGCAGTGTTGTCGTTCTTGCTGGACTCAATAACAGCAACGTCCATACACAGCAACCTAATTTCATTAGGTAGTTTTTCTTGATAGTAAGGGTATTTTTCTCTACAATCTTTATACTGAATATACTCTTCGTCAGACATACAACAGAATGCTTTAGAGTTAGTTCTAACTCTATCCATCATTTTATATGTGAAATAAGAGTTGCCAGTACCACGTTCTGCAATACAGTTATATTCTGCCTGTAAAATATTAATGTTTTCCAGATTTGATTTGAAAGTGTCTTCTACTTTCTTTTTACTAATAAACCCATTTTTAACACCAAGAGCATAACTAACAACTGTTGCGCAATAATCTCTATTGCCGTCTGTCATCCAGTCTATATAATCCTCAAAGGTCTTATAAGACCACTCATCCGCACGTCTAATTGAAGATAGGTAAATCTTTCTTAATTCTTCGTGTTTGTATTCTTCTGCTCTTTGCTCTCTTGTTAAATCAAGATATCTTGGTTTTCTTGGGTCGGAAAGCATAGGGTCAAAAACACGAGTAATAACTTCTTTCTCTGTACGAACAAATTCATCAACAATTAATATATTAGCTCTCAATCCGAGGGCATTTTCACTGTATGTCGCAGTAAAAATTGTAGAACCATTTTTGAACGGAACCTGACATTCATTAACGCCAATCTTAATCTCATCAACTTTGATTTCCTGTTCTAGGTTCTTACTCATTCGCATATATTCATAAATCTTCTTAACGAATTGTTTACTCTGCGATTTAACAGGACAAACAACAAGGATTTTGAGACCCGGATAAAGAATAGCCATTTGACAACAGAAATCTAATGTTAGAGAAGACTTCGCTATGCCTCTGCTCCCTATAAATATATAGTTTGCAGTATTATTCATTTCCCAAATTAGAACTTTTTGAAAATCATACAATGGTAAACCTAGATATTCAGTAATAAATCTTTGAGGGTTCGCTCTCCAATACCCAACCCATGCTTCAAAATTTTCATTGTATTGCTCTTGAAGTGTAGCACGTTTTTTCTTTAGTCTTCGGATTGTGATTTTGTCTGACTCTGACATTCTTCATCACTCTCCGTTCCAAGAAGTTGAGCTTTACCCTTTTCAATTATATCAATACTCCAAGGTTCAAACTCCTTTTCAAATTTTTCAACATATTTATTATTTTTACCTAAAGCCCTTGCAGTACAACCAGTAAACGCATCAAATAACAAATTAACATTATCTACATCTGCTAATTCAGGGTCGGCTTTCTTAACAGGTCTAAATGTTTCAATATCTTCAATGCGCTGACCAACAACCTTAGAATTTTGTACGGCTCTATTTTGTTTTTCAAGTAAGCCACCATTATTCATAAGTGAAGTTAGAGCGTTTAGTTTCTTTGTAACATCTTCACCATTTTCACGAGCTTTATTAATATCAAGAGTTTGATAACAAATCTGTCTAACAATAATGTCAATATCTTTAGTATCAATTTGACCTAGTTTAGATTCCCAATCCATATATTCATTTTGAAGATATGCTAGGTCATCATTATCGAACCTTCCCCAAACACTTTGTAAGTATGCCGTGCTAAATTCAATATCTTCGTAATTGTCATCATCACCAAGTTCACCAGTAACTTTCTTAGGACGCTTAATCTTTGTATAAACATCGTAGTTACTAAGACCTTCGATATTATTTTCGCCTTGAGAATCGTCAAAGCTCGAACCCCAACCATTTTTATCTGCGAATGCAAGATTCTTTAGATAAATTGGTAATAGGTTTTCTTCTCCATTTAACACAGAGTTTTCATTCTGAGATTCTTTCATAGCCGCCAAATACGCTTGATGAATATATGGAATATCAATTTTCCTACAAGTAAAATAAATAGCGAGGTTTGTATTGCCATTGTATTTTACCAAGTATCCTTTATAAATAGACTTGACACAATCCTTACAATATGGTATCTTATTAAAGAACTTATGATATTCATCTTTTGTGGCATTGAAATTATTTTGAACTCCACAGCCACAACTAATGCAAATCAGTTTCTTTTTCGTCTCTTCTCCGATTTGTTTTCCTTTTTTAGCAATAGCCATGTAATCACCGCCTTAATCCAAACGGATAATATTTATAGATTCATAGGGATTATCAGGAGTGACAATATACATAGTCTGGGAAGGGTGAGAAGTAATACGCAAAGACTTGGCATAATTATCTGTACCACAAAGAGAACCGTTCATAAAAACCATAGTCCCATCAACCTCTTTAGACTCTACATGGTGTTTATGCGCAATAAACATCGCATCATAGAACTTATGGGTTAGAAGCGTCATATTCTGAACTATATCATGAATGCTATCTTTATCTCCATGAGAGCCTAGATAATTCCAATTATAAATACTAAATGTTAAAATATCATTATCAAATTCGTTCTCATTAATATGAATATTATGTACATAGCGCAGAGCGGCCTTTAGATACCAGTCAACAAGAAGAGAAAAATTTTCATTTTGCAAGCTATCATATTTATTAGCCATACAACGAGAATGATTATCAATAACAGAATAATATTCAATATTACAATGTTGAGAAAGCCCATTTAGAAACTCTGCCAAAGCATTAGAAACTTCCATTACTTGTTCGATAACATTCTTACGATTCTCAATCCGAATAGTATTATGAATATATCCAGAAATAGCATCATTTAAATTAATAACGTACAGAGTACCAATCTTTTCAGAATAAATCTTCTTAACAACTGCGTCAAAAAGTTTGGTTATGCGCTCATGGAAGATTTCAGGATTGTATTTATTAAGATAATTATCAGTTACCATACCATAATGGAAATCAGATAGGCATAAAATAGCACTCTTCTCGGTTGATGAAAAGTTACTTTTATTATCATTAAATTCCAAATGGTTTTTGATAACATAATCAGAAATGTCCTGTTTAAGCATATCAAAACGAGCAATCTTATTAACATCACGATTGAGCGCCGCTCTATAATCACGCATTTTGACAGTTTCTAGTTTTACATCTAGTTCTTTATTCATTAACTCGTCCATTTGTTCAGACGGGTCTTTATTTTTTTGATAATCCATTCCGTCAATGAACGCCATATAATATTTACGATAGGCACTTTCGTCTTTTCTAACGCCAGTAGCTTCAAACATAAGGTCACAAATCTTAGTCCAGCTAATACCATAAATATCTTTATTCATAGCCAAACGTAAACCATATTCCTTATCGGTTTCGTCTTTACATTTAAGTAGACTATCTTCCATGTGTACTCCTTTCACTCCGAAAATAACTCCTTTAATTCCCTCGATGACTTTATTGCCATCGTTACTATCCACAAGCATTTCTACTCATGGATAGTTGCCATAGCAATAAACATTTAAAATCAAAGATGCTGTATAATACCGTGATATTATTCCAACACCTTTAACATTTATCGTCGCTGTTTAACGACCTCTAGTCCCTATGCCTAGCATCATTTAGCGAGAGGTTTTTGGCTTTGTGTTTGCAATTTTCCAAACAATCTTTTCCTTCCAATGTGTCTGATTCTGCTTATAAATATCATTTATAAACTCGTCCACATCTGCAATCTCATTTTCATCTTTTAGTTTCTGTGCCATTGCCATTGCGGTTGACAAGTCATACTCATGGTGAGCAAGTTCTTGGTTCGCAAATTCTTTAAATTTAGAGAACGCAGAAGAATCTTCCATGTGAGCCATCATTTTTTGATAATGTTCTGCCATTTCAAGTTCTTCCATAGAATACTTGATTAATTTCTGAATGATAAATTTAGATTCATTTACAGTCATAATAATCGCCTATTTGTTAAAAGTGATTTTATAATTTAATGAAATGTTCAAGATTTATTCTCAGGTGGAATAGTTGGTAGACTTAAAATTTTTTCATGAACAGCCGGTATCATTCCGTTACCGTGCAGCGCTGTGTAGCTCTCAAACATATGTTGAAAACTTTCTAAGTCATTAACAGAAATCCAACCTTTGACTTCATAACAATTATGATATGTCCTCAACATCGCATCCCGAAGCATATCTCTGTCTGCTTGTGAATTTTGATTTCCTTGCTCTCTCAAAGCTTTAACATCATCAGAAAGAGAACTTATCTTATCATTTTGAAGTACAATCATTGTATACTGCTCTTCGTTTTGTTTAGCAATTTTATCAATCGCATCCTTGATTTCTCTTCTCTCCCGCTTTCCTTCTTTTAAAGCTTCGTCTTTCTTTTCATAATGCCTTTTCACAAAGAACAAAAGAAGTCCAGACACACCAAAAGTAGAGCAAATATTAATAATAATTTGCAATACACCCATTGATATCCACTACTTTCTATAATATTCTTAACCCCTTTTATTCCATATCGTGAACCATCACTCGTTTATTTGGTCTGGATTATTTTACCGATAAGACAAGACTAATGCTTATCATCTTCTATTATTCTTTGTAATAAAGAAATAATAGTTTTTTCATTTTCATTTATTTCGTTTAATAGAGAAATAACCTTTTTATTTTCCGAGGTATTATCAAGATTTAACTTATAAGATTTACCAGAATAATTCAATAACAATGAAGCAATAATCGTATCTGCAACACCAAGGGCATCTAATCCACCTAATTCTGCATTAGTATTAAGAATCATTTGACGCTACCACCTAGCAGTTTAATTATTTCAATATTTTGTTCTTCTATAATTTTTAATTCAGATAATAGTTTTTCAAGCAACATATTTGTTTGTTCGTCAAGTTTATTTTCAAGATGTTGGTTTTGCTTGATTAGCTCTGTATTTAACTGAGATGATGTCGCACCTTTAGTCGCTTGATAGACATTTATAAATTGACTAATGTTTGCGGCTCCTGATATTAAATCAGAATTTGCTATTGTTGCTAAATCATTTATAATCATACGACCACCTCTTTGAAACTGGTTCTACAATTATAAACGATAAAGACCAGACAGGCAAGCCAAAGAACCTGTATCTCCTAACCATGGGTGATAGCAGCTTAATGTTTCTATCCTCTGGTCTTTAATTAATTAAAACTTAAACATATTCATAAATTTTTCGCCATATTTAGATAGCATAATATAACACATAATATAGGCAGAGCAAATAGAAGCAGAAACAAATTGCATATTAAAAAACACCAAAATACAAGATAAGAAAATTAGCACACAAGTTCCCTTAATATAACGTCTTTTAAACTCAATATCTCTACTTCCTCTACTAGGAGAGTTTTCGCTTGGCTTTGGAATAATATAAAACATATCAACAGACGCCAGAAACATGACAATAATTCCAATCATTACAAACATATTATTTACAGATAATAAAATAGCCATCATGCTGCCAAAAAATGAGACAATGTTTGTTACTACCCAACAAGAAGCAAACGTCTTGCAGTGCTCTCCACCACAAACAGAACGTAGAAAACAATAAGTAATTTGAAATGCAAGAAAATACTTGACATATCCAAAAATAAGCGATATAATAAGCCCAGTTCCAAATTCAAACAAGAAACTCAAAATAGCGAACATCCCATATTGAGTTTCTTCAATTCCATCCTTGTCTTCATGAAAATGGTTTGCAACTTTTAAACCGAATTTATAAGATATGTCTTCAATATATCTAAAAATATCCATAACAGAATATTCCTTTATTACACAAAAATAAGGGAGCCAGCCAAAAGACTGACTCCCTATATTAAAGTCTACAATGTCTATAATATAAGGATAAGAGAAGATTAGTCTTCCTTATTTTCCTTCTGATTTGATATAAATTCGTGAAATATACTTCTTGAAAAGAACATATCGTATTTATCTATTAACAAATCAAATATATTAGATATGATTATTATAAACAAACAATTGATTAATTCGGAAATAAAGCACCTAAAATAACCTATGCGGCAAGATACAATTCTGTAATAATACATGATAGAAAATGGTATTATTATATAATTCACAGAAACATTAAAAACTGCAAAGAACCATTTCCCATACCAAATATACGGAACTAGTTGGATAAATAAATTTGTTGCACCAAAAGCCCACAAAAGTAACACTCTTTTAATGGTAAACTTTGTGTCATTCTCGGTAATAACGTCACATAACAAAATTATAGCATACGCTTCAATCGGATTATAAACTAACAAACTTAGTGGAATATTCATAACAATATCTCCTTATGTTATTTTATGGAATTATTTGCTTCCATTGTTAATATAACACAATATATAGAAATTGTCAAGAGTTCTTTCTAAATTTATCATGTTTTCTTCTGATATATCAATTTTATTAGAAATATCAATTAAAGCGTTAGAGAATATCTAGTACAAAGTCAACCCAACACGAGTCCCCGTCATACCATTTTTTCTCACCTGTTTTTTTATTTACTGCAATTATACATATATTTTCATAGTCAGGATAAACCCGATAGGAAATCCCATCAGAATCCACAAAAAGCTTATCACCAGAAATTTTATATTTAAGGCCATAAGCTTCACATAAATCCTTTACATAAGACACACATCTATCAGAGGATAGGCAATTTCTTTCTGCCCATCTTTTACTCCGATTGCTGTTCGGATTTCTCTTCATGCTCAATCCTTTCTAAAATTTTTCCCTTAAATTCCCTATTCTCTTTTACTTCCTTTAATATAATTCTCTGCGTACTCTTTTCTAAATTTATCATGTTTTCTTCTGATATATCAATTTTATTAGAAATATCAATTAAAGCGTTAGAGAATGAGTTTAATTTAGAATTGATATAAAGTAGCATAAACACGACCATCAAAGATAATAAGCCAAAGAAAATAATTATTAGAATATCTGAGCTATCAAATATAATCTGTTTCTTTGTTGCATACACAACAGAATAATAAATTGTGATAAATGTAGTCACAAATACTACGATAGCAACAGAAAAATTTCTTACAATATTTTTCATATAATTTACCCTTTACTTGCGATTGCGAGTCCACTGTTCAAGATATATAGATAGCTCGGGAACTTTTTCAAATACCCAGCAAGTTTTATTCTCTCTGATGTGTACAAACGAAGTAATAGGCTCAAATCCATTTCTTTCCAGATATTCTTTAAGATTAGGAGAATAACAAGAGAAATATTTTTCCTTCTCATACTTCATACTACATCACCTTCTTTACAGATATAAAGGTGATTATTCTTCGCATTTTTACCAAATGTCATAATGTTTTCCTTTCATGCACATACGGGTGCACACCTATAAGTTAAATTTCAAATTATGTCTATAACAAATATTATAGACACTTTACTAGACATAATATTTTATATCCACTAAAGAGTCTATAATTTCTAAAATTTAACTCAAAATTATTTCTTTTGTTCTACCCATTTGGATTTGCCAAATAAGCCTTTCTTTTCAACCAGAATAGTATCTTCTGTTTCTTTTGGCTTTAGTACAGCAAGTGATTTTGAATCATCCTCTGATACATCAGAAGAATCTACATCAATTGGCGTATCTAAATCATTGATAGAAGTTGTACTAGCTGCTGGTATATTTTCTACTTTAGCATAGATTTCATCTAGCTTAGTTTTTGTATCTTGTGCAAATTCACCAAATGTTGTCGCTAAATTATCACTAGTTGTTTGCAATGTTGCTATATTAGCAGTAATTGTATTTAGACTAGCTTGAGCAACAGTAGCTTTTGTTTCAAAATCAGCAATCGCTTGTGTTTGTGACTGGATTAGTTGCTGGATAAGATTCTCAATCTCTTCCAGTTTCTTATCAAAAGAACTACTCCCTGAATTTATAACACAGTAAGGGGATTTAGCACAAATAAGCCGCATATTACAGCAACAACATCTTGACATCGTACCGCATGGGGCAATACCGTTATTTAATACCATTCCTTTCACTCCTTATTATATTATTAAGTAAGCCAACCCTCAATATAATAATCAGTAGGAGCTAGAGGACTTAGAACGCGGACAATTTTCTTTACATCGTCATACATACAGTACATTAATCTCTGGCTCTGAGAGTATCCAATAGCCTGAGAAGCAAGAACTGCATTACCAAGACGGTCAACAAGGTGATACTTGTTTACCTCATTATTATCTGTCAGTAAAAGAGACTTGTTGTCATTAAATTCAAAACCAATCTTAATGAGCAAGGCAAAATAATAATAGCGTCTTGGATAGGGCAAACTTTCTATGGTATATATAGGATTTGCCTTTAATACGTCCACACCAGCACCAGAGCTATCAAGTGATGTAACGGTCACGATAGGCCATCTCATAATAATCACCTATTTATTATGACTATCAATTATGTTACAATGTTATTACGCATTTTTAGCCGCACGTTGTTCTTTAACACGTTTACGGTATTCTTCAATTTTATCAGAAACAACAGCTTGTGCGATATCAGCCGCCTCGTCAATGTCACAACCGACATCTTTACCGAACAGCCAATCACAAGCTTTATCCACACCAATATTAGCATATCCCAAAATCTTATCTTCAAACAAACTTGCATAAGTGGCAATACTTGTACCACCAGCAAGCTGGTAAATAAGATAACGATATAAATTTACAACATCACGGTCAGCCATCTGTTTAAAAAGTTCTTTATCAGAAATCATAGCAAGCACCTCACTTATTCTTCTCTAACTCTTCAATACGCTTACGAACAACATCATCATTCATTAGCGCTTGTATTCTTTGCATATTCTGAGCTTCTTGTTGCTTTGCTTGGTCTCTGACACCACGGAAAGACGCTAACAATCTCTCAAAAGCTACACGACCATCTTGTGTCTGCATAACTTGAGGACGTACTAGGGCTTCCATAGTTGCCTGAATCTTTTTGTCGCATTCAGCCATGCACTGTTTAAATTCAGGATTTTCTAGTATACTCGCCTGAACTACATTAGAACACTGGTTAAACTCTGTAATGAAGTCATTATAAGGGTCAGACTGTTCCGGTTGTTGTGGTTGTTGCACTTGAGGCATCATATTTGGGTCGTAACCAGTTCTACGAACCTGTTGCACATACTCCCACTGTTCTGGTGACATATTTCTTTGATATTGATTCTGATATTGATTTTGTGTTCCTCCTACATCTACTGGCATAACGTTCTGTGGAGAACGCATACTCCCGATAAGAGGACTTGGATTTGTGAAGTTCATAAATCTTCACCCGCTTGCAAAAAAAATAAGTAAAAATGTGTATAATGTTATTCTGTGGAATACTTGTTCCACGATAGAGATTAGTTAGAACTCAATTAGAAAGTAAGTCCACCGTTGCAGCCACAACCAGTATTAGTGTAAGCAGGGCCATTTGCATAAGCAGTGCCGCTCATGAAATAAGGACTGTAGCAATTTCCTGCACAAGCAGTGGTTGTAAACTGATAGGTAGGAACAGATACAATTGCCTGAGAAGTGTTAGTGTAAGGGTCAGCAAGGTCAGAAGGAGACAGATAATGCTTTGCCTTGATGAAGTCGCAAGTAGCAGAATCAACATAAGCCTTCATAAACTTATCCATCCAATGCATCTTTTCGTCAACGCAAGTAAACTGCTTGTCATTCATCTTCTGCTGCCATTCACTATTTAGTGCAGCGATTTCAAAGTTCTTAGCAATAGAAACTTCATCGCTTGCAACACGCTGACTTAGTTCACATAGAGCACTATTTGTGTTCATTAGATTCTGATACATAATATTGGTATCAGCCAGCTGATTCTGATAGAACTCTTTTTCGGTAACATAACAGGTGTTGTTATTGCCACCGCCAAATAGACCACCTAAGAGTCCACCGCCATTAGGAGAACCGTTACCACCATTGCCGCCTAATACGCCAGCAAGAGCAGTGCCACCTAAGACTGTCATTATAATTAATCGACTATATCTTACCGCAAAAGCGGTAGCACTTTTTCAAGATTCGTGTCAATAGAACCCTTACTCTCCTATTAAGGAGATAGTCTGTACAGATTTAATTTATACGAATTTCCAATGGTATCCATAGGCTGTTTTCTTCCACTTCTTGCCTCTAGCAACTTCACGAATATGATTTGATATATTGAAATACTTTGCAGATTTTCCAGTAGTTTCACAAATCCATTCTGCTGCTTTGTAAGAAGATTCAAAAACAACGCCAGTTTCTATGCACATAATCGGTTTCTTCTCATGTTTCTGTTCTGTAAATTTTTCACTTTCATACCAAAGATTATTTTTTACAGCATGACGGACATTTTCAAATGGAAGAACCCATTCAAGATTTTTGCAATTATTATTAGATTTATCTCCGTCAATATGATTTACTTGTAGTTTATTGATTGGGCAATCTTCCAATCTTTCTGGAATATTACACCAACATTCAGCAACAAGTCTATGTCTGAGAAAATGTTTTGGTGAATCAGCAATACTTTTATTATGAATAGTACATCTGTAATACCCATTCTTATCTGGTTCAAAAACAGTCTCCTTTTTAGACTTAACATTACGAAGAATGCCATCCTGACTAATTTCATATAGAAACTTTAAACTAGGAACTTTTCTAAATTCTTTCACCGTATAAATTCCTTCCCACGGGATTGCGTCTTAGAAACTCCCCCGTTAACATAATTAGTATTTTTTACTTACGAGTTTAATAAAAACTCAGCTAATTACATCCGCTCGACAAAACGAAAAATGCTATTTGGGTTATATGGTGTTAGCCCACAATACCGAGCGCGGTAGTACCTGTAGAAGCAACCTTTTTACCGTCAATTTCCATAAAAACACCACCAAGATAATATATCTTGTTATGATGTAAATTATGTTTAATATTTTAATAATATATAAAAGCGGGAGTCGAAGGGAGTAAGACTATTACACCATCACTGGAAACCGCCATTTTTACTTTAGCCTATTATTTAAATTCTAAACATTATCATCTGTTGGAACCTAAGAAATTCCAAAAACTTTTTGCAACATTGTCTCTTTCCAATAATTTCTCAAATTAATTTTTACAGCATAGAAATGATATCCCAGAAAGAATCGAAAACATCACTAAGCTTAATTGGAGTATTAATTGTCTTGTGATAAGAACCGTACTTCTTAACAAACTCATTTACGAGTTTGTTATACTCCTTACAATCTTCAATAACCTTATCATAAGCTGCTTGAACCTTGTCAGCATCAGCCTTACGCTCTGCTTTTTTCTTGGTTTCCTCATCATTCTTTTGAACCAGAGCCTTTTCAGCCTTTTCTAGTTCTTCTTGTGATTCAAATAGCTTATGGCATACATCAGAATAAAAACGCATAATAGAAAATCCTCTTTTTCTTTAAAATTTAACAGAGAATCCTATTTCTCTGTTGTTGGGTGCAGAACTTCGATTTGAACGAAGAATCTCTTGGGTATGAGCCAAGCGCCGTACCTGATTGGGCTATTCTGCGACATATAAGCATACTTTAATCGGTATGCCAGCGATACTCAATTTAACAAACTATGTCCGGTCAGTATCCGGTAGAATACATACAAGTGTGCAATATTCTAAGCATTGCAACCGCTAATAATTTAAGAAATAGTTTGCACGGCAGAGTTACCGCTTTTTTAATTCCACACTTATTGGTAGTGGTTCACCTGATGTTACAGCCTCTCATTTAATGGTAGAGAATCACCAACAAAATCAATCTTTGGTTAAATCACTTTACGGCTTCCTTGAGAGCCTTGGAGGGCTTAAAGGAAACCTTCTTGTGAGCAGGAACAGTCATCATCTCGCCAGTCTGTAGATTACGAGCGGCACGTTCCGCAACATCAGCTAGAGAAACGGTGACATCCATAATCTTAAAGGACTCACCATCCTTTAGTGCTTCTAGCAGAACAGGCTCGGCAGCGGCTAGAAAAGCCTTAATGTCCTTCTGGGTATAGTCAGTCTTGTCTGCAATCATCTTTACGATACTAGAACTAGTCATAATATTTACTCCTTTTAATCCATGTGGTTTATAACCACTTATATAATATAAATTTAATATAGCATTTAAGCTATATTTTTCTTACTTTCAATTAAATTCTTCTTCTCAGCTTTTTCATTAACAGCAGCTTGTAATTCTGCAACGTGCTTTGCACATTCGCAATCGCTGTCCTGAGAATGAGTAGCGTGTAGATACTCAAGAGCATTCTGAGGTTTGATACCAGCGTTTTGTAGCGCCATCAGTTGACCAGCCACAAAGCTCATCGACTTAATGCCTTTGTTAAATTCTTCTGCATCAAATTCAGAGTCAATAACATTCTCTAGGTTAAATCCAATAACAGGGTCTACAATATCGCCAATGTCATCATCGACATCGCAACAGTGACAACCATCGCAATCATCAATATCTTCGTCATCGAAACAACCTTCATCAGCCAGCTTATAGAATAGTTGAACCAGCTCTTCCTTAGACATATCTTCCACGGCAATTGTTTCAGTCTTTTTAATATCCTGAGTATTTTTAGTAGTATTATTCAAATACTTATCCCTTTCAATCCCTTGGGCGAGAGTTTATCCTCGCTTGCTCAAAGCACCTTATCTACGATTCCTAATTCAACAGCTTCATCAGGATAAAAGAACATATCCCGTTTGTGGTCTATCCACTCTTTTAACTTTTCATCAGGAACATGGGTATATTTCTTAATAATATCAAACACTTGTTTTTGACACTTTCTTAGGTCTTCCATAGATTCTTCTAGGTCTTTTACTTTACCGCCCATCATCGTAGAAATATCGTGCAGCATAAATTGTGCATGACGATAAGAGTAACGATTTGAACCAGTAATAAAAATAATAAAACCCATACTGGCAGCAGTACCGATAGCAGTTGTATTGATAGTGTAGCCCATGTCTTTCATCTGTTCAATAAGAGACACTAAAATGAGACCATCCCATACAGAACCACCCGGAGTGTTTAGAAGAATATCAATAGGTTTTGGATTCTTCTCTACGCCCTCTTCTCTATCCAAGTCCATAAGTGTATATAGATAATAGATAGCCTCTGTAACGGATTCATTCGTAATCTCTTGATTAATCAAAATCTTGCGCTGATAAATTGCTAGATTTTTCTTGATGGAGTTATTACCAGATAGTAGAATCTGTTGTTCCACCATCTCCCCATCATTGCGAGTTGGAGTTCTATAATTCATAAGCTACCTCCAACATTAGTATTCTTTCTTACGATTTAGAAATGCAAGAATCTTACGGTCTTCCACTACATAATAGTCTTTTTGTGAACTATGCTTCTTGCGGTTAGTAACAGTATAATTACGCTCACTACCCTCTTTGATTAGACCAACCTTGCGTAGCGCTTCCATATCGGAGCGAGAAATCTTAATCATTATTTTCCCTTTAATTCCTTGGGTGAGAGTTTATCCTCACTTGCTCATAAATAAAAAAACAGACCAGCAAAATACTGGTCTGCAAAATAGAGATTTTCTTAGTTTCCCTATTCATTTAGAGAAAATGTGCAAGAAGTCCGAAAAGTGGCTTCACGCCTAGGTTTTTTGAAAATTCTTACCGTTACACATTAGAATTTCTAAATTTTTCTACTCTCTTTCTGGTTTTTTCTCTGTCAACTTCTATAGCACATTTATCACAGTAATCAACATTAAATGAAGTGACTGGAACTAATTTACCGCAGTTCTTGCAAATAGCAAATTTTCCCTCACCGATATAATTCCAATAATAATTCATTATATTATGCTTATCACGGATTACAATAACAGGCTCAGAAGTATACTGAACATTTAGAGCGGGATAAACAATCTCGGTCTTATTCTCTCCCTTGAAGTTTGTATACTTGACATACCCAAGTTCTTTCAGTTCGTGATATGCTGGATAAAGACTGTTCGGATAAATTCTCTTTACGCAAAGTCTGTTAATGTCTTTTGCTTCTGCTTCAAACTCATTCTCACCAGAAGCCTTACGGATATACAACATAGCGAACAAAACTTTTCTTGCGGTCTTATTTTTTAGCTGTTTAATAATATCCATTTCTTCTTTATAAAAATATACTGGCTCATTATCCATAAGTTCAAAAGAGTCAAACCCAGACATAATATCCCTTAAAGATTTTTCCTTGAACTTATCAGTAAAACATCCATCTAATTTAAATAGAATTGTCTTAATCTTTTCTTGCGTATCTTCTCTGCTAAGACCATTTGTTTTATAGAACCTAGCAAGAAGAATGCCATCGGTCATAATATCAGCTGAGAATTTTTGCTTCTCGTCTATCTCGGCAGCTCTTTCGTATTCATTAAAAATCATTTAGCTACCTCCTGTAAAATAAACTTCTTGCCAAAGAACTCTTGACCATCCACGGACTCAATAATCTTATAATAATGGTCTGAATTATTTTTGACATTATTTAGAACAACATCTGAATATAGCTCCCAAAGAAGAGATTTGTCAGCAGATTTACATTGTTCGTAATAAACATAAATGATATAATCAACAAGTTCTTCTTCATTGGATAGAATATTCATAAGTTCATTCTTGTAATAATCAAAGAAACCGTCAAAGAAAGATTCTCTATCAGAACCGAGAGTATTAGCATCCTCAACACCCCAATCACGGTCATGACCAATCTTCTTTAGAAGAATAGGATAATTACGCTGGAACTTATGGATGACATCTTGAATCTGCTTGCAGACATTCTTCTTAAATTCTCTGTCTTTGTTAGACATTAGGCAAGAATAATCAAAATACTTACTAGATTTATTCTCTTTAAATTCATAATCTTCTACATATCTAGCCAAATTATTCATCGTGCAGTTAGAGTTAAATAAAGGCATATACTTGTAATAATTACGCAGGAATTGCCTTTCTTCTACTGTTTTATCTTGTTTTTGCTTTAGGTCTTTTAGTTTACAGCCAAAATTCTTACGGCAAAGGTCTCCTTGTTTTTTCTTATAATGTTTGAGTCTTGCCATTTCTTTTGGATAAACATAACCAAAAAAGTAGGTTTTTTTATCACAGCAAATGCTATTGTTGAATTTGATTTCTTCGTTTTGTTTTTGAATCTCTTGTTTCTGCTCATCGGTCATATCATCAGTAATTTGGATATATTTTTGGCGATGTGACCAATATTTATTTGGTGGAGTATAAACTGCTCCTTTAGCGTGGTCGATAGCTTGACCCTGATAAAAACGAAGCATCCTAATGCGTTTTTCAATTTCAGTATACTCTTTAGAATCTTTGGGGAACAAATCTTTCATCGCGTAAAGATTACTCGCTAAATTCGTGATGCCTCCGATTGGGCTATCAAAGCTCTTAACATCAAAGGAACCCAAGTTGTCAAAATTAATTTTTTGAGATTTAATTTTTTGTTTTTCATAAGTGATAATTGGTAAATCTGGATTAATCGCATTTACTAAATATTCGTTATCAGAAGTAAGTGAAATATCACCCATTTATACCCTCGGTTTCCCGATATTTGCTGGCTATGCCAAGGGGATTAGACTATATCTTCTATGTGTAGCACTTCGATTTAAGGGGTTCTCACCCACTGAGAATTTCACTCAGCCCTACTCCTATTGCTCTTTATTTTAGCAGACGAGCTTAAAGGATAGTCGTTTAACATCAAAGCAAATTATAAATTTTTAAAACTCTTCTTACCTGATTATAAGTAAAACCAAGCGCATTTGCAATCTGTCTTGTTGTCATACTCATGTTTTTCTGTTTAAATTCTTTAATTTGTATTTCTTGTTCTTGCGTTAATTTCTTTGCAAATTTATGTCCCTTAAAGTCATAGCCTGTATTTTCAATCCAATGTTTTGTATTTTCAGAGTATGTCGTCCATTCAAGATTTTCTGCGGAATTATTATCTTTGTTTAAATCTTTATGGTTTACAACGGGTAAATTATTTGGATTTGGCACGAACGTCTTTGCTTCAAGAACATGGACGGAATAGCTTCTTTTATCCCCATCCTTACATAAAGTGGCTTTTATATATCCACCTTTTAGTCTACGTTGCTTAACCATGCCCCAACCAAGAGTTTTATAAGCGCCGCCCTTACGTCCAGACCTCCAAGACCTAGGCTTTCTTTTGATTCTGCTATAATTTGAAATTTTATAATATTCTTCAAATCCAGCTAAATCTTTCCACTCTTCTCCATCAAAGTCTTTCATATCATAAAAACCTTCTGTATCAATATTTATATATTTCATAGTAAACCTCCTTTCTCTTAAATTTATAATTCGCTTTAATGCACAGGATTGGCATATCATAAGACTTAGCGTTTCCCTGTTAGTATGATTGCTAATCGTCATTTCCTACGATTCCTAAACGTCAATCACACACCTAGCATTTGCTAGTTCACTACAATTCACAATTTAGTTGTGGACAGTTAATATTTATCAAAATCTGCATCAGATTGACTAATAATTGTTAAATCCCAAATACTATATACATTTCCCCACTCCAAATACCTAAACCAATCCTTACATTTATCATCAGAATAAACGTTAAGCAACTGATTTTCAGCAGGGGCAACTAAAGGACTACGTTGAGTGCTTACAACCTTTGCTCCTTTATCTACCCAGCGCTTTGAATACATACATTTTGAAGGTAGTAATCCATGTACTTCCATGCCAAATGCGTGTTCACACATAGCATACAAATCTGGAATCAAAAAATCATAAGAACCCTCAACATAAACTTTACCAATTTTTGCTTGGTCTATCTTTTTACGAACTAGACGCATTACTTTACTTTTGGCATAGCTATCATTTAATATATCCGTATTGTATAATAGACATTTAGCGATTGGAGACTCAAGGCTGTTCTCTATCTGCTCTAGTGTATCTCTGTCATGACATCCAATCATCATAAGAGAAGCATAAAGTGGGTCGCATGACATTACTTTTTGAAGCCAATCAATGGTAGGATTTGCTAGGTTCTTAATTGACTCTTCTGTAAAATCATTGCTCTGAATATATTGGTAATTGAGGGTACTAAGTTGGTTTGATACCTTCTTAGATACTCTTGCTACACCAAACACATGACCGTAACGCTTAAAGTAACTCTGATAGACTTGAAAATTAGGATAACATTTATGAAGTTTGAACATTGATGAACCAGCTATAACGTCAATTTCATCAATATTATATTTTACCCCATAAATATCCGTAATCGTATCTTTATGTGCTATTTCATGAGCAAAACGTCTAAAATCGAAAATTGAGCAGAGACCTTTAAACCACGCAGCTCTCACAATAAAACTAGATGGTAAATAGTCAAGTTCTAAATCCTGTTGCCATCTCTCAGCCATTTCAGGACAAACCATACCAGCACCGTCGAAAGCATTCATTGTAAAATCAATTTTTTCGGTTCTGATATCGTCTTCGCCTTTTTCATTTTTGAAAATCCAATCAACAATTTGGTCTTTCAAAGGATATTCATAATCGTCAATAACGCAGATTCTTGGCGTTTTAACAACTCTAGTGGCAGAAGTGGATAGCGCGAGATAAGCTCCGAATTTAGCAAGATTAATCTTCCCTATACTTTTTGCATCAAGGCCACAAAGCATAATATTGAGTAACTGGTCATAAATTTCTGCATTTACAAAGTTAGCAGAGTTCTTTCTTAACTGACCAGCACCAGCACATAAACGCTTATACTTTGTTACATACTCTGTCTCATTCACTTTAAATTTAACAGAGAATCCAGTCTTGCATAGCTGCTTATAATCCTTCTGTGTAGTATCGGTTCTAACTGTCACAAGGTCTGGAACAAATAGTAGTTCGTTGATTTCATTCTGAATCTTTGTAATTTCTCTTGCATTCTTCTTAGAACTCTTGTCTTGTTTTAAAATATTACGCCTATCATAAAGAGTTTGAACCTTTTCTTTATCAAAAGGTTTATCCTTAATCTGACGAATGAATCTTAGTAGTTGATTATCACCAAGAGCAACCACCCAACCAGCATTCTTTGCTGTTTTAAAATCTGTTTCAACGCAACCATTTTTTGCAATTTGTTCGTAAATATCAGACGTGTTGAGTTTTAAAGTGTAAAATAGGTCGATTTTTGCCAAACTCTATACCTCACTTTTCTTTAGGTTTATAATTCGGACAATCCTCGTATCTCACAATCCTGTGAGCGTCATACCAGCACGAGAAAATAGACTCTCTATGTTTGACACCATAAGCATCAAAATATTCATCTAAAATCTTACTAGCTTCTGCTGGAAAATACTTACAAGTAGCATCACATCTATGACACTTACTCATTCACAGACCTCCTTTCCATTTGCTAGTATTGTAGCATAATTTAACAAGAAAAGTCAAGCCTTTATTAAAACTGTAATCAAATTGTAATCAATTATAATCTTGCAATTTAACAAGAATTATGATATAATACTACAGAATTTGCAGTTCATCCTCAAATCGACAGAACTTAATACAGAACTTAATAATGAAAATAATATAAATATAATATTTTTAGTATA
>OHFV01000111.1_pt1 | contig 60074 bp, 82 predicted proteins | sample 1567611 | NCBI WGS metagenome assembly OHFV01 (sample SAMEA3879532, study PRJEB24766) | human gut metagenome | biome: human-associated habitat; feature: feces | place: USA | collected 1985/1987
GTTGACGACCTTTATTTTGCTTACGACGAATCCGGCAAAAAGATAGGCTGCGTAATGTCTGCCACTTCGCCGAGCGGCTATGGCGGCGATATAAAAGTTGCAATCGGCATATCGTATGAAACAAATCAAATCACAGGCTTTTCCGTTCTTTCAAACAGCGAAACTGCGGGTCTCGGCGCAAAATGCACCGAAGATGATTTCACAGCGCAGTTCGCCGGCAAATCGGCAACAAAGCTTGAATATGTTAAGGGCGGCGGTGCCTCTGGCGACACGCAGATAGATGCTATCAGCGGCGCCACAATCACCACAAATGCCGTTACCGAAGCGGTAAACAGCGCCCTTGCGTTTTATAATTTTGCATTAAAGGAGGGATAAGCTTTGAATAAAAATCTTGAAAGGCTTAAAAACGGCATTATCACCGAAAATCCCACCTTTGTGCTGATGCTCGGCATGTGCCCCACCTTGGCGGTTACCACCTCTGCCGTAAACGGCATCGGCATGGGGCTTGCCACCACCGCCGTGCTTATAATGAGCAATATGATGATTTCGGCACTGCGCAAGGTTATTCCTGACGGCGTTCGTATGCCGGCTTATATTGTTATAGTTGCGTCTTTCGTAACGATTGTTGAAATGCTTTTGCATGCCTATGTTACCCCGCTTTATAACTCTCTCGGAATTTATATTCCGCTCATTGTTGTAAACTGCATTATTTTGGGCAGGGCGGAAAGCTATGCTTCAAAAAATAAAATCATCCCCTCTATGTTTGACGGCATCGGCATGGGTCTCGGCTTCACAATCGGCCTCACCTCCATCGGCATTGTGCGCGAGCTTATCGGCTCCGGCTCCGTTTTCGGAATGCGCATTTTGCCGCAAAGCTATGAGGGCGTGTCGATATTCGTGCTTGCTCCCGGCGCTTTCCTTGTGCTTGCGTTTTTGTGCGCGCTTCAAAACAAACTCGGCGCAAAGGGCGCAAACCGCCATGTTAAGCAGGATGCCTGCACGGGCGATTGCATGAATTGCTCGCTTTCGTGCAACGGAGAAACGGAGGTGGATAAGAATGTTTAAAACCCTGTTTCTTGTTCTGATTTCCACCGCGCTTATTAACAATGTTGTGCTCAGCCAGTTCCTCGGCATTTGCCCGTTTCTCGGCGTTTCGCGCAGCGTTAAAACCGCCGCAGGCATGGGCGGTGCGGTTATATTCGTTATCACCATTTCAAGCGCCGTCACCAATTTGCTCTATACGGGTGTTATCCAAAAGCTCGGTCTTGATTATCTTAAAACAATCGTTTTCATTTTGGTTATAGCCGCAATCGTGCAGTTTATCGAAATGTTTCTCAAAAAATTTGTGCCGAAGCTTCATAAGGCTCTCGGCGTGTATTTGCCGCTTATCACCACAAACTGCGCAGTGCTCGGCGTTTCGCTCACCAATGTGCAGGACGGTAATAATTTCATCACCTCCGTTTTAACGGGCTTCGGCACGGCTTGCGGCTTTGCGCTTGCAATCATCATACTTGCCGGCATCCGTGAAAAAACGGAAAACAACGATTTCCCGCAGGCATTTAAGGGCACGCCCTCCGTGCTTCTCACCGCCTGCCTTATGGCGATAGCCTTTTACGGCTTCAGCTCGCTTAAATAAGGGGGTGCGATTGTGAGTTTACATAATATTCTTATTGCAACGGGAATTGTTGCGGCAGTCGGTCTCATTATTGCAATTGTGCTCAGCATTGCCGAAAAGGTATTTCATGTTGATGTGGATGAAAAAGAGGTTGCCGTTCGCGAATGCCTTGCCGGCAACAACTGCGGCGCCTGCGGCTATGCGGGGTGCGACGCACTTGCAAAGGCAATAGCTCAGGGCGAAGCTCCCGTAAACGCCTGCCCCTCCGCCGGCAAAAGCGGCGCGGAGGCAATCGCAAAAATTATGGGGGTTGACGCTGGCGAATTTGTTCGTAAAACGGCGTTTGTGCGCTGCTCCGGCACAGAGGATAAGCGCACCAAAACCTTTAATTATTACGGCACAGGCTCGTGCACTGCGGTTAAGCTTGCGCTTGGGCGCGGCAATATGTCTTGCGCTTATGGCTGCATGGGCTACGGCAGCTGCGCCGATGTGTGCGACAGTAAAGCAATCAGAATTATAAACGGCAAGGCTGTGGTTGAATCCGATTTGTGTGTTGCTTGCGGCAAATGCGTTAAAGCCTGCCCGCAAAAGCTGATTGAAATTGTGCCCTATGATTCCGTTTACAGGGTGCAGTGCAACAACCGCCAGCGCGGTAAATCCGTTAAGCAAAATTGCCAAGCGGGCTGCATCGGCTGCGGCATTTGCGAAAGAAATTGCCCTGTGGGCGCAATAAAAGTAACCGATAATGTGGCGCATATCGATTATGATAAATGCATTGCGTGCGGCGTGTGCGCTCAAAAGTGCCCATCAAAGGTTATCAGAAAATATAATTGATTTAAAAGGCTGCGGTTCGGTTTTATCCCGTTCCGCAGCGTGTGATTTTATGGCTGAAAAGGGAGGTAAATCATGAAAAAAATAATTGCTTTTTTCATTTCTGCTTTGCTTGTTTTTTCCCTTTCTTCATGCAGCTCCGGCGGTGAAACATATAAAAAGGATATGCTTGATCTTTTTGACACGGCTTCGTCAATCTCCGCCGCCGATTCCTCGCAGGCCGATTTTAACAGCCATTTTGATTCCGTTTATAATGAGCTTTTGCGATATTCCCGGCTTTTTGATATTTATAAGGATTATCAAGGCGTTGTAAATCTTAAATATATAAACGAAAATGCCGCCGCGGCTCCCGTTAAGGCAGATAAGGCAATTATCGATTTGCTTCTTTTCGGCAAGCAGGCTTATGAAATCACGGGCGGCAGGGTAAATATTGCCATGGGCGCAGTGCTTTCGCTTTGGCACAATGCCTCTCAGGCGGCCGCCGCGAATCCCGAAAACGCCGCGCTGCCGAGCCAAGCCGATCTTGAAGCCGCCGCTTTGCATTGCGATATCGAAAAGCTGATTATAAACGAAAACGAGTCTACGGTTTATTTTGCCGATTCGCAAATGAGTCTTGATGTGGGCGCAATCGCCAAGGGTTTTGTTTGCGAAAAAATCGCCGATTATATTGCCGAAAACAATATCTGGAGCAGTGCGGTTTTAAACCTCGGCGGCAATATCAAAACAATCGGCACAAAGGGCGGCAAGTCCTTTTCGATCGCAATCGAAAATCCAAGCGGTGGGTATTTGGATGTGCTTTCCGTTTCAAACGGCACAGGCGTTGTAACAAGCGGCGATTATCAGCGCTATTTCACAGTAGACGGCCAAAATTATTGCCACATAATTTCACCCGAAACCTTAATGCCGCCCGAATATGTAAGCTCGGTGAGCGTTATCTGCGCGGATACCGCGCTTGCGGATGCGCTGTCAACCGCGCTTTTTGATATGCCGCCGGAGCAGGCAATCGAATTTGTTGATTCACAAAGCAGCGTTGAAGCGGTTTGCCTCGATAAAAACGGCACGCTTTATTATTCCGCAGGCTATAAGGATTTGGTTAAAAAATGAAAAAAGTTTTTTTGAAAAAAGGCGATGCAGTTGCTTTCTGCGCGGTGCTTGCGGCGGGCGTTGCCCTGCTTTTGATTTTTAATTTTGCCGCAAAAGCAGGAAGCTGTGCCGAAATTTCCGTAAACGGCGAGATTTGCGCAACGCTTGATTTAAATAAAGATTCCCGCTTTGAAATCAAAAACGAAAGCGGCGAAATCACAAATATTGCCGTTGTTTCGGGCGGAAAGGTGCATATGGAATATGCCGATTGCCCAGATCAAATTTGCGTTAAGCACGCGGAAATTTCAAAAAGCGGCAGCAGCATTGTGTGCCTGCCGAATAAGGTTGTTATAACGGTTCACGGCGATAAAAATTCCATGCCGGACGGTGTTGCCCGATGAAGATGAATAATAAATCAAGAAAAATCGCATATTTCGGGCTCAATGTTGCGCTGGCGTTTGTGCTTTCCTATTTTGAAAGCTTAATTCCGCTCAATATCGGTATTCCGGGCATAAAGCTCGGCCTCGCAAATTTGGCGGTGCTCACCGCGCTTTATACGCTTTCCGCCAAGGATGCGTTTTGTATTTCTGTTATAAGAATTGTGCTCGTGGGCGTAACCTTCGGCGGAATTTCCGCCATGATTTACAGCCTTGCAGGCGGTTTGCTTTCGTTTGCCGTTATGGCAGCGTCAAAAAAATTGCTTCGCCTGTCGCCCGTGGGTGTTTCGGTGCTCGGCGCGGCGGCTCATAATATAGGCCAGCTCGTTGCCGCAGGCATTATTATGCGCAATCTCGGCGCGCTTTATTATTTGCCCGTGTTACTTGTAAGCGGCTCGGTAACGGGCGCGGCTGTCGGCATAGTCGGCGGAATTTTGATTAAGCGCCTCGGCAAAACAAATTCGGCAAAGGATGATTAAATGATTATGAATTATAAGGGCTTCGTGCCCGATGTAAATAACGCCGCTTTCGTGGCGGACAATGCCTGCGTTATCGGCAGGGTGCAAATGGGGCAGGGCAGCTCCGCTTGGTTCGGCGCCGTGCTCAGGGGCGATGATGAAAAAATAATTATCGGCAAAAATTCAAATATTCAGGATAATTGCACAGTGCATTGCACACCGGGATTTCCCGCCGTTATCGGCGATGATGTTTCCGTCGGTCACAACGCCGTGCTTCACGGCTGCACCGTAGGCAGCGGCAGTCTTATAGGGATGAATGCAACGGTTATGAACGGCGCGGTCATCGGCAAAAACTGCCTTGTGGGCGCCGGTGCGCTTGTTACGGAAAATAAGCATTTCCCCGATAATTCGCTTATAATCGGCGTGCCTGCCAAAGCTGTTGCAGCAATTGACGGCGCAAAAGCGGCAAAAATCGCCGAAAATGCCGCTCATTATTCCGAAAAAGCGGCTGAATTTGCAAAAATTCAAAAATCCGCTCATGATGCAAGCAAAGAAATTTAAATTTATTATATGCAAATAAAATGTATAACGGTTATAAATTGTTAAAAAAGGCGCAATTCAGCCGAATTCTGCATGATTTAGGCAATGAATTTGCGCGCTTTTTAATATGGAATTGTTGACTATATCACCGTGATATACTATAATTATATTGTATGTAATCAAAAAAACCGGCGCAAAAACGCAAGTGTGTAAGCGTTTAACGAAAGAACTTTATGAAAACAACGGAAGAATTGAAACAACTGAATATAATCCTTCCGCCGCCCGAGCAGATAACGGGCTATAAAGGTGTTTATAACAGATATGTTAAGCGCGCGCTTGATTTTGTGTTTGCCGCGGTTGCCGTTGTGCTGCTTTCGCCGCTTATTCTTTTAACGGCTGCTTCGGTTGCCCTGTGCAGCGGCTTTCCCGTTTTTTACCGCGCCGAAAGGTGCGGTTATCTCGGCAAGCCGTTTCGGATTTTTAAATTTCGCACAATGGTTAAAAATGCCGATAAAATCGGCGGCGGCACCACCGCGCTGAACGATCCGCGCATAACGCGGGTGGGCAGGTTTTTGCGCAAAACAAAAATGGATGAGCTTGCAAATCTTTTTAATATAATACGCGGCGAAATGAGCTTTGTCGGTCCGCGCCCCGAGCTTTTGCGATACACAAAGCTTTATTCCGGCGAGGAAGAATACATATTAAAGGTTCGCCCCGGAATAACGGATTTCAGCTCGTGCACTTTTATAAATCTTGATGAGATAGTCGGCAGCGAAAATGCCGATGAAATGTACGAAAAATATGTGCTTAAAAATAAAAATGCGCTTCGTGTGAAATATGCCGCGGAGGTTTCTTTTAAAACGGATGTAAAAATCTTTTTTAAAACGCTTTTCGGCGTTGCGCAAAAATTTTTCTTCGCCGTTTCGGGAAAGAATTAAGGTGAGCCTTTGGAATATATCAAAATTAAAAACAGCGATTTAAATGTCTCCCGCATTTGCATTGGCGGCTGCCCTATGGGAATGTACGGCTGGGGCAAAACGAATATGGATGATTTAACCGCTTCCGTGCAGGCGGCGTTTGAAAGCGGAATTAACTTTTTTGACACCGCCGCAACCTACGGCCTAGGCGTGTCCGAAACGATTTTGGGCAAGGCGCTCGGTAAAAACAGAAGCAAGGTTGTTATCTCCGATAAATTCGGCGTTCGCGCCGAGCAGGGCAAACCCACGGTTTATGATAATTCAAAAGAATATATAATTTCAGCATGTGAAGAGTCGCTTAAAAGGCTCGGCACGGATTACATAGATATTTACACCGTGCATTACAGAGACGGCGTTACTCCTCTTGCCGAGGTTGTGCAAACGCTTGAAACACTTCGCAGCCAGGGCAAAATCAGGTATTTTGCGCTCTCGAATGTACACGCCTGCGATATGGATGAAATTCGCGAATGCTCAAAATATTTTGTTTCCGTTCAAAACGAATATTCGCTTGCCTGCCGCAGATTTGAAAGCGAATTGCTTGCTTTTCGCGATGAGTGCGGCTTAACTCCGTTTACCTGGGGCTCGCTCGGGCAGGGAATTTTAAGCGGAAAATATAATGAAAGCAATGTTGATTTCGGAGCGGACGATCGCCGCTCGCGTGATATTTATGTTAATTTCCACGGCGAAAAATTAAAGCAAAATTTGGAAACGGTTAAAGTGCTTAGGCAAATATCGCAAAAGGTAAACAAGCCCGTTTCGGCAGTTGCCATCAGGTTTATTATGGATAGGATCCGCGACAGTGTTGTGCTTATCGGTGTTAAAAATCCGAATCAGGTGCATCAAAATGTTGCCGCATCGGATTGGCATTTGAGCGATGAGGATATGCAGGCGCTTTTGGCGGTTTCCGCGGTTGATTAAAGTTTTGCACGGCTTTGGCAGTGCCTGAACGGTTGGTGATTTCAGTGAAAAGTGAACAGCTTGCCTGGCTGATAAGGCGCCACGCTGTGGAGATGACTCATCATTCCGGCGCTTCTCATATAGCCTCGATTTTAAGTGTGGCCGATATTGTGGCCGTGATTTACAGCGGCGTTGCAAATGTTGATCCTAAGTTTCCCGATGATCCGAAAAGGGACAGAGTCATTCTTTCAAAAGGCCACGCGGGCGCGGCAATTTATGCCGCCTTGGCGGAAACGGGATTTTTTGACCCCGCCGAGCTTCTTACCGTTTATCAAAACGGCTCGCGCCTTTCGGGTCATGTTTCGCATAAAGGCGTTCCGGGCGTTGATTTTTCCACAGGCTCGCTCGGTCACGGCCTGCCCGTTGCCGCAGGCATGGCAATGGCAGCCAAGAAGGATAATGAAAATTACAGGGCTTTTGCCGTTCTCGGAGACGGGGAATGCGATGAAGGCTCGGTTTGGGAGGCCGCGCTTGTGGCAAACCATTACGGGCTTGATAATCTTATCGCCGTTGTTGACCATAATAAAATGCAAAGCCTTGATTATTGTGAAAACACAATTAAGCTCAGCCCGTTTGCCGATAAATGGCGCGCGTTCGGCTGGAATGTGCTTGATATAGACGGGCATGATCACGCCGCTTTGCAAAGGGCTTTTGAGCTTGCAAAAAATCACAAGGGCTCGCCGAGCGTTATAATCGCAAACACGGTTAAGGGCAAGGGAATATCCTTTATGGAAAACGATATTCTTTGGCATTATCGTTTCCCGCATGACGGCTGGGAGTATGATAACGCCGTTGCCGAATTAAAAGCCGCAATGCCGCAGGGCGTTAAGGACCCTTATGAAGATAAATAATAAACACATAAAACGGTCAATGCTTCGTTGGCCGTTTCGTCTTACAAGAGGTAATTGCTTTGAGAGACTCTTTTGTTAAAACCCTTATGGATATAGCTGAAAAGGATAAAAATGTTGTGCTTATCACAGGCGATTTGGGCTTCGGTGTGCTGAAGCCGTTTTGGGAAAAATTCCCCGATCAATTTATAAATGCCGGCATAGCCGAGCAGGATATGACGGGCTTTGCCGCCGGCATGGCGCTTTGCGGCAAAACGGTGTTCACATATTCCATAGGCAATTTTCCCACTTTGCGCTGCATAGAGCAAATAAGAAACGATTGCGCTTATCACAATGCAAATGTTAAAATAGTTTGCGTGGGCGGCGGGTTTACTTACGGCCCTCTCGGCATGAGCCACCACGCCACCGAGGATATTGCCGTTATGCGCGCAATGCCGGATGTGACCGTGTTTGCCCCGGGCGATGCGGCAGAGGCTGCGGCGTGCACCAAAGCCATGTATGAAACCCCGGGCACCTGTTATTTAAGACTCGGCAGGGGCGGCGAACCGAAAATTCACGAAAACGCAGTTGATTTTACAGTGGGCAAAGCCATTGAAATTCGGCATGGCAAAAGGGTTGCTCTGTTTTCAACCGGTGCCGTTTATGAAGAAGTTGCCGGCGCGGCAAAAATGCTTGAAAATGCGGGAATAACCCCTGCGGTTTACACATTTCCTTCCGTTAAGCCGATAGATAAGGCTTTAATCAAAAAATGCGCCGCGGAATTTGAACTTATCGCCACCGTTGAGGAGCATAATATCGTGGGCGGCTTCGGCAGCGCCGTGGCAGAGGTTATGGCAACCGTCCCGTGCAAAGCCCGCCTTGCTTTAATCGGGCTTGAGGATAAATATTCCTCCACGGTAGGCTCGCAAAAATATTTAAGGGAAATTTACGGTATGAGCGCCGAAAAAATTTTTGAAAGGATTTCCGAAGAAATCGGAATCAAATAAAATGCCACCTAAAATTCTTATAACCGCCACGGAATTGCACTTGCTTCAATTTTGGACAGAGCATATAAATGCCTTTATTAACGAGGGCTATTCGGTTGATTTGATTTGCTCGGATGTGGGCGGCAAGCTTGAAAATTTAAGAAGCCGACTTGCGCAGTGCGGCAATCCGCGCTTAAAAGTTGTGGATTTGTGCCGAAGCCCGCTTTCTCCCAAAAATTTAAAGGGCTTTTGCCGACTTAAACGACATTTTGCCGAAAATCGGTACGACGCTGTGCTCACAAACGAACCGGTTATGGGCATGATGACGCGCCTTGCGGCAAAGTCGGCACGAAAAAAATACGGCACCAAGGTTATTTATATGGTGCACGGCTTCCATTTTTGGAAAGGCGCGCCCGCGCTAAACTGGGCGCTTTTTTATCCGCTCGAAAAATTTGCGTCCCGCTTCACGGATGCGATAATCACAATAAATAACGAAGATTATGAATTTGCAAAATCGCATTTTAAAAAGCCGCGCGTGCTTCGCTCAAACGGAATCGGCGTAAACCTCGGCGGTTATGCATTTGATGCGGATATCAGGCGCGAAAAAAGAGAAAGCCTTGGGCTTAAAAACGGTGATTTTGCCGTTTTTTGCGTTTCTGAGCTTACGGAGAGAAAAAATCTGCTCTTTGCGCTTAATGTTATCAAAGGGCTTGTAAACGAAAGTCGAAATGTGGTAAAATTTTTTGTAAGGGGCAAAGGCCCTTTGCAGGATAAATTGCAAAAATACATAGATGATAATTCACTCGGCGAAAATGTGCGCCTTATGGGCTACGGCAATGATATTCACGAAATGGACTGCGCCGCAGATGCATTTTTGCTCACCTCGCTTCAGGAGGGACTGCCCGTTGCCGTGCTTGAGGCAATGAGCTGCGGCCTGCCCTGTGTTGTTTCCGATATCAGGGGCAGCAGCGATCTATTTGCTTTCGGCGGTGAGGGAATTGCGTGCAGTTTAAACTCGCAGCATGATTTTGTGCAGGCGCTCGGCGATATTATGAATAATAAAAACGATTTTTCACGCGCCGAGGCAGTCAGAAAAAATATGCAGGTGCTTGAATCTTATTCAATGCAAAGTGTTCATTCGTTTTTAAAAGAAACTGTTGATGCGGAGATTGCCGGCGTATGAGAATTTTGCATATGATACCCGATATCGAAATTGCAAACGGAGTTATGAGCGTTGTTTTAAACTATTTTAAAATGATGCCGCCCGATATAAAATTCGATGTTGTTTATTTTTCCGAAAAAGAAAAAACCGTGCAGCCGCAAATCGAAGCGCTCGGCGGCAGGGTGTATAAAATAAATCCGCCCTCGGCAAAGGGGATTTTAAAGCATGAAATGAGCCGCTTTTTTGCCGCTCATAAAAATGAATGGGAAGCATTGCATATCCATGCCCCTCATTTTGCCGTGTATATCTCCCCGCAGGCCAAAAAGGCGGGAATTAAAAAAATTTGCTGCCATTGCCACACCACTTGGTATTCGCTTTTTCCGAAAAACGAATTTCGCAATCGGCTGCTTGCCGCGCCCGTAAAGTGTTTGGCGGGCACGCGCTTTGCCTGCGGCACGGATGCGGGCAAGTTTTGGTTTAAGGATAATTTTTATGTGCTTGCGAATGCCGTGGATTGCGCGGCGTTTCGGTTTGATGAAAAAAGGCGCGAAAAGGCCCGCCAAAGCCTTGGGCTTGGAGATTGCCTCGTTTGCGGCAATGTGGGCAGGTTGTATCCGCCGCAAAAAAATCATCCTTTTATATTGAAAATATTTGCAGAGGTGAAAAAGCAGCGCTCGGATGCAAAATTGTTGCTTGTGGGCGCAGAGGAAGAGCCTTCTTTGCTTTCGCTTGCGAAAAAGCTCGAAATAGAAAAGGATGTGCTTTTTCTCGGCCAGCGCAGGGATGTTGCCGATTTGCTTTTTGCAATGGATGTGTTTCTGTTTCCTTCGCTCCGCGAGGGCTTGCCCGTTGCGGCGATAGAGGCGCAGGCAAGCGGCCTGCCGGTTCTTATGGCAAGCACGATCACGCGCGAGGCACTTGTGGCTCCCAATGCAAAAATGCTTTCGCTTGAAGCATCGCCGCGCGAATGGGCAAATGCCGCCGCTTCGGCAGCGCTTGAAGCAAGAAAAGACAATTATGATATAATGAAAGCCGCAGGCTGGGATATTAAGGAACGCGCCGCAAGGCTTGCCGAATATTACAGAACCGGAGTTTTCCGTGATTTTTAAAAATTCTGCTCGGCGGTTTTTCGTGTTGGCGGGTATATAACAAAATATGCGTAAAATCGGTTGCTTATATCACACTGCGCCGCTTTTCGCTTACTTAAAATTTAAAATGAAAGGCAGGGGCAAGAAATGTTTGTTTATATAATGATTGTGGCGATATTTTTTGCCCTTTATTTTATTGTGCCGCAAAAACATTCGGCAATTCCGTGCGTTTTGTTTGTGCTTGCAATGGCTGTAATGTCCTATTTCGTTCAACCCGGCGAAACGGATGATCTGGCACGCTATTTTTACATAATAAGTCAAATTGAAAAGGCCGGGTACGAGGGCTTTCGCCAAATGCTGGAAAGCAACTATTTCGATTTCGGAAGCTTTCCGGTTTGCGGCTATTACTTTTATTTCATCAGCATTTTAAAAAATCCGCATTTTTTGCCGTTTTTCACAATTCTTATTTGCTACGGATGCATAATTCTTGTTATCCAAAAGGCTTCCGTTAAATTTAAAGTTGATAAGTTTTACACTATGCTCGCTCTGATTTTTGCGATTTCAACTTATTGGTATTACGATGTTTGCAGCGGCACAAGAAACGGCATTGCATTCACCGTCACCGTTGCCTGTGCCTATTATCATCTTGTGGAGCGCAAAAATATACCGCTTTGCATTATCGGCTATGTGCTGGCCTGCGGTATGCATTCTTCGGGCATTGTGTTGGTGGGGCTTGTTGCAATTGCGTGGCTCAGCTGCAATTTCGGCAGCAGAATAGTGAATGCGGCTCTTATTTTGTCTCTCGCGGGCGGCAGTGCGCTTCTCGGCATTTTCGGCGGCATGGCAAAAAGCGATTTTATGCAAAGCTTGCTCGGAAAAACGGAAAATGCGCTCGATAATCTGGGAATCACCACGCAAACCAATTATTTTGTAAATATTGCCACCTTTGCTGTTTGCGCAATAATAATGTTTTATTGCCTGCCGTATATCAAAAAATATGTAACGGATATAAATCAACGCCGCTTTTTCAGGTTTTCGGAGGTGCTTATGTGCTTTATGCTCGGCACCTTGCTCACAAGCCTGCTTTTCCTGCGCCTTGCAAGGTGGGTTTTGCCAATTGTTGCGGCAGTTGTTTACATGGTCGGTATGCAGCTTCAAAAAAGCAGATTGGATGCCGGCCTTATCGATATAAGCTATGATTCAAAAAGCCCCGGCATGGAAAAAATCAGGGCTATGAATAAGGGAATATTCTCATTTTTTGTTTTTGTTTATTCGGTAATTCATTTCGTTTATGATATCACTGGTTCATCGTTGATTTGGCTGAATCTGGGAATTTAAGTTTATTGTATTGCGGCGCGGTTTTGCCGCCGGTATATAACGGAGATTATGATGGAAAAAGATTTAATCAGTGTTATCGTGCCCGTTTATAAGGTTGAAAAATATCTTGATAAATGCGTGCAAAGCATAGTTGATCAAACATATGAAAATCTTGAAATTATTATAATAGACGACAGCTCGCCCGATAATTGCCCGGCCATGTGTGATGCCTGGGCGGAAAAAGACAGCCGTGTGCAGGTTTTCCATATCGAAAACAAGGGCGTTGCAAATTCGCGAAATTTTGCCCTTTCAAAGGCGGCGGGCGATTACATCGCTTTTGCGGACGGTGATGATTTCCTTGAGCCGAATATGCTTGAAATCCTTTATCGTAATTTACTTGTTACGGGTGCGGATATTGCCGTGTGCGGCTATTTCAGGCAGGATGAAAGCGGTATGCAGATTCCCGATTCGGAAAAATCGGCTTCGCCGCGACTTGAGGCGATAACCGCCGAGGAGGCGCTGAGGCAAACGGCCCTCGGCGAATATAAATTCGGCGTTTTGTGGAATAAGCTTTATAAAAAAAGTGTTCTCGGCGGTGTTAAAATGCCGCCGCTTGTGTGCAGCGAGGATTTGGTGTTCAACTACCGCGCTTTCAAAAATGCAAAGCGTGTGTGCGTTTCTTCGCAAAAGCTTTATCATTATGTGCTCCGAAGCGGCAGCACCACTTCGGCGGAGTTTTCAATCGGCGCGTTTGACGCCGTTTCGGCAAAACAAATTGTGCTAAATGGCGAAAGCGGCACGAATATTGAGCCTTATGCCGTGATCGGCCTTGCAAAATCCTGCTTCGCCGTGCTCGGCGGAATTGTGCGCAACGGAAAATGCCTTGATAAATACGATGAAATCAGAAAGCTTTTGCTTTCTTATAAAAAGCAAATTCTGAAATCTCCGCATTGCCCGGCGCGCGATAAGGCAAAGCTTTGCGTTTTGGCGCTCTCAAAATCGCTTTATAATAAGCTTGTTTTAAAAGGATAGTGGCTATGAATCCGAAAATCAGCGTTATAGTGCCCGTTTATATGGCAGAAAAATATCTTGATAAGTGCGCCGAAAGCATTTCCGGGCAAAGCTGCCGGAATATAGAAATTATTCTTGTTGATGACGGCTCGCCCGATAATTGCCCTGCATTGTGTGATGCCTGGGCGGAAAGAGACGGTAGATTTCGCGCAGTGCACCAAAAAAATGCAGGCGTTTCGGCAGCCAGAAACACGGGAATGCGCCTTGCAAAGGGCGATTATATAGCCTTTGTTGATTGCGATGATTGGATTGATTGCGATATGCTGCAGGTTATGCTTGATGCCGCCGTTAGAGAAAATGCCGAAGCGGTTGCCTGCGATATTTTTTTGGAATCTCCCGGTGAATCGCTGTGTTGCAGGGGCGCAAGCGCGCAGAGCTTTAGCGATCCTTTAAAGGCTCTTTTGCTTGATGAAATCAGGCCGGAGGTTTGCGCCAAGCTTTTCAGCCGCAGCCTGCTGAAGGGGAAATTATTTGACGAAAAAATTAAATATGCAGAGGATTTGCTTTTCTTATATTATGCTTTTTGTGATTGCAAAAGGGTAGCTTATGTAAGCGGCACCGGCTATCATTATTTGCAAAACAGCGGCAATTCCTCAACCACGCCGTATATAACAATTCCACGTGCAAAAAGCTATAAAGTTACGGCAAAAATCGTAAGCAATTGCAAATCACGGGGCGGTTCCCTTGAAAAAGCCGCCGTGCATCGCCATATTGTGCACACATATGCGCTTTTAAGCCGTGTTATGCGCAGCAAAAACGAAAAACTTGCAGCCGAATTTTTTCCGATTTATAAAAAAGAAATTCTTAAATATAAAAATCAAATCTTTTGCGGCGGCGAATATTCGTTTAAGCAAAAAGCCGGCACTTTTGCGCTTTTGCTCGGCGACAAAGTGTTTTTAAAATATTTTGCAAATAAAAATTAAAAGAAATCTTATCGGAGCATTTCTTGTATGAAAAATAAATTATCAGGCTCTGCCGAGCGCAAGGCAGGCGCGTTGCTCTCTTATGCCCAGGTGTTTTTAAATGTTATTGTTGGGCTGCTTTACACCCCCGTTATGCTTCGGCTTATGGGTCAAAATGAATATGGGCTTTACGGCACGGTAAGTTCTGCCGTTGCGCTGCTTGGGCTTCTTGATTTGGGCTTCACAAGCTCTTATATTAAATTTTATTCAAAATTTAAAGCAGAGGGCAGGCAGGATAAAATAAACAGCTTTAACTCACTCTTTTTTGTTGTTTTTGCCGCTATTTCGCTTATTTCGCTTATCATCGGCGGAGTATTTGCGGCAAAGCCCGCACTCCTTTTTGATAAGGGGTTAAGCGCTGCAGAGCTGCAAAAGGCGGGCATAATGATGCTGCTTTTAACTCTTTCAACCGCGCTCGGCTTTTTGTGCACGGTGTTTAATTGCTATATTGCGGCACTTGAAAAATTTGTTTTTCTGAAGGTTTTTTCGCTTGCCTCCACCGTTGCTACGGTTGCTTTAAATTTGGCGGTGCTTTATTTCGGCGGCGGTGCAATCGGGTTGACTGTTGTTGCGCTTGCTCTCGGCGTGCTCGTTAAGCTTATAAATATTATTTATGCGCTTAAAAATCTGAAATTGAAATTTGATTTTTCAAACATGGATTTTGGGCTTTTTAAAAGCGTTTTTGCATTTTCCGGGCTTATTGCGATAAATCTTTTTGTTGATAAGGTCAATTCGGGAATAGACAGTGTTTTGCTCGGCAGGTTTTGCGGCACGGTTGTGGTTGCGGTTTATGCCGTAGGTGCGTCGGTCAACACATATTACACTAATTTTTCCACCGCAATTTCGGGCGTTTTCACTCCTTATATTCATTCGCTTGTTAATAAGTATCCCCAAGATTCAATTCAGCAGCGCAATGCGCTCACGGAATTATTTGTTAAGGTGGGCAGGCTCCAGTATATGCTGCTTGCGCTTATAGGCTCCGGCTTTGTGTTTTTCGGAAAGCCTTTTATACGGTTTTGGGCAGGCGAAGAATACGGCGGCGCCTATGCCATTGCGCTTGTGATTTTGATTCCCAGCATTGTGCCGCTTATTCAAAATGTTGGAATAGAAATTCAAAGGGCGGAAAACCGCCATCACTATCGCTCTTATATTTACGGCGCAATGGCGCTGTTTAATTTGGTGGTAAGTATAATCCTGTGCAGGCGTCTCGGCGGCTTCGGCGCCGCTCTCGGCACAGGCATTGCAACCGTTTTAGCAAACGGAATTATTATGAATATTGTTTATCACAAAAAGATAAATATTGATATCGTCGCCTTTTGGAAAAGCATTTTGCGAGCTACCGTCGGTATGATCGTGCCGTTTGCGGCGGGCGCAGCGATTATGCTGTTTGTAAAAATCGATTCGATAATCAAGCTTGTCTTGTGGATTTGTGTTTATGCCGCCGCTTTTTGCGCCTTCGTTTGGCTCTTTTCTATGAACGATTATGAAAAATCGCTTGTTAAAGGCTTTGGCGGCAAAATCTTAGGCGCTTTTAAAAAGCAAAGGGGAAATGCCAATGATTAAAAAATTACTGGTTAAAATAATTCAGCTTTGGCAAAGAAAAACCCCCGTTTGCCGCAGGCTTGTGCTGTTTGAAAGCCGCGGCGATTTGGCAGATAATTCCTATCCTCTTTATGAATATTTGGTGAGTATAAATGCCCCTTATAAATATGTGTGGGTTGTTGAGGATGCTTCAAAATATAAAAGCAGCCGCAGGGTGAAGTATGTTTCGCAGGGTAAAACAAGCTTTGCCGCAATTTGGTATTTCGCAAAGGCCAAGTATTGTTTTTATACTCATAACTATTGCGGAATAGACGGCAAAAATGGACAAAAACGAATTTATTTAACTCACGGCTTTTCTTATAAAGATACCAAAGGGCTTTTTTTTCCACCTGATTTTCACACGGATATCGTGTGCCTTTCCGAAAATCATAAAAGGCTTGAGGAATATATAAATCCCGGCTCTGCTCAAAAGGTAAGAATTCTCGGCTATCCGCGCACGGATGTGCTTGTGGGCGGCAATTATAATCTGCCGCAGGAATTTTCGGCTGAAATTTCAAATTATTCAAAGCTTTTTGTTTGGCTTCCCACTTATCGCTCGCACAAAGGTGTTGCGCATGCCGATTGCGGGCAGGATAGGTATGATTTGCTTTCGCCCGAAAGCCTGCAAATCATAAACGCCGCGCTCGCCGCTTCAAACTCGGTTATGGTTGTTAAATTCCACCCCGCTCAGCAGCTTTCAAAAATAAATGTGCAGGGGCTTTCAAATGTGCTTGTGTTCGGCGACGGCGAATTTACCGCCGCAAGGCTTCGCCTTTATGATTTGCTTGCAAAATCGGATGCTTTGATAACGGATTTTTCATCTGTTTTTGCAGATTATCTGCTTTGCGATAAGCCTATTGCGTTTGATATTTCCGATATTGATGTTAAAAGCGACGGCTTGCGAGGCTTTGTTGTTGACGATCCTTTGCAATATATGCCCGGCGCGCACATAAGCAACGCGGCGGAGCTTGCCGATTTTATTTCTGCCGTTGCCGCGGGGAAAGACGATTATGCCGCCGCCCGCGCAGAGCAAAGAAAGGCGCTTCATAAATATACAGACGGCAATTCAACACGCCGCATTTTAAGCTGCTTTGGCTTAATTGATTGATTAAAAAGGAGAAAGCAAGATGCATGCGTATATGATAATCGCTCACAGGCAATTTGATTTGCTTGCAAAGCTTATCACTGCGCTTGATGATGAGCGCAACGATATTTTTGTGCATATAGACGCTAAAGTGCGCGATTTTGATTTTGAAAAATTCAAGGTTCTGCCAAAGCGCTCACGTATTTATTTCACTCCCCGAATCGGCGTAACCTGGGGCGATTTCAGCCAGGTTAAGTGCGAATTGATCTTGCTTGCCGAGGTTGATAAAATGCAAAAAAGCGGCAGGGTTTATGATTATGTTCACCTTATTTCCGGCGCGGATTTGCCGATAAAATCAAACGATGAAATTCATCGCTTTTTTAATGAAAACGCAGGGCGGCAGTTTGTGCATTTCACGGCGGATAATGTTTCCGAAAGTTCCGAGGGCAGAATAAAATATTATCATCTTTTCCGCCGCCGCAGAAATCTTTTCACAAAAATTTTGGCGCAAATTGCCCTCAGGGTGCAAATGCTCTGCGGCGTAAACAGGCTTAAAAATACAAATATAAAGGTGCAAAAGGGCTGCAACTGGTTTAGCATAACAGGTGAATTCGCTGCTTATATAGCGCAAGAGAGTGAGCGTTTAAAAAAAATTCTTCGCTTCTCTTATTGCGGTGATGAAGTGTTTGTGCAAACCGCGCTTTTAAATTCTCCGTTTGCGGATGATGTTTATATGAAAAACTGCGGCAATAACCACCTTGCCTGCGCTCGCCTTATCGATTGGCAGCGCGGCAATCCCTATGTTTTTAAAATGCAGGATTTTGATTTGATTAAGAATTCGCCTGCAATGTTTGCCCGTAAATTTGATATGGATGTTGATTCCGAAATAATAGATAAGGTGCTGCAAAGCATAAAATAAATTTCTGCCGAAATGCCGCAGCACAATAAAAACCGCCAATATGATATATTGGCGGTTTTTTGTTACTTATTTGTTGCATCACATAAAAATTTTCAAAGCTTCCATATAAAGCGTCAGCATCGCGGGGCTTTTCTTTTGCAATGCCCGGGCAAGCAGCTTTGTGTGCGCGGGAAGCACGCCCGCTTTAATGCGGCGTGCCGCGGCGCATATGTCTTCGTTAGCCGCAATGCGTTTTATCGCAGGCGCGGGGTTTTTGCCTCGCGCTTCGTTTCTTATTAAAAAGTTGGTTAAATAAATCAAATAATAATCAAGCTGCGAATCAAGCGCTCCGCCTGCTTCGCGGCTTTTTTCTTTTAGGCGGTAATACGGCAAAAAAATTATGCTTTCCAAATTTTTGTCGTATGCGTTAGACATGCTTTCGGGCCGTATGTTGTAGCAATAAAGCGGCTCGCCTATCATGCAAACGCTTTTTGCATCAAGCAGGCAGGGATAGGTGAAAGCGGCGTCCTCGCCCATTTTAATATCGTTATTTACCTCGGAAAGCTCGCGTTCCAAAATCTCCTTTTTAAACACCTTGCTCCAGCAGCTCGGCATTATGCCGAATTTGTAAAATTCGCCCGCATAAAGCATCGTGGGATAAAGCTTTTCGGAAAGCTCGGCTTTTCGGGCATATTCTGCAAAAAAATTCTGGCTGCTTTTGATTTCATCGCTCGGTAAAATGCTCAAAAATTCAAAAAGCACCATATCGGGCGAATGCTTTTTTATTGCGGCTTCAATAATTTCCATTGCCGTGGGCTTTAAATAATCGTCTCCGTCCACAAAAGCTATGTATTCGCCGCTTGCCGCAGCAAGGCCTGCCTTGCGTGCGCTCACAAGGCCGCCGTTCTCCTTGTTTATAACTTTAATTCTCGAATCTTTTTTTGCAAATTCATTGCAGATTTCGAGGCAGCCGTCCGGAGATCCGTCATTAACTAAAATTATTTCAATGTTGCGGTTTGTTTGCTCTGTGATGCTGACTATGCATTTTTTCAAATGCTTTTCAACTTTGTAAATGGGAACAATAACACTTATCATATTTTAATCCAAATAAATCTTGTTGAGTATTTCGGTTGCCTTGTGAATATCAAAATTATTTACAAGGGTTGTTATGTCCGTTTCGTTTCTGTTTGCCTTGATAAGCTCAAAGGCCTTTTCTCCCCATTTTGCGGCAGGCTCGGAAAGCGGCATAAACGCCGTGCTTTTGTTGAAAGCAACCTCTTTTGTAACTGCCGTTGAAATCAAACACGGCAACTTTGCCGCCTGTGCTTCGATCAACGAAACGGGAAGCCCTTCGTAAAGAGAGGGAAAAATCATAATGTCAAAGCCCTGCAAAAGCCGTGAAACATCGCTGCGTTGCCCCGTAAAAATGATTTTGTTTTCAATTCCAAGCTCTTTCGCTTTTTGTAAAACGGGCCCGTCATCAGCTCTTTCGCCTGCCAAAAGCAAATGCGAATTAGGGGCTGTTTTAAGCATCTCGGCAAAAATTTCCGTTAAAAAAACCTGGTTTTTAATTTTGTAAATCGTGCCGATGTGGCCGATTAAAATTTCGCCGTTTCCTATGCCGAATTCATTTCGCACCTCTCGGCGCACTGCTTCGTTATATGCATATGCCGAGCAATCTATGCCGTTTGGCACGAAAATGCCCCTTTTTTTATATTCCGTTTTGCCGTAAAGGTATTCGCCGGCCGATTCGGAGCACGCAAGAATGTGAGTTGCGTTTTTATTTATCAATTTGCGCATCACGGCTTTGTAAGCTTTAAAAATCGCGTTTTCTTTATGATTCCACTTTGTGCCGTGAGAATGAGTAACGATTTTTTTTACTCCGCAGCGCTTTGCCGCAGCGGCTATTATGCCGCTGAAAAACATCACATGCGAATGAACTATATCGTATTTTCCGCCTGAAATAATCTTTTTTGCGTGGAAATATCCTTTAATATAGCCATGCTCGCTGTGTGAAACCTTAATGATTTTTGCGCCGCTTGCAAGCAATTCCTTTTCCAAAGCCTCGTCGTGATAATTTTGAACATCCACAAGATAGTATGTGATGCTGTATTTTTCTTTGTTTAAATTTGATGCAAAATTTATTGCCGCAAGCTCAACGCCGCCACGCCGTAAATGTTGTATAACAACTAAAAGTTTTTTCTTTTCCATTATTTTCCGAAAAATTTCCAATATATATTCAAAAGCTTTGCCGCCGCTTCCGCTCCGATGATTTTTCGCGCCGCGCGCACAAGCTTAACCTTTTTCCAAAAGCCGTATGCAAGAATGTCGCTCTCATTGCTTAACTGCTCAAACGCTTGCTTTTTCTTTTCGCCTTTAAGGCCGCCGGCCAATAAAAGCGCGGTGCAGTAAATAAATGCAAGATAGTTTAAAAGATCTGCGGCAAGCGGCTTGCAGCTTAATTCGCCTGCCTTCGCACGCCATTTTTTGATTGCATATAAACTGCCTTTAATTATCATTTCCGCCGAGGTAGAGGTAACGGAGTCGCTTTGCCCTCTTCTGTAAATGTAAAAAACATCGTCAATCGCAGAATAGCTTTGTGCTTCAAAAAAGCAGCTCAGCACAAAATCGTAATCTTCGCCGCTTATTCCCGTCACAAATCTGATGCGCTCGCTGCCGTTAAGCACACTTCTTTTTGTTGCAAAAATGTAGGCGGCTCCGGGAATATCTTTGCTTTTCAGCAGGTATTGCAGTGCTTCTTCTCTTTTTGAGTTTTCAAGCAGGGCGATGTTGTAGCCGTTGCGTGAAAGCCTCATTTCGCCGTTTTTCATATTGAGAAGCTTGCAGCCGAACATTATAATGTCGTATCCGTCTTTTGATTTTTCCGCAAGCCTTTGCAGGGTGTAATTTCCTTCCCAATAATCGTCTGAATCAAGGAAAATTATATATTCTCCGCAGGCAGCGTCAATTCCGCTGTTTCTTGCAGATGATGCACCGCCGTTATTTTTGTGAATAACCTTGATTCGAGAATCTTTTTTTGCATATTCATCGCAAATTTCGGGGCAACGATCGGGTGATCCGTCGTCTGCTAAGATCAATTCAAAATCTTCAAAGGTTTGCGCCAAAACAGAATCAACGCATTCGCTTATATATTTTTCAGCCTTGTAAACAGGCACGATTATGCTGAAAAGCGGCACAAACTCACCTCGAATCCCATAATATTAAAAACATTATATCACAAAGGATTGCCGTTTTAAACACAATTTTGCCAATTGGCTTTTTTCAACAAAAAACCGCCGTAAAATTATTAACATTTACCAAAAATGAGAAAATAAGTAAAAATAATTGTGAAAGTATTGCACTTATCTTAAATTTATGCTATTATGTGATAAAATAACACATTAAGGAGAGAAAAAATGGAAAGAAAATCAAAAATATTGATAGGCGAAACAAGCTTGTTTGCTCAGGATTGCGCACGCGCATTGCAAAATTCGGGTTGCTTGGTAACTCTTTGCGAAAAAAACGGTAATTCGATAATTTCCGCGCTCTCCGGCGCATATTACGATGCCGTGGTGGCGGAGCTCTTTATGCAGGGTGCAGACGGCAGCGATGTGCTTGAGCATATTTCGCAGTTTGAAGAAAAACCGATTGCCCTTATTTTGCTTAATTCGGATGATTATAAATTGCAGCAGCAGGCAATGAGTGCGGGTGCGGATTATTGCCTTGTGTGCCCTGCGGATCCAAATTCCGTTGCAAAAAGAATAATGCGCCTTTTGATGTGGAAAAAGTCAAGGGTTCAGCCTGCGGTCAATTCTCAAAGTGCAGAGCTTGTTATTTCCGAAACGCTGTGCAAAATCGGTGTGCCCGCGCATATTAAAGGCTATCGCTATTTGCGCACCGCCATTGCAATGTGCGCCGAAGATCCGCAAATGATAGGCGCTGTTACAAAGCTGCTTTATCCGGCTGTTGCAAAAATGTATTCCAGCACACCGTCACGCGTTGAAAGGGCAATTCGCCATGCGATCGAAACGGCTTGGCAGCGCGGCAATCAAAAATTTCTTTCGGAATATTTCGGCTGCACCGTGCAAAGCAGTCGCGGTAAGCCAACGAATTCGGAATTTATAGCCATGGTGGCAGATAAGCTCCGCCTTGAATACAAATCGGCCTGATACGCTCTTGCTTGTTTTTGATTGATAACCTTTTAAATGAGGAATACTAACGGCTTAAATTGAAAACAGAATAAATGATGATAAAATACCGCCGCGGCACTCCGCGGCGGTGTTTTTTGTGCGTATATTCGGTTAATGTGATATGAATGTTGTTATCTTAATCTATAATTTCATTTTTCGGAGTTTTCGTGTGTGCGCTTATCTCAGGGGAAAAGCCGCCGGTAAACAAAATTTCGGTTATGTTAAGTGCACAACCAAAAAGGATAAACAAAAAAGTGTTCATAAAGTTAAATTCCTTATGAACACTCGATATGGTCGAGGTGACAGGATACAAAACTTTAAATTTCGCATAACTATGCGGTTTTTTGCACCTTAGAAGTGTGATTGAATGCAATTTGAATGCAATTGTAAAAAATTTACATAATTCCTACACGCTCAAAGTATGCGGTTGCCGTGTCAATATGCTGTTGCTTAAAGTCATCGAAAACATCACAATATGTGTTAATTGTGATTGAAACATCTGTGTGCCCTAATATCTTTTGTAACACTTCAGGCGGCATTCCGCTTTCAATACATCGTGTTGCGTATGTGTGCCGCAATGAGTGTAAAGACACTTTTCCCGGAACATTCGTATCAATAATCGTTCGTGTTTGAACAATCCGCATAAATGCACTGTTGACTTGTGAAGTTGAAAAAGGTCTTTGTTCTTTGTCACAGAACAATAGGTTTTGAGGGTTTGGAGCTTGTTCCAATATGCTTTTTTTCACAATCGTGAGAACGGCAGGCGTTAAGCATATTTCCCTTATACCCGCGTATGTTTTTGTTGTTTCCCCCAACACAGGGCGGTTGTTTTCGTCAACTGTGACCGTTCGATTAACAAAAAGCCTCTTGCCGTTAAGGTCAATATCCGAAAGCTTCAGGGCGTTTATTTCGCCCATTCGCATACCCGTCAACATCATTATTTCCATTTGTGCGCCGTATTTTGTTTTGTTATTGTGTAGATAACTTAACAACCTTTTTTGCTCTTGCAATGTGAGAGCGCGCACCTTGACCGTTGGTAGCCTTGATTTCGGGCAATTCATCGTCAAGGGTGAATTTACAATGTATTTCCTTTTTTCAGCTTCTTTGAAGCAACGCTTTAATAACGCATATGTTTTGCGCAGGGTGGAAGTTGAGCAAATGCGACTTTCGGCAATTAAAAAATCTTTTATGCCCTTTTCCGTGGCTTTTTCGATTTTAGTTTTGCCTATGCTCTTTGTTTCAATTCGTTTGAGCGTTTCGAGCTTCCGCAGATAAGAGTTGTTGCCTGTAACTCCCATTGCGTAATCATCCTCTATCAGCTCACGGATAAGCTCGGCAACGGTGTAATCGGTTTTCTCGACCAAATAACCGCCCTGCGCTTCCGTTTCAAGCTCTTTCAGCTTTGAGGCAACCTCTTTCTTTGTTTTGCCGTAAACGCTTCTGCGCTTGCCGCAAAGAATGATTTGCCCTACATAAGTTTTGCGAGAGGCAGAATAATAAATACTGCCCTCGCCGTTTCCTCTTTTTTTGCCCATACTAAAAATCTCCTTGAATTAACTGTTGACTTTATAAATGCAAAATGTTAATATAGGCTAAATTAAATAGCCCATACGCAGCAGCTGACCTATTCCGACGGGTCGGCTGTTTTTTTGTTCTCCACGATGGTGCTTGTTAATTCAAGTATTCATTTAAGGGTTATTTATCGTTTTGATTTGATAAAAATTTTAAATATTCAATTGCGTTTTCTCTTTTCTGCTCTGGCATTGCCTCTAACAGTGCGAGAATTTCCGAGTTTAAATCGTTCACAATTTTGCCCCGTGATGGCGGTACATCAAAGCCCATAAGCCACGCTTCATTTACATTCAAAGCACTTGCAAGAATGTATAATTTATATTGGTTTGGCTCTGCCACTCCATTTACATATTGGCTCAACATACTTTTTGATAATTTTATGTTGTTCTTTTTACAATAGGGTTGGCACAAGTTTACAATATCAACTTGTTTTAAGCCACGCTTTTCCATTATTTCCTTTAGTCTCATTGATGAATTTGATACTTTCATAACTTCCTCCTTAATATTATAACCTTATACTATCACGAAATGCAAAAAACTTCAATAGCAAGTAGCAAGAAAAGTTATTTTTGTTGAACAATTGTATTGACACACAATATGAAAAGTGCTATTATACAAGTACAGAGCATTAAACTTTTTTATTTTAAGGAGGTGTAAAAATGGGCTTTGATTATAGCAAACTCAGAGGTTCAATAAGAACAGTATATCAAAGACAGAACGATTTTGCGACTGCTTTGGGCATATCGAATAGAAGTTTATCGTTAAAGCTTAACAACAGAGTGCCCTTCACTCAACCTGAAATATACCGTACTGCTAAACTTTTAAAGCTTGATTCCGATGAGACTGTGGAATATTTTTTTACCCCAAAAGTATAGCGTGGTAAACTTTTAGGCGTATCACAAATAACGCTGCTTATAGAAACAATATGTTAAGAAAGGAAATTAAAAAAATGAAAGGATATAAAGCATTTAAAAAAGGCTTAGTGTGCAAAGGCAAACAATATGCCGAAAACACCATATTTGAAGAAGAAAATGCGGAAGTTTGCAAGTGTGGTATGCACTTTTGCGAGAATCCGCTCGATGTACTCGATTATTACCCACTCATCGATGACAACGGCGAACTTGCCGAATATGCAGAGGTTGAAGCGTTAGACGAAGTGCTCACCGATGATAACAAGAAATATTGCACAAAAAAATTAAAGATAGGCGCAAAGCTTGATTTACCCGCATTCGTCAAAGCAAGCATTGATTTTCAATTCGAGAAAACGCCCGTTGAAAAGACTATAAAAGAATGTAAAAACTCAAACAGCGGCTCATATGGCAGGATTGCAAACAGCGGCTTAGGTGGCAGGATTGCAAACAGCGGCTCAGATAGCACGATTGCAAACAGCGGCTTAGGTGGCACGATTGCAAACAGCGGCTCAGATAGCACGATTGTAAACAGCGGCTTAGGTGGCACGATTGCAAACAGCGGCTCAGATAGCAGGATTGCAAACAGCGGCTCAGATTCGGTTATATGTTGCGCCGGTGTAAACAATATGGTGAAGTCTGTAAAAGGTTGTTGGATAACGCTCGCTGAGTGGAAATATGACGAAAATAAAAACAGATATATCCCCGTATGCGTTAAGACAGAATATGTAGACGGAAAGAAAATAAAAGAAAATGTATTTTACAAACTTGTAAACGGCGAATTTACGGAGGTAGAAGAATGAACACAGCAATAGCAGTTACAACAATAATTTGCGTAACAATATTCAGTATGTGGGCTTTATTGCTCGGACAGATGAGGAGATAAATAATGTTGACAGGGCTATTTTTTATCGGTTTAATCGCGTTTTTAGCCGTACCGGCTACGCTTATAAGCAAGCTTATTTGTAATTTTCTACGAAAAGCAGAAAAGGAACAAATGAGGGAACAAGCAACCGCCGATATGCAAGCGATGAACGAAGTATATAACGATTTGATTCTAAAGGAGATTATGACGAATGGCAAAAATTGAGATTTCGGCATTTTGCGCAGGCGTGGTAATCGGCGCGATTTTTACGGGTGTGTTTTTAATTTCGCTTGCGCTCGCAGACGAAAAGCACAAAGCAAAGGAAAAGCAGGAAGATTACGCTTGCCAAAGTTCTTGCAAAATCATAAGTCAATATATAAGCGATATGCATAATGTGGAAAGCGAAGCAGAGTTTTACAAATCATATTCTGCGGAATTATCCCGCCAAAACCGCGAACTTTTGCTTGTTGTGAACGGAAAGGAAAAAGAAAATGAGAATTGAAACAAATGCAGCCGAGGAATTGAAAATGGCAGCTGAACTTTTAAACACATTTCAAAAAATTGAGGAGAGTGGCGAAAGGATAAAAACGCTCTTTCGCTTCTTAACAATTAAAGATGTTATGGAATTGACAGGGTGGAGCGAGCTAACCGTGCAGAATTTATTTAAGCGGGATGATTTCCCCGCTTGCGAATTAGGCAAGTCAAAGCTTGTGTTCGCGCCTGCGTTCTACGAATACGCAATGAAAGGGATAAAATGAACTCATTTAGCTTTGTCGGTCGGCTTGCAACCGATGTTGAATACGAAAACCCGCAGATAGGCTGCGTAAGGTTTTCGGTTGCCGTGCCGCGCCGTTGGTCGAAAGTACCCGAACAACGAAAAAAAGCAGACTTCATCTGTTGCAAAGCATATTACGCGGTCGGTGAGTTTATAAAGGAGCACTTCAATGTTGGGCAGGAAATCGCCTGCGATGCGCATATATGTTCAACAACAAAACTTGATGCAAACGGAAATCCGATGATTTACTGCTATGCCATGGTGGCAAGCGTTGATATGTTCGCAACAAAAGAATTTAATGAGCGATACAAGCGCAAAGAAAAGGACGAAGAGGAAAAAATGCTTGAATACTTGAATGGGGGGAGCGACTTTTGAAGCGTTGTAATGCACGAGGCTGTTCTCCATGGGACTGCGACAATTGCAGAACGAGCAGAGAATGCGATAAAACCGTCATATGCGACATATGCGGTGGTGAATGTGACGATTATTATTACCGTGTTGACGGCGACGATTATTGCATTGACTGCTTGAATGACGAGTTCCGGGAACAGATATATGGATAAATACATTGATGAATATATCGCCAAATACGGCGATGATAACACAACAGGCATTCCTAATATGGAAATAGCTTTGTTTGTGAATAAAGCAAGAAAGGAAAAAGATGAGCGAGAATAAAGATTTAACATTCCGCGAATTAAGGGCGGACGAAATACAAGTGCGTGTCGCTATGGCGAAGCCAAACGGCGTATCGTTGCTTCTTTATAAGGACGCGCGGTGCGATATGAACATCCTAAATGAAACGGTTGGAAAGTGGAACTGGCAGCGCAAACATTATGAGTGCAAAGGCAACCTGTTTTGTTCGGTTGGCATAAGGCACGACGATGAATGGATATGGAAAGATGATTGCGGCGCAGAAAGTTACACCGAAAAAGAAAAAGGTGAGAGCAGCGACAGTTTCAAACGAGCCTGCTTTAACTGGGGGTTGGGAATTGCGCTCTATACCGCACCATTCATATGGGTTAAAAGTGACGATTGCAACATCACAACAGGCACTAACGGCAAGTCAACTTGTAATGACCACTTCATTGTTAAGCATATCGCCTACGAAAACGGTGTAATAACTCAGCTTTGCATATACGACGAAAAGACAAAAAAAGATTGCTTTAAATTTGGATATGCAAGGGCACAATCCGCACCTAAAGGGCAATTAAAAAAAGATGTTGAGCGTTTAACTCAGCTTGCGGAAAGCAAGGGCGTAGCAGTTGAGAAGCTCTGCCACAAGTATAAAGTAACATCACTTGTGGAATTAAGCGATGTTGATTACGAGGCTTGTTATAACGGATTGGCGGCGATGTAATGGAATTTCAATGCCAAATCAAGGATATTGCCCGCAATATGCTGACGGGCAAAATGATGATAACGCTTGAAAGCTCACAGAACATAACCGAAACCGAAGAATTGCAAAATCAAGAATTGACTTGCAGGCTTTGTAAATTCAAGAAGCGGCGCACGCTTGACGCTAACGCTTATTTTTGGGTGTTGGCTCACAAGCTCGCCGCTAAAACGGAAATTCCCGTAGGCGAAATATATCGCTCTTATGTTCGTGAAATCGGCGACAACAATACCATTGTTTGTGTTCGCGACAAAGACTTAGAGGCGTTAATGCAAGGTTGGAACAGTAACGGCTTGGGTTGGATAGCAGAGCCTTTTGAAAGCAAAACGGAAGGCTGCACAAATGTAATTCTTTATTCCGGAAGCAGTACATATGACACAGCACAGATGCATAGGCTTATTGATTTAGTTGTTCAAGATTGTAAAGAACAGGGAATTGAAACAATGACCCCTGCGGAGCTTGCGATGCTTATCGGAGGTTGGAAATGAAATCCATATTGCAAGACGAGAACGATAAAAGGTGCTTCCTCTGCGGCGGATATGGGGCTTTTGAGTGTCACCACATATTTGGCGGCGCATATCGTAAAAAAAGCGAAAAATACGGCCTTAAAGTCCGCCTGCACCACAGTTGCCACAACGAACCGCCTAACGGCGTACATCACAACATAGAGGCCATGCAACAGTTGCGCCGAATAGGGCAGCGAGCGGCTATGCAATATTACGGTTGGAGCACACAACAGTTTATAGAGATATTCGGAAAAAATTATTTATAGGAGATTAAAAAAATGAATGTAGTTGTACTTATGGGTAGGCTTACGGCTGACCCTGAATTGAAATCAACGCAAAGCGGTTTATCGGTTTGTTCCGGCACAATCGCCGTTGATGACCCGTTCGGCAAAGACGGTAAAAAAGCAAACTTTATACGCTTTACGGCGTGGAGACAAACAGCGGAATTTATTTCACGCTATTTCCACAAAGGCTCTATGATTGCCGTTGAAGGCTCAATAGACCAAAGTCAATACACAGACCAAAACGGCGAAAAGCGTTCATCATTTCAGGTTGTTGTTAATCGCGTACATTTCTGCGGTTCAAAAGCCGAATCGGAAAACGAGGTTTACAAAAAGAATGAGGGCTACAAAGCACCTGATAATATAAATTTGGACTTTGAACCCGTTGACGATGATGATTTGCCATTTTAGGCGGTAAGGAGGTATCAGCGTGAGTAGCACTAACTCTCAATGCAACAAGATATTGGAACATATGAGGACTTACGGAGGTATAACAAGCCTTGAAGCATTTGAACAATACGGCTGTACGCGCCTGTCGGGGCGTATTTGGGATTTAAAGCACAAGGGGTATAACATCACCTCTAAGCAAGAAAAAGCTTTAAATAGGTACGGAGAACCCGTTATTTACAGCCGTTACTATCTTACGGAAGCGTAGAGGTGGTAAAAAGTGGCAGAACAGGGTTGGGTTAAGCTTCACCGCAAGTTTATCAATTGGGAATGGTACGATGAACCGACTGTTAAGAGTGTATTTATTGATTTGATTTTAAACGCTAATCATCAAGCCACAGCTTGGCACGGACACGAAATTGAAAAAGGCTCTTTTGTGACCTCTGTTGCCGATATAGCGGCGCGAAACGGGCTTACAACACAACAAGTCCGTTCGGCTCTAAAAAAATTAGAAAAAACTGGCGAAATTTCCAAAAAAGCAACAAACAAAAATACCCTCATAATAGTGCTTGGTTATGCGAAATATCAAGACTTGATAGACACGGAGCAACAAACAAATAACAAACAAACAACAAACAAACAACAAACAAATAACAAACAAACAACAAACTCTTTATATAACAAGAATGAAAAGAATGAAAAAAATGAAGAGAATGAAGAGAATATACATAAGAGAGAGACTATTAAAGAAACTACGGATATGTTTATAAGTGCTCCCTCGCTTGACGAAATCAAGCGGTATATCTCGGAAAATTCCTTGAAAACAAATGCGCAAGACTTTTACGATTATTACGAGGGTAACGGCTGGACGGTTGCAAGAGCACCGATGCGGAGCTGGAAAGCTATGTGCCGTAAATGGAGCAGGTCACAAATAACCCGAAAGGAAAAATCGGGAGAGATAACAAGACCGCCGACTTATGACCTCGAAGCAATCAAAAAAAGAGCTCGTGAAAATACCAGCCTAAAAGATGACATCTTAAAACCACGGTATTAGATATGCAAAAATACAAAGCAAAGAAAACTGAATATGACGGCATTATGTTTGACAGCAAGAAAGAAGCTCAACGATACGCCGAATTGAAAATCCTTGAAAGGGCGGGTGTTATTAAGAACTTGCAGAGGCAAGTAACATATACGCTCATTCCGGCACAGAGGATTGACGGCAAGGTTGCCGAGCGTGCCTGCACTTATAAAGCAGACTTCACCTATGAGCAATGTGGGGCAACAATCGTTGAGGACACAAAAGGCTTTAAAACGCCCGAATACATAATCAAGCGTAAACTAATGCTTTATATTCACGGAATACGAATAAAGGAGAGTTAAAAAATGAATTGTCCGACATATAAAGACAAGATAACACAAGCAATTAACAAACTGTGTTGTGAAGCAATGAAAGTCAATCTTAATACGAACATTGAGAAAGAAGTATTTGTTACACTCTCGCCACATACCAATTGCGTGTGCGTGACTATTCACCCAAAAGGGTGGAATGTAGACGAGGAAGACTACAAAATAATTACCTTGTCATATATTGACTATGACGAAAACCAAAAAGGCGGCGACTTCACCATTGAGGAACGCAACGAAATGGCTGATAAATTCGTCAAAGAGGTTAACAAAACAATCACAAAAATAAACGCATAAAAGCGATGTGCTGCTCTGCCGATACCAACACGGCATAGGGTGTAATCGGAATACGATTTTATGGCAAGGGTTGTAGTAGGCCACTTGCCACCGTTACTTGACATTGGCAGGCAGACATCGGGCACAAATAAAGAAAGGTATAATAAAAAATGATTGCGAAAAAATGTGATAGATGCGGAAAATTTTATGAGCATGAAAAGCCTAAACTTACGAAAATAGGAAACATAAATGCACACAGAATAGCATGGGAACTCTATTGTAATAACCGTTTTATTGATTTGTGTCCTGATTGTTTAAATGATTTCAAAAAGTGGTTTGAGGAGGTAGAATAATGACTTATGTAGACGCATTAAATTACTTCATAAAGCGAAAACATCAATTTGGGCTTTCTGGAGAGGCTCGAAGAGCTGAGGAAATGGCAATTTTAGCACTTGAACAGCAGATAAATAAAATAACGATAACGCTTCCGTGTGAAGTGAAAAGTGTTTTTTATATTGTTGCACAAAGATTGGAAAAAGGAAAATATACCAGTTACTTTGTTGACGAGAGGCAAGTTTCTTGTTTTGAGTATGACGGCAAAGAAATAACGATATACGATTTTGACGGTATAGATTTTTCCCTGGATAAGGTTTTCTTTGACCGAGAAGAAGCACAAGCAAAAGCAAGGTTGTTAAACGCGTGTGAAAATAAAATACACCAAACATATTGATTAGTGAACAAGAGGAAATCGAGAATTATGAAACAATTAACACTCGGAAGCTTGTTTGACGGGATAGGCGGTTTTCCACTTGCAGGTGAAGCAGCAGGAATTAAAACTTTATGGTCGGCAGAAATTGAGCCGTCCTGCATTGCGGTTACAAAAAATCATTTCCCCGATGTTGAACACTTAGGAAGCGTTACAGATATTGACGGCGCAAAAATCCCACCTGTTGATATAATTACTTTTGGGTCGCCGTGCCAAGACCTAAGCGTTGCAGGCAAGAGAGCAGGCCTTGCAGGAGAAAGAAGTGGATTGTTCAACGAAGCAATCCGAATAATATACGAAATGAGGAAATCAACAAATGGAAAATATCCAACTTTCATTATTTGGGAAAATGTGCCCGGAGCGTTCAATAGTAATAAAGGACACGATTTTTTACAGGTGCTCCGGCAAATCACAAAGACCGATATTTCAATGCCTGAATGTGGGAAATGGGCAAAAAGCGGAATGGTTCAATGCGGGGGGGGTACAAGTCGCTTGGCGACAGCTCGATGCTCAATATTGGGGAGTGCCCCAACGAAGAAAACGCATCTTTCTTGTCGCAAGTTTTGGAGGCAGTTGTGCCGAGCAAATATTATTTAAGCCCGAAAGCGTGCCTTGGAATATTGCGCAGAGCAGACAGACGAAAGAAAGAACTTCCAACAGAACTAAAGGAGGCACTAATTTCTATTGCTATGATGCAAGAGGAAACGGAGACGGACAGATAAGCCCTACTATAACAGGCGACCACAATAACAGAATTACTGATTACACAAGCGTTGTGGTGCAATCAAGCAATGAAGATATGCTCTATACTTATGACACAACACAAGTAACTTCACCAACAAACGCATCAAATCCAAAAGCAAATAGCCCTTGTTGCACGCTTGCAAAGTCCGCAAGACCGCCTTTGTTATGTTGTAAAGGCTTTCCTCTTGGATTTAAAGCCGAGAGCACAAAACTATATGACGAAGTGGCAACAACGCTTTGCAACGGAACACGCCCAGGCTACTGCAATGGCGTATTGTATGCGGCAGGCTTTATAGACCGCGCATCCGCCGAAAGTTGCGGCATCGGATATGAAAAGGAAAAAGCACCGACACTTCGGAGTAGTGTATTGCCGTCCGTATTGTGCATACAAGGCAAAGCAATCGGCAGAACTGACAAGAACGCACCGAACGGAAGTGGCATAAACAAGGACAAGTCATTCACGCTTAATACGGTTGATAAACACGCTGTTGTTTATGCTATCGATAGAGCGGGCTTCAATCAAGGTATAAACGCCCGATACGATTTTGAAATCACCGACAACGGGATAAATTCAACGCTTGTTGCCAAAGGGCCATCTGCGGTAGCATATGAAATCAAAAAATGGATTGTGCGCCGCATTACGCCGACCGAATGTGAACGCTTGCAGGGGTTTCCCGACCGTTGGACTGAAACACCAAAAATTGAAAGCTTATCCGACAATGAATATGCATTTTGGCTTGGGGTTTATGAGCGTGACAAACTTATTCGCAATAAACAATATAAAATACCAAATAAACAACAGTTAATCAAGTGGTATAACAAGCTTGATTGTGACGGGAACAGATATAAAATGCTCGGTAATAGTTTAGCAATACCGTGTGCGTTTTATATACTTAACAACATAGCAGAAGAAAGGCGGAAAAATGAAAAGCATTTATAGCATCGAACAATTCACAAAAGACCGAGACGAGGCTTTGTTGAGTTTAGACAAAGAGAAAATACTTGCATTTTATGCAAAGTACGGGTTGCCATACGCAAAAATAGATAAAGTCTTTTGGGCAACGGTTTACAAATGTATATACCACATCGATGCGAGTACAAAAAAACAAAAAGCAGAAGCTAAACAATGGCTTTTGCAAAACGGCTTTACAACTAAAATATAGAAAGGAAAAATCAAAATGAAACTGAAATATAAAGTAATGGGCGAAAACGAACAAATCATTGAAAATGTTAAAAGCATAACAATTGATGAATGTTGTCTTTTCGCTGATGGAGAGCAAAAAGGTAGAAGAGCTGTGCTTGAATATATCGAGGTACAAGAATGACAAACTATGAAAAAATTAAAAATATGAATGTTGGGGAAATGGCAGAGTTTTTGGCAAATAAAGCCTTTATAATTTGGAAATCCGAACAATCTAAAGTTGAAGCTCTCAGAGGTTTAAACGCAACGCAGATTAAAGCAGCAAAACGATATTATTATAATAATATTTATCGGCTGCTGCAAGAAGAGGTAGAGGAATGACGAGCAAGATAGAAATTGACTACATAGAGCAAGGAGACAGTTTAAAATGGCTTGTCAAAGACTTGACGAAGCGGAAAGGATGGAAGAATGACAATACAAGAAGCATTGAAAATTTTTGAAAATGTAAGACCACAGGGAAATAGAATAATCAATGAGGCTTTGAGAACGGTTGAGAGTGCTGTGGGCAAGCAGATACCGAGAAAGCCTAATATATGGGGTGACGGCGTTGATGATGACGGCGATTTAATCTATGACAGTTGGGCGTGCCCTTGTTGCCACGAGGAATACGAACTTGGTTATGATGATTACGAATACTGCCCCAACTGCGGACAGGCGATAGATTGGAGTGAGGTAGAAAAATGACTTGTAAAGATTGTTACCATTATGAGAAATGCTATTCTGATGCATTAACAGAAAAACTTGCAAAAGGACATGATTGTCAAGTAGTTCCGTGTATTGATAATCATGTGACTTGCAAATATTTCAAAGACAAATCACGCATTATTGAACTGCCTTGTAAGGTTGGAAATGAAATTTATGTTTTAAATAGAGGAAACATACCGCAAAAAATGATTTTAGATGAACCCGACATAAGATGTCATTGTCCTAAAGAAGATAATTTATGTATGGCTCTGTGTGACGATAAAAAGCACGGCATTTGTGCGTATCGTTTTAAGAATGACGGCTCGGATATTGGTGAAAAAGTTTTTTGCACCAAAGAAGAAGCAGAAGCAAAAATAAAGGAGTTGGAAAAATGAAAATTCTATATAGAAAAGAAATCAATGTTCCGAGTGGTTTCTATTGTACAAATTGTCAATGCCTAATGAGAGATAGGGATGTGCAAAATAAATTCGTTTATTATTGTCGGTTATCAGGACAGTACAAAAGACCGAATAGTAACGGACAGTTTATAAAAGATGGGATTTGCGTTGCAAATTGTCTTGAAGCATTAAATAGGAGTTGAAGAAATGACAATACAAAGAGCATTTGAAATTATCAAAGATGAAATGCCGTATGAAAGCGGTGTAATCAATGAGGCTTTGAATATGGTTGAAAATGCCGTAGAAAAGCAGACATCTAAAAAGCCTATTGAAAAAGAAATTATAGGTGCTTCAGCAACCGGATATAAATATAAAGGTCGATGCCCCAAGTGTTCATCAACAGTTTCGCAGTATACAGGCAACTATTGCCCCAACTGCGGGCAAGCGATAGATTGGGGTGAGGTAGAAAAATGACTTGTAAAGATTGTTACCACTACAATGTGTGCTGTGAACTTATGAAACAATTGCATTGGAAACCTGAACCGTGTAATAGCTTCAAAGACAAATCACGCATTATTGAACCGACACTCAATGTTGGGGAAAAAGTGTGGTTTTTACATAGAAGTTCAAATGAAATATGCGAAGCAACAGTAACAAGAGTTGAATATAACTATTTCACAAATCCGCAAGAGTGGATTGAAATTGAGTATATTTCTTCACCTATTGGAAGACTCACATCCAAAACTCGAATTGACTTAATGTTGGGCAAAGTAGTGTTTTTTACAAAAGAGGAAGCAGAATCAAAACTAAAGGAGATTAGCAATGAAACAACCCAAGACAAAGAACGGCAAATACATATTGGTGGAGTTAAAAGAATAATGGCAGGACTAACAGCAAAGCAACCTAACGGCTTATATTGCAGAATTTCAACAGTAGTTGATGCACCTACAGATTGGAATATGACGGAGCAAGATTATATTGATATGTGTGTAAAAAAAGCCAAAGAAGAAGCGAAAATTGTACTTGCAAATTATTGTTACGATTTTGATGTTGCATTAAATCGTGTTCGTTACGGCAAAGATGCAGAAATGACAACAGAGGAATATGAGAAATTTATCAAAGATTGCAATACAGAGGTGAAAGAAAAAGGATAGAAAGTTATGATTGCTTTTCTTGCAGGACTGCTTTTATTAGCGGTAATAGAAATAGGGATTATTTCCGGTGACAATAAGAAATTAAAAATTGAAAACAAAGAAATGAAAGGTAAAATTTCAGAACTCAAAAGGATATTGAAATTCCGAGAATATAGTTTTGTATCGTACAAAGGCTTGCCACTCAAAGTAGTTAAAGTCGATAATATCTTTAATTACGGAACAACAATGAATATAATGCTTGAAGTTAGAGTAAATACCGAGGGTGGAAGAATGCTATTTATGGAGTTTGTGAAAAAACACGATACATTCTTTGAAATCTTGATAGGCAATGAAATAAGAACCTTTTATGTTAACGAAGTTGGTGTAGAATTTTTAACACTTATAGAAATAATAGACACGGACAAAGGGGAACAAGAAGATGAAACGCAAAATAATTGAATGTGATATATGCCACAAAGAAATCACTAAAGCAAAGGAAAGATACGAATTTAAGCGCTATAGAAAATATATATCTTTTTTCAGCCCTCCCAAAATTGAACTGAGAAAACTTGATATGTGTGAGGCGTGCTTTAGCAAACTGCAAGACCTTTGTTTACGAGAAAACATGAACGAAAAGGAGTAAAACAATATGAACATTATGTTAGACGAAAAGGCTTTAATGCCGAAAAGAGGACACGCAACAGATGCAGGACTTGACTTGTTATCACCGATTGATACGGTTGTGCCTGCAAAGGGCAGCATCAGCATCGACACGGGCGTACATATTGAGTTGCCGCCAAACACAGCAGGCTTTTTAAAGTCTAAAAGCGGACTGAATGTAAAATATAGCATAACAAGCGAGGGTGTTATTGATGTTGGTTACACCGGCAGCATTGCCGTAAAACTATACAATCACTCCAATGTGGATTATGCCATTAAGCGCGGCGACAAAATAACGCAGCTTGTTGTTATGCAGATAAGCATTCCGAACATTTGCTTAGTACAGAAATTCGAGGAAACAGAACGCGGTAACGGCGGTTTCGGCAGCACAGGCAGGTAACGATATGATTGTGAGGAACGGAGAAATTTATCAAAATATTTTCAAATGCCCGGTATGTGGCAACACCTTTATGTGCAATGACCGCACGAATTGGGCATACAAAGCAGGCGAATATTCCAACAATCAAAGGCTGTTGTGTTCGTGGCATTGCCTGCGCGAGCACGAAAAAGCAAAAGAAAAACATCGTAAATATCAATGCCCTACAAGGCGCAGAAAAGTGAGGTAAAAAAATGGAAGAAGCAAAAGAAATGGAATATAAAATCCCACAGGAGTTTGGCGCGAGTGAAGTGTTGGCGGGCGGTACTTACAACGGATATGAATACCGCATAATCTCATATTTCACACATCCGTGTGCATATGTAAAATTACACGAAAACGAAAGCGTGAATAATGCAGATGTAGACTGCCACGGCGATATAACATACGATTCGGACGGCTTAATTATTGATTCAGATATGCGAACGGAACAAGGCCGTTGGATAGGTTGGGATTACGCCCACGCAAATGACTATTACGCCGACTTGCCACGCAAAGGCGGCAAGCAATGGACTACCGCCGAGATATTAGTAGAAGTCAAAAAAGTTATAAATCAGCTTAAAGAGGTGGTGCGTTAATGCCGTCATATTCGCAGAGCCTGCGCCGTCAATATATGGCGGAAACAGTCGGCAAGTACAAGGACTTACTCGGATGGAGTATCATATCGGCAAGCGACAAAGACGATGAAGCCTTTGAAAAACGCATTGTGGAATATTTCGAGTTTTGCGAAGAAAAGGAGCTACGCCCAACGAGAGAGGGCTTCTGCGCCGCTTGCGGCATAGGCAAGCCGATATATGATGCTTGGCAACGCGGCGAAATGGGTATATCCGAGCGCCGCAAACAATCTATGGCAAGGTTAGAAGGAGTACTGCTCGCGCTCCTTACCGAATGGTCGCTCAACGGCAATGTGAATCCGGCTATTGCAATATTCAACTTGAAGAACAACTACGGCTTTAAAGATGAAATAGAGCACGCCATAAAACCCGCGCAGACCTTGCTTGAAAAAGCCAAATCAAACGATGAAATAACAAAGCTGCTTGAGGCTGATGCAGGAGTGACAGAAATTGAAGTACAACCGAACGAATGAGTACATAGCCGACAACCTATTGACGAGCAAGCAAGCTGCCGTGTACAAGGCTATAAGCAACGGCGAAACGCTCAAAGAAGCGGCAGACAAGCTCGGCGTTGACAAGTCAAGTGTTTACCGCACTTGGCGGCGTGCCTGCCGTGAAATTGCCAAATACAAGCGATTTGCGGACTTTGTTAAAAGCGAAAAGTAAAAGAAAAAAAGGCAGGGAGCAATCCTTGCCTTTTCTATTTTTTGTCTGTTCCTTTTAAATATTCGTCAATCCATATCACCTTACCGCTTTTGTACTTGCGAAAATGCCCACGAACGCTGAACACACCTTCGGGTGAGCGGTGAGCGTGCGAGGAAACAGCGTAAATCTTGTTGTCATATTCTCTTACGAAGTAATGCTTGTCGCCGCTCTCTGTTCTTGTTCTCGGGGTTATGGATGAACCGTCAACAAGATTGCCGTATATAAGCAACGCGTTGTAAGCAATGTAAGTATTGGCGACAATTTGAATAACATCGCAAGTGTCATCATATGATAGGCTTTCATCGTTAGTCGTTAAATCAAAATATATTCCGTAGTCATTATTAAAGTCATCAGGCTTTGGCACAATATGACAATTAGCGATTTGCTTTTTATTTCGCTTAATGCGAAGCCGCAACAAATCGCGCTTGAAATCGAAATAACCGACAATATTAGAATCGGTAAAAACAACTTCCGCCCGCCGAAAATAATACTTGTTGTATGGTGCAATCGCCTTGACAAGTTCGCGGTTTTCTTCTTGCCAATTCATAAGCTTGTCATAAGAGGCAGCATCTATATGAATTATATCCATTATCTCAGTCTCCAATCAGCGGTTTTTGCGTGCTTTGTTATTATGATATCACACCTTGCCAACAACAACAAGCGTTTTTCAAAAAAAGCGAAAAATCGCGTACTTACAATTTTGAAAAAATCGTAAAAATCGCGTACTTACATTTTCGGGCTTTTGAATGAGGGCGGAAAAAAAGTAAAGCACGGGTGCACGCCCGGTGGCACCGAAACAACGGCGATATTGTGAGCACCGATGAGAGCACACCGCACCACAGACTAACGGCAGAAAAGCACACGGCAAGCCACAGGGCAACGCACAACAAGCTTTTGAAATAAAGGAATATAAGTTTATACATAAAAATAAAAACGGCTCACAGGCGATTACAGAGGGTCGAAAAAACGAAAGAAAAAAGGGTAAAAAAATAACCCGCTAACTAATGTTAGCGGGAATTTTCTACTCTTTCCATTTCTTCACGCAGCAAAGTTAAAAGAAGCTGCCTTTTGTTCGGCACAGAATCAAAAAATTCTATGATATCCGCATCGGTGCGCGTGTTGAATTCAAGCGAATATTTTTTTAAATATTTTCTTGCATACCGCGCCTGCGGTGTGTTTTTTTTCTCCTCCATTTGTTCCCCTCCTTCCCTGCGGCGAATTAAGCCATGCATAATGGCAAGCCGTGTTGATTTCTTCGGGTGACAAGTAACAAGCTTGGAAGCGTTGCGGAACGCTTGAAGCAGGTGCAAAGAACAAGCCATCACCCTTGCCGGTGAGCTTTTCAGCTCCTACCATATCAAGTATAACGCGGCTATCAGAGTTTGAAGAAGTCTTGAATGCTATGCGCGTTGGGATGTTTGCTTTTATTGCGCCGGTTATGATTTTTGCGCTTGGGTATTGCGTGGCAACAATCAAGTGAATACCCGCCGCCCTACCTTTGGCCGCAAGCCTTGAAATAAGCGTTTCAACCTCTTTTTTGCTCGCTTGGATAAGGTCGGCAAGCTCATCAATAGCAATAACAAGGCGAGGAAAGAGACCCGGCACAAGGTCAAGTCCTGCCGCTCCTCGTTGCCTTAATATTGTATAGCGGCGTTCCATCTCGTCAACTGCCCAGTGCAGCGCATTTAATGCTTCTTGTGGTGTTGTTGCAATCGGCCCCGCGAGGTGCGGGATACATGCATATTTTGACAATTCTACTTGCTTTGGGTCAATAAGCAGAAATTTAACATCCGCGGGTTGCTCAAATTGTAAAATTGATACTAAAATATCATTTAAACAAACGCTTTTGCCGCTGCCGGTTTGCCCTGCAATGAGCAAATGCGGAGCGTCGGCAAGGTCAATAACAAGTTGGTTGCCGTTGCTGTCAATGCCGAGGACGGCGGGCAAACGCAGGGGTTCATATTTCGTTGTCAAGAATTGCCGCATGCGCACCGTTTGCCGCTGCGCTCTCGGTATCTCGATAGTTAGGCCGTTGTCAAGATAACAGCGGCAGCCGTTGCGGTTCAAGTAAGCATTTAAACTTTTTTCAATTCTGCTTAAAAGCGTTGACACTCTATAAGCAGATGCAAAATCAAGGTCAAAATGCACGCGCACGAGCTGCGGCGCGGTGGTGTATATTGCTTCTGTTGCTTGCAAGCCTGCGAAGGCTACCGCCTGCGCGGCGGTGTTCGCGAGCTGCTCAACTTCCGCCTCGTCGCAAGGCTCATCAGCCGCGAAACACTCCACCGGGGCGAAATGATATAAGTTGTCTTCCATTTTTTCACTTCCTTTTTTTGCGGCGGACTTGTGACCGCTCTAAGCCGCATTACCCGCCCATAAAGGGCGGTCACTCTGCGTTTACCTAATTTCTATAGTTTCTCGCTCATCGATTTCGTTCTGATATTCAGCCGGTCCGAGTTCGTATATTCTTTTTAATTCTTTGGTGTCTAAGCCTTGCACAAAAGCATAATTTAAACGCCATTTGTATTTTCGTTATAATAATAATGATTTGTTTTCATTTTTATTTTTCCTTTCTGCGTTTATAGCCCGTTCGGCTTTTTATTTTTCGTTGTCTATTATATTCCAAATGTCCTCTTTGATATCGTACAAACGGATGAGTGTGTATGTATCAATTTCGCCCTTGCCGTGATATATTCGGTTTATCATCTCGGCAACTGCATTATATGCGCTTTGAAGATTGCTATATAATTCAAAGTGCAATTGCGCGTTTGTCAATTTATGAATTTTGCGCGCTTCCTCAATCTCTTGAGGCGTTTTTTTAAGTTCTATTTGGTCGCTTAATTCCTCGATGTATTTGCATTTTTCATCATACATTTTTTATAACTTCCTTTCTTTTTTTATATCTTGTCTGCGTTTTAAGCCCACCCGGCTGTTAGTGGAATGGGGTTGATGCGCTCAGCCCCTTAAAAGCGTTTAATCAAAATATATTGTTGAGTATAAGCGGCGCCAAGCTTGATATAACGCCCTTGCTTGCGCGTCGAGCCAATCCTCCCGGGCGTTGGGCTTCCTTTCGCCGTTCTTTGTTCTTTTTAGTTCGGATGGCGTACAAAGTCTTTCGGCGATATCGTAATCATATATCAAGGAAGAACCACCCCAAGAGAACGCATTCCAATCGTCCGCACCGTTGAGTATATCAGCCTTGCAGGTTTTCCAATCTTCCGGGATTTGTTCTAACTGCTGCCACGCAAGAGCGGCGGCCAAATTGTCGAGCAGTTCGAGCGCATAAGCGTTAACGCCTTTGTCCCAAGCGCTGCGGCACTTCCTATTGTTTAACCTTTCTTCTACCTGTTCAATTGTCTTTAACATCCTTTTTATCTCCTTTTCTTATTGACTTTGAGTTCAAAGAATGTTAAAATACAAATGCTAAAGGGTTTTAACATTCTCTTGGCTCCGGAGCGTTTCCCTCTTTTCTTTCCATTATTTCGGGGGGGTTACGCTCTTTTTTTCTTGCCTTTTTGTTTTAAATGTGTTATATTGTATTTGCAATATATAAGCGGCTGACGGATGGCGGCAAGTACCGCACCGCGCGGCTTATATATTGCTTTTTACCTGATTTCCCCGGCTTTTATTGTCGGGGTTTTTTATTTATCGCTCGGGCTTAATCGTTCGAGCTTTTGTTTTCGGTTTCCTTAATCAATTTATCGAGTATCCTAATTGCTTCGTCTACTTCGCCCGCCTTTAGCAGCGCTTCAAGGCTGAGAACAAAGCCGAAAGAATCTATTTTACTCAAATCGTCCATCTTTTCTCCTTTCTGGCACTTGCCACCGTATTAGCTAAGGTTCTTAATTCCCTTAACTTATCTATATTATAACATATACAATGGCATATGTCAATAACTATCTTTAATAATTATATATTTTTTTTATTTAATGCCGATTTTAATAAACTTTGAATAATTGAATTCGCCTGTTCTACAGAAGATTTCTTTCTCCCTAAAGAGTAATTCATCAAAAATTGTTGATAATCCAAAGAAGTAATATCTTTTAATCTCTTTTGACCAAAATAATATTTACCAATATTTATATTATTAATAACTATAGGCAAATCTAATTTTCTTATCTGTAAACGATATTCTTTTAACCATTTATCTGCATATTCATTAAAAGTAATATTACTATTTACAATATTATTTGATTTATTTTTATTATAATCTTTTACCTTAAACATGAAATTATTCAAATTTGCCATAATATCACCATACCTTTAAATATTAAAGCCATTAGTTCGGAAAACTGAACTTTATAGATATTTTATCATAGATAAAATACTTTTTCAAATGAGAAATCTATTTTAATATGCACAATATTTTATTTAAAACTTTGACTTGAAGTTCACTCCAAGTAGTATAACAATATATAGAAAAATATTTATTTGGAGGTAATAATATGTCTACATTAAAAAAATTTAGCGATTCTTTAATTTTTCCATTAGGAGATAAATTACCAGAACAATTCAGTAAATTTTTTATTGGTCAAGCTCATTTGAATATGCTTACTACTACAGGTGTTTCTATTGGTAACGTTACTTTTGAACCTGCTTGTCGCAACAATTGGCATATTCATCATAAAGGCGGTCAAATATTATTAGTAACAGCTGGCGAAGGATATTATCAAGAATGGGGAAAACCTGCTCAAAAATTAAAAGCTGGTGATGTTGTCAATATTCCTGCAGAAGTAAAACATTGGCATGGTGCTACAAAAGATAGTTTCTTTTCTCATTTAGCTATTGAAGTTCCTGCTGTTGGTGGCTCTAATGAATGGCTTGAACCTGTAACTGATGAAGAATATTTGCAATTAAAATAATAAAAATTCCAGATAAAATTAAATTTATAAACCAGAAACTGCATTTTTAAAATTAACCTACTATAATTTTAGAAATGCAGTTTTTATTATCTACTCTAAAGAAATTTAAACTTTTAATATCTATGTAATTAATATATGTGATTAATTCTTTTTTCTTACTCTTTAGAAAAAACCTTAAGTATTGACACTATATATTATAATATAGAACTTGAGAATAACCTTTACAAAATATTGCTTATTCTCTAATCTAAATATAGTGGTGCATAATCAAAGTTTAATATTAAAGGAGTAGCAAATATGCAAACTAAATTAACTAATATTTTACAAACTCAATTTAATAAAACAATTGAAGATTGTACAAATGAAGAATTGTATACTGGATTATTAATGCTAGTAAAAAATTTAAGCAATGACAGAAAACCAACTTCAACCCCTCGTAAACTTTATTATATTTCTGCTGAATTTTTAATAGGTAAATTATTATCTAACAACCTAATAAATTTAGGTATTTATGATGAAATAAAAACATTACTTGCTGATAATGGCAAAAAATTAAATGATATAGAAGAAATTGAACTCGAACCATCTTTAGGTAATGGTGGTCTTGGAAGACTTGCTGCTTGTTTCTTAGACTCTATTGCAACTTTAAATTTATCTGGCGATGGTGTAGGTTTAAATTACCATTTTGGTTTATTCAAACAAAAATTTGAAAATCATCTTCAAAAAGAAGAAAAAAATCCATGGATTACAGATAAATCTTGGTTAAATGATACCAATATTGGTTTTGATGTTGAATTTAATGGTTTTACTGTTCATTCTAAATTATATGATATTGATGTATTAGGCTATCAAAAAGGCTTAAATAAATTACATCTTTTCGATATTGACACTATTGACGAAACTATCGTCAATGATGGTATTTCTTTTGACCAAAAAGACATTCGTAAAAATTTAACTTTATTCCTCTATCCTGATGATAGTACTAAAGAAGGTCAAATGCTTCGTATCTATCAACAGTATTTCATGGTAAGCAACGCTGCACAATTAATCTTGATGGAAGAAAAAGCTAAAGGACATGATTTACATGAACTTTATAAATACGTATGTATCCAAATCAATGATACTCATCCATCTATGGTAATTCCTGAATTAATCAATCGCTTAGTTTTAGAAGGTATCGATTTACATGAAGCTATTGATATCGTATCCAAAACATGTGCATACACAAACCATACTATCTTGGCTGAAGCACTTGAAAAATGGCATCTTGAAGATTTAAAACAAGTAGTACCTCAACTCATTCCTACTATTCAAGAATTAAATGCTATTGCTAAATCTCGCAGTGATAATAAAGCTGTACAAATCATTGATGAACATAACCTTGTGCATATGGCTCATATGGATATTCATTTTGGCTATAGTATCAATGGTGTTGCTTCCTTGCATACTGAAATTCTCAAAAATAGCGAATTAAAAGCTTTCTATGAATTATACCCAGAAAAATTCAACAACAAAACAAATGGTATCACTTTCCGCCGTTGGTTATTGCACTGCAACAATGAATTAAGTCAATATATCACATCTTTAATTGGTGATGAATACAAAACTGATGCTACAAAATTAAAAGATTTATTGATATTTGTTGATGATGAAACTGTTTTAAATAAACTCTTAACTATTAAACAAAATCGTAAACAGGATTTATGCAACTATTTAAATAAAACAATGCATTTGACTTTAAATCCAAATAGCATTTTTGATATTCAAATTAAACGTTTACATGAATATAAACGTCAACAAATGAATTTACTCTACATCATTCAACTTCTTCAAAAAATCCGCAGTGGTTATGTTCCTTCTACACCTATTACTTTCATTTTTGGCGCTAAAGCTGCACCAGCTTATATCATTGCTAAAGACATAATTCATGCTATCTTATGTCTTCAAGATATTATCGCTAAAGACCCTGTAGCTTCTAAATATATTCAAGTAGTAATGGTAGAAAACTACAACGTAACTAACGCTGAAAAACTCATTCCTGCTTGCGATTTCTCCGAACAGATTTCTCTTGCAAGTAAAGAAGCTAGTGGTACTGGTAATATGAAATTCATGCTCAATGGTGCTATTACAATCGGTACTGAAGACGGTGCTAATGTAGAAATTCATGAACTTGTTGGTGATGACAATATCTATATTTTCGGTGAAAGTAGTGATGATGTTATCGCTCATTACAACAACAATGATTATGATGCAGGAAAATACTATAATAATGATGAAATCATTAAAAATGCAGTAGACTTCTTAATTTCTGAAGAAATGACTTCTATTGGACAGACAGAAAATCTCCACCGTTTACATCACGAATTAATTTCTAAAGATTGGTTCATGAGTTTATTAGATTTAAAAGCTTATATTCAAACAAAAGACCAAGCATATAATGATTACGAAGACCGTTTAGCTTGGGCTAAAAAATCTTTAATCAATATAGCTAACGCTGGTTACTTCTCCAGTGACCGCACAATCGCTGAATATAACCATGACATTTGGCACTTAGACAAATAAGTTTAAACAAACTTAATGATTTAATTCTATAAAAAATACCTAATGAGCTATGTATAAAGCAAAATTTATCATATAAACTCATTAGGTATTTTTTTATTCTATATCTTTTTCACTGATTACCATAATTTTATTATCTTTTAATAATTTAGCAAACAATCCATTTCCTTCTACTAATGCATGGGAAAAAGTTCCATCATAAATTGTTTTACTGCCACATGTTGGACTATTCGCCTTCAATATAGCCAAATCTATATTTTTATCTTTTAATTTTTCCCATGCCATATCTACACCATGAAGAAAAATCTCCGTCATATCCTCATTATCCTGCGTTATGACTTTATTATCTTTTATTTCTACAGGCTTTCTAGGAATACTAAGTCCTGTCAATATTTCTGGGCAAATTTTATATACTTCTTTATCTTTTAGCAAATGCTCTATTTCTTCATTATAATTATTTTTGCCATTATATTTACAATTATCACCTAAAAAACAAGCACTTACTGCAATCTTTGAACTTAAATATATTTTTAATTTATTTACGATTTTTTCATCAGCTGCAAGCCAATTTACACTATCTAATTCATCTTTTGTCAGCCACTTTGCCTCATCATGTATTTCTTCATTGATTACAAAATCATCTATATTACAAATATAGCAATCCATAATCATATGAAAATTAGGATACGTATAATCTATCGTAGCAAAGTAGCTATCAATTTCAATATTAGCATTTAATTCTTCTTTTATTTCTCTAATTAATGCTGTTTTTTTATCTTCTCCTTCTTCTATCTTTCCACCAGGGAATTCCCAACCACCTTTAAACTCCCCATAACTTCTTTTAGTTGCCAGAATTTTATCTTTATCTTTAATTATCGCTGCTACAACTCTTATACTTTTCATATCTTCACCTTATATCTTAAAATTTAATTATATTTATATCACTCTTTCTATTATATTATTCTTATAAATCATAGTACAAGAAATTTATCAAAATAACCTTACCCCAAAATTGCAAATAAAAAAGAGTTTAACTCTATTTATCATAAAATTAAACTCTTTTCTCCTAAATTTTTATCCTATCAGAAAATTCGATTATAGAAATCATCACTATAATAAGCTCTATCACCATAAAATTTATAATTATAAGCCAAAACAAAGGCTATTTCTCCTGCTGGCATAGATATACCTGTTTCTGCCCAACTACCTTGAGGATTTAAATATCTCCAATTATCATTATTATTAAAATCTGCATACATCTGACCTAAATCACTATTATAGAAAAAACGATATGTATGTACATTTTTTATTTCTGTGCTTCTTCTATCCGCATTATCTACACGCACCACATTAACAGCGATAATATATTGTGGTGGTTCATATTTTTGTACATTTAAAGAACTTCTATCCACATACCATGCTGAACCCATATGTCCATCACATAAAATAAAATTTTTATCTCCATATAAATGAGTAGGATAATTTGCAAATGCTGTACATGAACACATCATTATACTTAACATAGATAATAGCATAAAAAATTTTTTAAACTTTTCATCATCAAGCACTCCTTAAACTTATAAATATTTATCTAAATTTATTATAAGTTTTTATATTTATTATGCCTATTCTATATAATCCTAATAATGAAACCAACTGTACTATATTTAATTAATTTAAATTAAATGCAAAAAGGCAAAATATAATATTTTACCATTATATTTTGCCTTAATTTTATTAATATGTGCCTACAGTTGTTTTGCCTGCAATTACTTTTTGTTCTTTTTCAAATTTTAATAAGCTATATTGGTCAAAATTAGTAGCTATCATAATAGTGATTGGATTATATCCAGCTTTTTTGATTTTTTCAATATCAATTTCTACTAATTTATCGCCAACTTTTACTTCGTCGCCAGCTTTGACTAAAACTTTGAAGCCATCGCCTTTCATATTGACTGTATCAATACCTATATGAATTAAAATTTCCATATCTGTATCAAGCTTAAGTCCAAGAGCATGTCCTGTTTCTTCCATTACCATCATTACAGAACCATTAGCTGGTGCAGTAATATATTTTTCAGTTGGAATGATTGCTACACCATCACCCATAGCACGAGAAGCAAATGCTTCATCAGGTACATTTTCAATAGATACTAAATCACCAGTTGCAAAAGCTTTCAAACTTGGAGATTTATCTGTGTTAGAAACTAATTCTTCTTTTTGAAGTACATCAGGAGCTTGAAGTAAAGCTTCAAAACGTTCACGAACTTGTGGTACAGAAAGACCTACAATTACTTGAATAGCACAACCATTATGAACTAATCCATGAGCACCTGCTGCCATAAATACATTTGTATCTTTTACTAAGCTATCATCTTTTACAGTTACACGAAGACGAGTAGCACAGTTTGTAACATCTACGATATTATTTTTACCACCTAAAGCTTCTAAAAATGCAGCAGCTTTTCTATCACGTTCATCGCCTGCTACTTTTTGTTTGTAATCAGCTTTTCTATAAAGTTTGATTTCTTCGTCATCCCCACGACCAGGAGTCTTCAAATTAAGTTTTACAATTAAAAATCTAAATACAACAAACCAAATACATGTGAAGATTAAACCAATGATTATTTGTGTGAGATATGTGTCCCAATGATTATTGAAAAGTGGTATCCAGTTTTGGAATAAATCTGTATCAAGTAAACCACCACCAAAATTACCAGTTACACCAAAGAAATACATAGTAGCTGCTAAAGTACCAGCTAAAATTGCATGAATTAAGAACAATACAGGAGCAACGAATAAGAATGTAAATTCAAGAGGTTCAGTAATACCACATAATACTGCTACAATTGCTGCTGGGAATAACAAAGAACCCACTCTTTTACGATTTTCTTTCTTAGCAGAGAAATAAATAGCAAGTGCGATACCAGGGCAACCAAACATTTTACTCATACCATGTAAAGCAAAACCACCTTGTGGGAATAATTCAATAAGAGGTTTTGTTGATTGAGCAAATTCTTGAATATGTTGAAGCCAATAAGCCTGTATACCACCATCTACAACTGCTGGACCATAAATAAATGGAATATAGATAAAATGATGAAGACCTGTAGGTATTAAAATACGTTCAAGGGATGTATATACCCAAACACCAAGTACACCTGCACCAGTCAAGAAACCTTGTAATGATGCGATTAATGATTGGAAATGTGGCCAAATCAAGCAGAATAAAAGTGCTATAGGTAACATTAGTACAAAACCTGCAATAACAACTAAAGAAGAACCTTTAAACAGACCAAGCCATTCTGGTACATCAACATCAAATAGTTTATTATGTAACCATACAGCTATTGAAGAAATTAAAATAGCACCAACCATACTTGTATCAAGTGTTTTAATATTAGCAATTGTTGTCAGACCACTACCTGGAACAGCTTCTTGTGCAAAATCTACGCCAAAACTTGCTCCCCATAAATTGAGCATTGCGGATATAAAATAATTAAAAATAAGATATATTAAAAATGCTTCCATTACAGCTCTAGCATTTTCTTTTTTAGCCAAACCAATAGGTAGACCAATTACAAATAATAAAGGTAATTGATTAAATACTGTCCAAGCACCTTGTTCGACAATATACCAAAAATCATACCAACCCGTACCTTTTTCGGCTATAGAACCTAATATCATTGGATTTTTACACAAAATTGACACTGCTACAAAGATACCAAAAACCCCAAACATTATGACCGGTGTGAACATCGCACCACCAAAACGTTGAATTTTTTGCATCACAACATCTTTATTAAATGCCATTTCTCTCGCCAACCTTTCTCATTCCCTTAAATATTACACTAATATTACTATTTATGTAAAACTTCTGAATACTTTATTCAAAAATCAAGGCACAAAGTAATATGCTCTGTGCCTTGATTTTTTAGTAATACAATTCTCTTAATATATACTTCTCTTTATTATTTTAATTCAGGCCAATAATCTTTATTTGCTTCAATTAAATCATCTAAAATAGCTTTTGCTACAGATGCACTTGGTACTGTTTTAGATAAAGTGAGTGCTTGCCATAATTTCTGATAGCTACCTGTAATCCATGCTTCTACAACAAGTTTTTCTACAGATACTTGCTGTTCCATCAAACCTTTTTGGAACTGAGGAATCTTACCGATGCAAACTTTTTCATAACCATTAGAACCAACGATACAAGGAATTTCTACCATAGCTGTTGGATCAAAATTAGAAATAGCACCATCATTTGGTACGATTAAAAGCATACGAGCTTTTTTGTTGAAAGCAATAGCTTCTGCAAGGTCTACGATATAGCTTGCATGGTCATCACTTTGGAATTTACAATCAACAGCTGTACCTTTTTCTACAATTTCTTTAGCTGCTGCAAATACATTTTTTTCACGATGTTCCATAACTTCATTTGCACGAGTATGGTCTGGATGTTGATTGTCATGATTAAATACATAATCAGAGAATAAGTAATATTTTAAATATGTGTTTGGTAATGTATCTGGGTCAACAGCATAAACATCTTTAGCTTTGCCAAAAGTATCATTCCAACTAGCTTCATCATTATGAGCTTCTGGATTTACAATATAACCATATTTAGCAACATGTTCTTTGATACGTGGCATTAAATCATTACCATCTTTATCGCGGATATCACACCACCAACCAAAATGATTGAGTCCATAATAGCGAACAGTCATGTCTTTTCTGCCACCTGGAAGACCTAAAATTTCAGCCATTCTATCTTCAATACCTACTGGCATATCGCAGATGTTGATGATTTTAGAATTTGGACGAAGTCTTCTAGTTGCTTCAGCTACGATAGCTGCTGGGTTAGAGTAGTTGAGCATCCAAGCATTTGGAGAATATTTTTCCATATAATCTAAGATTTCAATAACTCCACCGATAGAACGCATACCATAAGCAATTCCACCAGGGCCACAAGTTTCTTGACCAAATACGCCATGTTTCATTGGAATTTTTTCATCTTTTTCACGCATTGCATATTTACCAACGCGAATATGAGCCATTACAAAATCTATATCAGTGAATGCTTCTTTTGGATCTGTTGTATAAGAAAATGCAATTTCAGGAGCACGTTCTTTTAATAAGATTTCACATGCTTTAGCAATTTTTTCCTGACGTTCTGCATCATTATCATAAAATTTAATCTGACGAAGTGGGAAACGGTCTGCATGATCTAAAAGCATCATTACAATACCTGGTGTAAAAGTACTTCCGCCACCTGCAATTACGATTGAAGATTTTTTCATAATTAAAACCCCTTTTCTTTAATCATAAATTTCATTTATGTATTAGTTTTTATTTTTTATCAACCTCATGGCTATATAATAATCTAATATATTCATAAATTCAATAGTTTCAAGGGTTTTAGAGTTTTATTACCTTCACTTGCACTTTATCACAGCCCATGTGATATATCACATCACTATTAAAATACTATATATATTATAAATACTAATGCTTTTATTATTTCCCAAAATTGATATAAATATTTACCAAATTACTTTATCACATAAAAAAATCAGCCTCAAATATCTTTAACAATATTCTCAGCTGATAATATATTATATTTTTTCTATTCATCTACTGTCAACGTATTTTGACAAATGCGATGTAATAATTTAAATAATGTATATCTTTCTTCCGCCGTTAAGCCCTTCAATGCTTTCACACGATGTTTTGTTACTCGTTTTTCTAAAAAATCATAAAGCTCTATTGCATGTTCAGTAAGAAATATATATTTTTCTCTTTTCCCTTGAATGCGCTGACGCTTAACAAGATTTTTTTCTTCCATCTTTTTTATTGTTTTAGATATAGCTGCTGGTTCTACATTCAAACAATTGGCCAATTCTAACTGTGATATATTATCATGCTCTTTGACCATTTTCAAAATAGACCACTCAGAACTATATACATCTGCTGTATAAATCTCACTATTAAGCGTTTTTGAAAAAGCTCTCATCGTTTGATAAAGTTGATGAATTAATAAATCATCTAATCTATCATCTATTTGAAGATATTTTTCACTATCCACTTCTTTTATCCTATCCATATCATACTAATTCCTTTCTGCTAACTATATTCTTCGTTATAGCAGAAAATCTCTTATATGACAACTCATATTTTTATTTAAGCGAGTTCTTCCTGTTGATTTTGCTTTTTTACTTTCTTTTGTAAAACAAAATGATTAAACATGAAGAATGCTATAAATATTATCATAACACCGATTACATAATAATACATATTAATATAACCAATTGAACCAGCTACACTGCCTAATAAAATAATACCACTGCTTGTACCAATATCTAACATATTATAAAAAGTAGCACTAGCACCACTACGGCGGTCTGAAGTAACTACATTAAGCATCCATGTCATAAGAGAAGGCAATAATAAACCACCTCCAAAACCATAAAATACAGAAGCTACTAATAATACAGTTAAAGATTATGCTGAAACTAATATTCCTAATCCAATCAAATATAAAATACCGCCTGGTAAAATTACCTAGAAGCCACCTTTACTATCAAAAATACGTCCGCCAAAAGGTCTAGAGATAAATACAAATATAGTACCAACTATAAAGAATAAACCTGCATTTTCAATACCTACTTCACTAGCCATCATTGCAATAAAAGTATTTACACTGCCATATGCTGCACCAAATAAAATTGTCAATATTGAAGGTATTCCTGTACCATATTCACACAACTTATGACGGATAGACCTATGCTTTTTCTCAGCTGGTAAAGGAGCTTCTTTCGCATTACATAATTTTGCACTAACAGCAACCAAAAAGGTAACTATCATTGAAGTAAAAAATAACATATTTGCACTAAAATCAGTCAATAACATAACACCTAAAGCAGGAGCTACAGCCATAGCCACTGTACTGCCAAGACCAAAATAACCAATGCCTTCTCCACGTCTTTGAACTGGAATTACATCAGCAACCAAAGCAGCTGCAAAAGTCGTACTAAGACCAAAACCTATACCATGTAAAATACGTGCTACTATCAAAGAATAAATTGATGTAAACATATCATAGCTTAAAGTAGCCAAAAAAGAACAAAGCAAACCTAAATATAAACATTTCTTCTTACCAAATTTACGCACACCTGCATCTGTGAATAAACGAATAAAAACCAAAAATTCCTGTTATAATTCCAATTTCTGCACCACTAGCTCCAATTGATGCAGCATATAATGGTAAAGTAGGTAATAAAAAATGAAAACCTGCAAATAATAATCCATTAGCACCAACTAAAGTTATAAAATTTCTTGTCAATAATTTTATATTTGACATTTTACCCTTCCTTTCAATAATCCTCATGAATTAACTAGTTAACTAATAAGCTATATTTATAGTTAACTAGTTAATTATAAGACAATATTTAATATAAACTTTATGATTTAACATGTCAATATATCTTAAAATGTTTATTTTATAAAATATTTCCTAATCTTCTAAATACAATAAAAACAGTATTTTAAAATTATAAAATACTATTTAAAGTTCATTACTCTATTTGTTCTGCACAATATTGGCTATAACTAACAAACCACATTTCTACTGCTAAGAAAAAACCTAACATAGACTTATATTCAAAATCTACAGTAGCTGGCAAATCTATAGGCGTAACATATATATTTTCTGTGCTAAGTGTTGCTAATGTATTACTTTTTAATTGTGTCAAAGAAATAATTGGTATTCTTTGTAAATGAAGTTTTTTAGCAAGTTCTACAACATTTTTAGACTCTCCACTTAAAGAAATAATAATAAATAAATCATCTTTTCTTACATTTCTTATAACAGTTTTAAACTCATCTGGACCTTTTATCTCATAAACTAAAACATTACAATTTACGAATAAACGCAAAATTTCACTAGCAACATTTTTCTGTACATGACCTGAAGCATAGACAAATATTCTTTTAGCATTATGTAATAATTTATTTAATCTTGTGAAATCTTGTTTTGCTATCTCTTCCCCTACATGTTTACATAAATTTACTGTTGCTTGAGCAATATCCATTGATGGCTTTTCTCTTGCTTGACTTATTTCCATTTTTAACATCATTTTCAAATCACTAAAACCATCAAGACCTAATTTCTTAGCAAAACGAAGCACTGTTGTTCGTGAAACATTACAATTATCAGCTATATCATAAATAGAAATGTAACAACATTCTTTTTTATGTGCATAAATATAACGCCATACTATTAAATCTGTAGGATTTAACTTATCTAATTTGTTATTAACTAATTCTTCTAGTGTCATAATTACTTCCTCTTTTATTCCTATTCTAACATCATCCTTATAATATAGTATTTCAATCGCCTCTTATATGTCAAATAAAAAAATAGCTATTAGCATTCTAACTAATAGCTATTTTTACATATTTATAAATTTTTATTTACTACTTTTATTTGTTTGGCTTATATGACATCCACTGCAATGACAACTACCAGAACAACTACTTCCACTACCACATGAATCACATTTTCCTGAAGAAAAATTATGATATATGCGTTTCATACCAAAAACAAAAGCTATAAATATTATCAAAGCTATAATCCAAGTAGCGATATCACCTGTCGTCATTTAAAAGCCTCCTTTTATTTTTATACTAAATATCAAAATTTATCAAAAACCTAATAATGTGCCTACTTGATAAACTAATAAAGATACAACCCATGCTACAATAAAATTACCAATAGCAGATAAGAACATCCATTTCCAACCACCAGCTTCTTTCTTTATTGTACCAAGTGCTGTCATACATGGTGTATATAACTGGCTAAACACCATAAATGCTAACGCAGACATTGTCGTAAATGCCATCTGTAATCCAGTATTAGCTACCATACCTACAGCTTCAACAGTTTCAGTATCAGGGCTTAAATCAGGTAAACCATATAAAATACCCATTGTAGAAATAACAGCTTCTTTCGCCATAATACCAGTAATAACAGCAGAGCCAGCTTCCCATGTATCAAAACCATGGAATACAAACAATGTGGACATAATACCACCAAGACTAGCTAATAAAGATTCAGACATATCTTCTACTTGACCTGCAAAATTATAACTGCTTAAGAACCATAAAATTACAGACATAGCAAAAATTATTGTACCTGCTTTTATGAGATAACCTTTACCTTTATCCCATGTTTCTAACAATACTGTTTTCATATCTGGTATACGATATGGTGGTAATTCTAAAACAAAGCTTGTATTATCTTTTTCAAATACAGTTCTGCTCAATATACTAGAAGCTAAAATTGCACCAATTATACCGATAAGATACATAGCAAATACAACATCGCCTGCATTTTCACCAAAGAAAATAGCTCCAAATAATGCCATTACTGGAAGTTTAGCACCACAAGTTAAAAACGGTGTTACTAAAATAGTTATCATACGGTCTTTTTCTGAATCTAACGCTCTAGCTCCCATAATACCTGGAACAGCACAACCAAAACCACAAATAATAGGCATCAATGCTTTACCACTAAGACCAGCACGGCGCATAATTGGGTCCATGACGAAAGCCACACGAGCCATATATCCTGTACCATCTAAGAAACTCAAACAGAAAAATAACGTGAAAATAAGTGGCACAAAAGTAAGCACTCCACCTACACCAGCTATAATACCATCACATACTAAAGAATGTAACCAATCAGCTACACCTAATCCAGTCAACGCTTCATCTGCCCAACCATAAAAATCTTCATTTATAAGTACATCTAATTCATCAGCAATCGGTTGACCAATCCATGTAAAAGTAATCTGGAATACAAGATATAACATTAATACTAAAATAGGTAATGCCATAAAGCCATTAGCTAATATTTTATCAATCTTTTCAGTGAGATTATTACCTACATTTTCTTTAACGACAACTTGCTCTACAATTTTATCAATAAAAGCATAACGTGCTTCTATAATTGCTTCTTCTAATTTTTCTTTATCGCTAATAGTAGCTTTTAATTTTTCAATATTAGCAATATGTTCTTCTACTTGTTGAGAATTTTTATAACTATCCATCACTGTAGAAGTGAAAATATCTAATAATTTATTAGTGGATTTTTTACTGCGACCTACAGTTTCTACTACAGGCATTCCTAATAATTTTTCTAACTTAGCTGTAGAAATTTTAATTCCTTTTTTATTCGCTTCGTCCATCATATTAAGGTCAACTAATACAGGAATACGACGCTCTAACAATTGTAAACATAAAAATAAATTACGTTCAATATTAGAAGAATCAATGACATCTACAATGATATCAGGTTTTTCTCCACTTAAATAATTTTCTACAATAATTTCTTCTGGAGAACGTCCATTTATGCTATATGTACCAGGTAAATCCATTACAGATATAGCTCTATCTTTATGTTTTGTATAACCTACTTTTTTATCTACTGTAACTCCTGGCCAGTTACCAATTTTTTGTCTAATACCAGTTAATTCATTGAATATTGTTGATTTCCCAGTATTGGGATTTCCTGTCAACGCTACGGATAATGTTGCCACTATTATCTCCCTCCCATTAATTATTAAGCAATTTGAGTAACTGCAATTTTTGCTGCATCAGATAAACGAATAGACATATTAAAAGAACGAATAGATATCGCAATCGGGTCTCCAAGTGGCGCTGAACGCAATACCTTTACTTTTGTACCTTTTACCATTCCCATACTCATAAGACGCTCTTTCAATTCTGAAGCCTCTATAGACTCAACTTTTACTACCATTCCTGGTTTTGCTTCCTTTAAAGTCATAATATTCCTCCTTCTATTTTAAAATCTCTTTTTATATTTGTTTTTTGATTTTGATAATAATTATTATTTCTGTTAACAACTGCATTATATAGCAAATGATAATCCATGTCAATAAAAATGATAAACATTATCTGTATAATTATATTTATTCTCAATAAAATAAAAAGCAAGAGTACCATCTACCCTTGCTTTTATAGTTAATATATCATCTTATTATATTTTTAATTACACCGCCGCCGCCAACGATTTCATCTTCGTAAAATACTACAGATTGCCCTGGTGTAATCGCTCTTTGTGGTTCACTAAATAAAATTTTAGCCAAATTGCCATTGTCTAATGGTTCCACAGTACATTCACATTCTTTAGCACCATAACGAATTTTAGCAGTAGTAACAAATTTTTCAGTGAAATCATCTCTTGTGATAAAGTTTAAATCTTTAGCTACTAATCCTTTAGCAAAAACATCTTTATTTTCACCAACAATTACACGATTGCGTTTCACATCTAAACCTACTACATATAATGGATAAGCAGCAGCTATACCTAATCCTTTTCTTTGTCCCACAGTATATAATGGTACGCCTTCATGTCGACCCAACTTATTACCATTGACATCAACAATATCACCAGGTTTTAAAATATGTGGTGCTTTTACTTTTAAATAAGCTTTATAATCATCATTTGGAATAAAACAAATCTCCTGACTTTCAGGCTTATTAGCTACTGATAAATTCATTTTTCCAGCTAATTCACGAGTTTTTTCCTTGCTATAATTTCCAAGTGGCAACATAAAATGCTTTAATACATCTTGTGTCAAAGTATATAAAACATATGATTGGTCTTTTCTTACATCTAAACCTTTTTTTAATAAATATCTGCCTGTTTTTTCATCTTGTTCAATACGTGCATAATGACCAGTAGCTACACAATCTGCACCTAATTCCAAACAATCTTTCAATAAACTACCAAATTTTACAGTATTATTACATCTCACACAAGGATTAGGTGTTCTACCCTTTGCATATTCACTGATAAAATATTTTATTACATCATCTTTAAATTTCTTATGATAATTAACTACATAATGTGGAATATGCAAAGCATCTGCTACTTTTTTAGCATCACTGACAGCAGTTGAACCGCCTGCTTCTCTACTTTCATCACTTAAGGTCATTGTTACACCAATAACATCATAACCCTGTTCTATCAATAAAGCAGCTGTAAGCGAACTATCTACGCCACCACTCATAGCTACTGCTACCTTTTTTTTCATCTTCTTTTCCCCTCTAAAAATCTATCTGCAAATAACAAATATATATTTCCTAGTAAATAACTAAGATATATTCATATACTAACAAACTAATGCTTCTTTGTCAAAATTAAGAATTTATTTTTTCACAAAACTGCATATATTTACCAATTTTTTCTTCATATCCATTTGATGTTGGCATATAATATTTAGCATTTTTTATTTTGTCAGGCAAATACTGTTGTTTCACTATATGATATGGATAATCATGAGCATATTTATAATCTACACCATGACCAAGCTTTTTAGCACCTTTATAATGACAATCTCTTAAATGTATTGGCACTTGTCCACAATCTTGGCTTTTTACTTGTTCTATAGCTTTATCAATCGCCAAATAACTGGCATTACTTTTAGGCGCAGATGCTATATATGTTACTGCTTGTGCAAGTGGTATACGAGCTTCAGGCATACCCAAAAATTGGACAGCTTGCACTGTAGCCATAGCCAAAACCAATGCTTGTGGGTCTGCATTTCCCACATCTTCAGATGCACAAATAGCAATTCTTCGAGCAATAAAATTAATATCTTCACCTGCTACTAACATTCTTGCTAAATAGTGCAACGCCGCATCAGGGTCGCTTCCCCTCATACTCTTGATAAATGCCGATACTATATCATAGTGATTATCGCCATTTTTATCATATGTCTGAATTTTTTCACTGATAATACTTTCAATAATTTCTTTATTTATATTATGATTTTGCTCTAATGCCACATCGCCAACTTGCTCTAATATATTCAAAGCCACTCTAGCATCACCACCAGCATATTGAGCTATTATCGATAATACTTCATCATCATATTTAAATTCATATTTACCCAAACCGCGAACTTTATCTTCTAAAGCTACTTTTAAGATATCAATTAAATTTTGTTCATCTAATAATTCTAATTTTACTACACGAACTCTAGATAATAACGCATGATTTACTTCAAAATACGGATTTTCTGTAGTAGCACCAATCAAGATAATTCTACCATCTTCAACATAAGGCAATAATACATCTTGTTGAGCCTTATTAAAACGATGTATTTCATCTAAAAATATAATTGTACGTTTACGATAATATCTTCTATTTTCATCAGCTTTTTCAATGATTTTACGCACATCAGAGATACCAGCAGACACCGCGTTTAATCGAGAAAATTCACTTTTTGTCATACCTGCAATCATTTTCGCAAGCGTTGTCTTTCCTGTACCTGGAGGTCCATATAAAATCATCGAAGGTATTTTATCTTCTTGTACCATTCTCCGTAAAAATGATTTTTTGCCCAGTATTTTTTCCTGTCCTATATATTCATCAAAATTACGTGGTCGCATTCTTTCAGCTAATGGACGATAGTCTTCATCCATCTCTATAGTATTTTCGCTTATACTTTCATTATTTTCACTAGCCATTGCTGAAAATAAGTCTAAATCTTGCATATTATTCTCCTGTTGAACCAAAACCGCCACTTCTTATAGTATCAACTTTTTTTTCATCATCTATAATTAAAAATTTATAAAAAATGGCTTGAGCTATTCTCATACCTTTAGTAATTTCTACATCTTCATTACCAAAGTTTATCAGACCAATCATTATATGACCTTCATTATCTTCATTGTTATAATAATCTGCATCAATAACACCTTGAGAATTTACTAAATTCAAATGTTTTTTAAAAGCTAAACTAGAACGAATATGTATACCTAAATATTCATCATCTTGCATATAAGCTTTTAATCCTGTTGCAATTACTGCCATTTTCCCAGCTTTTATAATTTTATCTTCAGCAGCTTCAATATCATAACCTGCTGATTTACTTGTTTTTCGAGTTGGTAAATTTATATGTTTATCTTTAAAATCACTCACTATTTCAAAACCACGATTACGCAAAAAAACAACTCCTTAAAATTATATTTAATATTTTTCATAGCTCAATATTTTATTATATAACAAAAAATGCACTGTGCAATCACACAGTGCATAATAAATTCATTTGGAGGCGGCACCCAGATTTGAACTGGGGAATAAAGGTTTTGCAGACCTCTGCCTTACCACTTGGCTATGCCGCCGTCTGGAGCGGAAAACGAGGCTCGAACTCGCGACCCTCACCTTGGCAAGGTGATGCTCTACCACTGAGCTACTTCCGCATTTGACGTTTTTTGTCTGCCGCTGTATCAGCGACATTTATTATTATATGCATAACAGAGTATTTTGTCAACAACTTTTTTGAAAAAAATTTAAAAAATTTTTCAATGCCTCCAAAAGCCCAATAAATAAGCTATTTTCCCATTATATAGAAATGAAAAAATAGCTTATTATTCAAAATTTCTTAAAGAACTTCAGAAAAATATATTACTGTTACAGTATCATCTAAAGTAATTCGACGCTGATAAATATTTTCAAAATCTAAACGTAATTCTTCTAATGAATCAATTTCTGGATTTTGGTGACCTAAATCTCTTGAAGTTAATTCAGCGAATTTTTTTACGCGAACTTTATCAATGATTGCTGTATACAATCTTTTTTTCACTTCATATTTTTTACCAGTAGTAATCCACACTATAGAACTTTCTGGATATTGATTGCGAACGTCTCCTAAGCGAACAGTACAATTTTTTTTACGTGACATAATCAATTCTTCATGTTTTTTTGCCTGAAAGTTTAATGCCATCATTATAATCAGCCTCCAATTTATAAAATATAATTTAATTCTTAAAATATTTAAAG
>OHFV01000145.1_pt1 | contig 51925 bp, 36 predicted proteins | sample 1567611 | NCBI WGS metagenome assembly OHFV01 (sample SAMEA3879532, study PRJEB24766) | human gut metagenome | biome: human-associated habitat; feature: feces | place: USA | collected 1985/1987
TGCTGTAATACATAATTTCATGAAAGCACCTCCTTTTATAGTTTGAACAAAAACATAAATAATATGAATAAAAATAGACAATTTTTATTAAAAAAATTATAATAAAGGAAACGGGGAGCTTTTTGCTGAGAGTAAGTATTGACTTAGACCCATAACCTGATTTGGATAATGCCAACGTAGGAGATATAGACGTTAACAGAGTTCAACAGGACTCTCTTTTTATTTCCAGGGAAAAAAAAGAATATTGTAAAGAAAGAAGGAAATTTGATGAAATTAAATAAAGAAGATTTATTATTGTATGGAGTAACAGATTCAAAATATTTAAAAGGAAGAAAAATGTCGGAATTAGTTGAAGAAGCCATTCTTGGTGGTGTAACAATGATTCAACTAAGAGAAAAAGAAATGACACATGAAGCATTTAAACAAGAAGCATTGGATGTTCAAAGCGTGTGTCAAAAACATCATGTTCCTTTGATTATTAATGATGATGTTGAATTGTGTAAAGAAATTGATGCAGATGGGGTCCATATTGGGCAAGATGATTTAAATTTAAAAGAAGCAAGAAAAATATTAGGTGAAGATAAAATTATTGGTGTATCTGCACATAATTATGAAGAAGCAAAAATAGCTTTAGAAAATGGGGCTGATTATTTAGGTGTCGGAGCTATTTTTGCAACTCAAACAAAAGATGATGCACAAAATATTTCAATGGAAACATTAAATGAAATTTGTCAAAAAGTTGATATTCCTGTGGTTGCTATTGGTGGTATTAATCAAGTGAATATCTTAGAATTTATGGGGGTTGCTATTGATGGTGTTGCTATCGTTTCAAGTATTTTTGGAAGTAATGATATCCAAAAAGCAAGTAGCCTATTAAAAGATAAAATTCAAAGAGTTATCTCTAATAAAATGCCAACTTGCCTTACAATTGCAGGTAGTGATAGTAGTGGAGGTGCAGGAATTCAGGCAGATTTAAAAACAATGCTTGCTAATCGTGTTTATGCCATGTCGGTTATTGCAGCACTAACAGCTCAAAATACTACAGGAGTGGATACTATTTATGATGTTGATGCTTCTTTTGTGGCTAGTCAAATGGATAGTGTGTTTACAGATATTTATCCAATGGCTGTTAAAATTGGAATGGTTTCTCAAAAAGAAGTCATTTTATCTATTAGTGGAAAGTTAAAACAATATCATGCACGTAATATCGTTGTTGATCCTGTGATGGTGGCTACAAGTGGGGCAAAACTTATTAGTGATGAAGCTATTGATACATTAAAAGAAAATCTCTTTCCACTCGCATCAGTTTTAACACCAAATATTCCTGAAGCCGAAGTTTTATCAGGATTAAAAATCAATAATGAAGAAGAAATGTTAACAGCAGCTAAATATATTGGAGATCATTATCATTGTGCAGTATTACTTAAAGGCGGACATCAAATCAATGATGCCAATGATTTACTTTATAAAGAAGGTAATTATCAATGGTTTAAAGGAAAACGTATTAATAACAATAATACTCATGGTACGGGATGCACTTTATCAAGTGCGATTGCTTCTTATTTAGCACGAGGTGAAAATTTGGAAAATGCTGTTAAAAAAGCTAAAGATTATATTTCGGGAGCGCTTGCGGCAATGCTTGATTTAGGACAAGGACAAGGACCAATGGATCATGGTTATGTTTTAGATAAAAAAGATTAGACGAATTGTCTATTTTATAGGTATAATAGTGGCGGGTGATGAAAATGAATTATTATGAAGAAGCCTTGAAATTACATGAAAAACATCAAGGAAAAATACATACGGAATTAAATTGTGAAATTAATACAATGGATGATATGTCTGTTGTTTATACGCCAGGGGTTGCTGAACCTTGTCGTAAGATTGCTGAAAATGAAGAAGATGTTTATCGTTATACAACAAAATCAAATACAATTGCTGTTGTATCAAATGGAACAGCTGTTTTAGGACTTGGAAATATTGGAGCCAAAGCTTCGATTCCAGTCATGGAAGGAAAAGCTGCTTTATTTAAAAAATTCGGAGATGTCAATGCGGTACCTATTTGTTTAGATACACAAGATAAAGAAGAATTGATTCAAACAGTTAAAAATATTGCACCATGTTTTGGTGGAATCAACTTAGAAGATATTGCTTCTCCAGATTGTTTTGAAATCGAAGAAAGATTAGATCAAATGTTAGATATTCCTGTATTCCATGATGATCAACATGGAACAGCTGTTGTTGTTTTAGCAGCCTTATATAACGCTTTAAGAGTGACAAAAAAAGATATCAAAGATATTACAGTTGTTTTAAATGGGCCAGGAGCTGCAGGAACAGCTATTATTAAAATGATGCATACAGCCGGTGTTGGTAAAATTATTGCAGTGGATGAATTTGGAATTTTATATAAAGATAGACAAGAAGGACTTATTCCTCATAAGCGTGCTTTATGTGATATTACTAATCCTGATAATATGCAAGGTACATTAGCTGATGCATTAAAAGGTGCAGATGTTTTTGTAGGTGTTTCTAAACCAAATCTAGTAACTGATGAAATGGTTCATTCAATGAACAATGATCCAATTATCTTTGCAATGGCAAATCCTGAACCAGAAATTACTTATCAAAAAGCCAAAGCAGCAGGAGCAAGAGTTGTTGGAACAGGTCGTTCTGATTATCCAAATCAAATTAATAATGTTTTAGCTTTCCCTGGTATTTTTAAAGGAGCATTAGAAGCAAGAGTTCCTTCGATTACACCAGAAATGAAAGTAGCTGTGGCTAAAGCTATTGCAGATACAATCAGTGATGAAGATTTAAATGAAGAAAATATCATGCCAAAAATCTTCAATAAAGATGTGACAGCAGCTGTTGCTAATGCAATTAAACAATTTACTAAATAAAAAAGATATTAACAAAATAAATGACCCTACCTATTTGGTAGGGCTATTTCATATAATTATATTATCATAGTTGAAGTGAAAGAAATCAATGATAAATATGGGTAGAGAGAATAGGGTGAAAATGATCAACTATTAAATATACTTGTAAATGTTTGGAAAGATTCTGTAAAAGCCACACATATATTTTTAAATGAACAAGAAATTGAACATATTAAAGAATATGTTCCAATGGCATTAAAGAGTGTTGAACATTTTATGGTTGTAGATAATGATGAAGCAATGGGATTTATGGGAATTGAAAATCATAAATTAGAGATGTTGTTTATAGCTTCTAACCAAAGAGGAAAAGGACTGGGTAAAGCTTTACTACACTATGGTATGAAGAATTATGATGTTTGTGAATTAATGGTAAATGAACAAAATCCACAGGCTATTGGTTTTTATGAAGCAATGGGATTTAAAACATACAAGAAAACAGAATTAGATGAAGAAGAAAACTCTTATCCGCTGTTATATATGAAATTAGATAGATAAGATTTTATAGAATTGTTTAAAAAATTAATTATAATGAATATGAAAAAAGAACAACAAACGGTTCACCTTGGATTTTAATAGTATGAAATAACTACCACACACTTTTCTAGAGACAGGAGGTAGTTATTTTTTGTTATATATAGAAGTAATTTTACAATGATATCTATTACTGACATGCTTAATGCAAGTGTCCATACTAAATAATATATAACAAAAATGATTCTATTATGATAGAATGATACAAGGAGGTACATAGTATGGAAGTTATGCTTATTGTTGGGTTATTTGCTTCATCTGCGCTTTCCTTGAATTTTATTGTTAATCAAAAATATAAATTAGCAGGATCAATGAATATTATTAACTTATGTTTAGTGGTAGCGACAGCTTATCAATTTGATCAAGTAAAGAATATTGTTTGGTTATTTGGAATTGCGGCAGGAGTTGTACTTGTTTATTTTGTAGTAAGATTTCTTTTAAAGAAGAAAAAAGAAAAACAACAATCTATTGAAAATAAGGTTGTTGATGTAGACGTTGTAGATAAGGAGAATTAGAGAATGGAAAAAGTATTAATTGAAATTGAAATGGAAAATGGAGATGTGATGAAAGGAGAACTTTATCCTGAAGTTGCACCAATTACAGTAGAAAACTTTTTAAAATTAATTGATGAAGATTTCTTTGCGGGATTAATTTTCCATAGAGTTATCCCAGGATTTATGATTCAAGGTGGGGGATATACAAAAGATTTTAAAGAAAAACATTGTGATTCTATTAAAGGTGAATTTAAAAGCAATGGTGTTAACAATGAATTAAAACATACAGAAGGTGTTTTATCTATGGCTAGAACAATGATCAAAGATTCAGCATCTTCACAATTCTTTATTATGCATAAACCAGCACCACATTTAGATGGTGAATATGCTGCATTTGGTAAAATTACTGAAGGTTTAGATATTGTAGATCAAATTGCCAATGTCCCTACAAACTTCCAAGATTGTCCAACAACACCAGTTGTGATCAAAACAATTAGAAGGGCGTAATTGTATGAAAGTAATGTTTATATCAGATATTCATGGTTCTTATTATTGGGCAAATAAGGCTATTGAAAAATATCATGAAGAAAAAGCGGATAAACTTATTATTTTAGGGGATATTTTATATCATGGACCACGTAATGATTTACCTAAGGATTATAATTGTAAGAAGGTTATTGCTTTATTAAATCCTTTAAAGAAGGATATTATTGCAGTTAGAGGAAATTGTGATAGTGAAGTTGATCAAATGGTTTTAGATTTCCCTATGCGTAGTGACTATGCTTTGATGGATGTTGATCAACATCATTTCTTTATGACACATGGACATTTATTTAATGAAGATCAACTTCCTTTATTAAATGAAAATGATGTTTTAATTTATGGACATTTTCATAAACCACTTGCTAAAAAAGAAAACGGTATTTATATTTTAAATCCGTCTTCGATTTCTTTACCTAAAGAAGGTACGAACAGTTATGGTATTTATGAAAATGACTGTTTTACAATTAAAACATTTGATAATGAAATTGTAAAACAAATACAATTAGATTAATGAAAGAATCGTTTGATAGATAATATCAAGCGATTTTTTTAATGTGTGCCGGGCATGGCACTAATTCAGTTGGAGATAAACCAACCACAGGTATTTACCGCAAGTGTAATGAACCACAAGTCGTCGTCAGTGATGGCAAGGATGGAGGAAGTGGTGTAGTGATTCTTTTGAGCGTACGAACAGAAACTTGATATAAGGCTAAATGGTGGATAAGACTGCATACCAAGTCGAAGTCCAAAAGGTAAACGTAAAACCAAGACAGTAAATCAAGACAGTAAATCAAGACGTTGTAAAAGTTAGAGGATTAGTGAATTACCAAATGTTGCTGTAAAGCTTCCAGCTTTAGCTGTGGAGATATAAGGCAACTTTTTAAGTTTTTATCAATAACGTATAGCGTTAGATAACCTTAAGCAGTATAATGTATCCATGAAATGCAAATCGAATAATAATGTGACCTATTCCTGCAAATATCATGTTGTCTTCTGTCCAAAATATCGACGTCCCGTTCTTGTAGACGGTGTGGATGATCGCTTAAAGGAGTTGATTAAAGAAAGCTGTGATCAATTGAATGTCGAAATCATTGAAATGGAAATCATGCCCGATCATGTACATTTGCTTATGGAAGTAGATCCACAATATGGAATTCACAAAGCAGTTAAAAGAATCAAAGGCTATTCTTCTAGAGTGTTGAGACAGGAATTTCCTTGGTTGAAATCAAGGATCCCAACGCTATGGACTAATAGCTATTTTGTATCTACAGTAGGTGGTGCACCCCTTTCTGTAATCAAGCAGTATATTGAAGATCAAAAAAACGTTTAGGTGATATCTATGCAATTAACAGAAACAGTCAAGCTTTATCCAAATAAATATCAGATAGAATTAATCAAGGTAACGATGACAGAGTATATTTCTACAGTCAATCATCTTGTTCTTGATGCAATCAATGTATTCGAGATGCCAAATCCATCATAAGAAAATATAATAAGGCTTTAAGAAATTCAAATACTAAAGTAAGACTTCCTGTTTTGAAAAAAATGTGTTGTTATATCAACAATCAAAATTTTAGAATCAGTGATGACTGTATAAGCTTTCCAGTAATCATCAATGGAAAGTCAAAACGTATATCAGTCAAAACAAAAATATCCAAAAGACAGAAATCAATTTTTTCATCCAGTAAATTAGGAACAATGCGTATTGTTGTAAAAGGACATGATCTAGTAGCACAGATTGTCTATAATGCAAAAGAAGATGCTGCTTCTTCAAATAATAATGTCATGGGTGTTGATCTTGGAATCAAATGTCCTGCTGTAAGCTACTGCCCAGATGGAAGTGTCAAGTTTTATGGAAATGGTAGAAAAAACAAATATATAAGAAGACACTACAATAATCTTCGAAAAAGATTTCCTGATCGTCGCTACACCCTGTTGCCATAAAGAACAACAAGGCAAACATTATTTTTGAAAAGATTTTTGTATCCATATTTTCTTAATTATACTTGTGGTTACCAATCGGGATTCTGTACCAAATTCTCATTCATATACAACTCCTCCTGTGGGAAAGGGAACAGGTACATCTTGTCATCCCACTGATTCTGTCGCACCAATACTTTTGAATACGTAAAGTTTGTATCGGTTCCTGTTATTCTGACGCCATAGATATTCTTTACGACTTCACCCGTCTTCCAACGGCGGATATCCCAAAAACGATGGTCCTCAAAAGCCAGCTCAATACGTCGTTCATTGCGCAATTTCTCCAGGAAAGCATTACCGGTTTCTTCCACATGTTTCATTTCGGCACAATCCCGAACCAGGTTCAAAGCTTCACGAGCCGAATAAGGATAGCCGGTTGGTTTCGTGTCCTCTCCTACCCAATGATACATCGCTTCGGCATAATTCAGCAGAATTTCAGCATAGCGGAACAAAGGAAAATGATGTTCCTTGCCAAGCGGACTCACCGGATTCAGGCTGACTTGTGCATTCATGTGCTTACGCAGATAGTAACCCGTTTTTGTAGCGCCGTCCATACCGGTATGCAGACCACCGACATTCGTTTCCACTCTTTGCTTCAGCCATGTAGCACCATTATACAGCACATTCAGGTAAAGTCGCGGATCACGAGTCGGGTTGCCCAGTTCATCCACGTACATATTACGTACATGCTCTGCATTATTCCAATCAAACGGAGTGCCGTTTTTCATGTCAAAAGCATCCACCAAGTTTTGTGTCGGCGTATTTCCTCCCTTTGAACCTTCATAGCCCATCGGTTCATTGCGTGCTTCAAAAGTGCTTGTCTTGGCTCCGTCGCGGCGTTCGAAAATCAACTGGGGCGAATTGAACAGATTGTTATCACCCATATACAACGGATCGCTGCCTACTTTGGGCAAGTTATATTTATTCATTGCAATCACAGCAGCCGCGGCTTTCGCTGCCTTCTCCCATTTTGCAGGCTCTCCGCTTGGGTTATGGAGCGGACTGGCTGCATAAAGCAACGCTCTGGACTTCAAAGCAAGTACGGCTCCCTTCGTCGCACGACCGGTATCCCCCCGGTAATCTCTATGATCTACCGGCAATCCATTATCCGCAATAATCCGGTCGCACTCCGTAACGATAAAGTCAATCACCGCATCAAAAGAAGAAGGTTCCACCAAATTGATTTCTTCCGGTTCATAAGTCCGGAGCAGCAACGGAATGTTCCCATAACGCTTGGCAAGTTCAAAGATGTAGAAAGCCCGCAGGAAACGTACCTCATAAGGAAATAAGGTAGCTTTGGCCATTATCTCTTCATAGTCGTCATTATACTCAAACTTATTCAGTACCTCGATATCGAAATTCTCCAGGAAAGAGTTAGCGCTTCGGATAGCGTCAAAATAATCCCAGCCGGTATCAATCGTCTTAATGGGACTCCATACATTATTGCCGATATCGTAAATCGTATTCTGCTCCCAGCTATAGATGGAATTGTCCGTAGCCGACTCCAGCATCGCACCATCGTTGCGGTCTAAATCTGTCGGTAGAAAACTGTAAACGTAAGCTACCAGTTTTTCCAGATTATCATAGTAGGAATAAGCCGTCTCTTTCGTATCGCCATTGGTTTCGTCAAAATCCAGACTACATCCTGCCACTAAAAGAGAAGCACACATTATCACTATATATGTTTTTATTTTCATCGTACTTTCTTTTTAAAAGTTTATATTCAATCCCAAAGAAATGCTCATCGTGTCGAAATAGCCTAATGAAAGGTTCTCACAATTCAGATAATCAATATGGTCTAAAGAGAATAAATCCTGTGCACGCACATAGACCTGAAGTTTGTCCATACGCAGCTTTTCCGACCATTTCTGTGGGAAATTATAATAGACATTGAGGTTACGCAATTTAAAGAACGAACCGTTTTCCAGCCATTGGGTACTGCTGCGATAGTTGTTCGCATTGTCCAATGTAGACAGGCGGGGGAGATTGGCAATGTCCTTTGTACTCTCCGTCCAGCGGATTCTGTCTTTCAGATACCAGGTGGAAATATTGTTATTGTTACGAAGCGGACGATAGACATGCGGGGTAGTCAGCATGGTGCTGATACCGCCGACTCCCTGAAATGTCGCGTCTACTCCGAATCCCTTGTATTCAAATCCCAGATTCAGGCCGTACACCATTTCGGGCACGGTAGCCGACTTGCCAATCGCCACTTCGTCATAAGCGTCAATCCGGCCATCGTTGTTCTGGTCTTTGTATTTCACGTCACCCGGACGTACCGTAGAGAACGTCTGAACAGGACTCTTACGGATATCCTCCTCATCGCGGAAGTAGCCGACAGCCTCAAGACCAAATGCCTGTCCTACCTTATGACCTTTCGCATACAGATAGTCATAAGGCTGATAACCCTCACCGTTTTCCAGCACTTTGCTGTCCATGAAAGAAACATTACCGTTGATATAGTAACGGAAATCACGGATTTTATCATTCCAGCCAAGGCTCAATTCGAGTCCTTTGCTTTCCACCTTACCTACATTCTGCTGCGGAACGTCGATACCGATCATTCCTGATACTTTATTGTTCGAAACTAAAATATTAGAACGCTTGTCATAGTACATATCGGCTGTGAAACTAAGTTTCTTGAACAGCTGTACATCCAGTCCGATATTGTATTTATCCGCCGTTTCCAGTTCCAATGAACGCATGGGTATTTTTCGTTCCAAATAGCCGGATACTTCAGTGTTACTATCACCGAAGTAATACTCACGCAAGCTGCTCCAATAATGTTTACCCAAACCGTAAGCAAGATTGTCGACAGCCGAACGTCCATAAGAGAGACGCAGCTTAAGCAGATCTACGAACGACCGGTCTTTCAGAAAATCTTCGTTGGGCAACACCCAGGCAGCCGACACCGCCGGATAAAAGCGGAACTTGTCTCCTTTCAGCAGTACACTGGTACCATAACGATTGGCTACCACATCTACCATATACTTGTTCCGGAAATTATAACTTGCCATTCCCATCAAAGAATGACGGTACCATGAAGAATTGACTCCCAACGACTCTTCCATCTCCTGACGGTAAAGAGCGGATACGCTTAACTGGTGATTATTCCATGCACGGTCATATCCCAATTTCACTTCCCAATTGCTGCGGATCGTTTGTTCCAATACTTTATTGGAACCACTGCCTATGTTCACTACATATTGAGGATTATCATTATAGACAGTTCCCACTTTACCCGTCTCGTCCGAATATGAAATCACTTCATACGAATAGGTTTTGGAACCTTCCTGCCAAAAAGTAGCCGTATTGTCGTAAGCGATGGCGGCTTCCGCCTTCAAACCTTTCAAGAGCATGGACAAATCCTGGGTGATTCGCATATTCGCTTCCAATTTTCTCCAGTTAGTCTGATAATATCCCTGATCGGCGATTACAGCCAACGGATTCATCTTATGAAGCAAGTTGCTTCCCCACAAATCATTGGAAGTCTTGATTGGAAACGCTGCCGACGGCACCTTGTACAGATTCTCAAAAATAGTACCGATTGTCTCGTCCGGCCGTTTTGATTCATTCAGCACCCCTACAATGCCAAACTGCATTTGTGTACTGGAAGTGAGATCTACGTCGATATTCATTCGCAGACGCATATCATAGCTACGAATCTGCGACTTATAACGGTCGGTATACTCAGTATACTTCTCATTCAACAAGCCAAAATCGTTTTTATAATCAAAAAGTCCCATATAGCGCAACTTGCTTCCCCCGCCACGCACCAGCAGGTTCAACTGATTGTTTTCGCCCATGCTCCGTGTTCCTTCATCCACCCAGTTCACATTCGGGAAAATATCCGGAGAAGTTTGGTTTCTGAACGCATTCAGGTCACTCTCGGAATACATGGGAGCCAGTCCGTCGTAATATAACGCCTCGTTCATTGCCCGGGCATAAGTGTAGGCATCCGCCATCTCCGGCTTGTTGACGGGAAGAGTAAAACCATGCTTATAATTAATATCGACATCAAAAGAGTTGTAAGCACCTCTTTTCGTTGTGAGCAAAATGACTCCGTTGGCACCACGTGCGCCATACAATGCCGTCGCCGCACCATCTTTCAGCACAGACATCGTTTCCACCTCTTCCAGCGTAATCGTATTCAACGAACGTGGGAAACCGTCGACAATAATCAAAGGAGTTCCGTCGCCTAAGCCGCCCCGTCCGCGGACGTTCAGTGTCGCTTCAGCATGCCAGCCAACGTTTTGTTTCGCATACAGCCCCGGGAACAATCCGTATAAAGAATTCTGCAAAATCGTAGCTGTCTTGTTCTCAAAGACTTCGGAAGAAACGGTAGAAACCGCCTGTGTCAGATTCGACCGGTTTTTCTTGATATATCCCAAGTCTATCATCTCCGCATCAAGTCCGTTGTTCCCAAGACTATCCGCTGCATGTTGCTGCCCATTCGCTGTGGTAGACAGCAGAAATGCCATACCGACAATATATAATAATTTATTATTCATTTTTCTTATCTTCTATGTTTAAGAGTTAACCTATCTCCCCATTACCATCCGGGATTTTGAATCAATCCATACTTCTTGTTTATCTCATCCTGCGAGAATGCAATCAGATACCAATGGTCTTTCCAATCATATTTCTGTTCGGTCGTCGACCTTTCATATGTAAAGCTACCATCTGCATTCTTCACGATATTCAGCGTTTTCACCGGAGTAGAAAGCAAATCGGCACGTTTCCAACGAATCAAGTCGAAGTAGCGCATCTCTTCCGCACCAAATTCAACCACACGTTCGTGCAATAGGATATCTACCAGTTCTTGTCCTTCCACCTCACGGACATCGGGCATTCCGACACGGTTGCGGACTAAATTAATATAATCGTAAGCATCCCGTCCGAATTCATCTTTCTGCTTGGCAATCCCCAACTGGTTCATTGCTTCCGCAATACTCAAATAGACTTCGGGCATACGCACCAACGGGCATTGGTAAGGCTGGTTCTTTACTTCCTCTCCCTTATCCCTCACAAACTTGCGGATACTGTAACCGTATATGGATGATTTATTATATTTTGAGTTTTCCTTGCTTTGCAGTCCGCCTTGATAACATTGCGCCCCACCATTCAGTTTCTGGAATTTATCCTGATTGATTATCAACGTTTCATACAGACGCGGGTCACGGGTTGGCTTCATGTTCTCATCAAAGAAAGGGTGAGCTTCATGAACCGGATTGTCCCAACTGAACGGAGTACCGTCTTTCCACTCAAACATATCCGCATAACTCGAACGCGTGGATATATACCAGTCATTATGTCCGCGGTCTAAAGATTTCATGCTCATATCATATATAGGATAGCGATGAGACGCCATAATGACTTCTCTGCTGCCACGTTTCCAATAGCCATCAACATAATTCTGCCGGGGATCATCACCTGTTTTCACAATCTCATGATAGTTGTCATTTTGCTCATTAAGTCTTAAAAATTCAAGACCAGCGTTTAAAGCATCTCTCCAACGTTCCTGGCGGTAATCTCCAAACCATGTTAATTTTTGAGCAGCCGCTTCTCCGTCCATATAAGGCGCATCATTATTAAACAAAGGACTTGCTACAAAAAGACATACACGCAGCTTCAATGCTTTGGCGGCAGCGGCCGTCAGATGTCCGTACTCAGCATCGCTTGCATACCATGGCAAATCAGCAGCAGCCTCATCCAGCAAAGTGACAATTTTACTAACTGTCTCTTCCAGAGTCAGACGAGGGAACAGAAAAGAATCGTCGGGATTGTAGGCATGGTCTATCCAGGGTACTCCCCCATAATGCCTCAGCATCTGTGAATAGTGGTAAGCGATAATGACCTTCATTTCTGCTTTGCGCTGTTTCTTTTCATCTCCGGTCATATCCGGCACACGGTCCACATTCTCCAAGTAAATATACGCTTTCCGGATACCATACAGCGGATTGCCAATATTCTGCGTCGTACTATTGGGATAATAAGGAAAACCGATTTCGTAAGACGCTTTAAGGCTACCTGATACATAAGCACTTTCGCGATTGTAACAAATATCTGTCACACCATCCGTATTACCCCAGTTACCGCGGTAGCCACGGGATTCCATAGGCAAATAATCCGGCAATGACCTATACGCCTGGTTCAAAACCTGGTCGGCATACTTCTTGTTCGAAAAGACAACATCGATATCAACATCATCACCCGGCGCTTTTTCCAAAAAAGCATTACCAAGCTTGAAATCTTCACAACCGGTTATCATCCCGACCAATAACACCCATAAAAGGGCTTTTATACTTTTGTTCATCTTGATATTCAATTAAAAGGTTACATTGATTCCTAAATTATAAATCTTCATAATCGGATAAGACTGTTTCCGGTTCGGTTCGCCTTCCGGATCCATGAAGTCCAATTTGTCAAATGTCAACAAGTTATACCCAGTCAGCTTGATCGAAATCAAAGAAGCGCCGATAGCGTTTAATATCTTCTTGTTCGTGATGTTATAGCCTATAGTCGCATTCTTCAGTTTGATATATGAGGCGTCCTGCACCCAAGTAGTCGATGTTTGCTTATTACTGTTGTTGGACGACAAACGCGGATATTTGGCAGTGTTTGCCGTTTCCGGTGTCCAAGTACCGTCTGCTATAAACTGATAAAGCACTTGGCGCTTGTCAAACGGAGTCTGAAACGAATATGCCAGCTCCACATTAGCCTCTTTGGCAGCAGTCCAGTTCATGGAAGCAAAGAAACCTTTATATTCAATGCCATAATTAAAACCGAATGTGTAAAGCGGACGCTTAGGATTGCCGATTTTGCAGACATCATCCGAATTAATCACATGGTCTCCATTCAAATCTTTGTATTTCAAGTCTCCCGGACGCACCGTTTCTCCCGGTTGCGGTAATTCCGGCAACAGTTTTCCACTCGAGTCAAAATCATCTTCCGTATAGAAACGTTCCGTCACATAGCCGAAGATAGCATCTACTGACTGTCCGGTACGCCACATGTAAGGTTCGTTCGGCTCCACCTCATCCTGATAAACAATCTTATTCTTGGCATAAGACATGTTGGCGTCCAACCAATAACTGAAGTCTTTCACCTTGTCATTCCATTTCAAGCTGACTTCATATCCTTTATTGTCTACCTTACCCATATTAACCACCGGCAAAAGAGATTCATTCAGTGATGTATAAATCGGAATAGTACGGCGGTTGATAAGAATATCCTTACGCTTTTCTATAAAATAATCGAAAGTCAGACGCAGTTTATCACTGAAAAAATTCATATCGACTCCATAGTTCTGCTTCAAAGCAGTTTCCCATGTCACAAATTTATTAGCCAAACGCTTTTCTTCCGCTCCATTCGCAATCACCGTATTATACAAACCGAAATTGTAACCATCCAAATAGTCTTTATAATCTTTATCCCTATCCAATTTATCTACCACATAAGAGTCTAAATACAAGAAACGATTATTCCGCATATTGTCATTACCCACCAAACCGACAGAGGCACGCAGTTTCATATAAGTCAGATAGTTATTCTTTTTCCAAAAAGATTCTTCCGTGAGAACGTAGCCAATGGAACCTGCGGGAAAGGTACCGAAACGCTTGTCCGGCGCAAAATTTTCAGAACCGTTATAACCGATATTAAACTCGGCCAGGTAACGGGAGCAGTAATCGTATGTCAGACGACCGACCAGACCGACATATGCGGTAGGAATTGACTCATAATCCTCCGGATAATACTTCTTGCTTTGATTATAAAGAGCAAGAGCGCCTACGTTGTGATTGCCGAACTTACGTTGATAACGCAGACTAGCCTCAAAATACCAGTCTCTCGAGCGACTAGTATCCCCTTGCTTATAAAGAAGTTCTCCGTCTCTACCGCTCGTTTTATAAACAATTTCTTTATTAAAATTGGGATCTTCAATTTTCAGTCCCGGGTCTTTCACTGACGAATAATAAAAAGGAATATAGCTTACTGTTTGAGTGGAGACGTCCTTTGTGTAAGAATAAGTGGTATTGTAAGAACCTTTGGCTTCCAACGTCAAGCCTTTTGTCACAAAATCCAAATTCTGTGTTAACACCATATCAAAATTCATGGTATTGCTCACCTGCCTTGAATAACCGGTGCCGTAGAAATTTTGAAACATTTCATACCCATTCATCAGCCCGGGAAACCGGGCAGGATCGGTCACGACTTTCTTTCCATCCACCAATCCCGGGGAAGAAAACGGAGCAGAGGTCGCCATCAGACTCCACCAAAAGTCTTCATGATTATTCGGTGCATTCTTAACACCGACAATTCCACCTATATTCAGTTTCAGAACTGTCGATTTGGACAGATTCATATCCAGATTGGCACGATAGTTATAACGAGAATATTTATAGTTACTGTTATAATCCAACTCTTTGAAATTCTTGAAGAAACCATCCTGATAAAGGAAACCTAATGACACAAAGTACTTCACATCTTTCGTTCCACCGGAAATATTCAAGTTATGCTGTGTTTGTATGGAAAGCTTCTTGGTCAGATAATCATACCAATTGACATTCGGATACATAATCGGTTCATCCCCCAAACGGAACCGGTCCAAATCATAGGGCTGAAATATCAACTCTTTTTCAGAAACGCCATTGTTGCGGTCGAGCATATTTTTCATCACCGCATGCGTATAACTATCCGCAACATCCACGATGCGTGTCGGCGACTGCACACCCACTGAAGAGGTGACGGACACCTTCGCCTTGCCTTCCGTACCGCGTTTGGTTGTCACCAAGATAACGCCATTGGCACCCCGCACACCGAATACGGCTGTTGCCGAAGCATCTTTCAATACAGAGATAGATTCGATTTCGTTCGGGTCCATCTGAAAGAAACTGCGTTCCACACCATCTACTAATATAAGAGGTGTAGCACCGGCTTCTGTGAGAGAACCGACACCACGGACAAAAATCTTCGCGTCATCCGCTCCCGGTTCGCCGCTTGTCTGAACGGAAGAAATGCCAGGAATAGAACCTGCCAATGAGTTGGATATACTCGCATTCGGTGACTTCAGCAAAGCGTCTCCTTTAATTCCCGAAATAGCTCCCGTCAGAGTTTCTTTCTTCTGACTACCATAACCCACCACCACAACTTCCGACAGGGTCTGGACATCTTCCTGCATTTCGACATTCACAGATTTACGTCCTGCCACTTTCACTTCTGCCGAGTTAAATCCGAGATAAGAAATAACGAGCACCGCATTCTTGTCAGAAAGTTCAATTTCAAAGCGACCGTCTATATCGGTCAAAACTCCGCCTGCGGCATTTTTCACAGTAACCGTCGCACCAATAATCGGCTCACCTTTAGAGTCCTTTACCACGCCCGAAACTTTGAATCTCGCTTGAGACACAATGTTGGACCGTTCCACTGCATTGGAGTTCCTATCCGGATTCATATCTTCCGCTGCACTTAAACATACATTGGATAAACAGAGTCCCGCGAATAGTAATGTCCTGCAAGTACCATAATTCATTGTTCTGATTTTCATAATCAAACTTGACTTAGTTAACAATTTACTAATTCTATTCATTGCTTTTTATCTCATTTCTGATGTGGAATTTCTATCGGAACAAAGTTAAGGACTCTTAATAAGAGGGCGTCTCCATATCGTCTAAATCGATTGACATTAGCTTTAGAGCAATGTTGTTTTTATACAATTTGATTGAGATTTTATATAGCCACAAGCCGCAACAGCCCAATAAGAGCCGTTCCGGGCAGAAAAGAACATTCGTTCAGGCTATAAAATTCATTGATTTGACGACCGGATAAAGAATATTATCTTTCATAAAGCCATTTATTTATTCCTCTATAATAAAGACTTATTTTTATTGCAATAAAGATTTGTACGACACCCGGGTGTCAGACAAGTTGTAATTGCACCCGAAAAAGATTTGGTTATAAGGGAAGCATCCATTCAACAGTATTCCCATTATACTAAAAATAAGAGTACCCACCCCCCCAAGTAGCGATTTCAGTACCGATTTCAGCTCTATTGGATAAATTCAACATAATAAGAGACAAAATTAATGCTCTCTATTTACAATCTAAACTCTATTGAACAACCTTATCACATGCATACGGTTAACATTCACTATTTTTACAAACAGAAAAAAATCAAGTAAAACGATAAATTTATAACATGAAAAAGTACAATCTATTTTTGTTCTTCACGGCCCTTCTGCTGGCATCGTGCCAGACTCCTCAAAAGGAAAACTACGAATGGTTAAAAAAGAGTTTGGATACAGCCTCCGTCCAATTAAAGATTACCGGGGAAAAGTTAAAAGGTACAGGCAAGTTTCCCCGAAGTATCCATCAGGTCTGCGACACTATGTTCATAAGCCGACAACTGGAACGCGACCCTTCCGTATTCAAGGATTCGATAGAGTCGGAATCTACCCCTGAACTGGCAGGACAAATCCTACTCTGCCCTGTATCCGACTGGACCAGCGGTTTCTTCCCCGGTTCATTATGGTATGCGTACGAACTGACCCGAAAAGACTCTTTAAAGAATCTCGCTATCTATTATACCAATCAACTCAATCCGGTACGCTACATAAAAGATACACATGACGTCGGTTTCATGGTGAATTGCAGCTATGGAAACGCATTGAGATTATCCCCCAATGATACGATAAAAGAGGTTATCAAAGAAACCGCCGATAACCTATGCGGACGTTTCAACGACACTATCGGTTGTATTCGTTCGTGGGACTTCGGAGAATGGAACTATCCTGTGATTATTGACAATATAATGAACCTGGATTTATTATTCAACGCCTATAACTTAACTTCCAACTACCGCTATAACGAGGTTGCAATCAAACATGCCAAAACGACCATGAGAAACCACTTCCGCCCTGATTATACTTGCTATCACGTAGTAAGCTATAACAACGACGGAACCGTAGACTACAAACGTACCCACCAAGGCAAACACGATGAATCTTCCTGGGCACGCGGACAAGCATGGGCAGTCTATGGTTATACATCTTGTTTCAGAGAAACCAAAGACTCCCTATTCCTGACTCATGCCGAGAATGTAGCCAACATGATTATCAGCCGGGTAAAAACCGAGGATTTGATTCCATTATGGGATTATGACGCCATACAAAGCCCGGAAACGCCCCGTGATGCGTCAGCAGCAGCAGTCACGGCATCGGCATTCATCGAGCTAAGCACCCTTACACAGAACAGCAAATATTTCGACTATGCAGAAACAATACTGAAAAACTTGTCAAGCGATACTTACCTCGCCCCGATAGGCGACAATCGAAATTTTATATTGATGCATTCGACAGGCTCTATCCCCAACGGTTTCGAAATAGACGCCCCGCTGAATTATGCCGATTATTATTATCTTGAAGCCCTGAAAAGATACATGGACGTGAAGAAAATCAAATATGCTGACCTATAAACGCTATTGAAATGAAAAAAATAACCTTATTTTTACTGTGTGCATGGTTACTGACAGGCTACACAATAGAAGTTAATGCCCAGACAAGTGTTAACGAAAAAATATTTTCATTACTCAATCTGGACTACCCCGGACTGGAACAAGTGAAAGCACTCTACCAGGCACAGAAACAGGAAGAAGCAGCCCAAGCATTGCTCAGTTACTATCGGGAACGCAAGAACATCCACCATCCCGACATTAACTTGGAAAACATCCGCCTAAGCCCGCAGGATAAAAAAAGGGCCGATGATGCAATGCAGCACATCTTTTATGGACAGGAAGGTTACGAGCCGACCTTTTACGGGAAAGATATCAACTGGAAATACTGGCCGATAAAGGATAATGAGATACGTTGGATGCTTCACAGGCATAAATGGTTTATCCCGATGGGGTATGCTTACAGGGCAAGTAAAGATGAAAAGTATGCCAAGGAATGGGCATTCCAATATATGGACTGGATTAAAAAAAATCCACTTCTGGAGATTCCCAAAGAAGAATATGAGATTCTGGACAACAGTACACTCCAGTACGAAGCCGAGAACAATCGTTTTGCATGGCGTCCGCTAGAGGTGAGCGACAGGTTACAGGCACAATTAATTCAATTCCTGTTGTTTCTGCCCGCCCAATCGTTTACTCCGGAATTCCTGACCGAATTTTTGTGGAACTACCACAGACATGCCTTATTTCTCTCTAAAAATTACTCCAAACAGGGCAATCATCTACTTTTCGAAGCGCAACGAATGTTGTATGCAGGCACTTTCTTCCCCGAATTCAAAGATGCCGCCCAATGGAGAAAAAGCGGAATAGATGTATTGAACCATGAAATCCAGATACAGGTATATCCGGACGGCGGACAATATGAACTGGATCCTCATTACCACCTGGCCACCATTAATATCTTTTATTACGCACTGAATATGGGAACAGTCAACGGCTTCCGAAATGAATTTCCACAAAACTATATAGACACCATTGAGCGCATGATTATGTTCTACGCCAACATCTGTTTCCCCGATTACAGCAATCCCTGTTTCAGTGACGCTGTCTTAACCGGAAAGCAGCCGACTATCAACTATTACAAAAAGTGGTCTGTTTTATTCCCGGACAATCAAGCTATCCGTTACTTTGCCACAGAAGGCAAAGAAGGGAAACGCCCGGATTATCTGTCCAAAGGATTCACAACTTCGGGTTTCTTTATATTCCGTAACTCCTGGGAACCGGATGCTATCCAAATGGTAGTGAAAGCCGGCCCGAAAGGAGAATGGCACTGCCAACCGGACAACGGAACATTCGAACTCTGGTTCAACGGGAAGAACCTGTTCCCGGACTCCGGCTCTTATGTTTTTGCGGGTGATGAAGAAGTGATGAGATTGCGAAACTGGTTCAGAGCAACTGCCGTACATAACACGTTGACATTGGACAACCGGACCATAGAGGTCACCGAATCAGTAACCAAATTATGGCAACCGGAAGGAAATACACAAATACTGGTAACAGAAAATCCGGGTTATAAAGAGTTGAAGCACCGCCGTTCTGTATTCTTTGTCGACAATTCGTTCTTTGTCATTGTAGATGAGGCAATAGGAAAAGCCCGAGGAACAGTTAATTTGCATTATCAGCTCTGTGAAGGAGAAACAGCTTTGGACTCCCAAAAAATGTCTATTACGACAGCTTTAGAAAATAAAAGCAATGTAAAACTACAATGCTTCAGCACTGACAAAATGAAAGTTGTTAAAGAGGAAGGCTGGTATTCAACAGCCTATCGCCAACGTAGCGAACGTCCTGCAATAGCGTTTAATATAGAGAAAAAAGATGATAAGCCGGTGCGCTACATCACTGTTATCTATCCTTTCAAAGACAAAAATAACAAAGACAAGTTCAACGCTCGTTTCAAAAATAAGAAGTTCAATGAAAACGAATTGGAAATCGAAGTAAAGGTAAATGGGAAATCGAGAGTTTTAGAGTATAAGTTATAAATACAAGGGATTGGTTAGTTTTCAATAGGCAGGGGAAGGGGGAATACTCCTTCCCTTTTGTATTTAAATACACAGCGGAGGCAACGGAACAGCTCTCCTCCAGAAAAACAAAAAAGACCGGGCATATATCTATACACCCGGCCATTCTCCTCTTAATAATTCTCTCTCTTGGTTTTATCCTTCGTACGGTTCAAAATCTTCTTTGCCGACTCCACATAACGGACAAGTCCAATCATCTGGAATGTCTTCAAAGGCTGTTCCTGGTTCAATTCCGCTTTCCGGATCTCCTTGTTCGGGGTCGTAAATATATTCACAGACCGTGCAAATGTACTTTTTCATAACGTTCGTATTTTTAAATGGTTCTACATGATAAAACACACAAAGCAATCTATTTGTTCAATCTGTTATTCAAATATCAAACAATTCACAACTTCATAAAAAGTTTTAATTAAACAGTCAATCACAATTTTATATTGTACTTTTGCAACTCAAACTAAACGCATGTATCTGCATGAGTACAAATAAAAATGACATTTATCACATAGGACTTACCGATAATGAGGTCCTGCAAAGCAGGGAAAAGAATGGCGCCAACCTGCTGACACCCCCCAAGCGTCCCTCTCTGTGGAGGCTATATTTAGAGAAATTTGAAGACCCCGTTGTACGCGTACTGTTGGTAGCAGCCGTATTTTCGTTAATAATTTCTATCATCGAGAATGAATATGCCGAAACGATCGGAATTATAGCCGCTATCTTGCTCGCCACCGGAATTGGTTTTTTCTTCGAATATGATGCGAACAAGAAATTTGACTTACTGAATGCGGTCAATGAAGAGACTTTAGTTAAAGTCATCCGAAACGGTCGTGTACAGGAAATTCCGCGCAGAGATATCGTAGTCGGCGATGTCGTTATTCTGGAAACCGGCGAAGAGATTCCTGCCGATGGAGAGCTGCTCGAAGCCATTTCTCTGCAAGTAAATGAATCGAATCTGACGGGAGAACCTGTTATCAACAAAACAACCGTAAAAGAGGACTTCGATGAAGAAGCGACATACGCCTCCAACCTGGTAATGCGAGGCACTACCGTAGTTGACGGTCACGGCACGATGCGCGTTCTCCAAGTAGGTGATGCGACTGAGATTGGAAAGGTGGCCCGTCAAAGTACCGAAGAGAGCCTCGAACCGACTCCGTTAAACATACAGCTGACCAGACTCGCCAACCTGATCGGAAAGATTGGTTTTACCGTTGCCGGTCTCGCTTTCCTTATTTTCTTTGTCAAAGACGTATTGTTCTACTTCGACTTCGGAGCATTGAACGGCTGGCATGAATGGTTACCGGTTTTTGAACGGACTCTCAAATATTTCATGATGGCTGTCACCTTAATAGTAGTAGCCGTTCCCGAAGGGCTACCAATGAGTGTCACACTCAGTCTGGCACTGAATATGCGCCGTATGCTTGCCACCAACAACCTCGTACGAAAGATGCACGCTTGCGAAACAATGGGAGCTATCACCGTGATATGTACGGACAAGACGGGTACACTGACGCAAAACCTGATGCAAGTGCACGAGCCCAACTTCTATGGTTTAAAGAACGGCAGCGAATTATCCGACGACGATATCAGCAAACTTATCACCGAAGGTATCAGCGCCAATTCTACCGCTTTTCTTGAAGAGACCGACACCGGTGAAAAGCCGAAAGGTGTGGGAAATCCCACCGAAGTAGCGCTATTGCTATGGCTCAATAGTCAAGGAAGGAATTATCTGAAACTCCGCGAAAACGCACAGATCCTCGATCAGCTGACTTTCTCCACAGAACGGAAGTTTATGGCAACGCTTGTAGAGTCGGCCTTGCTGGGAAAGAAAATTCTCTATATAAAAGGTGCTCCTGAGATAGTGCTCGGAAAGTGCAAAAAAGTCATGTTGGACGGACAGCAGGTAGACGCTACCGAATATCGTCCGACAGTTGAAGCACAACTGCTGAACTACCAGAACATGGCCATGCGCACATTGGGATTCGCCTTCAAGATTGTAGGAGAGAATGAACCGGACGATTGCACGGCATTGGTATCGGCCAACGACCTAAACTTCTTAGGTATCGTAGCCATCTCCGACCCGATTCGTCCGGATGTGCCGACCGCAGTTGCCAAATGTCAGTCGGCAGGTATAGGAATCAAGATTGTGACCGGTGATACTCCGGGAACCGCTACGGAAATCGCACGTCAGATCGGTCTTTGGAATCCGGAAACGGATACGGAGCGGAATCGCATCACCGGAGTTGCTTTCTCCGAGTTGAGTGATGAGGAAGCATTGGACCGTGTGATGGATCTTAAAATCATGTCCCGTGCCCGTCCTACGGATAAACAACGTCTGGTGCAATTGCTCCAACAGAAAGGGGCGGTAGTAGCCGTAACCGGTGACGGAACCAACGACGCCCCGGCTTTGAATCATGCCCAAGTAGGTTTGTCAATGGGTACAGGCACTTCCGTTGCCAAAGAGGCCAGCGACATTACCCTTCTCGATGATTCATTCAACAGTATCGGAACTGCCGTGATGTGGGGACGTTCACTGTATAAGAACATCCAGCGTTTCATCGTATTCCAGTTGACTATCAATTTTGTCGCGCTATTGATTGTCCTGCTCGGTTCGGTGATAGGCACGGAACTGCCGTTGACCGTAACACAGATGTTATGGGTAAATCTGATCATGGACACTTTTGCCGCTCTAGCTTTGGCTTCTATTCCGCCAAGTGAAACCGTTATGCTTGAAAAGCCCCGCCGCAGCACTGACTTTATTATCAGTAAAGCGATGCGGTCTAATATAATAGGTGTAGGTTCTGTCTTCCTTATCATACTGCTCGGAATGATCTACTATTTCGACCACAGCACACAAGGTATGGATATACACAATCTCACCGTTTTCTTTACCTTCTTTGTCATGCTGCAATTCTGGAACCTGTTCAATGCCCGTGTATTCGGTACTACCGATTCGGCATTCAAAGGCCTTTCCAAATCGTATGGGATGGAGTTAATTGTATTGGCCATCCTAGTCGGACAGTTCCTGATCGTACAGTTCGGTGGAGCTGTATTCCGCACAGAACCGCTTGACTGGCAGACGTGGCTTCTCATTATAGGCGTTTCGTCCATGGTGTTATGGGTTGGAGAACTTATTCGCCTTGTTCAACGTATGATTCACAAAAAAGAAAGAAATGAAAAATAAAGGGATCAAAAACCTTCTTATTGATTTGGGCGGTGTACTTATCAATCTCGACCGCCAACGATGTATGGAGAACTTTAAGAAATTAGGGTTCACGGATGTAGAAGAACGTTTGAATATCCAACAGTTGAACGGTATCTTCATGCAACAGGAAAAAGGCTTGATTACTTCCGCAGAGTTTAGGAACGGGATGCGGGAAATGATCGGTAAAGCAGTCAGCGACAAACAAATCGATGAGGCTTGGAACAGTTTCCTGATAAACATCCCCACATACAAGCTTGACTTACTTTTGAAATTGCGTGAAAAATATGTAGTCTATCTGCTTAGCAATACGAATGAGATTCATTGGAAATGGGCTTGCGAGAATGCGTTCCCATACCGTACGTTCAAAGCAGAAGACTATTTTGAAAAAACATACCTCTCATACGAGATGCACCTGGTAAAGCCTGAGCCCGAAATTTTTAAAGCAGTCATCGAAGATGCAGGTATCGAACCGCAGGAAACGTTTTTCATTGACGATTCTGAGATGAATTGCAAAGCAGCCCGAGAACTCGGAATCTCGACTTATACCCCCAAAGCCGGAGAAGACTGGAGCCACCTTTTTAAGAACAAGTAAATTCGTAGAGATGCAGATTATACGTGACATATCGACTCTTCGCCCGGACCCCTCCGTAGCCACCATCGGCTTCTTCGATGGGGTGCATACGGGACATCGCTATCTGATCCGACAAGTGAAAGAGATAGCGGCCGCCAAAGGTTTACGTTCTGCATTAGTGACTTTTCCGGTACATCCCCGCAAGGTGATGAACGCTGATTATCGTCCTGAGTTACTGACTACTCCGGAAGAGAAAATAAGACTGCTGGATGACATCGGAGTAGATTATTGTCTCATGCTTAACTTTACTCCTGATATTTCCCGGCTGACAGCCCGCGAGTTTATGGCTCAAGTGCTGAAAGAACGCTATCAGGTAAAATGCTTAGTCATCGGTTACGATCACCGTTTCGGTCACAACCGCAGTGAAGGTTTCGAGGATTACGTACGTTACGGTAAGGAAATAGGCATAGAAGTGATTCGTGCTCACGCCTATACCAATAATATAAAGACAGGAGAACATCAGAATACCCCCATCAGCTCCTCCCTGATCCGCAAACTTCTGCATGAAGGAGAGGTGGAACAGGCCGCTCTTTGTCTGGGATACGAATACTTTCTGGACGGAACAGTAGTAGGCGGTTATCAAGTAGGCCGGAAAATAGGTTTTCCTACCGCCAATTTAAGTGTAGACGATCCGGATAAACTGGTTCCCGCAGACGGAGTTTATGCCGTATGGGTCACATTCGACGGACAAACCTATATGGGAATGCTGAACATCGGTGTCCGCCCGACTATTGACAACGGTCCTAACCGTACAATCGAGGTGAATATCCTTCACTTCCATTCTAACATATATGACAAGTTTATCCGGCTTACGTTTGTCAAACGGACACGCCCCGAACTGAAATTCGCCGACATTGACGAGCTGATAGTGCAATTGCATAAAGACGCCGAAGAGACGGAAACAATCCTTCTTGGCAAACAAGCAGAGCGGTCAAAATAACGACCGAACTAAATAACATATAACTGAGTAATAACTTTAAAAGCAGATTCGTATGCAAAAGACATTCATGAGTATCTCCCTGGTGGTAATAGCAATATCAATGCTGGCCATGTTTATATGCAGTTTCTTCACAACCCGATAAAGCATAAAATGGTATGAAAACGGCTATCAAATTAATATTAATAGACCTTGTCATTGCGCAGATCGCCGCTCCTATTCTGGTAATGATTCCCTATACCATCTATTTATTGGTCACTACCGGGAATCTGGATAAAGGTATACTGACGCAAGCAATTATGATTCCGGCACAATTGGCAGGACAAGTGATGATGGGTATCTATTTATGGAAAGCCGGTTATATCAGTATGCAAAAAACAACGTGGTCTCCCGTATCAGCAGGCTATCTGTCATGTAGCGCATTGGCCATTCTCACGGCCGGATTTGCTGTATCCGCATTGATGGGTCTGCTGGATTGGATCCCTAATATCATGGAACAGTCTTTCGATATTCTCCAATCCGGATGGGGAGGTATTCTCGCCATATCCATCATAGGTCCTGTACTCGAAGAGTTATTGTTTCGCGGAGCAATCACCAAAGCATTGTTACAGCAATACAGTCCGGCAAAAGCAATTCTCATTGCAGCATTCCTATTCGGTGTCTTTCATATCAATCCAGCCCAGATACTTCCGGCATTCTTAATCGGCATCCTGCTGGCATGGACATTCTACAAAACCGGCAGTTTAATCCCCTGCATACTTATGCATATACTGAATAATTCGTTGTCGGTATATCTCAGTATCAAGTTTCCGGAAGCTGAGAATATGGACGACCTGATAAACGACAATTTATATATTTACGTTCTTGCAGGAGCCTGTCTCATATTCATAGCAACCATCCTATATATGCAGCGCATGACCTCTAATAAGTAGAGGTCATATCTTCCGGAACACAAATATAGAAATCCGCCCTTCCTTTATTCTCTTCATCCAATTGTCCGATACTCTCCTGGCGCACCGAACAAACGGTCTTTATCGTCGTTCCCGGACGATATTGAAGCAGATACGGAATGATTCCGCCTTGAAAGTCCGAATGGTAGTTTCCATTGAAATGAAGGAACTTGCTTTTCATATTACGGGCAATAAACCATCCCATCGTAGCGTCTTTGATGGCCTGCGCCTGTGCCAGATATTCCGCATTCCCCTTGCTTTTCCCCATCATGTGCATCAATGCGAAGGCTCCCTGTTCCTCTTCTTTATATGTGAACGATACCGGAAGAGGCGGCAAATAGCGTTTAGCCTCATCGGACAATGAGTCCAAATACTGCAATCCCCTGTCTTTCACCACGTTTGCATAGCGACGGGGAACATTGGTCGCAATGAACGGGATACGGTTCTCCTTAGCAAAGAACACAAACGGAGCATAATCCGTACTATAATTGTCCCACAAACGCGCTTCCGCTTCAAAACGGTCATAAGAGATCTGCCGATTCATATATTCATCCAGAATCAGTTGATTGTCGGCCTCCAGCATTTCCGCCCCCATCATCAGTTTATCCTTATGAATGGCATACAAAGAACGGGCAAGCTCGTACTCCAGCCAATGAGTAATGCAGCAATTATGAATCTCACCGATAAACACGACGTCCGGCTGCGCCAACGCAGCAACCAGTTCGTCATATCCAATCTCCTTGCCGTTCGCATCAAACAAGGTATACGCTTTCTTATAGCCTTTTTGGGCAAAGGCTGTCACTCCTACCAAACATAGGAGTAACAACACACATACTTTTTTAGAAAATAGTTTATTCATTGTATTTCTGATGTTTTCCAATATATAATAATACAAACTTGTCAGGGTTCACCAATTCCTTGAATGCTTTCCGAATATCCGTAGTGGAAATAGAAGACAGGCATTTTTCGTACTGTTCAAAGTCGTCTATCGTCTCTCCGTTCTTCAGCAAATTCACCAGATTGGTACGCCATTCCGCAGACGCCTCGTTTGAAAGGACTTTTTGTTTTGTCAGCAAGAACGATTTTTTCATTGCATCCAGTTCCTCTTCCGACACTTTATGAGTACGGAGTTCATGAATGATTTCTTTTATCAATCCTTCCACTTTTTTCGTATTGCCCCAATCAACGGAAGCGGACAAATCAAAATAAAACACCTGCTGCGGCAGTCCATTATAAAACAAAGAAGCATACGGAGAATAAACGATATTTTCCCGTTCGCGCAATATACTCAACACACGGTTCTGCAAAATATCACGCATCAGCTTCAGTGTAAGACTATTCCTCAAAGAGGGTTGGTAATTGCCACAGAATACATAATCGAATATAGTCTGCGTATCATTTTCATTCGGGAATGCTTCGACATACGTTTTTCCGGGCAACTTGAATGGTTTGTCAGAAAAGGACAATCCCGTCTCTACTTTTTCCATACGGGCAAAAGTACCGGTCAGCAACTTCTTAATGCTGTCCGTATCAAACTTACCGGTCACAACGAACACCGTTTGCGAGGGATTGGCATATAAAGAACGGTAATAGGCAGCAATCTTATCCAGATTAAGCGACTCTAAATCTTTCTTTGTCAACGCCGGGCGAGAAACTATATTCCCCATCAGCGAATCCAGACGATTCGTCAACGCACGGTCTGAAGCACGTTTCATCATCTGCTCAAGTACCGTTTCCTTTCCCAAACGTTCTATCTCGTCCTGCCGGATTTCATCGAAGTCTTTATAACAAAGTTCCGGACGATAAATCTTCTCATACATCAGGTTAAACAATTCTTGCGCTTTGTCGGCAGGTGCCATTCCCATTATATCATGCCAGAAGTTACTGATGGCAAGGTTCATGGATATTTCTTCTTGTTGCATATAAGAAGACAGGGTATCATAAGGCACACATGCTATTCCTCCCATTTCCATATAGCCACCCGTTCCTTCGTAAAGCGGATAATCCTCATCCGACAAATCTCCAACACCTCCCCTACCGAAAGCGGTCACAAAGAGAGACTGATTCTCATCATCCGTAGGACGGAGCAGAAAGCGCAGGCCGTTCTTCAAAAAGACTTCCGTCAAATTCATCTCCGGATATTTCTTCTCACTGACAATATCAGAAGTATCAAACACGTGGCTTTTGGTCAGACATACAGGTGCCGTTATCGTCTCTTCCTTCACCTCTTTGGGTACGTAGACAAACTCTTTCAACGGACTCCGGATTCCTTTTTCCCATGCACGTAGTATGTCTTCTTTCTGAATAGAGTTCTGTTTACCCGTATTATTGCGATAGGCAACCAGCAAAGCCTGCTCTTTGTAGGAAAGCCATTCCTGCAATAGTTTCTGCAAAGTTGCACTGTCAGTCGACCGGATCTTTTCAAGCAATTGGCGCATCTCCTCCTCCGACTGTATATAGCGGTCGCCGGATATAACGTAATCTACAAAATCATCACACCACTTGCCGGACAACTGTGCGGAACAGTCCACCTTCAATGTTCTGGAAAGTTCTTTGATAGCATCATCCAGCTCTTCCGGCGTAAAGCCGTTCTTCAAGATACATTCCAGCTCGTTAGACAAATCGGATACTTGCTGCAAAAGACCGGATTTATCCGTTCCGGAGAAAGTAAACACAAAATGATTCTTATCGGAAAGAAACCAGGCATCGGATACATTACTACGAATCTGCCGAGCTTGCAAACGGTTAGTAATAGCCCGTACCAACAAAGAACCAAGCTCTTTACGGTAGATAGTTCCAACTGTATTTCCCACTACGCAAGGATGAGGGATCATCAACTCCAGTTCAGAACTGCGTTTGAGATCATCTCCTATCTCATGAAGAGCTATTCCTTTTTCATAAGTGAGAGGATAAACACGATACCCTTTCACCTTCTTACGGGGAATGGAAGCGAACATTTCTTTGATCTTCTTCTCTATGGAAACCGGATCTACATCCCCTACCACCACAACAGTGGCCATTTGTGGAGAGTACCATTGCTGATAAAACTCAATCAGTGTTTTACGGTCAATGCTACGGATATCCTCCGAACTGCCCAACGGCATACGGTCGGTAAAACGGTTTTTACCGATCTTCAAACTATAAAAGTCATCTCCTATGTCATAGCCGCGCAACTCTTCCAAAATCACTCCGCGTTCTTTCTTCGTCCGTTCTTCCTCAAAGGAGAGTCCGTCCAACCAATCTTTCAGTATCAACAGAACTTTATCACTTACGGCAGAATCAGTTTTATCCATCGGCACTGTCAGCATGAAAATAGTACGGTCATAGCCGGTCACAGCATTGATATCCCGCCCAAACTTCATTCCTAGACTTTCCAAATAGTCCACCATGCCGCGTCCGGGAAAGTGTTTGCTACCGGCAAAAGACATGTGTTCCAAAAAATGGGCAGCTCCCTTTTGCTTATCCGTCTCCTGTGCTGAGCCAAGACGCATCACCAGACGAAACTCCGTCGTATGAGCCGGTGTCCCGTTCGGGAGAATCAGATAATGCAAACCATTCGGTAATACACCTTCAACGGTGTTGGGAGGTAAACCGATCTTCTTCTCTGAAACGGATTGTTGCGCAAGCATATCTACAGATATTACTCCTAAAAGAAATGCTAAGACTAGAATAGCTTTTGTTTTAATTTGTTGTAGCATAAATTAATTATAAGTCTGTTATTTATTTAAGGTATAAGTTACATAGATTTGGGTGTAACCACCTGAATTATAATGATCCCATGAAAATTGGAAAGTAAATGTATCCTCGTTAAAAGAGCCTTTCGGTTCAATAAAATCGGAAGGTTCATTTTCCCATCCATCTTCATCAATAGTTGATATAACCAAGTAAATACGAGGTTCTAATGTAGTACCCATTTCAATTAAATCAGATACATTGTACTCTGTATATATTGGATTTCCACTATCCCCTTCTCCATCCGGGACAGCTACTTTCTCACCATTATCAGCTTTTTGTTTCCAACGGTTCCATGCCGTAAAAGAATACTTAAAAGGAACTGAAGTTATCGATTCATCATAGTTATTTAACACTGTTCCCAAAAATGAAATAGAGCGTTCTTCCAATAATAATTCCAAATTATCAAGTGTCACCTCAAACTCTTCTTTATCACGATCAAACTCAATAGCAGTCAACATACATTGATTCCATTCATTAATAGCCCAACTTTCCTCCTCTATTGTTTCTTTTTGTAATATTTCCCATAAGAATGAGGTCAGTCCCATCGGATTATCAATCATCTTCAATATCGGTCGTTCAGCAGTAGCATTATCACTTAATGTAATCACACTCTTACCTTCAAAAGAACGGGTTTCTTCATCATAGAATGTTCCAATATCGCCTTCCGGATAACGTATTTCCACATTACATTTCAGCACTCCAATAAACTGATTCAAGTCTAAACCATATTTTTCTTTATACCCTTTAATAAGTTCAAGTTGCTCTTCAGTCAAAGTAGGTGATTCCACACTTGGCTTCACAATCAGTTTTAAATCTCTCCAAGCTTGCATACGAGGATCAGTATAATCCTTTACCTTCAAAGTCATTGACCGTTGAGCTTTTATTAATCCTTTATGATTGGAAGCTATCTTAAAGCTCGCTTTTTTTTCGCCAGCCTTAATCAGCACACTCCCATCGTTCTCCATATTCAAAACTCCATCCTCATTGCCCGACAATTCAAAATGAATTGTAGCGTCCGTTTCTACAGCAGTAGCCAAAAGCACATCTACAGTAACAGGACGATCATCATTTTCCGCTATGGCAGGGTCATCCGCCGTACTGATCTGTATATAATTACTTCCTTTGTAAGTATAATCAATATCGTTACTACAACTTGTCACTAATCCCAACAAGAAAAGGACGTATAAACACAGATAATAATAGTTATATCTCATAATCTTCCTTTTTTATTGAATCAATTTTACCTATTCAAAGGCCATCCTTCATTCTGAGTTATATTCTCATTATATTTATATTCCGAACGAGGAATGGGAAAACACCAGCGATAATCATCCACCTTTATTTTGGTATCTTCTCTATCTCCCCACTGCGACAATCGGGACAAACCTCCCGAGTGCAAACGCTTCAAATCGAAATAGAGCACGCCCTCACCGGCAAATTCCTTTTGTTTTTCTTTATGAATAGCCTCTATCAGATCCGTTCCTGTCAAATCATCCTCCATAGGAGTAGCTTGGCAAGCCTCCAGATATTCATTCATCTTTTCAATCGCCTTGCCTTCTTGCCCGGTCTGCCGACTATAAGCTTCAGCAGCAATAAAGTAAGCACCGGCATAGCGCATCACGTTGATATACTGTATACTTTTGGATTCCTTATTCCATTTATTATATTTCCCCATCAGATTTCGGTACTTTCCATCCATCTCGAAAAGATATACATTATAAGCTTGACGTATATCATCGTCTCCATAAGTGATAGCGGGATTCAATGCAAAGTAATCACCGTTCGTCGCATCAAACTGAATACCTGCATAAAAACTCTTCGATGTATAAAAAGCGAATATACGCTCTTTGCAGGAAGCCGTTTCCCAAAGTCTTCCGTAACCATTCTCCGTGAACATATCATCCGTCGCTTTTTCCAGCACCTTCTCCGCATAAGTTACGGCTTGCCCATACTGTCCGGCATACAGTTCCAACTCAGCCAACAGATAATAAACCGCAGTCTGAGACAGCCAGCCGTTCTTATCCGGATTATTCTCGACCGCAGCAGCTTCTGTCAGTAATGTACGGATAGTAGTCGTACAGGTTTCGATGGAAGAACGTTTCGGAAAAGCAAGTCCCAGTTCATCCTTCAATACAATCCCGTCCGCTTGCGGATTCTTGTCATAGGCAGGAGCAAACAGTCTCAACAGATTGAAATAGCAAAGCGCCTTTAATGCTTTCGCCTCACTAATGATAGCCGCTTTATCCTTCTCCTCCGAAGCATTCTCCAGCGTTATGTTATCCACGCGTTCCAATAAAGCGTTGCAGGAGGCGATCGTGTTATAATACTCTCCCCACAAACTTTCGGCAAGAGTCGTTATAGAATTATCCTGCCAAGCATAAAGGTTCTTCAGGCTCATATCTTTTCCCACAATGGAAGTCGGGCAAAAATCATCGCCCAAAATAGAAAGTTCATATTCGTAATGTGGATACAAACTATAAACAGAAGACAAAAGAGAGCGTGCCGTTGAAATATCCACAATAGCATCCGGATCCGAATACTGATCGGAAGGGGGAATATCCAATGAACAAGAAGACAATCCCGACAGACTCCCCACCATGACGGCACATATATAAATGAGTTTCTTTATCATAATCGTTATCCTTTAAAAAGTCAGATTCATATTGAATGTATAAATAGGCTGCATACTTCCTGCAAGTGTACCGCTTTCCGGGTCGGACTCTTTGTATGAAGTCCAGGTAAACAGATTGGAACCTTGAAAAGCAAAAGTAGCATACTTCACGAACGGTATCGTTTTCCGCAAGAAACGTTGGTCTACACGATATCGCAGAGAAATCATAGAGAGTTTCAGGTAATCACTCTTTCCCACAGTCAAGGAGTTGGGATACAAAGTAAGGTTCTCTTCCGCAGTAGCTGAAGTATAAAAAGGAGTAGGATATACTTTCCCTTCATCACCGGCTTTGAACCACATTCTTTCCGTCTGTCCTGCCACAGCGTTCCGGTTCACATTATCCTTATCACGCACATACGAATAATTGAATTGATGAATGCCGCCGTGTACATAATAGAAATCCACATCCAAGTCGAAGGCTTTGTAAGAAAGAGAGAGGCCGAAGCTTCCGGTATACGGTGGTGTAGAATGCCCCAAAGCTACCACATCATCCACTGTCAATGTTTCACTCGCCTGCTTCTCCTTATTATCTTTCACCAGAAATACCGGATAACCGGTCAAAGGATTAATGCCTAAAGACTGAGGACCATAGATCATATCGTATGACTTGCCCACTTCATAATCCGGAACCAATACATCCTCAGATGCATATATCTTGTCTGCATAATACAAGTCAATTACCTTGTTACGATTGTACGCCATATTCCATCTCAAATTCAAAATCCAATCTCTTGTATCCAGGACTTTCGCTTTCAGTCCGAATTCGATTCCCCGGTTTTCCAATATACCGATATTGCGCTTCAATGTGGTATAACCGGTGGAAGAAGGAATAGGCACATCAAGCAACGCTTGTTCCGTGCGGCGATTGTACCAGCTTGTCTCCAAAGTCACCCGATTGAACAACTCAATACTGACTCCCGCATCAATGGATTTCGTCTGTTCCGGTTTCAAGTCCTTATTATAAAGTCCCATCAACTCCAGAACACGCTGATCCTCATACGCATTATTGGAATAGGCGAAAGTAGCTACCGTAGAGGAAACGGAAACACCGTTCAGATTGGCTGTATATCCGTAAGACGCTTTCAGATTCAAGCGGGTCAGGACAGTATTGTCTGCCAGAAAAGAGTAATAGCTGGGAGTCCAACCGATACCGACTGCCCAAGCGCTATTCCAACGCTTGTCCGAAGGCAGGATAGAAGACGCGTCCGCTTTATAAGTCGCATAGAAATCGTAAATATTATCAAAGGTATAACCTAATACAGCTCCCAATCCCAACTGCGCATTTTTATCTTTCAGAGCTCCGACTTCCGCCTGACGGGTTCCCTGAATGGAGTGATTGATGGCAGCAGCCGAATTAATCGTTCCCACGCCATAACCGGTTATGGACACATTATCCAACTGAGTGAGGTAGTAGTCCATATTAGCTCCCAACGTAAGGTCATGCCTACCGGCAAATACATGATTATAAGTCGCACGAATGTTAGTAGAAATGTTCGTGGTCGTATTCTTTGATTTTGCAAAAATACCCCGTTTAAGTTCCGGAATACCACTTGTCATTTCCGAATAAGAAGTAGAAGGGGTAAACTGTTCCGTTTCATCCAACAGAAAGTCCAATCCCGCCACTGCGGCAATATCCAGTCCGGGCAAGGGATTCAAGGTCAGGCTACCACTGATTCCGGCAGTTTTCGCTGCACTCTCCTGGCTGAACTGATTCATCAAGTCCTTATAAGTACGTCCCGGATAAGAAATCAGTTCGCCACCGTCTTTCGTTTCATAAGGATTCAACTCATAAACCAACTGGGTCGGATCGGAAGTAGAGCCGTTCGGGGTATTCGTCTTCGCATATCCACCGTTCACACTCAGCAAAGCGTAACCGATATGTCCCAATTTCTGATCCAGATTCATACGCAAACTCATACGCTGCTTGTCATTACCCGGCAAACGTCCTCCTTGCTTGGTATAATTGGCAGATATATAATAGGTAGTCTGTTCGCTTCCGCCCCGAATGCTTACATTATGTTTCTGATACAGATTGTTACGAATCAACTCTTTGAACCAATCTGTATTGATATTCCTCAATTCGTTCAACTTCTGTTCCCCCGACGCAATCAGTTGCGACAAGTTAGGATCGCCCGCATAGTATTTATTGTAGTAATCAGCACTGTAACGATATCCCGGAGTCTCCGGATTCTGCAGCAACCGTTCCAGTTCCAGTTTCTCCGCTGAGTCCATCATAGACACGCCGCGACGACCGCGCGTCGTGACTCCCATGTCCAACGTATAAGTAACCATTGTCTGCCCGCTGACACCTCGCTGGGAAGTGATTTCCAATACCCCGTTGGCAGCCTTGATTCCATACAAGGCACAGGCAGCCGCATCCTTCAGCACCTTTATTTCCTTGATATCCATCGGGTTTAGATTGTAGAAAGTTTCCGGACTGATGACCTTACCGTCCATAATATACAACGGTTCATTCGTTGTATTCCCTTTACGTAAAGAAGAGTTTCCACGAATACGGATTTCAGGGGTCGAACCCAGTTCCCCGGTATTTTGGATAATCAATCCGGGAACAGAACCTTGCAATGCCAGCCCCATATCGATCATCGGCTTACTATTGATGCGTCGCATATCCACCTCTTGCACCACTCCGGAGCGGGCACGAATATCAATCTCATTAATATTAGCTTTGGCTGTGACAACAACCTCATCCATATTATTCACATCATCAAGCAAAGTCACATCCAGCCGTGTTTGTCCTTTATAGGTAACTACTTTCCGCTTCATACCGATAAAGGAAAACTCAATACTCACACCGGGCTCCCACTGTCCCTTCAACACATACTCTCCCTTTTCATTGGAAATAGCTCCATAAGGCGTATTTTTTACCTTAATATTAACTCCCGCTAACGGAAGATCCTGCGAATCGCGCACATGACCAGAAATTCGTTTTTCTTCTCTTTGCGCTTGCAAAATGACACAAAATGAGAGGAAAGCTAAAAACAGTATCCGTCTCTTTAAATAGTAGTTCATACATTTTGTCTTTTAACTATATGGCGTAAAAGAACAAAGAAAAGCTAATAAAGACAAATAATGCCTACGGCAATTAAACTATTTTAAGAATTATACCTATTAATAGGTAGAGCGGAACTGCCCATCTGTTTTACTTTTAACTACTTCCCCTCTTTTGCTTTGAATGCCAACGCATACATCCGTATTTGTTTTACCATCGACAGCAAACCGTTGCTACGGGTAGGTGACAAATGTTCCTTCAACCCGATTTTATCTATAAAATAAAGATCGGCATTCAATATTTCATCAGGAGTATGATCCGACAATACCTTAATCAGCAAAGCTATAATTCCTTTTACAATCAAAGCGTCACTTTCCGCCTTAAATACAATCTTGCCGTCTACATCGTCCGCCTGAAGCCATACCCGGCTCTGACAACCTTCAATCAGATTCTGTTCTGTTTTATATTTTTCATCCAGCGGTTCCTGCTCATTTCCCAAATCAATAAGTAGCTGGTAGCGGTCCATCCAATCATCGAAGTCACTGAACTCTGCAATTACTTCGTCTTGTAATTCATTAATTGACATACTATTTATTTTATTTCTCGTTATAGATTACCTCCAATACAGTCTGACCGACTGCTTTCAATGTATTCTTATCAATGTGATCCATATTATCCGTGAGGGTATGCCAGGTAGGAGTAAATCCACCTTCCGGATCAGAAGCAATGATATCAATTGTCTTGATACGCGCCAACCGGTTAATGAACAAATGATCGTCCGTCACCCCTCCTCCATCTTCATTGATAAACAGATTGCCGTATCCCAGCTTCCGGGCAGCCTTCCAAACCTTCTTATTAACGTCCGGCGCAAACTTCTCGGAATAGGATTCTTTCAGAAAGACCGTATTCTTACCTCCTACCATATCAAGCAGAATTCCGAAACGGGCATTGTATCCTTGAACATGAGGATTGCGCGCCCAATACTGTGCTCCCAGACACCACGACTCTTCGTTATCCTGATCGTGCGCTCCATAATCTTCCGCATCAAGAAAAATGATGTCGATTCCAAGCTCCGGTTGCTGTTGATGAACCAGACGGGCAATCTCCAGCAAAGCTCCCACCCCGCTTGCTCCGTCATTAGCACCGAGAATAGGTGTTTTATGATTCTTTTTGTCAGAATCATTGTCGGCCCATGGGCGTGTGTCCCAATGTGCGAACAAAGCGATTCTTTTCTTACTTTCCGGCTTATAGGAGCCAATGATGTTTCTAGCCTTCAGCAAAGTACCGTCATAAGCTATCAAATCTGCATACTGATCGGTCACCTGTGCGCCAAACTCCTTCAATTGCTGCGCCAGATAGTTTCCACAAGCTACATGCCCCTTTGTGTTGGGGACACGAGGTCCGAAGTCCACTTGATTCTTTACGTACAAATAAGCGCTGTCCGCATCAAACTGAGGTACATTCACCACTATCTTTTCGCTTTGTTCATTAGTTGTATTCGCTTTGTTGCCTCCTCCGCACGAAAATGCAGACAGTAGCAGAAAAGCAGTCGTCAGTAACATCATAGATTTCTTTTTCATTATCCTCTTATCTATTAAGGTCTCAAAATTAATTATTTTCATCAGAGTATCACCCGGATGGAATAGATTATTAACATATAAACTTTAATTCCACATTTTTCTTTCCAACGGTGAACTCCACTCTGGCTCCATTGATAAGCGGCAGATTGTGCGTGACATGTCCCACCGGAAAATTAAAACAAACGGGATAATCATACTCTTTCACCAAATCCGCCAAAGCCGCATACAGTTCCTTGCCCAGCGAACGGTCTTCTTCATATTCCGTAAACTGTCCGATGATGAGCCCGGACAATTTTTCGAGCACACCACCCAATTTCAAGTTATACATCATACGCTCAATGGCATGAGGACGTTCGCTCACATCTTCTATAAAGAGCACTGTTCCCACTGCCGGAATATCGTATGGAGTACCGCGCAAGCCATAAGCCACCGCCATATTTCCGCCCCGCAAAATACCTTCCGCACTGCCCTTCCTGTTCAACTTATGCTTCTCACAAGTATAAACAGGAAGATTGCCCGACAATATATCCTTCAAATAAAGCGAACACAGATCATCCTCCGGCTCCACCGTAAGATGGCGCGCCATCAATGAATGTAACGAAGCATAACCGTTTTTCTGGAACAGGTTATGCAGAGCGGTAATATCACTGAAACCAAGCAGCCATTTCGGATGTTCGCGGAAAGCGGTAAAATCAAGTTTGTCAATCAGATGAACCGCTCCATACCCGCCCCGGCTGCAAAGGATGGCTTTTACTTTCGGATCGTCCATTGCATCCTGCAAATCATCCAAGCGTTGTTTGACTGTTCCGGCAAACCGGCCGGAAGAGCCACCGGCATGTTTTCCCATAGCGACCTTCAAGCCCCATGACTCCAACCGTTTCTTCGCACCTTTCAAGAACAGCTTATCTATCTTACTGGAAGGTGATACGATGACCACTTTATCGTCTTTCTGCAAAAAGGGAGGAAATTGAATATCCATACTTAATAATCTATTTATGATTCGGTAGATTTGCTCATGCAAAAATACACGAAAAAACGATTCTAAGCGCATCTACCCGACAAAACAAACAAAATATAGCAAAATGTTACATCACAAGCGCAACTTTTCGGTTTGGAATCGTTATTTTTTCAATGATTTTTCAGATATTTGCTAAAAATCTAACGTTATGGAACCTATTCGAAATTTCGCTCAACTGACAGCCCATCTTAAAGTACTGAACCGCAGAAAACGTATCGCCGTAGTCTGTGCCAACGACCCCAATACGGAGTACGCCATTTCCCGCGCTTTGGAAGAGGGCATTGCGGAGTTTCTCATGATCGGAGATTCAGCCATTCTGGAGAAATATCCCACACTCAAGCAATATCCCGAATATGTGAAAACCCTTCATATAGAGGACCCCGACGAAGCGGCGCGTGAAGCGGTGCGTATCGTCCGCGAAGGGGGAGCCGATATCCTGATGAAAGGGATTATCAATACGGACAATCTGTTGCACGCCATCCTCGACAAGGAGAAAGGCTTGCTCCCTAAAGGAAAAATCCTGACTCATCTTGCCGTCATGGAGATACCGACGTACGATAAGCTGCTTTTCTTCTCGGATGCAGCCGTCATTCCGCGTCCTACATTGCAGCAACGCATTGAAATGATCTGGTATGCTATCTGCACCTGCCGTCATTTCGGGATCGAACAACCGCGCATCTCATTAATACACTGCACCGAAAAGGTCAGTGCCAAATTCCCTCATTCATTGGATTATGTGAATATCGTAGAGCTTGCCGAAGCCGGCGAGTTCGGCAATGTAATTATTGACGGACCATTGGACGTGCGTACTTCCTGCGAACAGGCAAGCGGGGATATCAAAGGAATCGTCTCCCCCATCAACGGACAGGCAGATGTACTGATTTTCCCGAATATCGAATCGGGGAATACTTTTTACAAGTCCGTTTCCCTCTTCGCCAAAGCAGAGATGGCGGGATTGTTGCAAGGACCTATCTGTCCGGTGGTTCTTCCTTCGCGCAGTGACTCCGGATTGTCCAAATATTACAGTATCGCTATGGCATGCCTGCAAGTGTCGGGAGACTGTGAATGCAGGAAGCAGGGCACTCAAGTTGCAAGTTCATCCATCTAAATCACACTTAAGCCTCACGATCCATGAAGATTCTAGTTATCAACCCCGGCTCCACGTCCACCAAAATAGCCGTTTATGAGAATGAAACGCCATTGCTAATCCGCAACATAAAACATACGACAGAAGAGTTAGCCGCATTTCCACGTATTATCGATCAGTTTGAATTCCGCAAGAACCTGGTACTGAAAGCGCTGGAGTCCGAAAAGATACCTTTCGACTTTGATGCGATCATCGGACGGGGAGGACTGTTGAAACCGATTCCCGGTGGAGTGTATGAGGTAAACGATGTCATGTTGGACGATATCATCCATGCCATGCGCAATCACGCTTGTAATTTGGGTTGTCTCATAGCTTCCGAACTCAGCCTCTTGCTTCCCGGTTGCCGGGCTTTCATCGCGGATCCGGGCGTTGTTGACGAGCTGGAAGACGTTGCCCGTATCACAGGCTCTCCACTCATGCCGAAAATCACTATCTGGCACGCATTGAACCAACGGGCCATCGCCCGACGCTTCGCTAAAGAGCAGCGCACAAAATATGAAGATTTAGATCTGATTGTCTGCCATTTAGGTGGAGGGATTTCCGTAGCCGTCCACCGGCACGGAAGAGCGATAGACGCCAACAATGCATTGGACGGCTCCGGGCCTTTCTCCCCCGAACGTGCCGGCACACTGCCTGCCGGGCAGTTGATTGACTTGTGCCACAGCGGCCGGTTCACGAACGACGAACTTAAAAAACGTATTTCCGGACGTGCCGGACTGGCTGCCCATCTGGGAACAACCGACATCCCCACCGTCATACGTTCCATTGAAGCAGGCGACCATCACGCCAAACTGATATTGGATGCCATGATTTACAATATCGCCAAAGAGATAGGAGCTGCCGCTACCGTGCTCTACGGAAAGGCGGACGCCATTCTACTGACAGGCGGTATCGCGCATTCCGATTATGTAATCAGCCGATTGAAAGAACGCATATCATTCATTGCTCCCGTATATGTATATCCCGGAGAAGATGAATTGGAAGCATTAGCCCTCAACGCGCTCGGTGCATTACGGGGAGAATTGCCGATACAAGTATATAAGTAAGGTTGCTCCACACAGAGAATAAGGAATTGACGCGCACAAAACAGTTCCTTTTTATGCACACGGGTAGTCGTCACTTTACAAGGTGACCAATGTCCCCTTATAAGAAGACAAATGGCACTTTATAGAATGACAAACATCACTTTGCAAAGTGACCACCCAAACAGGCAAAAACAAAATTTCTTAAGATACGAAATTAATATAAGAAAAACAAGAAAAGCGACATTAAAAACCAAGTAAAATCACCCCTTTATAACAGCCGATAAACATCTCAAGCAACAACAAACGGAAAAGCATATTATCCTCACAGTCTAAACTTTTTTTAGTAAAAAGTCCTTTCTAAGAAAAAAATCTCATATATTTGCAACGTGTTAAGTTAATAAATTGATTAAGGTCGATTTTTGACTGTTTCGAATCGGGAAGTATGGGGGTACTTTCCGATTCTCTTTTTTAGCCCGATTCTCTCTCCTTATTCCCTATTCATCGTATAAAAAAAATAGCCCGAAAACTAAGTTTTCGGACTATCCTTACTATTATAAAGCTATTCGCTCTTTACTTCTTTTCCGGTCTTGGCAACAAAACTTTTCTAGAAAGTTTGAATTTACCGGTTTTCGGATCGATATCGATCAACTTCACGTCAATCTCATCACCTTCCTTAATTCCGGCTTCTTCTACAGTCTCAAGACGTTTCCAATCAATTTCGGAGATGTGCAGCAAACCGTCCTTGCCCGGCAAGAATTCGACAAACGCACCATAAGGCATGATAGAACGAACTTTACCTTTATACACTTCGCCTACTTCGGGAACAGCAACGATCGCTTTGATCATACGCATTGCATCATCAATACATTTCTTATTTGTTCCTGAAACCTCGATGCGTCCCATACCATCAATTTCTTCGATAGTAATCACAGCACCTGTCTCTTCCTGCATACCTTGAATAATCTTACCGCCAGGACCGATCACTGCACCGATAAATTCTTTAGGAATCGTCATTGTCTCGATACGCGGAGCGTGTTCTTTCAGTTCAGCACGCGGCTCGGCAATTGTTTCGGTAATCTTGTTCAGGATGTGCATACGACCTTCTTTTGCCTGATTCAAAGCACGTTCCAGAATTTCGTATGACAGACCGTCTACCTTGATATCCATCTGAGTAGCAGTGATACCATCCTTTGTTCCGGTCACTTTGAAGTCCATATCTCCGAGATGATCCTCATCACCGAGTATATCGGACAATACGGCATATTTTTCTTCACCCGGATTCTTAATCAGTCCCATAGCGATACCTGATACCGGCTTCTTGATCTTCACACCTGCATCCATCAATGCCAATGTACCGGCACATACGGTTGCCATAGAAGAAGAACCGTTAGATTCGAGGATATCAGAAACTACACGTACTACGTACGGATAGTCAGCAGGAATCTGTCCTTTCAAAGCACGCCAAGCCAAGTGACCGTGACCGATTTCGCGACGACCTACACCACGTTGTGCTTTTGCTTCACCTGTAGAGAAAGGAGGGAAATTATAATGCAATAAGAAACGTTCTTTTCCGTGTTCCAAAACATCGTCAATGATCTTCTCATCCAGTTTGGTACCCAGAGTAACAGAAGTCAATGACTGAGTCTCTCCACGAGTAAAGATAGCGGATCCGTGAGGACCGGGCAACGGGCCAACCTCACACCAGATCGGGCGGATTTCAGTAGTCTTACGGCCATCCAAACGCTTGCCTTCGTCAAGGATGGAACGGCGCATTGCTTCTTTTTCCACATCATGATAGTAACGGTCGATCAGAGGTCCTTTTTCTTCCAACTCTTCTTCAGAGAACTGAGCCTTGAACTCTTCACGGATAGCTTCGAAAGCGTCAAAACGCTCGTGCTTATTGTTATTTCCTGAAGCTGCTACGGCGTAAGCCTTGTCATAACAAGCCTCACGAACTGCCTTACGCAATTCTTCGTCGTTCACTTCGTGACAATATTCACGTTTTACCGTCTTACCTACCGCTTCTGTCAACTCCATCTGAGCCTTGCAATGAATCTTGATGGCTTCGTGAGCCACTTTCATGGCTTCCAGCAATTCAGCCTCAGACACTTCCTGCATTTCGCCTTCCACCATCATGATGTTCTCATAAGTAGCGGCAACCATAAGGTCCATATCTGCTTTTTCGAGTTGTTCAAAAGTCGGGTTGATAACGAACTGACCGTCGATACGTGCCACACGTACTTCAGAGATAGGTCCGTTGAACGGAATATCGGAAACGGCAAGTGCTGCAGAAGCTGCAAGTCCTGCCAATGCATCCGGCATATCTACACCATCAGCCGAGAAGAGGATGATGTTCACATATACCTCTGCATGATAATTATCAGGGAATAAAGGACGGAGAGCACGGTCAACGAGACGGCATGTCAGAATCTCATAGTCAGAAGCTCTACCTTCTCGCTTGGTGAAACCACCCGGGAAACGGCCGAATGCCGCAAATTTTTCTTTGTACTCTACCTGTAAAGGCATGAAATCTGTTCCGGGAACTGCATCTTTAGCGGCACAAACAGTAGCTAATAACATGGTGTTGCCCATGCGTAGCATTACAGAACCGTCTGCCTGTTTTGCCAACTTTCCCGTTTCGAGTGTAATGGTTCTTCCATCCGCCAACTCGATCGTCTTAACAATTGGGTTAATCATAAAAATTGTTTTATCTATACTTTTTCTTTCAAAATTCCTGCAAAGATATACATTTATCGTGGTAATCAGGTGGAAATGAGATAAAAAGTTAGTTGCAAACCGATTTTTTTTCAAAATTAGGAGAAGAACACAACAAAATGCTTTGACTAATCTCGAAAAGAAGTATATTTGCAACTCGTAAATAACACACGCTATATGAAAAAGATAACTTTTGCAGCACTTGCCGCACTTACTATTACAGCTTGTAGTACCGGTCCTAAATTTCAGGTAAACGGGGATGTATCAGGAGCCGACGGTAAAATGCTTTATCTCGAAGCTTCCGGTCTGGAAGGTATTGTTCCGCTCGATTCAGTGAAACTGAAAGGTGAAGGTACATTCAGCTTTAAACAAGCCCGTCCCGAGTCTCCCGAATTTTACCGTCTGCGGATAGACGACAAAGTAATCAACTTTTCTGTAGACTCTATCGAAACGGTTCAGATCAAAGCTCCGTATATGGACTTCTCCACCGATTATACCGTAGAAGGTTCGGAAAACAGCAACAAGATAAAAGAACTGACGCTGAAACAAATCCGTCTCCAGAAAAATGCGGATGACCTGTTGGCTGCACTGCGCGGCAACAAGATAGGACACGATGTCTTTGAGGACAGTCTGGCAACATTGCTCGGTAAATATAAAGAGGACGTGAAAGTGAACTATATCTTCGCAGCTCCCAACACGGCAGCCGCCTATTTCGCACTGTTCCAGAAGCTGAACAATTATCTGATATTCGATCCGTTGAATAATAAAGATGACGTGAAATGTTTTGCAGCCGTAGCGACGAGCCTCAACAACACATTCCCCAATGCCGTACGCTCCAAGAATCTTTATAACATTGTTATTAAAGGCATGAAGAATACACGCCAGCCGCAAGCAAAAGCTTTGGAGATTCCGCAAGACAAAATTGTAGAAACAGGAATTATAGATATCGCGTTGCGTGACGTAAAAGGAAATGTACGTAAGCTGACCGACTTGAAAGGTAAAGTCGTATTACTTGACTTCTCCGTGTTCCAGTCGCCAGCAGGTGCTCCCCATAACCTGATGCTTCGCGAACTATATAATACATACGCTTCGCAAGGTCTGGAAATTTACCAGGTATCTCTCGACGCGGACGAGCACTATTGGAAAACATCGGCCGCCAACCTTCCGTGGGTATGCGTACGCGATGGCAACGGAGTATATTCTACGAATGTAGCTGTATATAATGTACGCCAAGTACCGTCCATCTTCCTGATTAATCGCAACAACGAACTGAAACTTCGCGGCGAAGATATCAAAGATTTAGAAGCTGCCGTCAAGTCATTACTCTAAAGTTGTTATAAATTAGCATATTTCATTTAAATATGTTACATAGCAGCTTTTTTAACTTGACACGTATCACTTAAAAGGCTATCTTTGCAAAGAAATAATGAAAAAGAGGGTTCCAACATGACTCATGTTGGAATTCTTTTTTGTTTATATGACCATAAAAAAACAATTAAAGGAGGAAAACATCATGGCTTATATGTCAGAAGAAGGTTACAAAAAACTAATGGCGGAACTTAAAGAGCTGGAAACAGTGGAACGCCCGAAGATCTCTGCGGCAATAGCCGAAGCCAGAGATAAAGGAGACTTATCGGAAAATGCAGAATACGATGCCGCCAAAGAAGCGCAAGGTATGTTGGAAATGCGCATCAACAAATTGAAAACGGTGATCGCAGATGCAAAAATCATTGATGAGTCCAAACTCAAAACAGATTCCGTACAGATTTTAAATAAGGTGGAACTGAAGAACGTGAAAAACGGTATGAAAATGACTTATACCATTGTTTCTGAAAGCGAAGCTAACTTGAAGGAAGGCAAGATTTCCGTTAACACTCCGATTGCACAAGGACTGCTTGGCAAGAAGGTAGGTGAAGTTGCAGAAATTACAGTTCCGCAGGGCAAAATTGCATTGGAAGTAGTAAACATATCATTTTAACAAAAAGGCAAGTCTCCGTGTGAGGCTTGCCTTATTTTATCAATAAAAAGTTATGGCAACAATATTCAGCAGAATCATCGCAGGCGAAATCCCCTGCTACAAGGTGGCGGAAAACGAAAAGTTTTTTGCTTTCCTCGATATCAATCCGTTGGTAAAGGGACATACATTGGTAGTGCCCAAACAGGAAGTAGACTATATTTTCGATTTGAGCGATGAAGACCTGGCCGCAATGCACGTATTTGCAAAAAAGGTAGCCCGTGCCATCGAAAAAGCTTTCCCATGCCAAAAAGTGGGCGAAGCAGTTATCGGACTCGAAGTTCCTCACGCTCATATTCATTTAATTCCTATCCAAAAGGAATCGGATATGTTGTTCTCAAATCCGAAATTGAAATTGTCGGATGAAGAATTCAAGTCGATAGCACAAGCAATCAACTCCTCTCTATAAAACATGATGATGAAATAAGCAAGAGCGTTCTGTGAAGGACGCTCTTTTTTTGTTCCATGCCTTGAAACAAAGTGTTCCACACCGAGAAACTTTTATCGCTCCTTGCTTTCGGCAACTTCTACCAAATAAACTCCGATACAGATAAAAATAATGGCAAACGTCTGCGTCCAGCTAAAACGGTCTTGTCCCAAAGCAAGGGAGGCAATAGTTGCCACAATCAGAATCAGATAACCATAAATAGCAACCACCGTTGTCTTCAGATATTTCAAACCGACAGGCAACAACATATAACTGATAGTGGTCGGGAAAATCAATACGAACATCAGGATAAGGAAAGGTGTCCAATGGAACGGCATGGAAAATACCGGAGCATCAAATCCCGTAATGAACGTTACTATTATAGCAGATACAGCAGCACCGGAAAAGGTATAGCGCAACATGGTTATTGCTCCGATGGCAGTCAAGATACGCTGACTAAGAATCAGATAGACAGCATATACCACAGAGCTAAGAAGACAAAGCATATTTCCCGTGAAAGCATCGGACGCCAAATCATCACTTTGCTGAGTTAAAATACAAACCAATGCTCCTATCAGACCGATAGAAATTCCTATTATTTTTTTAGTGGTCGCCTTCTCCTTATAAAAGAATATCATCATGAGAAAAACCCAAATAGGTTGGAGGCTGGTAAAAATGGAACTGGAAACAGGAGTTGTTTTACTCAATCCGGCCAGGTAGAGAAACATAAAGCCATAAAGTCCCAAGGCCCCCAACAGGAAAAGGAGCCATTTATCTTTGGCGGATGATTTTTCCGGAGGCATAAACCACCCGATTACCCAAAAGGCTGCTGCCGCAAACGTGCAGCGAAGGGTTGCTCCTGTCAGCGGACTCATCCACAAAGGCAGAAGATACTTCAGGGCATTCATATTTAACCCGCTAAAAACTTTCGAGACAGCCATGCTAAGATTGGCTTCCAGTTTCTTATTCTTCATTTTTATTTTAATTGGTCGTTAAACAAAAAGGCATGACGGCGCCGGTATGCCCAGAAAAGAGTGACAACAGTAATCAGCAGATTAAAGATAAACGGAAACTCTTGTGATTGGGTATGAAATATCCATTGGAAAAAATCGACGATAAAAGGATAAAGTAAGATGGCAAGATAGTTCATCATCATTACAAATGCCAGTGCCAATGTGGCCTTTTCCGGCAATGCGGTATGCGTAGTCTTATCATAAAGCATGGGTTGGATGACACCATAGCCCAACCCCACAAACAGACATCCGGGAATAATCAGCCATTCAAGCGGAGCTATCCAGATGAGCAACAATCCCAATGCCATGAACAGCAAGCTGTATGCTTTGGTACGTTCTTTCAATGTAGCCGCAATCTTATCCAGACAGAATCCCGGAGCCATAATCGCCAGAAAGAAAAGAGAAATCATCAAGCCCGAATTTCCACTTGAGAAATGATGCTTCTCCATCAGGAAAGGCAGATTGAATATCACCGCCAATACGATATAAGTCGTCACTCCGTAGAAGAACATCAATTCTATCAAATGCTTCACATGGATACCATATTTACTACCGCCTGTATCTATCACCGCCCGTTCTTCTTTCGAACTTGCACTATCAGCAGCGGCAACTTCCGGCCGGTCTTTCTTCAGACGACCGATCAACAAAATAGAAATCAGCGGAAGCAAATAGACCAGAAAAGGTAAATGCCAACTGACTTCCGCCAGATAACCGGTGACGGCAGTCGCTATCACCAACGTAAAATTAGTGATTGCTGAACTAAAGCCGAATTGTTTTACCCGGTAAGTTCCGGTAAAATACCTCGACACCAGACCGGTAGACAACGGAATAATCAGCCCAGCCCCGATACCCAATAAGGCACTTACTACAATCAATTGCCACATCTTATTGGAAACCAGATACAACATACCGCTCACCGCAAAGAGCCAAAGTCCGATTTTCAGGATACGGACAAAGTCGACTTTCTCCGTCAACTTACCACCCAGCAGAATGAAAGGAATAATGAGCAAGGAAGGAAGCGAAGTCAACATCTGGATATCCAAATCCGTAGCTTCCGGAAATATCTTCGTAAGATCGCCCAATATAGGCGAAACGGCCAGCCCCGGCAGAGAAGTCAGTGCCGAAACAGACCAGATGGCAATTAAAGTGATAAGAGAAATCGTTCCTCTTCCCGTCTGTATTTTCATACGCAAATTCGTTAAAAGTTTAGGTTTGATGAGAACAATACTCATCGCATAAAGTTCAAAATGAATCCCCCCTTAATAAACGCCAAATAATGTAAAAGCCGAAAACTTTCAAAACAGCCTGCTGTTGTTGTGGGAAATTCGACGGGGAAAATCCCCATCGCCCTAAACCTTTTAAAAAACAAATTAAGTATGAAAGATTTAAATTTCAGAAAAGGCGATGCTAAAACAGAAGCATTTGGTTCAGACAGAATGTTGCAACCCTCTCCGGTAGAGAAGATACCTGATGGACCTACTACTCCTGAAGTCGCCTATCAGATGGTAAAAGACGAAACATTCGCTCAGACTCAACCGCGCCTGAACCTGGCTACTTTCGTGACTACCTACATGGATGAATATGCTACCAAGCTGATGAACGAAGCCATCAACATTAACTACATTGACGAAACTGAGTATCCGCGTATCGCAGTGATGAACGGTAAATGTATCAACATCGTTGCCAACCTATGGAATTCTCCGGAAAAAGATACTTGGAAAACCGGTGCTCTGGCTATCGGCTCCTCAGAAGCTTGTATGCTGGGTGGTGTGGCTGCTTGGTTGCGCTGGCGTAAGAAAAGACAGGCTCAAGGTAAACCGTTTGATAAACCGAACTTTGTTATTTCTACAGGTTTCCAGGTTGTATGGGAGAAATTTGCACAGTTGTGGCAGATTGAAATGCGTGAAGTGCCTTTGACACTTGACAAAACCACACTCGATCCCGAAGAAGCCTTGAAGATGTGTGATGAGAATACAATTTGTATCGTACCTATCCAGGGTGTTACATGGACAGGACTGAACGATGACGTAGAAGCATTGGACAAAGCACTGGATGCTTACAACGCCAAGACTGGTTATGACATTCCTATCCACGTAGACGCTGCCAGCGGTGGTTTTATCCTTCCGTTCCTTTACCCGGAAACAAAATGGGACTTCCGCCTGAAATGGGTGCTTTCCATCAGTGTATCCGGTCATAAGTTCGGTCTGGTATATCCGGGACTCGGTTGGGTGGTTTGGAAAGGCAAAGAATATCTGCCAGAAGAGATGTCGTTCAGTGTAAATTATCTGGGTGCTAACATCACTCAAGTAGGTTTGAACTTCTCTCGCCCGGCTGCTCAGATTCTGGGACAGTACTACCAGTTCATCCGTTTAGGATTCCAAGGTTATAAAGAAGTACAGTACAACTCTTTGCAGATCGCTAAATACATCCATGACGAAATAGCCAAGATGGCTCCGTTCGTCAACTACTCTAACGAAGTGGTAAACCCGTTGTTCATCTGGTATCTGAAACCAGAATATGCAAAGAACGCTAAATGGACTTTGTATGATTTGCAGGATAAACTGTCTCAACACGGTTGGATGGTTCCGGCTTATACATTGCCTTCCAAACTGGAAGATTATGTAGTGATGCGCGTCGTTGTCCGTCAGGGATTCAGCCGCGATATGGCAGATATGTTGCTGGGCGACATCAAGAACGCCATCACAGAACTGGAAAAATTGGATTATCCTACTCCTACCCGCATAGCACAAGAAAAGAATCTTCCGGTAGAAGCTAAAATATTCAACCACGGCGGTCGTCGTAAAACAGCTAAAAAATAAAAGATCTATGAATAAAAAAGTAACACTCGCTCAATTGCAAGAAGTGGTACAGGAGGCATACGATCAGGTAAAGACGAATACGGGAGGCAAGAATGCCGACTATATCCCTTACTTGGCCAATGTCAACAAAGATCTCTTTGGAATCAGTGTCTGCCTGCTCAACGGACAGACCATCCATGTGGGGGATACCGACTACCGCTTCGGAATAGAATCCGTATCCAAAGTACATACGGCTATCCTGGCTCTGCGTCAATATGGCGCTAAGGAAATATTGGACAAGATCGGAGCTGACGCGACAGGCTTGCCTTTCAACTCTATCATCGCCATCTTGCTGGAAAACGACCACCCGTCTACTCCATTGGTAAACGCCGGCGCCATCTCCGCTTGCAGTATGGTGAAACCAATAGGCGACTCTGTCAAGAAATGGGACGCCATCGTAGGAAACATAACCGACTTGTGCGGCAGTGCTCCTCAACTGATAGACGAATTGTATAAGTCCGAATCGGATACTAACTTCAACAACCGTTCCATTGCTTGGCTACTGAAGAACTACAACCGTATCTATGATGATCCGGATATGTCTCTAGACCTTTATACGCGTCAATGTTCATTGGGAGTGACCGCATTGCAGCTTTCCATCGCTGCCGGAACAATCGCCAACGGCGGTGTGAATCCGGTGACCAAGAAAGAAGTGTTCGACGCCAGCTTGTCTCCCAAAATCACAGCCATGATTGCCGCGGTAGGTTTCTACGAACATACCGGCGACTGGATGTATACTTCCGGTATTCCTGCCAAAACAGGTGTAGGAGGTGGTGTGATGGGTGTGTTGCCCGGACAGTTCGGTATCGCAGCATTCGCTCCTCCTTTGGATGGATCGGGTAACTCTGTAAAAGCACAGTTGGCTATCCAGTACATTATGAACAAACTAGGACTGAATGTATTCGGTCAGAATCATATCACGATCGTCGATTAAAAGACTTTCCCGATAAAAAGTGAAGGGTTACTATTGCGCGATAGTAACCTTTTTCTATTACAATCTATTTATCTTACGATGTTAATTAACGAACTTTGAAAGAGATTGCGGGAACATCTCGTACAAAATGTTGTTATAACACTGACTTTAAAATATTTTTCACTTAAAACCTTAACTTATGGCAAATATTAAAAATGCAGTGAAGCTGGGGGTGTTTACCCTCGCTATCATGAACGTTACGGCAGTAGTATCATTGCGTGGACTACCGGCCGAGGCCGTATACGGAATGAGTTCGGCCTTTTACTATCTTTTTGCAGCTATTGTCTTTCTTATTCCTACATCGCTCGTCGCAGCAGAATTGGCGGCCATGTTCCAGGATAAACAAGGCGGTGTGTTCCGGTGGGTAGGCGAAGCCTACGGCAAAAAACTGGGATTCCTCGCCATTTGGGTACAATGGATTGAAAGTACAATCTGGTATCCCACAGTACTAACATTCGGTGCCGTATCCATCGCCTTCATCGGAATGAATGACGTACATGATATGTCACTGGCAAACAACAAGTATTACACGCTCGTCGTCGTACTTATCATCTATTGGCTGGCAACATTCATTTCCCTGAAAGGTATGAGCTGGGTTGGTAAAGTGGCTAAAATCGGCGGTTTGGTCGGTACGATTATTCCGGCCGGATTGTTGATTATCCTAGGTATCATTTATCTCGCAACAGGCGGACACTCTAACATGAATTTCGACAGCAGCTTCTTCCCCGACTTTACCAATTTCGACAATGTCGTTCTAGCCGCCAGTATCTTCTTGTTCTATGCCGGTATGGAAATGGGCGGTATCCACGTGAAAGATGTAGATAATCCATCCAAGAACTACCCGAAAGCAGTATTTATCGGTGCGCTTATCACCGTTCTTATCTTTGTGCTAGGTACTTTCGCACTTGGTGTTATCATCCCCGCAAATGATATTAACCTGACTCAGAGTTTACTTGTCGGTTTTGACAACTACTTCAAGTATATCCATGCTTCCTGGTTATCACCGATCATTGCCATCGCCCTTGCCTTCGGTGTATTGGCAGGTGTATTGACATGGGTTGCCGGTCCGTCCAAAGGTATCTTTGCCGTAGGTAAAGCCGGTTATATGCCTCCGTTCTTCCAGAAAACAAACAAACTGGGTGTACAGAAAAACATTCTGTTCGTGCAGGGTATAGCAGTAACTGTATTAAGTCTGTTGTTTGTGGTAATGCCTTCTGTACAGAGTTTCTACCAGATCCTGTCTCAGCTGACAGTGATTCTTTATCTTATCATGTATCTGCTGATGTTCTCCGGAGCAATCGCACTTCGTTATAAGATGAAAAAACTGAACCGCCCGTTCCGTATCGGTAAGAGTGGCAACGGTTTGATGTGGTTCGTCGGCGGACTCGGTTTCTGCGGATCATTGCTTGCCTTTATCCTTAGCTTTATCCCGCCCAGCCAGATTTCTACAGGTAGCAACACTGTATGGTTCTCCGTACTGATTATCGGTGCTATCATTGTCGTTGTTGCTCCATTCATCATCTATGCAGCAAAGAAACCGTCTTGGGTAGACCCGAATTCCAATTTCGAACCGTTCCATTGGGAAGTACAGCCTCAAACTGCGAATGTAGCTGCCGGTAGTGTCAGTACAGCAACTTCCAATGCGACAACTTCTGATGCAACAGCTTCCGGTGCTACTCCGTCAGGAAGTTCTAAGGTTTCAAGCGGAAGTGCAACCCCTAATAATACATCTCCGGAAACCGGAAATACCAAAAAGGAGATACCTAAGTAAAAGGTAAAGGTATATCTCTGTATATAAAAAGTAATCCCGTATCGGCTATTCAGGTAGTTGATACGGGATATATATTATCTAAAAAATACAACTATTATTCTCCATATCAGAAATTGGCGAAAATTTCTTCCAAAGTTATTGCGGTATTAAAAAATATACTTATCTTTGCACCCGCAAACAAGAAAGGTGTCATAGCTCAGTTGGTAGAGCAAAGGACTGAAAATCCTTGTGTCCCCGGTT
>OHFV01000148.1_pt1 | contig 51516 bp, 45 predicted proteins | sample 1567611 | NCBI WGS metagenome assembly OHFV01 (sample SAMEA3879532, study PRJEB24766) | human gut metagenome | biome: human-associated habitat; feature: feces | place: USA | collected 1985/1987
ATTTCAAAAAAATTCTGTCAAGTATATTTACAGCACGTTCTTCTTCTCTCGGATATCCGAAGATGTAAAGGCACTTGAAAAGATTGAAAATCTGTGGAGAGACGCCTTGACAGCGGCGGTTGATAATCATGCTGAGATGACCGGCGTAAAAGAAAACACCGATACAGAGAGTAGCGGTGGGGTGAAATATTCAAAAGCAGAAAAAAACGCTTTGACAAAAGAAGAATACAAGCGTGCAACAGCTGCATTTATGAACGGCGATACAAGTGCAATAATTGAAGATTGTGCTATTCGTGTAACGAATAAAAACGATGTGTACAAAATTAAGATTGTATGTTATAATTTATCTGACGATGGATTTGACTTTCGAATAACAGAAGTTTATCAGATAGAAAATTACGATTATAATATTCATAGCGAAAACGAAGATCCATCGGTTATAATTGCAAAAGGAGTAAGAGATGGATACACGCAAAGAGGAATCGAGGCTTTATTATAAAACAATAAATTTGATGATGGACAGATATTCAAAAGATTCAGTCCTCAAAGCGGCAGATATTATAGGCTCAAAAAATCTACTGGACGAGGTGAACGTGTTAGTGGAGGAAAATCTTACGGAAGTGGACTTTCTGAAGAAACTGAACAATCTGAAACAGAAAGCAAATTAAAATTTTCCCTTTCTGAACTTGTCGAGGAAAAGAACGACCTTATAGCTGTGCATAATATCTATGCGAACAAGATAAGTAAATCGTTAAAGCTTGGTGGTTTCCCAATGCCCTCAATAGCAGTCACAAAAGCGGATATGGGACACGAAAATTACGGCGAAATATCGCTTGTATTCGATAAATCCACCATTGACCCGAAAACCGATAAAAGGAATAAAATCTACGGTGGGGATGCAAGCCTTATTGATAACCCAACAATCATAAATCAAAATCAAAATTGAAAGCAGTTGACAAGAGGAATTTATTATGCTATAATATTTAAGCTGTATTCAGATAATAGCAGTATCGAGGTGTAGCGCAGGTGGTAGCGCGCCTGCTTTGGGCAAAAAACGTGAGCGCTGCCGGTGGCAGAAAAAGCGAGCGTTTTTAGGCGCAGCGGTCGGAATGTCGAGGCTCATTATTGAGCCGAAGAGATTACGGGAACCGCAAGAGGGCGGACAAAGCAGGGAAGAAAACAGAGATATAAGAAAAAAGTTGATATAAAAATATCGAGGTGTAGCGCAGGTGGTAGCGCGCCTGCTTTGGGAGCAGGATGCCGCAGGTTCGAGTCCTGTCACCTCGACCATATCGAGTATTCATAAGGGATTTGACTTTATGAATACTCGATTTTTCTATTTGATACGGTTTTATGTACGGAGCAGGTTTTTGCCTGCTCCTTTTTGTTAAGCCGTGTTCGGCTCTGTTAAATACTCAACCGCGACACCTTTTCGTGTATCTGCGACGATATTCGGTCTTTGAGATACTTCGGGTATCTCCACATACCCGACAAAGCGATAATAGATAACGATTCTTTGCATTCGGTTTTTACCTTTGCCCTCTGTTTCAAAAACATCAATATGGTCAATGAGTTCACGGAGCAACGGTGCGGTCAGTCTGTCCATTCGCATAAACCTGCGGATTGCCGAAGTGAAATTCTCGCGTTCCTGTTCGCGCTGTCCGCATTCGGAATGCTTTTGACGAAGCGCTTTTATCTTTGCTTTCAGCTCCAGCCTTTCCGTTTCATACTTGTTCATCCGCAGCCAAAAATTCTGCCATTCTTCGCAGTTCAAGCATTACCACCTGCTCAATAGCGTCTGCTCTGACATAGTGTCTGCCGGGACATTCTCCTCGGTAATCTACCTTGTTGTTGGCACACACGAAATAGTGAATGTCCTTATTGATAGTGTTCGTATGATGACGGAGCTTACCGTGACAATCGCCGCAGAACAGCAAATCGCAGAATATGCTTTTCTCGCCGTTTTTCGGCTTTGGCGCGCGGCGTTTGGTTTTGGCTATGAGCGTCTGTACCTTTTCGAAATCACTCCGTGCAATAATCGGCTCGTGAACATCCTTAAATATTGACCAATTCTCAGGATCGTTCGGAAGCCTTGTTTTGTTCTTAAAAGACTTTGAGCAGGTCTTGAAGTTGATTACATCACCGCAGTATTCCTGCTGAGACAAAATCTTTTGAATTGTTGTCTTGCACCATTTGTACGGATTAGGCTGCGTTTTCTTTCCGCCTCTCGGCAGTCCTTTGCTTTGCCAATATGCCATAGGAACAAGTATTTGCTTCTCTTGCAATATTCGCGCGATAGATTCGTTGCCCTTACCCTCAAGACACATTTTGAAAATGCTTTTTACCACCTCTGCCGCCTCCGGGTCGATAACCCACTTCTTTTTGTTCTCAGCGGATTTCATATATCCGTAGGGCGGTTGAGATAAAGGCTCACCCATACTGCCCCTCAGTCTGTGTGATGAACGAATTTTCTTGGATATATCCCGTGCGTACATTTCGTTTAAGATGTTTTTAAAAGGGGCAATTTCGCTTTCGCCCTCCTCGCTGTCTATTCCGTCATTCACGGCGATAAACCGAATATCGTGATCGGGGAAATACACATCGGTATAATTACCGACCGAAACATAATCTCGTCCGAGACGGGATAGGTCTTTTACCATTACGGCGTAGATATATCCCATTTCAATATCCGATATTAACTGCTGAAATCCCGGTCGGTTGAAGTTGGTTCCCGTATATCCGTCATCAACATAGAACTTGGTATCGGTCAATCCTTTTTCCTTTGCTTTTTGTGAAAGCAGCGTTTTTTGATTGACGATTGAATTGCTTTCACCGTCCATTCCGTCATCACGGGACAACCGGCAGTAAAGCGCCGTTATCCCGATTTTGTTATTCTTTTTCGGCTGCATTATTATCCTCCTTCCCGGCAGCCGTACAATCATATTCGGTGTTTATTATATTACTTGTACCGACAGACGGCAAATCTGCGAAATCGCTTGTGAGATAACTCCCTATACGGTTATTCAGCATAGTATTTTCTTTGGATTCTTTATAGTTGGGCTTTTGAAATCTCGACTCAACCACATATCTTACACCGTTAACAACATACTCCTGCGGTGCGGCACCGAAGCCTACAATAAACTTATTCATAAGCCCTCCTTATTTCGCGTCGCGGTTATGCTGACGGTCATATTCTTTTTTGACAAGCTTAAGCAGGTATTCCAGCATTTCAGCCGGGGTCATAGAGGACGGCACATACTTGCGTATATTGTCTATTGGAATTTTGAGCTTTTCTACTTGATTGGGTTTTATCTCGTTCATAATTTCGGTTACGGCATCATAGTCAAGATTGCCTTCCTCAAATGCTTTTCGCATACGGCGAGCCCGTGCGTGTGACGGAAAAGTTTCGGTTTCATCAATATTGTCAACAATATCTCTCTGTGCATCTTCATCAAGGAATGATAGTTCATATGCCGGGAGCATTTTCATCTTGCCTTTGTCCACATACTCCTGAAGTTCGGGAACAAGGTAGGTTAGGCGAATAAGTCTTTGAACGGTTTTATAGCTGTCGCCGGCTTCATTACCTATTTTTGCCGTAGTTCGATTTTCCTCGGACTTCGGGACATTCTGTCCCAAAGATTTGCCTTGATGAGATAATGCGTCTGCTTTCATACGGTAAGAACGAGCCTTTTCCATAAGCGTTAGATTCTCACGCTGACAATTGGAATCTACCATCATAACCGTGGCCTCATCACGGTCGATAAAATGAACAACCGCAGGGACTTCTTTCATTTCAAGAAGCTCAGCGGCGTGTACTCGGCGGTGCCCGGAAATGATTTCGTATTCTTCGGGCTTGTCCTCTAACGGACGAACGATGATTCTGTTCAAGAGTCCGTATTCTTTGATACTCCCGACAAGTTCTTTCATAGACTCATCGTCCAGCACCTTATACGGGTGATTCTCAAACGGGTGAAGCTTCTCAATTTTAATGTTCATCAGCTTCGGTTTGGGTTGCTTTAAGGTTTCTTTTACTGCCTTTTCGGCAGACATTTTGGTTTCGTTTTTCATTCAATATATTCCTTTCGTAATTCATTTTTCTTTTTGTCTGCCGTCTCTTGTAGAAAATTGTGTATAGAAAAATATGATTGAAACGGCAGTTTGGTTTGTGTATTTCATAATTACTGCCTTTCAATGTTGTTATCTACGGTCTTCACCGTAGTGTGCTTCTGCAAATAATCCTTTGTAAATGATTTCGCAATCGTAATTATTCAGTGCTTTTGAAAACCTGTGATATTTCATCTTTATTGCTTCCGACAATCCGTATCTACTGAGGCAAATATGATCTACATTTATTTGCAGCCTCAGCATCAACCTTGTGATTTTGAAAAATATCTCCGGCGGCTTTTCGTAGACAATCATGTCATTTACAAGCCAATACAGAACTGTTTTTTCAGGGGCGTTGCATAGTTTACTGATCCTTAAGAAATTCTCTTTTTCGGCTTTTGTCATCCGAACAGGGACATAGTGCTTTCCGTTTCTCAAGTGTTCACCCCCTTCGATTTTTCGATTTCAATGTCGAGCTTTTCGGTCAGCACGTCAGATAATTCTTTCGCTGTTTTGACCGCATCTTCGCAGAGATGATTAAACCGTGGCTCGTCCAATGTGCCGGTTTGATTAAAAAATATCAGGTGGTTGTTTATCTGATCGCTGATTAATTTAAGCCTGTTGTAATAACTCTCATAATCAATGCTCGGCGTGTGGACAAGCTTGCAGTTAGCGATGAGATAACGAATATACTCGGAGCGATTCATACCGAGTTTTTTCGCTTTGCGGTCAATTTGTTTCAGCTCCTTATCTGTCAGCCAAAACTTGATTCTTTCTGTTCTTTTTTCCATGATAACCATCCTTTCCTTTCGGGGTTTTAGGGGTGCGTATAGCAACCCCTAACAAGTGTGTTTGCGGTGTGTGCACCCAAACGCGATGCTTGCTAATGCAATGCCATTTGCAAGCAAATAGAATTTGGTACACCCAAATTCAGTGCTTGCTAAACCTGTGCCGCGCTGCGCGGCACTTTTGACAGAATGTTTTTTGCTTTCCAATGTCCTCAAAGACATTACCTCCTTTCCGAAAAAATAGCCGTTATACCTGATGGTGTTTTTATATCCCCGCCCGGAATTTCACCGCACAGTCGCTTCGCTCTGTCTGCCTTCCGCATACATCATGGCAAAGTCATATCTCCAATCAGCCGGTCATTCAATTTTCAAGGTGCCGTGATTAGTTCCTCCACCAAACGTCAAAAATTAAAGAAAATATGCATAGTTTTGGGAAAATATTTTGATTTAATTTTTGGTTTATCGCTATTGATTGCTTTCGCCTCTCTATATTGGATTGCTGAAAAAATATCGGAAAATTAACCCCCTTACTATCAATTTTTTGATGGATTTTTAGGCGCAACTCCAATCCACTATTAGCATCATGCGAACATATACTTGGCTTTTTTCAAATGTCCTCACTTATTTAGTGGCAGAAAATAATCTGTATTGAGCCAAGTTTTTTAAAAAACCACATAAAAACTCCCTTTCGCACCGTAGTACGAAAGGGAGCATATGATATTGCTGTTTGGTTTTAGGATTGAGCTGAAAATAAAAAAGCACCGTACGAAAACAAATCGCTCTGTCCTGTTATCATACGGTGCATAAAACTTTTAAGTTTTACAAGCTACAGTTATTTGAACATGGCTTGCACAATCTCTTGGATTGTTGATGGAAACGTCTCGGAAATGACAGGTGGTATACGACTCTTTACAATTTCTGGACTTGCTTCTGTGTAAGCATATTTACCATCAAAATGAAATAGCCCTGGAATAATATTGTTTAATGTTGATAAATAAGTTCTAATAGTATCTGAAGAATACTTTTGTTTAAGACTTTCGTTTACCTTCATTCTTATCACTTCTATAGTTGGTGGTTCAGTATCATTTTTTTGCAAATCATAAATTATATCAATCATAGTGAAATAAGGTGCTTTATCAGGGGGAGTACTAACAAAATTATTTATCCAGTTTGACACATCCAGCGGAGAGTAACATGTCTTAAATAATTCTTCTAATTTTGATAAACCCAATTGATTTGGAATAGCATACAGCATTAATTGTGCTAAATCTTTAGCTCTTATTACAGTCACTTTTTGCTGATTTGCTTCTTTAGAAATAGCACTATTGGGGTCACTTTCACCTTCATATCCAATAGCAACTTCAAAGCAATAATCTGCATTATAATCACTTTGGTGTCTTTTTAACCCAGATAGTTTTGCTGTATTCGCAGCAATCTTTTTCCCCGATGTACTTTTGGCATCATATGTAAGTGCATATTTTTTTATGGTACCATCAGGATTATACCCTAAATGAGCCGTGGCGTATCCATCAGGTTTGCCATTTCCTCCTATTGGAACTGTTTCAAAACCTAAAGCAACAAGAGAACGATATACCGCATTCTCCAGACCTGAAGCGTCAGACAGAGAGTCCATCAACAGTTGTGCAACTGCAGGTATTCTCTCTTTGTCCGCAAAAGCCAATTGACGGAGTATCTCATCTCTTCTTTTTATTATTGAATTAATGTTATCCTCATCAATACCAATTTCATACATAAAGGCTTCTGTCAGTACTTCTGTTATAACAATATTTTCAAGAGGGATCGTATCTTTAAATGAACTTGAATAATTTGCAACAAAAGGATGCAGCAGATTGATTTTTAAAGTTTTGTTATCAAGATTTAATCTTGCAATAGGCGCATGAGAATCCTCTATGCACCAATCAACAGTTTCTATTGCCGTTAATGAAATATCCCCATTTGAGTCTGAATATAAGGATAACAATTCTTCTTTTGTTTTAGTTGTTGGCCTTTGGATGAGTATGGGGTTAACAACAAGCCCGTCATAATACTTTTCAATAAACGATTTAATTGGTCTTTGGGATGATGAATATGTTGTTTGTGCCAAACGGTAACCAACCGTCTTCTTCTCCGCTTCTTTTTCGGCTGCCTCAAAATAATACTTTTTTAGTTCATTGTTAAATTTCTTCTTTATATACTCTTTTAACTGAGTTAGGGGTATAGATTCTTTTACTGCTTCACGCGTCGAAGTCAAATTTGAATCAAGACCATCGGCTTGAATAATAATCTGGCAATGGTTAAATGGTCCATGTGAAAACGCTTCCATTCCTAATAAGGGATCATCTAAATTGATTAATCGACCACGTATTGTCAAGAATATACCGTGGCTTCTCCCATTATCTTCCGCCTTACCTCCCAAAAGGGATTGCTCAAATAGAACAAATTTTCCTGTTACATGTTTCAGATGTTCAAAATCTACATAGTATTCTTGTGCTTCTTGATCATACTTTGGCTCGGCAAAATCCAACCCGGATGCAGTCAAATCATCTTCTCCAATAATCCACTCTTTTTTTATCGGGATTCTCGTTTTAGATGATTCTATCACAGATTGATTTAGATCAAGTATAAATGAGGAAGGGTTTAATGGTAAGGCGGTGCTTAATATCCACTTAAGCCTACCAATCTTAATTTCGGTTGCTTTGGGTTTTAAATTGGTCAGCAAAGACACCGTCCATGTTTCTTCTGCGTTTATGCCAAACAAATCAAAAGACACAATATACTTTCCATTTTGAATAGTGTATGGATTTAGTAAGGAGCGCGCTTCATCTTCCGTCAATTCGACTTCAGGGAGAACTATCGATCGCGTTCCTTGATTTATCTTCCCATAATCCATCGTAGTCATTATATATCGATCTGATTTTTTACTTATATGGGTAAGGTTACGAGCTAATATATAGGTTGATAACTTGCCTATGCCAAACTGTCCAATCTGAAGTCGCTTTTTATCTCTTTCGGATGAAATTCGTTTTGACGATTCACCAATTTTCCAAAGATTTTTAAATTCATTTTGAGAAATTCCCTCTCCGTTGTCACACACCATAATGTATGATCCTTCTTCTGCAAGGTCAGGGGAAGTATAAACCGATACTCTTGTAGCAAAGGCATCATATGAATTGCAAATTAGTTCCTCGAAGGCTTTGTTTGGGCTTGAATAAAGCCCCGCAGAAAATAGTTCAATTATTTTGTAGCTAATTTCGACATTGATGTCATCAATTTTAGTGCCCGAATTGAGAAAGTCGCTCATGTTTTACCCTCCGTCCCTTTATGTGCTATTACAACGTATTCCTCGTGATATACCTTGCGCTTAGTTGCATCTGAAGAAAATTTTCCGTTCACGTCCCGATATGGTGAAAGTGTTTTATTTGAAATAATACGTTTAGACACTTTGACTTTTGCAAAGCCGCTTGATAATAATGATTCTACTAAATGCTTGGCATTTTCTATTCGTATATTCTTATACTCCGTGTCTCCAATAACAAAGCAAGCAATTCCGTGTGGCGATAACATCTTATAGCACCGCTCGGCTGAATTTTGCATATCAATAAAATATCTTGCAACTGATTTTGCTTTTGCTTTTCCAACATTCCGATTTTTGCAAAGCTGTTCCACTATTCTCTTGGCAGTTGAATTTAGATTCATAATTTCAAAATAATAAGTTTCACTGTTATAAACACTACCAATGGTGCCTTTTCTAAGTTCCTTATAGTCATCAACATAACCCAACCATAATGTAGAGAGTTGATGCAAATCCGCATACTCATACGAGGTAACATATGGGGGACTGGTGATAATTAAATCAACTTCAGGATAAGTTTTCTTTGAGAGAAAGTTGTAATTATAAATACTTATTTTTGCGTCATTTGGAGTTTGCTCTTGCTCTATTATCCTAATGAACTTTTCTGCTGCCGCGCAAAATGCTTTCATTGGATTAATTGTTTTTTTATATGGATCTACTTGTGGTTTAATCGACTTCGTTAGCCATCTTGATGTGGGTTTTAATATGGATGAAAAAATGCAAAGAAAGGCATCTTGATATTTAGATTTAGATAAATGGTCAATAGCTTCCTTTATTCTGTTCAACTCCAAATACTGCTCTTTAGAAAACCAGTATCTTAATCTTTCGTTTGCATCTTCATATGATTTTTCATTAATTGTAATCTCGTTTATTTGTTGCAGAAGTTTACGGTAATACGATTTCAGAGTCTTTATAGAATAATTATTACTTTTGGTTTTAGCAATTAATGTGGCCACAGGATTAATATCACATCCCCAAAAATCGATATTATGTTTGCGTGCCACCAATGCAACGGTCCCACAACCGCAAAAAATGTCCGAAACACATGTTAGTTTTTTATTATATTTAAAGTAATAGTCGATGCTTTTGTCTGCAATAAATGCAGGAAATTTTGCCGGGTATGCATGTATGCTATGCATTTTCGATTCTTTGCTGTCGCCAACATTCCAATAAGGATCAACCTCAATGTCTGCAAAATTAACCGAATCCATGTCAGATATACTTGTAAAAAAATTATCGCTCATTTTCACTAAACCACCAAACCATTTTTGCGTTTATTCATAACTATTATAGTAGTACTTCTATTTGTTCTGCAATTCTTCTTATTACGGGCACACAAACTGAATTGCCAATCTGTTTATATGCGTCATTTAATGTGATGGTATGCGGAAAATGAAAGCTTGAGGGAAATCCTTGAAAGTCAAGACACTCTTGAACCGTGAGCCTTCGTATTCCGTAATCATCTAACACCAAATGAACCTGATTTTCTCTTATTCCCATAGACGCAGTAAGCGTAGGGCACATATGGTTTTGAGTTAACTTTATACTGTCGTGGTAAACTCGATAAATAGAGTCTTTACTCTTTACAAACTGTTTTGCATATTTATAAAACGAATCATCCGTACCGTAATAATAAGCATTGTGCTTTTTTATATTACGCTTTAAGATATCCTCAATTGTGATTTTCAAATCAATCGGATTGGGAAATTTAAAGCAGTCACATTCCTCTTGCTCTCTAAATGCAACCATATATATTCGATCCCTTATTTGCGGTACGCCTCCGTATTCCGAAGCCCTCAACACTTTGTAGCGAATAACATAACCAATTTCAGATAATGCGTTGTGAATAGCATTGAATGTCTTTCCGCCATCATGCTCCATAAGATTAGGTACATTCTCAAGAAAAACAAATCGGGGTTTACTCCACATAATAAACCTTTGTATTTCAAAGAAAGCACTGCCCCGAGGATCAGAAAAACCTCGCTGCTTTCCTGCAACGGAAAATGATTGACACGGAAATCCGGCAGTAATTATATCAACTTTCGGCAGTGATTTTAGATCAACATTATGTATGTCACATTCAAGCAAATCCGTGCCATCAAAATTGTTTCTATATGTTCTGCAGCAGGCAGCATCCTTTTCTATTGCCCATTTAATATCAAAACCAGCTTGCCTAAAAGCAATATCTATTCCGCCTATACCTGCAAACAAGCTCCCTATAGTCATTTCCAAGCACAATTTATAGTGAGAATTGTCGCCGGCATCCCCATAAACTGAATATCAAATTTCAGGCTCGGCTCTACTTTAGAACTTGCATTGTGAATTCTAAAGCTCAATTCCCATCCATTATTCAAATACATTTCAATGGTATTTTTACTATCTGTTTTGAAACGCATTGCAATCAATTCTGTGGGCAATTGTACTATCGGAACAGAAATTGCCGATACTTTAACCTGGCTCGGCTGATTTAATGTTCCATGAACATTAAACGAATGAATTAGTGTCAATCGCTTACTGTCTTGACTAACAACCTTATAATAGTCGCTGATGCCAATTAAGTATTCAACCATTTTGCGCGGCATCGTCGGATCAATTGTATACGCCCGATTTACTTCATCAATAAATGCTTTCAGCAAAGGGACATACACTGTATCGTCTTTATCTACTATTTCCGGCCATTTAGTTTTATTCACTTTTTCTGCCTTCAAACGTTCAAAAATCTGAGTAACATCGTCCCAATAGTGGGTTGAGCACGGTATGTCAAACCATTCTTTGCCGAAATCTAATTTATGGCTTAATCTGCTATGCTTTATAGCTTCATGATTGTGCTTTATACTAAGACCAATTTCCCAATCAATATCGTTCCTTTTTATCACAATATCTCTGACATCTCCGGCTATTCCCGAGTCATCCTTTTGCGGTTCAAGGAGCAAAATATCGTTATCAGCCTCAAGCATACGCGGCTCTAATTCTAAGACAGCATCAACCGCTGCTTCAGCTGATGCCGAAAGAAGCTCTTTCATCTTCTCTGGCATCACATCCCATGCTCTTTTGTTTGCTTCAAGACTTGAGTTGGATACCACTACGGTCTTTCTGATTTGGCTTATAGTTTGATTTAAGGCGTTTATCCAAGCAAATTCATATGCTCGCCCTTGGTCATTACTATTTGTACTCATTTTTCTCACCCTTGATTTAACCTTAGATTCATAGTTCTCGTCAATCCCTATTACCTTATCGCCATTACCATTAAGAAAAAGCTTAATCGCAACCGCTATTTCATATGCAAGGTTTACGGGAACTGCATTACCAATCATTTTATAGGCATTATTTGTGTCATCATATATGAACTTGAAGGAATCAGGAAATCCCTGCACTCTGGCGATTTCGCGAATAGTCATTCTGCGGTATAAAGCTTCTTTTCCTTTGACAAAACGGCAGTCGTTTTTACCCACCTTATTCATTTTAGGAGCTTGTGGGTGCAGCTGACACTGACGCCCTGAAGCTTGAACAGTAAACGCCTGCTCATCCCATGATTTTACACGATTCCTACTCATAAATATCGGAGAAAACGCACCGGTAAAATACTCGTTATTATTTATCGCATTAGGATTATGGTGGTTTTTTTCACCTGATGGAACGGCAGTATATTGAAGATCCCAAATAATATTTCTAAGCGTTATTTTCTTAGAATCGTCCTCTGTCGAGCCTTTAGGAAATTTGAATTTGATTTTCAAATCTTTTCGAAAACCAATATAGAACACTCTTTTTCGTTCTTCTGCCACTCCGTAATCTTTTGCGTTTACCATTGTAAGAGACACATCATATCCGGCGTCATCAAAGAGTTTTAAGATGTTCTGTACGGCTTCATCATGTCTATTGGCAAGCATACCGCTGACATTTTCGGCTAAAAAGAATTTAGGGCGAAATTCCTTGAGTATCCTGATATAATCAAAGAACAATTGTCCTCTTGCGTCCTCAATTCCTTTAAGAGAGCCTGCCTCAGACCAAGACTGACATGGCGGACCGCCAATAATTCCATCAACTTCTCCATTTATATAAGGCGCAATATCAGCCTTGGTTATTTGCCGAACATCGCCCTCAATAAGATGTGTTTTCGGGTGATTAACCTTAAATGTTTCATATATTTTTGGATCAAATTCATTCGCAACCGAGATATCAAACCCTGCTTTTTCAAAGCCAAGATCAAGACCGCCGCAACCACTGAACAAACTGATAATATTCATTTTTATTTCTCCTTAGCAACTAAAAGTAACCAATTTTGCGGGTATCAAATCTGCAGCATTGTCTGGGTTTTGTACCTGTATATCTGATATACTCACTCTATTATCTTGTTGTGCCAAGTTGATCAAATCATCAGTATTTTGCAGGGTGTTCCATTTACCAACATTGATAATGCACATCATAGAGAAGGTCTTTGACACATCATATGTATATACATCGTTAAAAGCAATCCAAGGGTTTTTTATGCCCCACATGCTTCGAGCTCTCCAATAAGTTCTTTCCAAAGGATCAATCCCATTCATATGCGCCAGTTCATTTGTCTCGGTAAATTCAAAGTTAGAAATTTCTGCGATCTTGTCCTTTACCGTATGAAATATACTCTCATACACATCTTGTGATGCACAATACTCCGTCCCATAAACCATACCAAGCATTTTTAAAGTATCTGTTCCTTTCGGAACATATCCAACTACATATATAATATCACGTTCTTCCCAGTCACTATCATCTCTTGCAGTCTTGCAAGCAGTTGCAACACGATTGTCTTGCTTGGATAATTTTTGTTTGGGGTGGCTACTATTTAATGCAATATCTGATGATCTATTTTCAATCTTTTTGATCTCTATCGCATCGCCACCTCTTAACATTGCATCTGGAGAATAGTTCTTAGAACCAAGGTATGAAAATGTCTGATGTTGAATTGTTTTTCTATCATTTGATGAAGAATAAATAGTATTAGCAAATATATCTTTTATGTATTTTTCCAGACCTTCTCCCATATTGTTAGCCCTATTACTGCCATCGGTATTGTTCATAACGCATCTTGAAGTTGTATTTATAAGATTAATAATTGCATTAATTATATTCATTAACTTTCTCCCATACCCATATAAATTACTTTTCCTTATTTTGGTTGGATCTCATCCACGAATCAACCTCGCTGATTTTGAATTTCCACGTCCTGCCTATCTTAACACCCGGCATACCGCGTTTTTCTATCCACGCTAAAGTCGTATCGCGGGTAATACCGAGATATTCGGAAATTTCATTCATAGAATACCAGCGTTCAATTTGTTTTTGTTCCATATAGTTCCTCGCTCTCGGAAAATGTGTGCAATCATACGAAATTAGTATATCATACAAAAGCCATTTAGGCAATAGGCTGATACCGAAATTTACCGAATTTCAAAAGATATTGCCGACTTCAGGCGAAAATCTCCGCATATTATCCGTATACCAATGAACTGATAAAACTCTTAATTGAAATACTTGTATTACTTTTCAGCGTAGTTATATATAACCAAAAAAAGAAAAGCAAGACCGAAGTCCTGCTTACTTTAAGCAATATATAAGTTCCGCGTTTACAACATTCATCACTCTCGCTCTGATATTATTCATTCGACCAACCCACTCGAGCTGATTATCGGACTTAAGCTGTTCTGTGACACCTTCAAACTCGGCAAATGCTCTCATCATTTTATCAAACATTTCAGAAGCATCTTGGTCAATATCGCGGAGATATTTTTCAAGCGTACCGTTCATTCGCATAACGTTGATAACCGTCGGACTATTCTTCTTTAGGTAATTGTAATGCCTTTGTCCCAAAACGCCAATGCTATAAATAAATTCATCTTTCATATTCTCACCCTCACTTTCTTTGATGGTGCTTCAATAATTTTAATTAGCAGTTCATCTAAATCCGCGATTTCTTTACCTTGCTCAAGGTACACATTCCTTGCGGCATTGATGCAACTGACAAGCAGTCGGTGCTCAAAATCATCAAGAGTTACTTTGTGCTCTACATCTTTTATTTTCATAGCAAAATCCTCCTTTGCAAGTACATTGTACCGCAAAAGAGGACTTTTTGAAAATGTGCGTTTGAAACTGAATATGATTATACGCTTCCGGTATGTTCATTAAATCCCTTATGAACCTCCGTACCATAACAGGACACCAATTTTGATACAATGCGTATCTTGATTGGTGTCCGTTTTCTTTATCCGAAAGTCCTTGTTTAATGGGATTTATCGATACAATTTAACGAAAGAAGGCTCTGCGATGACTGAAAAACGGTCACGGCAGAGCCTTTCCTATTTTTTGCCTTTATACTATTTAACGAAAGGTCGTAAGGGTGTGCATTTTCGGCAAGGGGGTGTGCACTTTTTAATTATTCCTAAAAATAACAAAAAGCCGCAAGGCTTGCTCATTAAAATTTGAGCAGTCCTGCGGCTCTGTTATTTTACTGTTCTAACCTTAGTGCCGCCTCCATAAAAATCTACTTTTAACCCATTACAGCAACATCTGCATATAGTAAAATTCAATCTGTGATTCAGAACTGTGAAATTTAGCCACTAAGAATATATAAAGTTGGAGTGATAAGTATCATAGCTTTTCAGAAGTAAGTTTGATGCAGAATGTTTAAGATTTACGCCAACTGAAAAGCCACTATGCCCACGATGCAGATCATACTTCCAATCAGATTGAGCCGTGAACGCTTTTCTCTGCGGATCAGACCTATCACAAAAAGCGTTACAAGGATCATCGGCTGAATGAATGAGTAATTTGCAAGGCTTATAGATATAACCGCATTTTCAAGCAGCATTCCGAGCGTATTGGGAATTCTGGCAAGCACTACCTTAACAACGCCGCTTCGATTATTCTTAATAAGCTCCCTGATATGAACTCTCGGCAGCATTATCAGCGAAATTATCACCATAGCCGGAAGAAGCTGCATTGTTGACGAAGCATACGGAGAGAAACTCCTTATAATAAGCCCATACCCATATTTTGAAACAAGATACAGCACCAATGGCAGAATTATCTGTTTATAGTTTACGCCGCCTTTGGATGACCTTGCAATAAATACAAGGCCTGCGGCTGTTGCAAATATACAAATCAGTTTGAAAACACTGAGTTCAGACCCGAAAAGAATATCAGTGAAATAAGACGCAAACAGGGTTATCCCGAGCCACGCTTTCAGCTCAAAAGCAGAAAGCTGTTTCAGCACCCGTGCGCTCATCTGGAATTCAAGCATTTTGCACATTGCAACCAGTAATACCGCTAAAAATGATTGCCAAGTCAAGCTGAAACTTAAATTCTGAAACGGCAGACTTAAAGCAAGGAAAACCGACATCGACGAGCACATCAGGAATGTAAATTCATCGCCGGAGAAGTTGGCTTTGGCAGCGGCGTATTTGTCATTCAGCGAGCATATTGTATAGCAGGCTGTCACAGCGAGCATCAGAATAACAACGTTCATAATCGACCTCTATTATGATGAATAAAAACATACAGATACGTTTATTTACCTGTCCAGAATGCATAGTCGGTTCTTGATGTTCCGTCGCTGAAATATGCTTTCGCACATATTTTGTTCTTTGTGTCGGGTATTATCTTTATATTTTTCCACACGAAAACAGTGTTCTCGTCATCGGAAAGTTCGCATCGGGATATTCTGCCGTACGAAACATCATTTATACAAAGCTCCACTGCGTCCGCATTTGAATATACCTTTACAAAAGGCACATCACAAGCTCTGAATTCATGCCTGCGTTCAGTTATATAAACGGTTTTTTCGCTGCTCCATACGGACCTGTAAAAGAAATATACGTCCTTGGGAATACGCTCCCTTGTGCAAAGTCCCTTGTCGTTGAGCGACTTTGTATCTCCCTCTGTTCGCCCGTAGGACGCAAAATCGAACATACACCATATAAATTCAGCCCACAGGTACTTTCTGACCGAGAATTGTTTCCACAATATCTCATGCAGCTGCGACTGATAGTTCTCATAATGCCGTACTCCGACAGGGTCTATGTCACTTTCCCAATCTACATTGTCCTTGTGCTGCGAAATTGCCCCACCGCCGCCGTATTCGGAAAGGCAGACAGGGCGCTTTTCCTTTTCGTTATGGTATAGGTCTAGCCATTCGCCGAAATTCTCCGCACTGCCGGCATCCTTATACCAGCCAAAATAACGGTTATACCCGACCACATCGGCAGGAAGCTCCAGAAATCTGCCGTAAAACTGATTGTCTGCAAAGGTTTTCAGCCTTGTATCATCCTCTTTGCAGGCAATTTCATAAAGCTCGCTGTAAAGCCCGAATATTTCATCGGTCATCTGGTGAAGTTCGTTGGACAATCCCCAGACAATAACTGACGGATGATTGTAATTTTGCCTGATAAGCTCACGAAGCTGCTGTTTTGCGTTATCTCCAAAGCCGTCTGAAAGGACATGAGCTTCGCTTTCATCGGCAGACATTTTATTGATTATGCCTATCTCCGTCCATACGCACAGACCCAGCCTGTCGCATAATGAATATTCGTGGTCACAATGCTGGTAGTGAGCCATTCTTACAGCGGTACAGCCCATGTCACGAATGATACGATAATCCCGCTCACGCTGAGCGTCAGTCATTGCCCAGCCGGATTCGTAACTGTCCTGGTGGTAGTTCACCCCATGGAGCGGATATGGCTTGCCGTTGAGGAAAAAGCCGTTATCGGCATCTATGCGGTATGAGCGTATTCCGAATTCCTGTTCAATGCTATCGACGGGTTTCCCGTTGCAGAATAAGGTTATCTCCGCACGATAAAGAGCGGGAGAGTTTACTCCGTCCCAGAGTTTCGGGCAGTTGATTTTCCCCAAAAGCGTTATCCTGTCTTTGTCCGCTCTGCCGAAAAGCTCCGTTACAGGCTTTCCCTGCGGATCAAATATCACAGCCTTAGCCTCTGCGGTTTCGGCTTTATCAAGTTTGACAAGTATGCCTATATCCGCAGATGTTTCTGAAATATTCCGTGGGGTTATATATACTCCGCAGGAGCCGCTGTCGTTCAGAGCAATATGAACAGGCTCGACTGCAATAAACTTTACACCCCTGTACAAGCCGCCCATTTTTGTGAAATCGCCATTGTCGGTTATCGGTGCAATATAATCGGTGGGAGCATTCGATACGATAACAGCTATCAGATTGTCTTTGTCCGGGTATATATAGTCCGTAATATCAAATCTGAATGCTGAATACCCTCCGCTGTGCTCTCCTGCAAACCTGCCGTTGATATAGACTTCCGCAACAGTATTAGCACCTTCAAATTCCAGATAGAGTTCTTTTCCGCTGCATTCTTCAAAACTCAGCGCAAGGTTTCTGCGGTAGCATACAGTTCCACGGTAGTAGTTTTCTCCGTCGGCAACTGTCATTCTGCCTGTGCTGTCTTCGGAATTGTATGTATGCGGCAGTACAACAGGCTGCCATGATGTATCTTCATATTCGGGAGAGATAGCATAATCTTTCGATATATTCATTCCTGCCGGAAGCTTTGTGAATCTCCAGAAATCGTTTAGTTCCCTGACTGTTCTCAAAAAAATCACCCCTTCGTATTTTAACAGATTATAACGCTTATTGACAAACAAGTCAATGAATGATATTATTAAGATATAACGATTTTAGCACAGGCGGTGAATTAATTTTGAAATTCTACGATTATCCGATAATCAGTAAAGAAGGCAGTCTTCCCGTCTTTTTGGTGAGCGTAGGGCTGAACGAATGGCAGTATCATGTAATCTGCGGCAATGGTGACAATTATGCCAAGGCTCTTTATTGTACAAAAGGAAGCGGCGTACTTATAATAAATGGTGAGAAACATATAATAAATCCGTACACCGCATTCTTTATTCCTGCCGGTTGTCCGCATGAGTATTATTCAACGGACGAATTCTGGGATACGCATTGGATAAAACCGTCAGGAAAATCCTGCACCGATATGCTTAAAGCACTCGGCTTCGACAAGCCGAAAATCTTCCCTCTTCCAAAGGAAGAAATTACATATCTTGACCACTGTTTCAGATGTATGCACGAGGCACTTCTCTCTGACAAGGTTGACGGAAATTTCAGAGCGTCGGGCTATCTGTACAGCTTTTTTATTGAATTGAGCCGTCTTGCAACGAAAGGAAAAGGCAGTGTACAAATCGCCCCTGCGGTAACGAAGGCAATCGCTTATATTGACGAGAATTATATGAAACAGCCCGGTCTTGAATCCATAAGTAAAGCAGCAGGCGTTTCTTCGCAGCATCTGTGCAGATTATTCAGACAGACCTTGAACTGCCGACCGATGGAATATATCACAAAACGCAAGATACAGGCGGCTAAAATGCTTCTGGCGGAAACACAGAAAACTGTCGAGCAGATAGCTGAAGAAACAGGCTTCTGTGACAGCAGTTATTTTTGCAAGATTTTTAAAAGGTTTGAGAGTATTACTCCGTCGCAGTTCAGAAATGCAGAACAGGCTCTATGAAATTTGTAAATTAACCGCCGGCATCGTATGAAAAACAAAAAGGCATCACGTTTTGATACATGGTGCCTTTTTTTCTGTTGTAGCTTTGCATAAACCTGCCGGATACGATCAGTTATTTTTACGTCCGGCTCTGTTCAGCAGCAGGAGCGATACCATAAGTATCAAGGGAAATGCACAGCCCGAAAGCATACCTTTCTGCATATCATTACCTGCATTCTGGGTGATATTTCCTACAATAGCAGGACCGAGTGCTCCGCCGAGGTCGCCTGCCATGGCGAGAAGTGCAAACATTGCAGTACCGCCGGTGGATATTTTGCCTGAGCAGATGCTAATAGATCCGGGCCACATGATACCTACCGAGAATCCGCACATTATGCAGCCGAGAAGACCGATTACAGGTATTCCCGACAGGGAGGCGGTGATATAACAGATCAGACACAGCATAGCCGAGCCTATCATAAATTTCATAAGATCGAGCTTTTCGCCATACTTCCCGTAGAGCGTACGGCTTATGCCCATTGTCACCGCAAACATACACGGTCCTGCTATATCTCCGACTGATTTAGTCAGTCCGAGAGCGGATTCAGCAAATGCTGACGCCCACTGCGCCATTGAAAGCTCCGAGGCTCCCGCACAAACCATAAGCAGTATCGCAAGCCAGAACAGCGGTACTCTGAGCAGGTCACGGATACGCATACCCTTGCCGTCCTCGACAGGATGTTCAATTGGACATACTGAAAAATTGTATATGTTCACAAGTGGAATTATCGCCCAGATACAAGAGAGCCACTTCCAGTTTTCTATGCCGAAAACAGTAAAAAACAGTGTTGAAATGAGTATAACTCCGACCGAACCCCAGCAGTAGAATGAATGCAGCAGGCTCATTGCGGCTTCTTTATGCTCAAACGGGCAGGCTTCAACTATCGGACTTACAAGCACCTCGGTAAGACCGCTTCCCATTGCATATATGATTGTGCTTACGATTATTCCTGTGAACGGGTCGGGAAGCAGTTCAGGCAAAAAGGCAAGTCCGATAAGTCCCAGTGCCGAAAAAGCCTGTGAACCGATAACGCATTTCCGATAGCCGATTTTGTCGGCGAAACGTGCGCACAGCACATCTATGATAAGCTGAGTAACAAAAAACACCGACGAGATAAGGGCGATTTTTCCAAGCGGGATACCATAGCCGTTGTGAAATGTGAGAAATAGAAGCGGGGCGAAATTAGCCGCTATTGCCTGTGTGATGAATCCAAGATAGCAGGATATAAGTGTTTTTCTGTAATTCACAGCCATATTGACAAACTCCTTGACGATTGATATAATCAGATTATATAGCAAACATCATAACATTTCAATGCACAAAATCACATTTTTATTACACAATATCGTAAATCAGGTGAGAATATGAGTGATGAAATCAAAAAGGACAGGATAATAACGGATGAAACCTTACGTGAAACTGCAAGTCACGGCAGCGAAGAATATCCCTTCTGCTACTATTATGAGGACATCTGGGATTTCGACTTTCACTGTATCGACTGGCACTGGCACCCGGAGGTCGAATTTGTTTATGTACAACAGGGCAAGGCTGATTTTCTGGTGGGCGGAAACAGGTATGTTCTCAGCTCCGGCGATGGAATCTTTATAAACTCTCAGGTGATACACAGGTTTGAAGCCACGGACAGCGCCATCATTCCTAACATTGTTTTTTCACCTGTTCTGCTTGCGCCGCAGGGCAGTCTGATATACAGCAGATACATCAGACCGATAATCGAATCAACTACTGAATGTGTGATTTTTTCCGCCGAAGAAACAGCGCACCGCAGCATTATAGAAACAATGAGGTCGATATTTGCTGTGCAGGGTTCAGGCACAGCGTCTGAAATGAAAACAGCAGAGCTGCTGCTGAAACTATGGCGTCTTTTATATGAAAGCATACTGATAACAGATTGCGGTTCTATGTCCGTGCATTCCGCACAGACGCAGGCTAAGCTTCAGATAATGATGCAGTATATTCACGATAATTACAGCGGTCAGATAACACTGGACGATATTGCCCGAACGGTTCTTATAAGCAAAAGCAGTGTTCTCAATATTTTCAGGACATACCTGCATACATCGCCGATAAATTACGTTGTAGAATACAGACTGAAACGTGCATCAAAGCTCCTTGTTGATACCGAAAACAGCGTTTGCACCATAGCGCATGAAACAGGATTTGAGAACATCGGCTATTTCTGCCGCAGATTCAAAAAGCTGTACGGCGTTACACCGATATATTACAGAAATCATTGCCACAGTGCAGAGTAAAAATCAGGTACGCTCTGATTTTCATTTTAACGATTCAGCCTCAGTGCTATCGCCTTATCTTTCTGACTGCATAGATTTTACAAGTCGTAGAAATACGGCTTGTTTTTTATTCGCCATACTCCGACGCATATAATTATCATTCAACATAACGACCGGTATACATACAAGTATATTTGATACAACCGTCTGATAATATTCTCAAAATATACAATAAATATACATAGGGCTATTTTGATATGGAAACATATATGAATACAGCAACAGATTTTTATTTTATTTTCCGAATAGTGTTAGTTTAAGCTGACTTAATCATATTATAGCGGTAAGGCACTTACTATTCACCTATCTTTCGATTTTTACTTTTTGAATGTAGCTATTTGGTGAGATATTAACATTTTTTTACTTGCATCATACAGATTAAAATGATATAATACAAAATGAGGTGTATAATATGAGAATTTGCTATATAGATGATAACGAAGAATACCTGAACAGTTTCAAAGATAATTTCAAAGATGTATTTTGTGAAAATGATTTCACTTTTATGCAGTATCCGAATGAATACATCGGCTCTGATGATGTCGCTGATATTGTTATGCTTGATATAGAGTTCGGCAGTGAGGGCAACGGACTTGATTATCTGGATTGTATCACGAAGAAATCAGGTTATACCCAGATAGTGATAGTTACCGCTTATACCGAAAAATACATAGAAGATATTTTTATGCAAAAAGAGAATGTTGCAGGGTTTCTGAAAAAGCCTATCGACAGGGAAACTATGCTCAGGGTCTTTGCTAAAGCAGAGATGCTTATAAGAAACAAAAAAGCGGAAGTAACCGTCAGAACCGGCAAGTATGAATATGTGACATTGAAAGCGGATGATATTTTGTACATTGAATCTGCCGGTCACAATCTCAATTACATTACCCGCACAAAAGAGTATACGACACAGGGAAAGCTGGATGACCTTATCGAGCAGCTTCCGTCATTTTTTGTCAGATGTCACAAGAGCTATTTTGTTAATCTCAATAAAATCAAAGGCTTCACGGGCGATTATATTCTTATAGAAGGAAAGCCGGACATTTCCGTGTCACGCTCCAAAAAGACCGAATTCATAGAAGCATACAGAAACCATCTTCAGAAATAAAACGGACGGGAAAAACATGAAAATAATCAATGTTGACAATATATATGCATGGGTGATACTTGTATCTTCAATATCGCAGGTCATTATTACGGGATGGACATTTTCGCAGTGCTTCAAAATCAGGATTTCTAAGGTTTTGTTTACGGCATTGATTATCCTTGTTTCCTGCATTGCAATCGTACCGCCGACCTTTTTTCAGATTTATTTTCCGATAAAGGCGGCGATTTTGTTTATTCTTGTGTTTGTTGTGTTCAAGCTGTCGTCTGAATCCGATTTTGTTAAGCCGTTTATCTTTCTCTGCCTTGATATGCTTGTAAATATTACGCTTGAAATGCTGCTGATGATGACGGTTACATTAATCGGTATCAACGATTTTCAGGATGTAAACGATGTCTATACATTCAACCGTATGATATCGTCGCTTATGTTTACAGTGATTTGTATACCGTTCAAATATCTCATAGCACTGCTGTGGAACAGTATAGTAAATAAAAGTACGTCCTCAAGGCTCAATTTAAGTCTGATATTATTTCCTGCGGCACAGACCTTTGCAATGGTCGGTATGGTCGCAGATCACGCAGGCAATGCCGATGCAAAGCAGCACCCTATGGTTCAGGCAAATTCGACACTGGTGCTGACGATTTCGTTCCTTACGTTTCTTGTCGCAGATATAGTGTATCTTTATTTTATGGCAGATCTTGAGAAAAAGGCAGCGCTTGAACGTGAGGTAAGCTCGCTGAAATATGCCCGTCAGCTTGAAGAACAGCACTTTAAGCAGATAGAGGAAAAGCGTTATGAGGTGGCGAAGATACGTCACGATATAAACAATCAGCTTATTGCGATAAGAAGTATGATGAGGGACGGACATATAGAGCAGGCGGACGAAATGCTGGGCACACTTGAAACAAGCGTTGCAAGAACAAAAGAAGCACAGCTATGCTCTATACCGGTGGTAAATGCTGTGCTTGAAGAAAAAGCCTGTGAAGCGCAAAAGTACGGCATACGGCTTGTAACAAAGATAGATATTCCAGATTCCTGCGAAATAACACAGCATCATCTTTGCAGTGCGTTTGCAAATATGATTGATAACGCTATCCGTGCGGAGCGTGGCTTCACGGAAAAAGACAGCGACAAGAAAATCATCAATGTCGATGCGGTGAGCGATTCGGTAAGCGTGTATATAACCGTCAGAAATTATGTATCGGGTGTTGAGATTTCAAGAGAGGACGATTCCTCACTTCACGGCTACGGACAAAAAATACTGGGCGATATTGCCGAAATATATTCGGGTACGTTTGATACAACGGAAAAGAACGGAGAGTATACCTGTACGCTCGTTATGCAGATGAAGGAACGTCAGACAGAAAATATATAAAGGTTGCAAAAAAGTAATATGAAAATTGTTAATATTGATAATGTATATGCGTGGCTGTATCTTTTTTCTTCGGTACCGCAGATGATTTTTACCGCATGGGCGTTTTCACGATGCTTTGAACTGAAAGTGTCGCAGAAAGTATATTATATTGTTTTTATAGGACTATCCTTTGTTCATCTCGTTCCACAGATATTTTTCGGCTTATATGTCCCTGCAAAGACGTTTGTCCTGCTTGCACTGCAGATAGTCCTGATGTGGCTGATGTCAAAAAGCGGTATAGTTAAAGCGATTATTTTCAACGGTTTTGATATGGTTATCAATATGCTGCTGGAATTTATAATATTCCTGAGCTTTTTCGGGATTTTTATTACAAATAACGGTATTACTACAGATGTATATACAAGCGAAAGAGTAGTTGGCTCCGTGCTTTTTACGACGCTTTCGTTACCGCTTAAATACCTGCTTGCTGCTGTATGGAACAAGATAGCCGGAAAGAAACAATCAAAGCTCCGTATGAGCCTTATAGCTTTTCCTGTAGCGCAGGTGCTTGTTATCACAGCAATCGTATCAAGCTTTTCGCAGGTGTATATGAATATACTTAAAGTCGATATATTGCTTGTCACAACAATAGGTCTTGTGATTTTTGCGATTGCCGACCTTATATATATGTTCTTTATTTCGGATATTGAAAAGAAGAACGCACTTGAGCTTGAGGTAAACTCGCTGAAATACGCCCGTCAGCTTGAAGAACAGCACTTTAAGCAGATAGAGGAAAAGCGTTACGAGGTGGCGAAGATACGTCACGATATAAATAATCAGCTTGCAAGCATAAAAAGTATGGTGCACAGCAGACATATAGAACAGGCTGAGGAACTGATAGGCGAGCTTGAAAATACTGTGAGAAATACGCAGGAATACCGGTATTGCTCGATTCCGGTAGTAAATGCGGTGATATCCGAGAAGAACAAAGAGGCTGAAAAGTACGGCATACGGCTTGTAACAAAGATAGATATTCCAGATTCCTGCGAAATAACACAGCATCATCTTTGCAGTGCGTTTGCAAATATGATTGATAACGCTATCCGTGCGGAGCGTGGCTTCACGGAAAAAGACAGCGACAAGAAAATCATCAATGTCGATGCGGTGAGCGATTCGGTAAGCGTGTATATAACCGTCAGAAATTATGTATCGGGTGTTGAGATTTCAAGAGAGGACGATTCCTCGCTTCACGGCTACGGACAGCAGATACTCGGTGATATAGCGCAGATTTATTCGGGAAGGTTTGAAAAGTCGGAAAAGAACGGAGAGTATACCTGTACACTTATACTCGGTAAAAAAGCGTACAGCGAGGAAAAGATATAATTGACAGCCCAAAGAGTAGGTAAATCTACCTGCTCTTTTTTATTTTGCAATAAAAAATTATCGAAAAACGATAAAAATCTATTGACAAACGGAAATCCGTGTGATAAAATACAGATAACAAAAAACGATAAATGCGTCAGGAAAGGGCGGTATTATGAAAAAACAAAATTATTCTGTAATGACAACCTCAATACTTGTAAAGGCGGTATTCGTGCTTATAATCGTATGCTGTATATTTGCACCTTTAATTGTCCGTGTCTATGATAACGGTATCATCGCACTGACAGGAAGGTCGGTGTATCTGCCTATGATAATCACTCTTTATCTTGCGGCGGCGGTAGCACTTGTGATAGTTACTGCACTTGACCGTCTGCTGTCAAATATCAGGCACGACAAGGTGTTCATACCCGCCAACGTGAAAATATTACGGCTTATATCGTATTGCTGTTTTGCTGTAAGCGTTATCTTTATCTATTTCAGCTTTATAAGACCGTTTGCGTGGCTTGTGGTTATAGCGGCGGCATTTTTCGGACTGATATTGCGTGTTATAAAGAACGTCTTTGAACAGGCAATCATATTAAAGGAAGAGAACGACTTTACTATATGAGCTGTGAGGTACTGATATGGCAATTGAAATAAATCTTGATGTAATGATGGCAAAGCGGAAAATCTCATCCAACGAGCTTGCCGCCGCAATAGGCATAACGCCTGCAAATCTGTCGGTGCTGAAAACGGGCAAGGCAAAGGCAATAAGATTTTCAACGCTTGAAAAGATATGCGAGGTGCTGCAGTGTCAGCCGGGAGATATTCTGTACTATAAAGGCGGTGGAGAAGATGAATGAATACTATAATTATGCGGAAAATGCGGAGCAGTGCGGTAACGTTCCGCCGGTGAATGTATACGGCAGAGCAGACGGGCAGTTCGTACAGTCTCAAAGGCAGCTGCAAGGTCCGCCCGAAGCGAAGAAAGTATACGGCATCCGTGACTTCATATTCGCTGTGATGACCGTTATAATCGGCTTTATAACACTGAAGCTGTTCTTTACCGAGGGAGAAATATTCCCGTTTGCAGAGGTTATAGCGTCGGGCTGGTATCACGTTATAGTGGCGACCCTTGCGGTTATGGCAGTGATATATATCGGCAAAAAGCCAACCGCTTCACAATGGGCGATTTTCGGCTGTGTGATACTGTTCTGTGCCGTCCCTGTGTTTTCATCGACAGGGCTTGTACGATTTTTGTCGTGGGTATATGCCGCAATACTGCTCTGTTACTTCGCTTACAGCTTTATAACATCAAAACCGCTGTTTTCAGACGGATTCTTAAGGGAAATATGCGAGGCTGTATTCGCATTGCCGTTTGCAAACTTTTCCACAGCACCAAAGTGCATGGCTGTTCCTTTTGCAAATAAGGAAAAAGGAGAAAAAAGCAAAACAGCGTTATATATTCTGCTCGGAGTGCTTTGCTCAATTCCTGCCGTGATTATAGCGTGTACGGCACTTTCGAGCGCCGATGATAATTTCGGAAGATTATTATCAGGTATAACAGGCGGATTTTTCGACAACTTTTTCAGCAACGTAATAATTCTTGCGGTAAGCATACCGCTGTCATTCCTGCTGTTCGGAGCAATGAGCGGTGCTAAAGGCAGAAAGCGTAAAATGACAGGCGATACAGGGAGAGCGGCAAAGGTGCCTGCTGTCGCAATATGTTCTGCGCTGACACCGCTTATACTTATCTATCTTCTGTTCTTCGCCTGCCAGCTGCCGTATTATCTGAGTGCATTCGGCGGAGTCCTTCCCGACGGCTACAGCTACAGCGGATATGCAAGACAAGGCTTTTTCGAGCTGTGCGGAGTGGCTGTGCTTGACCTTATGGTGATATTTCTTGCCGGCGTTCTTGCAAAGAGAAACGAAAACGGCAGAAAGCCCGTTGCCGTAAGAATATATTCGGCGGTTTTCAGCCTGATTACGATACTGCTTATCTGCAGTGCAATGTCAAAGATGATAATGTATATCGGTGAATATGGGCTTACCGGGCTTAGATTCTATACATCGTGGTTTATGATACTTCTCGGCATAGTTTTCCTTGTGCTTATATTGCACGAGATATTCCCCGGTATGAAAACAGTGGCAACGCTTTTCATATCGTTTACCGTAATGTTCGGTGCGCTGTGCTTTTGCGACCCCGATGCAAGAATAGCACAGTACAATGTCGAAAGCTATCTCAGCGGTGAAATTGCTGAAACAGACACAGGAAGCCTTGCTATGCTGTCGGAAGGAGCCGCTCCTTATGTAGAGCGTCTGAAAGATAGCGACAGTGCCTATTACAACTGCTGTAACCGTGTATTGATAACAATGAAGGAGAGCCGGACTTCAGGCGTATACTTCCCTTTGTCATTTACTTCTTTAAAAGCAAATGAAATATATGACAGGATATAATTTTTTTTGCGGGTGGCGATTTTTCGCATTAAAATGCCGATTTAGCTATTGACTAATTTTCAGCGTTATGTTATACTAATGTGAGAAAGATTATCAGTTTATCCACGGAGGTGTAATATGACGATATTCTATGAGTTTGAAGGTAAGCTTTATGCTAATATAACAAACAGATGTCCGTGTTCGTGCGTTTTCTGCATAAGAAAGAACGGCGACAGCGTTGCGGATAATGACAGCCTGTGGCTTGAGCACGAGCCGAGCTATGAAGAAATTATCAAGGCGTTTGACGATTTTGATAAGACGGGACTTCACGAGCTTGTTTTCTGCGGTTACGGCGAGCCTATGGAGCGTGCCGATGTTCTGCTTGAGGTCGCAAAATATGTAAAGCAGACTACCGATATGAAAATCCGTATCAACACAAACGGACTTGTTGATTTTATCAACCCTGCATTTGATTCATACAAGATGAGATATATAATAGATTGTATTTCCATAAGCCTTAACGCTCCCGACCCTGAGAGCTATCTTGAGGTATCACGTCCTAAGTTCGGGCTTCCGTCATTCAATTCTATGCTTAATTTTGCCGCAACGGTAAAAACTATCGTGCCTGAGGTTATGTTTACCGTGGTTGATATAATAAAGCCTGAGCAGATTGAGCAGTGCAAGGAGCTTGCAGAGGGGCTTGGTATTCCTCTGAGAGTTCGTCATTGGGTCACGGATAACGAGAGTTATACCTGACAGGAGGGCAGTATGAATTATTCGCAACAGAGAAATTGCATAATGAATATCGTTGTTTCAAATCCTGTCCACCCTACCGCCGAGCAGGTCTACGATATAGCCAGACGCAGTTACCCTAAAATAAGCCTCGGTACAGTTTACCGTAATCTCAATCAGCTTGCGGAACACGGCATACTGAAGAAAATATGCAGTTCTTACGGAAGCGTACGTTTTGACGGCAGGACAGATCCGCATTTTCATATGATATGCAGCTGCTGTGAAAAGGTCTTTGATGTGGAGCTAGGTGAAATGATGTGTCTTAACGATAAGATACGCACAAAGTATGACTTTGATGTAACCGAGTACGAGATAAGCATCAAGGGTATATGCAGTGAGTGCAGAGAGAAGCAGGGTAAAAGCGAATCGGCGTGAAGGTCTTATATTATGTGTATGCTATGCAAGTGCAAAATGATAAAAAACAGCTTTACAACTCATGTTGTCAATTACAGTAATTCGGTAGTAATAATTAAAAATGTACCTTGCGAGGAATGTGAACAATGCGGAGAGATATTTTACACAGATGAAGTTGCCGAACAGCTCGAAAAACTTGTAGAAGCGGCAAAAAGTCTTTTACAGGATATTTCTGTTATCGACTATTCAAAAGTTGCGTAATCAATATCTGAAATATTGAAATAAAAGTGGGCAATTTTGTATTTGCTCACTTTATTTTTATCTGAAAAAACAGGGAAACGCTTTCAATCTATTGCTTTTTTATCCGAATAAGGCTATAATAAATAAGATAACTAAAAAAGGAACGTGATACAATGCTTATAAGAATAGCAGGTACGGTCAGCGAGTCTATTGTAGACGGACCGGGAATAAGATATACAATATTTACACAGGGCTGTCCGCATCACTGCGAGGGCTGTCATAATCCCGAAACGCATGATTTCAGCGGCGGCAGGCTTGCGGATACCGATAAGATATATAATCACATTGCGGAAAACCCTCTGCTGAAGGGTGTTACTTTTTCGGGAGGAGAGCCGTTCTGCCAGCCTGCGCCGTTATATGACCTTGCAAAGAGGATAAAGGAGAACACAAAGCTTGATATAATGGCATATACCGGTTTTACTTTTGAACAGCTTATTGAAAAATCAAAGACGGACGAGGATGTTAAAAATCTGCTGTCGGTAGTGGATATACTGGTCGACGGAAAATTTATACTTGCCCAGAGAAGCCTTGAACTCCATTTCAAAGGAAGCCGCAATCAGAGGATAATTGATTGCAAGAAATCACTGGAAACGGGTAATGTTGTAATTAAGGAGTTGTGATGAAGAAAAGAACGACAATTCGCATTTCTGCGTTTTTGCTGTGCTTATGCTGTGCTTTTTTCACCTCGTGTAAAGAGGATGACGGCAAGGGATATGTGTTCGGTTATGATATATCATCGAATCCCGGAAGCCTTGACCCTCAATACGCTTCTGACAGGGAATCATATCTTATAATCGGCTCGGTGTTCGAGGGCTTGTTCAGGATCGGAGCGGATGGCAATGCGGAAAAAGCAATGGCTGAAAGCTATACCGTTTCGGATGACGGGCTTACATATAACTTCAAACTGAAGCAGGACAGATACTGGACAGACGTAAACGGCTACAACAAGAAGGTCACAGCCGCCGATTTTGTTTTCGGCTTCAGAAGATTATTCCTGCCGGAAACCAGAGCGCCGAAGGCATCGGAATATTTCTGCATAAAAAATTCCGATAAGATTAACAGCGGAGAAATCACCGACCTGTCACAGCTCGGAGTTACGGCGCAGGGAGATTATTCGCTTACAATAGAACTGCAATATACCGAGCCGTCATTTGCAATGCTTCTTGCTATGCCGGCGGCTATGCCGTGCAACGAGGAATATTTTATCAAGGCACAGGGCAAATACGGTCTTGACGCAGAGCGAACTGCGTCAAACGGTCCGTTTTATGTTAAGACGTGGAATTATGACGCTTGGAGCAACAATAACAATAACCTCGTTCTTCGTTACAGCGACAAGTATAATGAGCATGACGAGGTAACTCCGCTCGGACTTAACTTCTTCATCGAAGATAATCATATTACTGATTTCACCGACGGAACATCGCAGAGCATCGTTCTTTCGGGCAGTAAGGCAAAGAGCTATCTTGACAAAAATTATATCTATGACGAATTCTCGACCGCTGTTTACGGCATTACAATGAACACATCAAATTCGATATTCAGGAGCGACAAGCTCCGCTACGCCTTACTGTATGCGACCGATACCGCAGAGCTTGAAATGCCTTTCGGATATACCGTTGCTGATGGAGCGGTACCTCCGTCTGTAAAAAATTCGCTCGGAAGCTATCGTGATGTTGTGGGCGGCAAGGCAGTGGTAAAGCCCGATGAGATAAAGGCATATACGGCATACCAGAGTGCGTGTGCCGGTATTGACAAGGCGGATTTGTACAGCGTCAATATAATCGCTGTAGAAAACCGTGACGAAGAAATAGGCGAATCGGTAAAGGGCATTTTACAGCAGTGGCAGGCAAAGCTCGGAATGTATTGCAGTATCTCGTATATCAGCGAAAGCGAATATGACGAGAAGCTGAAAAACGGCGATTATACGCTTGCACTGACACGTCTTAACGGCAGTTATAATTGCCCTGAGGCGTATCTTAACAGCTTTACGGATAACGTGAACAAATACAGTGCTATGAACAGCGATTATTCGAAACTGCTCGAAAAAGCATCGCAGGCGAAAGATGAGAAGGAGGAATATGAGCTGTGCAGACAGGCGGAAAAACAGCTTATATCCGACGGCAGATTCATTCCCGTTGCATACGTTACGGAGTATTTTATCAGTACAAAAAACTGCGAAAATATAATTTATGACGCATTTACAGGACAAATTGACTATCGTAATGCGCTCTATTTCGACTGATAATATGACAGTAAAGAGAAAAAACAATAAAAATTGCGGGTATTGATTGACTTTTTATTATAGGTATGATAAAATCAATGTAAGTGATTACAAAGACAAATGAGGCAAATTTGTATGGAAAATAGAACAGAATTACAGCCGTACAGCGTCCTTATGTCAGTATACAGCGGAGAAAATCCCGAGTTTTTCGCTCAGAGCCTTGAAAGCCTGTATATACAGACTTATCCTGCGGATGAGATAGTTGTTGTATGCGACGGCGGGCTGAATGAACAGCTTGACGGAGTGCTTGAGCAATACAGCGAAAAGTTCGGCGGTAAGCTGAAGATACACCGCCTTGAAAGTCACGGCGGCACTGCAAAATGTGCTAACACAGGACTTGCTATTTGTAAGAATGAATATATAATGAAGATGGATTCCGATGATATATGCCTTGAAAACAGGGCGGAGAAGCAGATGATATATCTTGCACAACACCCTGAGGTGTCAATACTCGGCAGTTATATTCAGGAATTCGACAGCGATACAGGTAATGATATTGCTGTCAGAAGACCGCCGACAGAAAATGAAGCGATAAGAAAATTTGCAAAACGCAGAGCGCCATTCAATAACCAGACGCTTGTATATAAAAAATCGCTTGCACAGTCGATCGGCGGATACTGCGAGGAACTTGAACGCTGTGAAGATTATGACTTTATGGTGCGTATGCTGATTGGCGGTGCAGTAGCTGCAAACATTCCCGAAGTGCTTGTACGCTACAGGGTAACGGCAGGAAATCTGAACCGCAGACGCAACTGGCGTAACACAAAGAGCTTTATTGCGGTCAGAAAAAAGATAAGGAAGATGGGCTTCTCAGGTTTTATGGATTTCCTTATTCCTTGTGCAAGCCAGATAATTCTGTTTATCGTACCCGGCTTTGTGACCGGATTTATCTATAAAAAACTGCTCAGAAAATAAGAATGACCTTTGCAAAAGCAGAGGTCATTCTTATTTTCGGATATACAAATCCCCCGACTTTGAAAATCGGGGGATACGTTTTACTTAGCGGTAGTTACCGCCGCTCTTACATAGTCGCTGTACTTATTTGAACTGCCGGAGGTCTTATATGCTCTGATTCTGAACGTATAAGTAGTGTTCGCCTTAAGTCCTTTTGCAGTGCAGGTAAGTGTACTGTTGCTTGTTGTCTTTGCTATCTGAGTCCACTTGCCGCCCTTGTACTGTTCGACAATGTAGCCTGTAGCGGTTGTGTTTTTGTTCCACTTCAGAGTAGCGGTCGTTTGGGTAACAGATTCCTTTGTAAAGCCTGTTACATTCGTAACGCTCGGTGCGGATGTTCTCGCAGCAAGTCTTATATAAGCGGTTTCGGTGGTTTTACCGTTTACCGTCTTGTACGTTTTGATGCGGAATGTGTAAGTTGTGCTTGCTTTCAGGTTCTTCGCAGTGTACGAAGTATTGGTGTTTGACGCTGTTTTTGTAAGCTGTACCCACTTTCCGCCTGTATACTGTTCAAGCACATATCCTGTAGCGCGTGAATTCCTGTTCCATTTTACAGTAATGCTTGAATCTGTAGAGGATTGCTTTGCAAAGCCCGTAACATTTGCAAGTGTGGTGGTACCCGCAACATTCGAATATAATCCGGTCAACACTGTGTCACCGTATCGGTACGCCCTGATTCTGAATGAGTAGGTCGTTCCGTTTATAAGGCCTTTCTCAGTATAACTTGTTGTGTCAACAGGAAGCTCTGCTATATTGCACCACGATCCGTTCTTGTATCGTTCAACGAAGTAACCGACTTCACCTTCACATTTATCCCACTGTAACGTAACTGAATTTGTTGTAGCTGATTTTACCTTGAAGTTAGTAACATTTTTAACGACCAGCTTGGCAGTCCTTGCTGCAAAGCGTACATAATCGCTGTAGGCATAGATTCCCTTTTGGGTTTTATACGCCCTTATCCTTAAAGTGTAAACCGTATCCGGTTTCAGATTGTATAAATCGACCGCAGGATATTCACTGTCATTTATCTGTACCCACTTACCGCCTTTGTACTGTTCGGTAATATATCCATCGGCGTCTTCAACTTTATCCCAATTGATGAAAATTTCCGTGGTGGTTGTATGTCTTGCTGTGCAATTGGTAACACTTGCGGGAGGCGTCAGCTTTTCGGGTATCTGTTCCTTCTTGCCGTACTTGATTACAGCATCAACAAAAGCCTTATCATACCAGCCGAGCGTTGAACGGTTGAGGTGACCGTGGCATTCGCCCTTGTCACTGCCATTGAACGCATTGTTATCCCACAGCATACAAGGCACGCCGTATTCGGCGGATTTGCCCATATAATACTGTGCCCACTTTACACGTTCAGCTGCATTGTTTTTGTTGGAGGCACTGGTTTCACCGATTATTGCAGGGATACCTTCATCAATGAAATGCGATTTTATTGTGCTGTACAGATAATCCACTTCATTTTTCAGATCATTCGTAAATTCAGCTGTGCCGTTTGCGTTAAGAGCAAAATTATAAGGTGTATATGCGTGTACCGATACGATAAGACGATTGGGCGTAGAATCATCCGGTAATTTGAAAGTTGATGTTGTACAGCCGTCTATGGATGCACCGTATCCCGGAACCATTATACATCTGTCGTTATTTTTGCCGCCTGCCGCACGGATAGCATCAACCGCTGTCTGATTGAGTGTGTTTATTACACTGATCGAATCACGAACTGCACTGTTGGGATTATTTACAGGAAACCACCACTCATCGCCTGTGCCGACAAGTCTTGGCTCGTTGAGCGTTTCAAATACAAGATGCTGGTCGTAGTCCTTGAAATACTTTGCAACCTGCGTCCATATTGATTTTACAAATTTCACCGACTGCGTTTTATATGTAGAAGAAGGGTAGTAGTACTGTGTGGATGTGTCGTGGTGAATGTTCAGGATAACGTACATATCGTTATCAATGCAGTAGTCTACAACTTCTTTTACTCTTGCAAGCCACTTAGAGTCGATAGTGAAGTTGTCGCCGGTCGTGTGGTTGCCCCACGATACAGGTACTCTTACTGTGTTGAAGCCTTGTGCTTTTACGGCGTCTATCATCGCCTTTGTTGTTTTCGGATTTCCCCATGATGTTTCGCTGGAAAGGCTGTTTCCGCCTCCTATTGCGTCAAGAGAATTTCCTAAGTTCCAGCCTGTGCCGATGAAGTTTACAAGCTCTGTTGCTGTGTTACCGTTCATCTCTGCCGCTGATGCGACCTGAGTAACACACATCGTCATCAAAGCCGCAATTGCAAAAATTGCTACGGCTGTAATGACAGAAAGGGTTTTCTTTGCTGTTGACATTTTTCTCTCCTTATTCCCGGTAATTTGCCATTATAACATTCCTATTATAATATTCTTTATATCAGAAAGCGGAGCCTGTTTTATGACTGCGCCTTCTTCAAAAGCAACACAGGGCATACCATATACAACGCAGGAATCTTTGTCCTGACCTATCGTATATGCGCCGGATTTTCTCATTTCGGCAAGACCTGAAGCACCGTCACGTCCCATGCCTGTGAGAATTATACCTATAGTTCCTTTTCCTGTAACCTTTGCTACAGAACTGAACAAAACATCAACAGAAGGGCAGTGTCCCGAAACCTTTTCACCGGGCTTTGAGGTAACATATAACCCACTTGAGTCCCTGTGTACCTCAAGCTGTTCCGAGCCGTGTCCGAGTATTATAAGACCCTGTCGCAGCCTGTCGCCGTTTTCAGCTTCTTTAGCGTTCATCTTGCATATGCGGTCAAGGCGGTCGGCGTACATTTTCGTGAATCCGACAGGCATATGCTGTACTATTACGATAGGCGGAGTATCCGCAGGAAGATCCTGCACAACTTCTATTATGGCGTCTGTACCGCCCGTGCTTGCGCCTATCGCTATCATTTCAATCTTACCGCTGTTGCTGTAAGGTCTGATTATATCGCTCCGCTTGCTTTTCTGCGGTGCTGTTGTTTTTTTGAAAAGAACAGCAGGATCGCTGCCGTCCGGCGACTGCATGATTTTATCAAAGTGCGGTTTATCGGCAGATTTGCGCTCGAGCGTATTATGAGTGCCGTTATTGATGATAGCTATCAGCTCTTTTTCAAAAGCAACAAGACCCGCCGCACCGCCGCTTGTGTTTTTGATTGCACCAAAAAGCCCGAATCGCTTCGGGTCGGTCAGTATTCTGTCATTATTGGTTATGAGCACCGACGGAACATCGTTCAGTGCCGACGGCAGACGATAATATATATCCGCCATCAGATCGTTTATAACGGCAAAATCATAGTCTGCTTTTTCGGCAGAAAGAGAAAGCTGTTTATAGTCAACTATTTCAGATTTACAGTTATGCAGACTGCGGTCGATGATCGTTTTGGTGACCTGGCTTACAGCTGCACTGGTTCCTGTTATAAGTATGCGTAGAGGCAAAACCTCACCTCCGTCTGCGGCATTATGCCGTCATATTGTGCAAAGCCGTTATTTAAGCGGTCTGCGGTAAATAGCAGGTTTAATATATTCATAATCGGTTGAATCTCTCGGAATACTTTCTGCGTGACCGATGAACAGGTATCCGCCCGGTCTTAACACATCGTAAAACCGCTTTACTAAAGCCAGTTTCGTTTCCATTTCAAAATAAATCATTACGTTACGGCAGAAAATCAGATCAAACGGAGCTTTTTTAAAGGGTATCGGCTCCATCAGATTGAACGTGCGGAAAATCACTTCGTTGCGAAGTGCCGGCTTTACCTTACATTTTTCGCCGTCTATCCTGTCAAAATACTTCTCAAGCCAGCCGGGTGGCAGATCCGTAAGTCCGCTTTCCAGATATACGCCGTTCTGAGCGCCTGCAAGCGTTTTCAGCGAAATATCGGTAGCGAGTATCCTTGTATCCCACGAAGATTTTTCACTGCCCAGAAATTCGCTTATGTGCATAGCTGTAGTGTACGCTTCTTCTCCGCTTGAACAGCCTGCGCTCCATATACGCATTGTTTTGCTTCTTGCGTTGGTCTGCTTTATAAACGGAAGAACGGTGCTTGTAAGGTAAGTAAAATGCTCCGGTTCACGCATAAAATAAGTATGATTTGTGGTCAGCTTTATAAGCAGACCGTCAAGCTCTTTACCGCTTCTGTCATTCATACAGCAGTCAAGATACTCGTCATAGTTTTTGAATCCTCGCTCAAAGAGCATATTACCGAGTCTGCCCTCGATAAGTGTGCGTTTGTGAGAAAGGTTTATGCCGTAGCGCTCTCTCATGAATGATACCAGACGGTTGAATTCATTATCTGTTATTTTAAGCATTACGGCTCACCTGCCTTACTTCATTTCTTCGCTTGCGTGTTCGTCTATCAGTTTTGAAACGTCAAGGACGAGTTTTATTCCATCGTTCATTTCAAGAATGGACTTGATGAATTTATTCGAGTTTACACCTGTAAGCTCCGGTGTCTTTGATATATGCTGTTCGGTTACGGGGATAACGTCCGCAACGCTGTCAACGATAAGTCCGACCGATACATCACCTGTCGAAACGATGATTATGCAGGTGCGGTCGTTGAAAGGAATCTCTTCCTTGCCGAATCTGCTTCTTATGTTCACAACAGGAACAATCTTACTGCGGACATTGATTATGCCCTTGATATAAGACGGTACACCGGGTACGGCGGTTATGGGCGGTACTTCTATGATTTCGATGACATCGGGTATTTCAATGCCGTATACCTGCTCGCCGATATAGAAGGTCAGTACCTTAGTTATTTCTGTATTCTGAGGATCTTTCTTTGCGTCCTCCATTGCCTTCTGCGTGTTCAGAAGTTCCTGTAATTTATCATTATAATTCTCTGACAAAGTAAAGCCTCCGTTTCCTTAGCCGATAAGATTATTTACATCTATTATGAGCGAAATAGTGCCGTCGCCCATTACGGTACAGCCCGACAGACCCTCCGCCTTGATATTGTACTGGCTGAGGTATTTCGGGAACGGTTTTACAACCACGGGCTGTTCGCCTATCAGCTTATCTGCAAACAGGCAGACATTCTTTCCGCCGACATCGACAAGAAGCAGGATACCGTCCTCAAGCTTTGTGACCTCGGTCGGCATATTGAACTTTTCGTGCAGACGGAGGATAGGATAGCACACGCCTCTTATCATTATCATTTCGCCCTGCTTTGTATCGTTGAGCAACTGGTTGTTTGCAACCATAAGGCTTTCCTTGATAGATGAGATCGGCACTGTAAAGATAGTAGAGCCGACTTTCAGCTTCATACCCTCAACTATCGCAAGTGTGAGCGGTATTCTGATTATAAAGCTTGAACCCTTGCCCTCTTCGCTTTCAACGGTAAGTGTACCACCGCACTGTTCGATATTACTGCGTACAACGTCCATACCTACGCCTCTGCCGCTGTATTCCGTAACCGTATCATTGGTCGAGAAGCCGGGCAGGAGAATCATGTTCTGGATTTCCTTCGTTGTATATTCGCTTTCGGGCTTTGTAAGAAGTCCGTTTTCCTTTGCCTTTTCAAGAACCTTTTCGCAGTTGATGCCTGCACCGTCATCTGAAACGGTGATGATAACTTCACCTGCCGAGTGCTTTGCAGACAGCTTTACAGTACCCTTTTCGGGCTTACCCTCGGCAATGCGGACATTTATATCGTCCTCTATGCCGTGATCCATACAGTTTCTTACAAGGTGCATAAGAGGATCGTTCAGGTTATCTACTATGCTCTTGTCAACCTCGGTCGTTTCACCTTCAAGAACAAGCTCTGCTTCCTTGTTCAGCTTTATCTTCATATCACGGACAATTCTGCCCATCTTCTGAAATACGCCTGCAAGCGGTACCATTCTGATAGACATTACGGTATCCTGAAGCTCGTCTGTCAGCTTTCTGAGCTGTCTTGCCGCCTTTGAGAAGCTCTCAAGCTCAAGACCCTCAAGATCCGGGTTTGCTATTACCATTGACTCGGTCGTTATGATTTCACCGACAATATCATGCAGTGTGTCAAGCTTTGACAGATTTACGCTGATAAGGCTCTGCTTCTGACCGCCGTTAGCCTTTTTAATGTCCTCCTGAGCCTTTGTGACCGCACTCTTTGCGGCAGGCTTTGCAGGAGCAGGCTGAGCCTGCGGCTTTTCCTCCGTCTTTGCGGGGGCGGCAACGGGGGCAGCCTCTTTAACCGGTGCGGGAGCAGGCTTTTCTTCGGCAGGTGCCGCAGACGGTGTGTCTATTATTTCGTAAGACTCAACGTTGACTGCACCTTCTATAGCTTTAATTACCGTATCATTATCTCCGTCAAAGCCCTTGAATGTCACAAGGAAACCGTTCTCGACAATATCCTTTGCCGTATCCGCATTGGATTCAACATCGGGAGGAGTACAGCTGATAACTTCGGCAACATCCTTTATTTTTGTCAGCAGAAGGAAAGCACGGAGGTTCTCCATCTTACAGCCGTCCTCGAAGAATACACGGACGGTCATGCTTCCCTCAACGTTGCTTCCTGCAGGAGCAGCAGATGCTTCCTGCTTTGCCGCAGGAGCGCTTTCCGAAGGAGCGGCACCGCTTTCCATTGCTTTTAATCTTTCCGTTGCGTCTTCGAGCTTTTTGAACGTTTCCGAGAAGTCGGTAGGCGTATAGTCGTCATCCCCCGAATTCTGTATATACTCGATTTCAGCCTTGTATAGATCGGAAACCTCAAATATAAGTTCATATACAAAATGTGCGTCCTTCGCAATTTCGGGCTTCTCCCTTATTACAAAGAACATATCTTCGCCCTTGTGCGCAAGATGCTGGAGATTTTCAAATCCCATCATCGCAGACGAGCCTTTGATTGTGTGCATTATTCTGAATATCTCGTTGATATCTTCCTGCGAGAATACATTTGCATCCTCTGTTCTGAGAAGAATTTCATCGAGCTGTTCAAGCAACGTATTGGTTTCAAATATGTACATTTCGAGCATGGATTCCATGCCGGGTTCAACCTTTGCCATATACAAAACCGCCTTTCCCTGATTTTTTTATTTTGCAATCGTAAGATTGATATTGATAAATCCCTTGAAATGTGCTAAACTTAAAGTCAAGCAATGCGATGCACGGCTTTAAAATGTGCATCTGAAAGGAAATATATATGCCCAACATTCCACAGATTACGGCTCCTGTTTCCAACAGTAAGAGCTATTCGTTCACTAACCGACAGTATGACGGTAATATAGAACCGTTTGATATGGTCGAGCTTGCTCAGCCTATCAAAGCATCTACGGCGCAGGATAACGATTCCGCCGCCGCTATGATGATGGGCAGAAAGAATCTCGCTCCGCTTACTGTTCAGATAAAAGATCCCACTATGGCGGTCGAAACGCTCAAGAACCTGTTAAGCTCAGATCTGCTCGAGCAGACGATGATCAACGGTTACACAGAGCTTTACGACGATATGGATGAGCTTATCAAGAGCTTTTATCTTGCTCCCGAAAAGCTGGTCCGTGAGATTCAGAACCAGGAAAAGCAGAACACGATGTTCAGCGGTGATGAGTTTTACAAGCTGCTCCACGGTATCCTGAAGACCACCACAAGCCCCGATATAAAAGAAAGTATCGGTCAGCTACTGAAAGCACTCAACTATTCGTCAAACAAGCAGGAGATACTTAATGCACTCGGTGCAAATCTCAAATTCCTGTCCGAATATTTTTCACCGAACGAGTCGCTCTCCCGTAAACTCTCCGATTTGTCTTCACAATGGAAGAGCAGTAGTGCGGCTGATATGTTCGAGCCGCTCAAGAGTGAAACGCTCGCACTGCTGAAGGACGTTTCCGCAAGTCTTCTGAACGATGAAAGAACACAGACGTTCATTCCGCTCATAATACATAATCTTTCACGCTACAATACCAACAACGGTATGCTCAAGGAGAGCTTTGCAAATCTCCTTGCATATATTCCGTCGGATGATATGCGTAGGGAGCTGTCTGTTGCATTTGGAAATCTTCTTAAAAAGATTTTCAGCAAAAAACAGCTCAGCGAGATGTCGGATATTCCTGATAGTTATAATAATACACTAAATCAGTCCGAAAATCAAGACTATTTAAGCATTTTTGACAATAAAGCTGAAAAATTATCTCTGTCTTTGTTCATTAAGTCACATTTATCCGATGAAAGCTATCTTGCGGAGCTGGATTTATCCAGGGATAAGCTGGAGTTTCTGACATCTCCGTTTGATGAAGGAAAACAATCCGGATTGCAGACACTTAAGAATATAATAATGGCAATGCTGACAGGCACTGACAGCCGACAGATTATTCCTGCGGTACATCGTGATTTTCAGGGAATCAAGGATATGGCGGCACTTGTTGACTACCTCAATGAGATTCTCCGTGAAATGCCGGATATACCTCAGCGTGACACGCTTTTTGAGTTTTTTACCAATATAGTAAATGAGATGGCACAGCGTAAGGAACTGCCGCCTTCGAGCAATATCCCTTCCGCACCGTCTACTCTTGATAAGCTGACCGATTTTATCGGTAAGAATATAAATCACGAGGCTATTCAGTCGCTGGACGATTTCAATGCGTCAAATCTTCTGCAGAGCCTTCTCAATGCACCGGGTGTATTCACGCCTCTTGCACACTATATCCTGCCGTTGCAGATTGAGGATACAAAGGCATTCGGCGAGCTGTGGGTCGATAATGACGAGAATAACCCTAACAACACGCCTGTCGGACAGAAGAATTATCACTTGTTCCTGACATTTGACGTTGAATCTATAGGACGTTTTGAGGTTGATATGTACGCACTGGGCGAAAACATCAATCTGTCGCTTCTTTATCCCGAAAAGTTCGGCTTCAAGATAAAAAAGCTTAGCGATAAGATTGACCTTATAATAAGGAATATCGGCTATAAGCCCGCAAAATTTGAAACTGCGGTGCTGAGAAAGCCTCATGTGCTGACAGAGGTTTTCCCGAAAATAATTGACAGGAGGAAGGGTCTTAATGTCCAAGCGTAATTTAGGAAAGCAGGCTGCGGCGGCGCTTAAGTACAATCCCGACCTTAACTATGCTCCGGTCGTGGTAGCGTCCGGCCTTGGCGAGCTTGCGAAGAAGATTATAAATATCGCAGACGAGAACGGCGTTCCCGTTTACCGTGACGACAGCACGGCGGCGCTTCTTGTAATGCTCAACAGCGGTGAAACGATACCGGTCGAGCTGTACAGAATTATTGCGGCTATCTATGCGGAGGTCGTTTACTCCGCCAATGATATGAAAAAAGGCAAATAAGCCAAATACAAAAGAAAGAAGATAAAAGAAATGGTAAAGACAAAAAATCTCACATTAATGGTTACGGCGGCTGTGCTTGCCGCACTTACCTGTGTTGCGACAATGGTGGTACAGATACCTATGCCGCTTACAAAGGGCTATGTAAATCTCGGTGATGTAATGGTGCTTACATCGGTATGGCTTATCGGCTCGCCGTGGGGAGTTGCGGCGGCAGGCATAGGCTCTGCGATGGCGGATCTGCTTACAGGTTATGCTTATTATGCGCCTGCAACGCTGATAATCAAGGCACTTATGGCAGTAGCGGCATTCTACATTGCAAAGTGCTTTATGAACGGCTCTTATTTCAAGTCGCTTGTCGGCAAGGTAATCGGCGGCACTGTGGCAGAAATAATTATGGTGGCAGGCTACTTCGTTTATGCCATTATACTATACGGTAATGTGGCAACAGCGGCGGCAGGCATTTTCGGAAACGCAATACAGGGCGCTGTAGGGCTTATAGCAGGCGTGCTTCTGACAGTTGCACTTGAAAAAGCAGGAACGAAGAAATTGCTCGGTTTTGATAAGTAAATCATTCATTATAGTCAGGCGGCGAAGGTAATTATACCATTCGCCGCCATTTTTTGACCATTCGTGCCATATTTGTTGAAATTCTCTTTATGGAATGTTACAATTGTATGATAGATAAGTAATGCATATCATTATTTAAAATTTCTCGGATAAGGAGAGACAAATGAAAAGAAAATTTTCAACCAGAATCATAGCCGGCATAGCAACATCTGCCGTGCTTGCAGTCGGCACGTTGTCATTTACTGTAATCAACGCAATTGCCGATGAAGCGGTGAGTTATTACGGACTGTCTGCAGATGGTACGGTTATAAGCGGAACGGTAACTGATTATACAAAGATAGCTTCATCCGATACTGCATGGGGCATTGCCGGTAAAGAAACGTGGTATGTGGCTGACGGTATCGTTAATATCATCACAACAACCTATGATTATGACAACAATAAAAATGTATATAATCCTGTAGAAATTAAAGGAAATGTAAATGTCATACTCAAGAACAATGCAGAGGTAAGTGTAGTGAACGGCATTGCCGGCACAGATGCAACAATAACCTTTTATAGTGAGAGTGAAAACGCAAGCGGTGTTATTGGCCTTATCGGAGCGTACGGCGATGATGGCAAAAATGGTCAAACAGAAAGTTTTGAAAGTACCACACCGGGAGAATCCGGTGAAAACGGACTTGTTGCAGTAGATGTCGCTTCGCTTACCGTTGCGGGCGGTACAATAACAATAATCGGTGGCGACGGCGGCGATGGCGGTAGAGGCGGCTTTTATACTGCCACCGGTGTCTATGGTGTTGGCGGCGACGGCGGTAACGGCGGTGCGGCTATAACCGATAATACAAAGGTGTATCTTAATGGCGGCAGACTTAACGTTACAGCCGGCAGAGGCGGAAACCCCGGTACAAATACCAATGTACCGTCTGAACAGCAGGATAATTATAAAGGCAAGCCGGGAAGTGACGGAACATCGGTAAGCGGAATATACGCCGTAAACGGTACTCTCAATGTCAATAAGCTCGATGATTCCGATACAGGCGATACTTCGGGCGATTTTAAGCTCCTGTCTGTGAACGGTTACGAAAATGCAAAGCTCGATATAATCGGTCACGGAACGGCGAAGGTAGCTGACGGCACTGTTTTTAAAACCTACGGCGATATTTCCGTAGCAGGTACTCTGTCTGTCGATAACGGTACGATACTCACAAACGGCAGTATCACAAAAGCCGACAGTGCGGCACAGATAACAAAGACGAACGGCGGTGTTATCCGCAGGTTCACACCTGCTTCCGGTGCCGGATATACGCTGGATTATGCAAGCGGTAAGTGCATTGCGGAAACCGGCTATAAAATAAAGCTGTCGGGCGGAAATGCTTTAACCGATGTTGCCGATGCCTACACAATAGTATCGGAATCAAACAGACTTAATATTGTCCGCATCGGTGACGGTGAAATAATAGATGACAGCGAGCCATGCACAAATGTAATGCCCTATTGCATAAAGGCAAATAATACGAATGAAACAACCGTAACGGACGGAAATGTCTTTGCTGTAGCAGGAGATTCTTCAAGGTTTACGTTTGCACTGAACGATCCCGATGAATACCGTTTCTCAGGCGTTAATGTAACAGATATTGACGGTAATGCGATACCTGACAATATGTACACGTTTGACAGCACGACAGGTGAGTTCATAGCACTTTCGGTTGATCGCAACCTTATCGTGACTGCAGACGCAAGTCTTAAAGATGTTGAAATATCTGTAACAGACAGTGAAAACAATCCTGTGTCAACTGTTGACATCGGTACAGATTTTGATAACGGCAACCCGACAAAGACAGTTTCGCTCAAGGTGAAAGTCACAGAGGGCGGTTCTATAGCAAAGTACAGAGTAGTAAAGGAATCAGACCTTAATAAAGCAAGCGGTGTCATAACTGATACTTCTTCGTTCACAGTATCATACACTGCCGGCGATGATTGGGGTACTGCCGATGACGGCTCTTCAAAGCTTGCAAAGGGCGCAACTGCAACATTCACAGTTAAGCCCGACAGCAATTTAGCCACAGGAACTTATACCGAAGATTTCATCGTTATAACAGACAGAACCGCTTATGCGGATGCGTCTGCAGGCACTCAGGATAAGGCTCTGGCACGTTTCACGCTGACTTATAAGGTTGAACACGAGAGTGACGGTAAACTGTATTATTCCGATCTTACCGGACACTATAGTCTTTGTAAGAACTGTCAGGCAAAAATCAATAAAGAAAATCATACATTTGATATAAAGACCGTAAACGAGGATACGCTTGCACTTCCTGCAGATTGCGTAAATCCTGCCAAGTATTTCTATTCGTGCGAATGCGGAGCACACACGAATGACACAACGCTTGTATTTGAAAGCGGTGCTCCAAGCGGTCACAAATTCGGCGAGTGGAAAGAAAGCAAATCGGCAAACTGCGAAGAAGGCGGTAAGGAAAAGCATATCTGCTCCGTATGCCAATTTGAAGAAGAACGTGATACAGCACCGCTCGGACACGATTGGAATGCCGAATACACAATAGATGTAAAACCCACTTGTACAAAGCCCGGTTCAAAGTCGATACATTGTTCAAGATGTGATGCGACAAAGGATGTAACAGAGATTGAACCTCTGGGACATGACTGGGAAGATGATTTTACAATAGATGTAAAGCCTACTTGCACACAGCCCGGTTCAAAGTCGGTACATTGTTCAAGATGTGATGCGACAAAGGATGTAACAGAGATCGAACCGACAGGACATTCATTTGGTGAGTGGACGGTATCAAAAGACTCTACCTGTGTTGCAGGCGGTCAGAAAACAAGAAAATGTGAGATCTGCGGATACACTGAATATGAAGATACCGATATAGACCCGGACGCTCACGATTGGGAAGCGGATTACACGATAGACAAGGAACCTACCTGCACGACCGAAGGCTTTAAATCCATCCATTGCTCACGCTGTGACGCAACAAAGGATTCAACGGTTATCCCCGTTACAGATCACACCTACGGCGAATGGGAGGTAGTAACGCCTTCAACCTGTACTGAAAACGGCGTTAAGAAACACGCTTGTATCCATTGCGGTTTCGAACAGACCGGAATTATAGAGCCGGCGCACGAATGGGAGGATTCCCGTACTGTTGATATTGCACCGTCATGCACTGAGCAAGGCGAGGATTCTGTACATTGCAGAAATTGCGATGAAAGAAAAGACATAAAGGAGATTTCTCCGAAGGGACACGACTGGTCCGAGTGGAAAACTCTCGTTGAGCCGACAATCACATCTGAGGGTAAAGAGTACAGAGCCTGCAACGTTTGCGGCATCAAGGAGGAGAAAGCACTTCCTAAGCTTAGCGGTAAGAAGGAATGGAAACACGATAAGAATAAGCACTGGCACGTTGATGACAATGGCAATATAATCGATGCTGACGACCACGAGTTCAAGTGGGTGGTAGATAAAGAACCTACCGCCACAGAGCCGGGTATAGGCCATTATGAGTGTATAGCCTGTGCATTTGAAAAAGCACCCGAAGAATTCGGAAAGAGAAACCCCGAAACAGGCGCATCGTCACTTGCCGCCTGGATTGCGGTAGCGGCTGTTGCCGGCGGAGCAGTTCCTGTAACGTATAAGGCAAGAAAGAGAAAGAATAAGTAAGTAAAAACATCGCAGAGCAGACGGAAGTCTGCTCTGTATTTTTGCAGACAAAAATGCCCTGCAACGTTCTGAATACGTTGCAGGGCAGATTTTATGCGGTTTTAATGTTAAATTCTGAAGTAGTCAACGCCACCCTTGAACAGAAGCTGTTCCTTGTTGCCGTCAACATTAACGCAGGTGTCTGAGCTTATACGCTCTGTATGACCCATCTTACCGAGTACACGTCCGTCAGGAGAAATGATACCCTCGATAGCGCACATCGAGCTGTTGGGATTGTATGCAAGATCCATTGTAGGCTCGCCGTTAAGGTCAACATACTGAGTAGCAATCTGACCGTTTTCGATAAGTTTTGCGATAACCTCGTCACTTGCTACAAAACGTCCTTCACCGTGCGAAATCGGTATGTTGTAAACCTCGCCCACCTTGCAGTGCATAAGCCACGGTGACTTGTTGGTGCAAATCTTAGTAAGAGCAAGCTGTGACTGGTGTCTGCCTATTGTATTATATGTAAGCGTGGGGCTTTCGCTTGACAGAGGAACTATCTTGCCGAAAGGCACAAGACCAAGCTTGATAAGAGCTTGGAAGCCGTTGCATATACCAATCATAAGACCGTCACGGGCATAGAGCATATTCTCTACAGCATCCTTGATTTTAGGATTGCGGAAGAATGCGTTGATGAACTTAGCCGAGCCTTCGGGTTCGTCACCGCCTGAGAAACCGCCGGGAACAGCTATCATCTGGCTGCCTTCGATTCTCTTTGCAAATTCGTTTACGCTGTCTTCCATATTCTTTGCAGAAAGGTTTCTGATAACGAATATTTCAGCTTCACCGCCGTATCTGTTGAATGCGGCAGCCATATCGTATTCGCAGTTAGTACCGGGGAATACGGGGATAAGTACCTTAGGCTTTGCGATAGTGCCGGGAGCCTTGTTTGTGAGAAGATCACAACCCTTGTCGTAAGCAACCGATACGGGCCTCGGCATTTCGGGGAGCGAATTCTTGAAGATAGGTTCAAGAACAGCGTCATACTTCTTCTCAAGATCTGCAATGTCAAGCTTGACATCGCCTGCCGTAATCGTGTAGTCGCTCACCGTTTCACCGATAAGCTCTGCGCCCTCTATTGCGCCCTTAGCCTCGATGATGAATGCACCGTAGTGCAGACCGAACAGCTTTTCATCGTCCATAGCTTTAAGCTTTGCACCGATTCTGTTACCGAGCGACATCTTGAAGATACCTTCTGCAATACCGCCGTGAGCCAAAGTCCATACTGACAGGGCAGTGCCGTCGGCAATTGCCTTTTCTACTGTAGCAAATACCTTCTTGACGCTGTCAAAGTCGGGCATACCGTTTTCATCGTATGCAGGTGCAATGTAGTAAATATCACTGCAGGGGAGCTTGAATTCGGCGGAAATTATCTTGTCTGACTTTGCAGTTGAAACTGCGAAAGAAACGAGCGTGGGCGGAACATCTATATGCTCAAATGTACCCGACATTGAGTCCTTGCCGCCTATAGCGCCGCTTGAGAGTGCAATCTGAGCCTTATATGCGCCGAGAAGTGCGGCAAAAGGCTTGCCCCAACGCTCAGGATCGCCCTGTGTACGTTCAAAATATTCCTGGAATGTGAGCCAGCATTTTTCGCTCTTACCGCCTGCGGCTACTACCTTAGCCATACTCTCGACTACTGCAAGAGCGGCTGCGTGATAGGGCGACTGACGGCTTACGAAAGGATCAAAGCCCCATGCCATTATGGAAGCTGTCTTTGTGTTGCCCGAAAGTACGGGGAGCTTTGCCGCCATAGCCTGTACGGGTGTCTGCTGTGTCTTGCCCGAATAAGGCATAAGTACAGTACCTGCGCCGATTGTTGAGTCAAAGCGCTGTACAAGACCCTTCTGAGAGCATACGTTAAGGTCGGTAACGAGCTTTTCCCATTCTTCCTTAGTGTTGTGTCTGCCTGTAGAATAGCTTACCGTTGGAGCGGGAACATATATATCCGTGTGCTTTTCTGCACCGTTTGAATTTAAGAATTCTCTTGAAATGTCGCAGATAGTCTTACCGTTCCAGTTCATCTTGAGTCTGGGGTTTTCGGTAACTACCGCAACTGGAGTAGCCTCAAGGTTTTCCTTGCCTGCAAGAGCGATGAACTTGTCAACATCGTTCTTGTCAACTACAACTGCCATTCTTTCCTGTGACTCAGAGATGGCAAGTTCTGTGCCGTCAAGACCGTCGTACTTCTTGGGAACTGCGTTGAGGTCGATTTCAAGACCGTCAGCAAGCTCGCCTATAGCGACGGAAACACCGCCTGCACCAAAGTCGTTGCAACGCTTTATCAGCTTTGTTGCGTTCTTGTCACGGAATAATCTCTGGAGTTTTCTTTCTTCGGGAGCGTTACCCTTCTGAACCTCAGCACCGCAGGTTTCGAGCGATTCAACGCTGTGCGACTTTGATGAGCCTGTAGCACCGCCGCAACCGTCACGGCCTGTTCTGCCGCCGAGCAGGATGATTATGTCACCGGGGACGGGACGTTCACGGACAACGTTCTCAGCAGGAGCGGCACCTATTACAGCACCAATCTCCATACGCTTAGCCATATATCCGGGGTCATATATCTCAGCAACGTGACCTGTTGCAAGACCGATCTGGTTACCGTATGACGAATAGCCCTGTGCGGCTGTTGTTGTTATCTTTCTCGGAGGGAGCTTGCCGGGGATCGTCTTGTCAACAGGGAGCAGGGGATCCGAAGCACCCGTTACACGCATAGCCTGATAAACGTAAGAACGACCCGAAAGCGGATCTCTTATAGCACCGCCGAGGCAGGTTGCCGCACCACCGAAAGGTTCGATCTCAGTGGGGTGGTTATGTGTTTCGTTCTTGAACATAAGAAGCCACTGCTCATCCTTGCCGTCAACGTCAACGGTTATTTTTACGGAGCAGGCATTTATTTCTTCACTCTCGTCAAGGTCGGGGAGAAGACCGTCTTTTTTCAGCTTTCTTACTGCGGCGGTCGCAATATCCATAAGGCAGACAGGCTTTGCGCTTCTGCCAAGCTCCTCCTTGTCGAGCTTGTATTCCTTATAAGTTTCGGCAATATAGGGAGCGTCAATCTTCGCATTGTCGATTATCGTTCCGAATGTTGTGTGACGGCAGTGATCCGACCAGTATGTATCTATCATTCTGATTTCGGTAAGGGTAGGATCTCTCTGCTCCTTCTTGAAATATTCCTGACAGAACTTTATATCGCCAAGGTCCATAGCAAGTGCGTACTTCTTGATAAACTGGGCAAGCTCGTCTTCGGAAAGACCGATAAATCCGTCAAGCACAGCTACATCCTTCGGAATATCATACTTTACATCAAGCGTTTCATACTGCTCAAAGCCGCATTCTCTTGCTTCTACGGCATTTATGAGATAGTGCTTTATCTTAGTAAAATCCTCATCTGAAATATCGCCCTTAAGGATATACAGCTTTGCGTATTTAACCGTGGGACGTTCGCCCTGACACAGCATCTGTATACACTGAGCGGCTGAGTCTGCTCTCTGATCGAACTGACCGGGTAAAAACTCGGTTGCGAACATCTTTTCATCAGCCTCAATCTCAGGCAGTGAATAATAAACATCGTCAACAGGCGGTTCTGAGAATACGGTGGGAGTAGCTTTTTCAAAATTCTCCTTTGTGATACCCTCTGCATCGTAACGGTTTACGATACGCACATCCTTGATACCTTTAATCTGAAGTGCGGTTTTAAGGTCTGAGAGAACAGCTTTTCCCTCAACGGCAAACTGCGGTTTCTTTTCCACATAAATGCGATAAACTGACATAAACTTCCTCCGTCGTTTTTTGTGATAGTGCCACAGGCTTTTGCAAGCGTGTAAAGGCACAAAACTATCAATACCTTTTAATTATACTACAATATCTGCCCGATTACAAGCATTTTATTTCTTCTCCGACACAAAAATCACTGCCCGATGCTCCTGTAATTTGTACAGTAATTATATCCTGCCTGTTTGCGTCACTGCCGTATATGCGCACGGGAACGTACTGCGGGGTAAGGCCGTTTGCGTATTCTTCACTTTCCCTGCGCTGAATAAGCACCTTTTCCGTCTTTCCCACGCACGAGCGGAAATATTCCTCTTTCAGCTTTTTTGCAAGGCTGCTCATAGCGTGGTATCTCTTTACGGCAATATCGTGCGCAACGTGGTCTGTGCGTCTTGCCGCCGCTGTACCCTCTCTTATCGAGTAGGTAAAAACGTGCATTGCCGCAAAACCGACTTTTTGGGCAAATTCGCAGGATTCTTTGAATTCTTCGTCGGTTTCCCCTGCAAACCCTACCATAATATCGGTGGTTATCGCACAATCGGGAAACGCTTTTCGCAGCCTCAGGACTATATCATAGTATTCATCGGGCGTATAATGCCTGTTCATACGCTTCAATGTAGCACTGCTTCCGGACTGGAGCGACAGGTGAAAATGCGGACATAGCTTCTTTTGCGCCGCCATTCTTGCTATATCCTCATCGGTAAGCAGCTCCGGCTCAAGCGATGACAAACGTACACGCTCAACTCCGTCCACAGAGCATACCGCCTCTATTGCGTCCGCAAGCCTCAGCCCGATTTCCTGACCGTAGCAGGAAAGGTTGATGCCGACAAGCACCATCTCCTTATGACCGCACGATACCTGAAACCTTACCTCCTCGGTTATATCCTGCAAGGAACGTGACCTTACAGAGCCTCTGGCGGTAGGTATTATGCAGTAACTGCAGAATCTGTCACAGCCGTCCTCAATCTTTATAAACGCTCTCGTCTTGCCCATATCAGCGTTTTTCTGCTTTTCATATTGCTTTTTAACGGGTCTTGGCGGTATTGCTACCTGCTTTACCTTGTTGCCGGTAAAAACGTCTATCATATCCGCAATGCTGTCTTTATGCTCGGTACCCGTTACTATATCGGCTGACAGCTTTGAAGCCGTTTCGGGAAAAGCCTGCGGAAAACAGCCCGTAAGCACGACTATCTTCATAGGGTCGCTGCTTTTTATCCTGTTTATAAGCTGTTTCGCCTTTTTATCGCTGTTTTCCGTCACTGAACAGCTGTTTATTATAACAATATCCGCCGTGAAAATATCGTCTGTTTTCTCGTATCCGTGTTCGTCCATAGCCTTTGCTACCGAAGCACTTTCATATTGGTTGACTTTACACCCGAAGGTCTGTACGGTATATCTGATAATATCACTTCCATAATTAATTGTGGTGAGTTTCACCAAAAGTAAACTCCCGACAGCCTAATTATACTTTATTATTACGAAATTTGCAAGCTGTGGCGATTTTTTGACAATAATACTCTTGACCGTATCGTGAAATGTGTTATTATATAGCTGTAAGGAGCGATAAGCACTTACAGTGATAAGGCGGAAACGGGAAAACAGGTTAACGGTTATTTCTCCGATTGAAAAAAATAAGTAAATTCAGTTAAAAGCAATTGACAACCGCCTTACATTTTGGTAAAATGAAATCAATCGGTCAGGAGCCGAAATAAGACCTGAAATATGAAAGGTAGGTTTTTTGTATGAAAACAGCTAATATCAGAATCAATACTATTGAAGACGTTAAGAATTTCGTAACTACAGTTACAAAGTGCAACTACGATGTTGACATCGTAAGCGGCAGATATGCAATTGACGCAAAGTCAATAATGGGTATCTTCAGTCTGGATCTTTCAAAGCCCCTCGAACTTCGTGTTCACAGCGATGATTGCGATGAGCTTATGGCTGAGCTTGACAAGTATATCGTTAAGTAATCTGTGATTCTTAATAACGAGAGCCGCCGTGCTATCTGCACGGCGGCTCAGTTTGTAGAAAAAGTTTATTTTTGAAACAAACTTCTAACTCACTATCCCTATCCCCCTGCCCCCTTTCCCCGGGAAAGGGGGATTTTACTGGGGCT
>OHFV01000214.1_pt1 | contig 41558 bp, 45 predicted proteins | sample 1567611 | NCBI WGS metagenome assembly OHFV01 (sample SAMEA3879532, study PRJEB24766) | human gut metagenome | biome: human-associated habitat; feature: feces | place: USA | collected 1985/1987
CCCTGGCCCTCTGATTAAAAGTCAGATGCTCTACCGGCTGAGCTACGAGCGCATACATTATAAAGCGCAGTATAACACGATACTGCCGAATAATATTACCATACTCCCGGGCAAAATGCAAGCTTTCTGCACAAAAAACTTTCCCAAAGCCGTCATCGGGCAGATTTTGCCACGAACTGCCCCTTTACAAACCGGGCAAGAACCAGTACAATCAAAGCAGTTCATTGCAAAATTGCAACCGACCTGCCGGGCGCACTTCCGCGCTGGGCAAGCCGATCCGATAGGAGGGCTTTTTCCATGAAAATTTCTCGACGGTCCGTACTTCGCTATTCCGGGCTGACGGCGGCGCTGCTGGCGCTCACCGGCTGCTCTGCAAGCCCCGGCAGTGCCATTCTGGGCGGTGACCTGCCCGACTGGATGAAGAGCCTGTTCTGCGGCTCGGCGGCATCCTCTTCCGCTTCTTCTGAGGCCGCTGCATCCTCTGCGGCCTCAGCCGGTGAGGCCGCAGCTGGTGAGGCAGCCGCCTCCTCGGCAGCGTCCAGCGAAGCCGCAAGCTCTGCGTTCAGCCTTCTGCCTGCCTACGACGCTGACCCCCTTACCGGCGAGCCGCGCCGCAGCAACGGCCGCATGGTGGGCGTGATGGTGAACAATATCAGCAACACCCAGCGGCAGAACGCCCGCCCGCAGCGCGGCATCGGTTCTGCCGACCTGCTCATCGAGAGCAAGGTGGAGGGCGGCATCTCCCGCTTCTGCGCGGTGTATTATGACGCCAACGCCATCCCGGAGGTGGGCCCGCTGCGCTCCGGCCGTGACCAGTTCCTGCAGCTGCTCATGCCCCATCAGGCCCTCTATTACCACGATGGCGAGAGCATTTTCTGCACCCAGTTCATCAATGTATACGATTACTCCGGCCTGAACATCGGCGGCAAGAGCTACTTCAACACGCCGGTCCACCCCCACGTTGCCCACCGTGACAGCCGCGGCCGCAATGTAGCCTACGAACACACCGAGTTCACCTCCGGCAAGGAGATCAAACAGGCGGCCGGCAACGCCGGCATCGGCCTGATCTACGCCAACGAAACGCCTTTCTTCCACTTTGCCGACTACCGCACCGCAGCCTCCAATGACCTTCCCGGTGCCCCTGCGGCCAAAACCATCAGCATCACCCACTCCGAGAGCTACAGGACCCGCCTGACCTACAACAGCTGGGGCCGCAGCTACAAGCTGGAAATGTACAACCGCTCCAAAAAAGCCTATGAGAACACGGTGGACGAGCTGACCGGCAAGCAGCTGACCTTTGACAACGTGGTGGTCTGCTTTGCCGATATCGCCGCCTATGCGGGCGATTCTCACGATGTCCAGTCGGTCAACTATGTGGCCGGTGGGCAGGCGTACCTCTTCACACGGGGCGGCGTGCAGGTGGGCCGCTGGGAGAAGCCGCATCCCACCCATCCGCTCAAGCTCTACACCGAAACCGGCGAGGAGATGACCCTGAACTGGGGCAAGACCTATCTGGCACTGGTGGACAATGATGAGTGGAGCAATTTCAGCTACTAAATCACCCGCCCTCCGGGGCAGAAGAGGGAAACCGATGAAACGCTTTTGGATGCGCGCTTTGCTCTGTTTTGCGCTCAGCGCCGCACTGCTGACAGGCTGTGCGCTCAGCCCCAGCTCCCAGCCCGCCGAAAGTCCCACTGACCCGCTCACTGGGCAGGAACTTGTCTGGCCGGGCCAGCGGCCGGTCGCCATCACCATTGACAACGCAGCCGCCAGCACCACCCAGTGGGGGCTTTCCACAGCCTCGCTGGTGCTGGAAGCTCTGACCGCACAGCAGCAGGCCACCAGGCTCTGCCTGGTCTACCCTGCCGTGGGGGCCGTGCCGCAGGTCGGGCCTGTCTCTGCCGGGCAGGACCTCTACTGGCGGCTGCTGGTGGGCCAGCAGGTACTGCCGGTGCAACGGGGCGGCGAGCAGTTTGACCAGAACTACCTTGATTACTACTCTCTGCGCGCGGTAGACGCGCTGGAGGTGGGTACCAATGCCTTTTCCTGTGAGACCAATTGGCAGAATGTCCCGCTGTGGCATACCAGCGGTGCAGCACTTTCGGGCGTGCTGGGCAGCCTGAACATCTCCCCGGCCCTGACAGAATCCCGCGTCACGGACACCTCTTCCAGCAGCTCCGACAGCGAGAGCGGAACCCTCCTCTCCGTGCCCAATCTGCTGCCCATGCAGGAAAGCGGCAAACTGCCCGATGCGGATGCTTCGGACGCAATGAGTGTCCGGGTCCAGTTTGATGCGCAGAATGCCACCGGCTTCACCTACGATGCCGACAGCAAAACCTACCGGATGCTCCACGCGGACGGCACACCGCAGCTGGATGCCAACAACGGCCAGCAGGCAGATTTCGACAACCTGCTCATCCTGTTCAGTGCATCCACCCTGCGTGACGATGGTGTGACGCTGGATTACGACCTGACCATGGGCGGCGGGGTCTGGCTCAACGAGGGCCATCTGTGGAACATCACCTGGACGCAGGGCAGCGAGACCACCTTCTTCCTGTATGATTCCAACGGCCGCCCCCTGACCCTGACGGCAGGCCGCAGCTATCTGGCGCTGGTGTCCAGCCTGACCGGGCAGGAGCTCACCGTGCAGAACTCCACCGGGGAAAGCCTGTTATAAGCAAAAGAGACGGTCCTGCAATCTGATGCAGAACCGTCTCTTTTTATGCTTTCTTACAGATCGACCACGCTGCCCACCTCGGCAAGGGTGGCAGGCACCGCACCCAGATGAACTTCATCGGCATCCCGGCGCACCACAAAATGGACGGTCTGGCCTGCGGCAAAGTCAGGCTGATAGATCAGCTCCAGCGTCTGCCAGTCCGCCGGGGTCTCGCAGAAGCAGTGGAGCATCGCCCCGCGCCCTGCGGAAAGATTCAGGGTAAAGGCAGAGGCATCTGCCGCATTCTCACCGTAGAGGGGAGCCGCAAAGCTGCCCACCCGCACCTGTCTGCCATCACACAGGGCAGTCAGGCCAGTGCCCAGGCTGTACAGGGCATTCCTGCTGTCCAGCCCGCGGCTCTGCAGGTAGCTGGCCCCCACAGCCAGCGGCCGGGCCGAGAGGTTCTCCACCGACAGATAGACCAGCGTGCTGTCCAGCTCCGGGGCAGGCGCATAGCCCAGCAGCTCCACTGCCGCCTTGCCGTCCAGCAGAGCAGGTTCACCCTCATAGCAGGGGGCCAGAGCCGCGCCCGAAACACCGGTGAGCAGGGCAGCAGCCAGACTGACTGCGCCGGAACCGGCATATTTCAGGAACGAGCGGCGGGACAGGGATTGTGACATCGGGGATTCCTCCTAACGGGAAAATAAGTTCTCTTTATACAATAGTAAATTCCGGGCTTTCTGTCAAGAGATTTGCCCGGAATTTTACCTGTTCTTCCGCGATTTTACGTGTTTTGGATATTTTCAGAGCGGCGCGGCAAAGATTCTTACTCAAATGCCTCGTTTTCCTCGGCTTCTGCCTGCCCGCGCAGGGTATCGGCGTAGCCAAAGGGCACGATGTCGATGGCCTCCACCAGGCGGTCGCGCATCCAGAGCTGCACGTCGGTCTGGACGGTATAGCCGCAGCCGGGGTCAGCCATCCACTGTTCCGGGTGGCGGGAGGGCAGCGCGCGCTGGCTCAGCATACTCATGATCACGCCGCCATGGGTCACGCAGGCAGCCTCGGTCACATCCATCCGGATCATATACTCAAACAGCTTGAGCAGGGTCTCGGCGCAGCGGGCGTGGAACTGCTCGGTGGGCTCTGCTCCCTCGGGCACAAAGCCGGAGCCGGGGGTGATCCACTTCTTGAAATCCTCTTCCTTGACCAGATCCTTCACGGGGCGGTTCTCAAACACGCCAAAGCCCGCTTCCCGCAGGTCGTGCACTGTGAACTGGTGGCCTGCATTGGGGAACAGAATGTTCGCTGTCTCCACAGCGCGCACCAACGGGGAGGAGAACACCGTGTCCACCTGCGGATACTCGAACCGCTCCTTCAGCTCCTTCAGCTGGGCGCGTCCCTCATCACACAGGGGGATGTCCGTGCCGCTGCCGATGTACAGGCCCTGCAGATTACCGGCCGTCATGCCGTGGCGGATGAGATGAAGTTTGAACGTTTTCATGGAAAAACACCTCTATCTGGCAAAGAGTTCCTCTTTGCTGTAAAATTTCGCACCGGCAGTGGGCATCCTGCCCGGGCCGTGCGCCACAAAATATGCGTTGATCATCTTTAGTTTAGCATAGATATGGTATCCGGGGCAAGCCTTTTGACAAAAATGACGAAAAACGACGAGAATTTCCGTCACTTTTCTTGCTTTACTTTTTGTTTTCCACTGTGTATAATCAACATGTTGTAAACCAAAACTCAAAGAAGTTCAATTTCCACTACTGAGGAGTCCAAAATCATGGAATTCAACCGTATCATCAAGCTGCTGCGCAAGGAGCGCGGCATCACCCAGAAGCAGGCCGCCGAAGACCTTGGGGTGTCCCAGGCACTGCTCTCCCACTACGAAAAGGGCATCCGCGAGTGCGGTCTGGACTTTGTTGTCCGGGTAGCGGATTACTATAATGTGTCCTGCGATTACCTGCTGGGCCGCTCGGCTGAGCGCAACGGCATGATGCTGAACGCCGATGACCTGCCCAACCCCGATAAGATGAAGGACAACGTCTACCACGGCAGCGTTCTGCCCACCATGAACAAAAAGCTGATCTCCAACAGCCTGAACGTGCTGTATGCCAAGATCGCCGAGTGCCACAGCAAGGCCCTGACCACCGAGGTCAGCACCTACCTGATGATGGCCGTGGCCAAGATGTTCCGCCTGCTCTACTCCGCCGAGCCCCACAACGCCCAGAGCCTGTTCAGCGTGGAGGCCCGCCGCTGGCCCGGCTACTCCGATGCCGTGATGCGGATGAGCGAGAGCAACGTGGAGGACCTGCTGGCCGGTGAGGACCTGAACGGTGCCGAGGGCGTGAAAGACCCCTCCTGCCTTGCCATGACCACCGAGAGCCTGACCCGGGAATACCCGCTGTACACCCCCAGCCTGCTGAATCTGGTCAAGACCAGCGAGACCCATGTGCGCGGCCTGGACCCCAACCAGTGAGCTTCTGTGTGAAACTCCTGTTAATTCTGTGCCCAGGGCCTTGCAATTTCCGGTAAAAAATGCTATAAACGAATCAGCGAAGAAAAAGATTTCTGCCATTGATTAAGGAGGCAAGCTTTATGTCGAACAAGATTTCCCGCCGCACCTTCCTCAAGGTCACCGGTGCTTCTGCCGCTGCTCTGGGCGCTGCTGCTGTGCTGGGCGGCTGCCAGGCCGGCGATAACTCTTCCATCGAGGTCAAGGTCGGCGATAAGATCAGCAACTGGAACAATCTGGCGGTCCAGCTGACCAGCGTCTTTACTCTGGCAAGTGCCCCCGATGCCGAGGGCTATGAGTACATTGCCATGCTGATCACCTCTGCAAACCGTTCCAGCCGCGACACCTTTGCCATCGGCGCACAGAACATTCAGGAGATCGGTGAGGCCTATCCTCTGGATACCCCGGAGCAGATCGCTGCCAACACTGCCGGTTACTTCCATGCTCTGTCCGCTTCCACCACCGACTTCTCCTTCACCTGCGACGGTCAGGCAGCCGAGGGCGGCGCTTATGTCCAGCTGTACGACAGCACCACCGAGAGCTTTACCACGGCCTCTGCCATTCCCCCGCAGGGTGCAGGCTACATTGAGCTGGTCTGCATGGTGCCCACCACCTGGCAGCAGATCGGCGTGACCTACACCCCGACCTTTGTTTCCGGCAAGACCCTGAACTTTACCATCAACGCCTCTGACCTGACCAAAGCCTGATCGATCAGGACGAAATTTCGTATGATTTGCACGGCGGCGGTGGGAAATTTTCACAAAAGATTTGTGAAAACCATTGACATTCGCCCCCGTTTCGCCTATTGTATAGGCAGAGCCTTTTGGCATTTTCGTGCGCTTTGCACATTATAAGGAGGAACGATTATGTCGTTAGCATTTTCTCGCCGCTCTTTCCTGAAATACTCCGCTGTTGCAGCTGTGGCCGTTGCGGGTGCCAGCCTCTTCTCCGGCTGTGATCAGACCGATACCAAGAACCTGTACTGCGATGGTGCCGGTTCCATTACTGTTCTGCAGATCAATGCCGTTCTTGGTACCTACGATGACAATGCCAAGAAGTACAAGGATATTGACCTGACCGGCAATTCCATTACCTTCCCCTTCCAGATCACCGTTGGCCGCACCAACAACCTGCCCATCCAGCCCAGCAACTTCAAGGCGATCGTCTACGGTAAGGACGGCAAGCAGAAGGCAAAGTATGTCGGTGGAACCAGCAACGAGCTTAAGATCGACGCTTCCCTGCTGGACACCAACCTGGCAAACAGCGCTATCAATAAGGGCACCATCACGCTCAACGCCTCTCTGGCTGAGGGCGAAAAGCTGGTCTTTACCTACTGCCCCGACCTGCAGTATGCCGAGTATTCCATGAACTGGGTTCTGGCTCGTGCTGCGAGCGCCAGCTCCGGCTCTACCACCACCAAGTAATCTCCCCAACGTACATCCCAAGCCGTCCGGAAAAGCCGGGCGGCTTTTTTGCGCCGTTTGTGCTGGCAAAGTGTCTCAATTTTTCTTCAAATTTTCAGCAATTCTGTATCTTGTGCACACCCGCATTTTCTGATACCATAGGTTCATGGAAAAGAAGGGGAGCGCAGCGGCAGGGGCCGCCGCGCTGTTTGTGTTTCCGCCTGAAAAAGGCCAATGGGCCGTAGTTTGACAGAACAGGAGTGTTGCAGTTATGATCAACATGGTAAAGCTTCCCACCAACAAGAGCAATCTGTTCCTGCGTGTGGCAAAGGGCCATTTCGCAACCAGCCACAGCCACATCAATTACTATATCGATGTCACCACCCAGAAGTCCCGCCTTTCCGAGGCAAAGGCTGTGGCAAAAGAGCTGGTGGCCGCCTACCAGCACAACACCATCGTGGATACCGTTCTCTGCCTGGACGGCACACAGGTCATCGGCACCTGCCTTGCCAACGAGCTGACCAAGGACGGCTTTGCCAACATGAATGCCCACCAGACCATCTATGTCATCACCCCGGAGTACACCACCGGCAGCCAGATCATCCTGCGCGACAATCTGGCCCCCATGGTCAAGGGCAAGCATGTGCTGATCCTGGCTGCTTCTATCACCACCGGCTACACCGTGCAGGCTGCGATTGAGGCGATCAACTACTACGGCGGCACTGTGGCAGGCCTGAGCGCCATCTTCGCCACCGCCACCGAGTGCCTGGGCATCCCGGTCACCTCTATTTTTGACCCCTCCAACCTGCCCGATTATGCCAGCTTCGATTCCCGCGAGTGCCCCATGTGCAAGGCGGGCCAGCATATCGATGCACTGGTCAACAGCTTCGGCTATTCGGCACTGTAAGCCCCCTTGCCCGATCCGTTTCATCCACTTCCCGCAGACACAAAGACCCGGCTGTCATTGGCAGCCGGGTCTTTTTCTTATTCTGCTTTTTTCGGGAACACAAACGGGTCGTGCAGGTAGACCAGCACGAGGTACGCCGCCATGAAGCACCAGATGATGGGCTCACAGAGGATGACGGCGTTATAGGCAAACTTCGGGATGAAGAAGAGCACGAATACCACCTTGCCCACCAGCTCGATGACACTGGAGAAGAGGGGCAGGACCTTCTGCCCCAGGCTCTGCAGGGCGTAGCGGGTGGCCAGCAGGACACCCAGCACCGAGTAGAAGGGCGCGTTCCAGAGCAGATACCGTGCGCCGTTTTCCAGCACCACAGGCTCGTTGGAGCCAGAGATGAGCTGCACCATCCACTCTGCGCCCAGCTGCATCAGAAGGACCGCCAGCACGGCCACCGCCACGCTGTACAGGGCGATCTCCTTCATGCCCTTGCGGACACGCTCCGGCTGGTTTGCGCCGCAGTTCTGGGAAACAAACGTGGAGCATGCCGATGCCATGGCCATGACCGGCATGCTGGTAAAGGAGAACAGCTTCCGGGCGGCGGTGTGACCGGCAATGACCAGCGTGCCCAGCCCGTTGATGCCATACTGCAGCACCACCGAGCCAGCCGAGACGATGCTGCTCATCAGACCCATGGAGATGCTCTGGCTGAACAACTCCCAGTAAAGGTGGCTGCCCACCCTAAAATGCTGTTTTTCCGGCAGCAGGATCTTCACTCTGAGGAAGATGTACAGGATGCAGAGCACCACCGAAACGCCCTGCGAGATGACCGTTGCCACAGCCGCTCCCTGCACCCCCATGCCCATTCTTGCAATGAACAGGAGATCCAGCACCACATTCAGGCCCGAGGAGATGAGCAGGAACACCAGCGGCATCACGCTGTTGCCAATGGCGCGCAGCAGGCCCGCGCAGAGGTTATAGGCGAACATGACCAGCACGCCCAGATCGATGGTCAAAATGTAGCGGTACGCATCGTCCAGGATCTCCGCCGGGGTGTCCAGCATGAGGAGCAGCGGGTGCAGGCCCAGCACACCTGCCAGCGTAATGCAAAGGGAAGCCACCAGACCGATGACCAGTGAGCCTGCCACGGTCTTTTTGAGCAGATCGTGATCCTGCGCCCCGTAGGAGCGCGCTGCAACGATTGCAAGGCCGTTGCCGATACCGAGGCCAAAACCGACCAGAAGCTCGTAGATCGAGCCGCAGGAGCCAATGGCGGCAAGGGCGGTATCGCCCAGCACATTGCCCACGATCATGGTGTCCACGGTGTTATAGAGCTGCTGGAACAGGCTGGAGATGAAGATGGGCAGCATGAACAGCAGCAGGTTTTTGAAAATGGGCCCGTGCATCAGGTCCACATTCATGCTGAAGGGGGATTTTTTCGCAGTTTGGGTCATAAGGTTCCTCACAGTTTACGGAAAACAACCCTCCCCGGCATTGCACAGCAAAAACGGAGAGGGTTGTGCTTTATTTTTCTTTTACAGCTCCTGGGTCTCAAAGCCGTGGCCGGTCAGCACCTCCACGCTGGTGAAGCCGGCTGCCTTGATGGCGGCGGCGGCTTCCTCAAAGCCGAAGGTCAGGCTGGAAACATCGTGGGAGTCGGAGGTGATGATGACCTTGCCGCCCATCTTGTTCCACTCCTCCAGCATCCATGCACTGGGGTAGAAGTCCTTGCGGTAGCCGCGGTAAACGCCGCCGGTGTTCACTTCCAGCAGGCAGATGTGCTCTTTGGCTGCGTTCAGAGCCTTGAGGGCAGCGGCCCGGTAGCGGGGAGCCTCTTCATCAAAGAACTCACCCTCGCCGTTCAGCTTCTTAATGAGGTCGATGTGGGCCAGAATGTCCGGTCCCTTGGCGGCAACCTTCTCCACCTCTGCAAAGTAGGCCTCCACAGCCGCCAGCGGGTCACCGTCGAAATCATCAAAGATGCAGTCGTGCAGATCCTGCGGGCGGAAGTCGATCTCGTAGTACTTGCCGGTGTTCTTGCCGTACAGGTGATGGGCCGCACCGATCCAGTAATCGTAGTTCTCGGGCTTGTCCTCGCTCAGGCTGTCCCACTCGATGCCGCAGAGGATGTCCACCTTGCCCTTATACTCTGCCTTGAGCTTTGCAATGGTGGCCTTGTACTGGGCGGTGCGGCTGGGGCTCATGCAGTACTCGCGGTCTCGCTGCGTATAGCTATGGCCGGAGAAGCCCAGGGTCGTCAGGCCCTGTGCACAGGCGGCACTGGCCATTTCCTGCAAGGTATTTTTGCCATCGCACATCGTCGAGTGGCAATGAACACTGGACTTCTTATAATCTGCCATAACTAAATCACTGCATCCTTTCCTGTTTGACCTTGTGGTCAATAACGTGTCGTTTTTCCAGCTCACGGGTGATTTCTTCCACCGTGATGCCCGCCTGCACCATCAGCACCAGCACATGGTAAGCCAAGTCGCTGATCTCATAGATGGTCTCGGCCTTGTCCTCTTTTTCTCCCGCAATGATGACCTCGGTGCACTCCTCGCCCACCTTTTTCAGGATCTTCTCCTTGCCCTTCTCGAACAGGTAGGTGGTGTAGCTGCCTTCCTGAGGATGATCCCTGCGTCCCTGGATGAGTTCGTAAAGCCCCTGCCAGCTGAACTGCTTGAGCTCCGGCGAGACATACACTTCGTTGAAGAAGCAGCTCTCGGCACCGGTATGGCAGGCAGGGCCATCCTTGACCACCTCCACCACCAGTGCGTCCTTGTCGCAGTCTGCAGTGATGGACACCACATGCTGGACATTGCCGCTGGTATCGCCCTTGCGCCAGATCTCCTGACGGCTCCGGCTCCAGAACACCGTACGCCCCTCGGCAATGGTCAGTGCCAGCGTCTCGGCGTTCATGTAGGCAAGGGTGAGCACCTCTTTGGTGTAGTGATCCTGCACGATGGCAGGAATGAGGCCCTTTTCATCAAATTTCAGTTCCATGGTCCATACTCCCTCCCCAAAGGGGATACTTACAGTTTATCCTAAAGTTGCCCGAAACGCAAGAGCTTACAGCCGCATTTCGACACCATTTTCATTCAGATAGGTTTTCAGGTCGTGGATGGTCAGCAGTTTCTGGTGGAAAATGCCTGCCGCAAGGCCCGCATCGATGCCCTTGTGGTGGAACAGCTCAAGGAAATCTTCCTTTTTGCCCGCGCCACCGCTGGCGATGATGGGCACATTCACCCGGGCAGCGACCGCGTCCAGCATCTCGAGATCGAAGCCGGTGCGGACACCATCGGTGTCAATGCTGTTCAGGCAGATCTCCCCCGCGCCATGCGCCACGCACCAGCTGATCCAGTCCAGCGCGTCCCGGCCGGTATCCTCGCGCCCACCCTTGGCGAACACCCGGAACTGGCCGTTCACCCGCTTCACGTCCGCCGAGAGCACCACGCACTGGTCGCCGTATTTCCGGGCCGCCGCCGGGATGAGGCCGGGGTCCCGCAGAGCGCCCGAGTTGACGCTGACCTTATCGGCACCGCATTTCAGCACCCGGTCAAAATCCTCCAGCGTGTTGATGCCGCCGCCTACGGTCAGCGGGATGAAGATCTCGCTTGCCACCCGGGTCAGGATATCGGTGAACAGAGAGCGGCCCTCAAAGCTGGCGGTGATATCGTAGAACACCAGCTCGTCGGCACCGGCAGCGTTGTACATCCGGGCCATCTCCACCGGGTCGGCCACATCCCGGATGCCCTCAAAGTTCGTGCCCTTGACCACCCGGCCATTCCGGACATCCAGACAGGGAATGATGCGTTTTGTGATCATTTTCGTTCCCCTCCGTTTAATTCTGCACCAGTTCTACACAACGTTTCAGATCCAGCGCCCCGGTATACAGGCTCTTGCCCAGGATCGCGGCAGCGGTGCCCATCTTTTTCAGTTCCAGCAGCTCGGCTTCCGACGAGATGCCGCCGCTGGCCGTAAAAGCCACGCCCGGCACCTCTGCCGCCAGCTGGCGGTACAGCGCCAGATTCGTGCCCTGCATGGCACCATCACAGGCAATGTCGGTGTAGATGATGGCCGTGCATCCGGCATCTGCCAGCCGCCTGCAGAAGTCCACGCCCTTTTCGGCGCTGACCTCCTTCCACCCATGGATGGCAACAAATCCATCTTTGGCATCCACCCCCACGGCGATCCGTTCGCCGTAGCGTTTCAGCATCCGGGCTGTGAAATCAAAATCCGTCACGGCCACGCTGCCCAGGATGCAGCGATCCACGCCCAGAGAAAGGTATTTTTCAATGCGCTCCTCCGTGCGGATGCCGCCGCCCACCTCGATGTACAAGCCCCCCTGCTCTGCCAGCGCGGCAATGGATCTGTAGTTAGAAAGGGTGCCGTCCTTTGCGCCGTCCAGATCCACAACGTGGAGATACCTGGCTCCGGCCTCCACAAACTGCCGGGCCTGTGCACAGGGATCCTCCCCGTAAACGGTCATACGGTCGTAATCTCCCTGCGTCAGGCGGACAACTTTACCGCCCCGCAGGTCAATGGCTGGGAATAGATTCATAGTTTCTCCTTTAGCGGCCTTACCCTCTCCGTCTTTGCTTCGCAAAACCGTCAGGCTTTGACTGAGAGGGCGAGCCAGTTTACAATTCTGCAAACGCCTTCAAGATCCGCAGCCCTGTCTCTCCGCTCTTTTCGGGGTGGAACTGGGTGCCGTACACCCTGCCCGCCCTGACCACGCCGGTCACGGGGATGGAGTAATCGCTGACAGCAAGTGTACTCTCGGTACAATTTTTGCCGTAGTAGCTGTGGACGTAATAGACATACTCGCCCTCACGGATGTATCGGAAAAGCGGGTCATCCCGTACGATGTGCAGGGCGTTCCAGCCGATCTGCGGCACCTTGAGGGTTTTGTCTTTCAGGTCAGGTTCCAGTGGGCAGACCTCACCTTTGACAAAGCCCAGGCCCCCATGCTCACCGTACTCATAGCTTTTTTCAAAGAGCAGCTGCATTCCCAGGCAGATGCCCAGCAGGGGCTTTTGCGCCGCCTGCTCCCGGATGACCGGCACCAGACCGGTGGCCGAGAGCTTGTCCATGGCATCGCCAAAGGCCCCCACCCCCGGCAGGATGAGCCGGTCGGCCTTGCGGATGGTCTGTGCATCGGCGGTCACAACAGCCTCCAGCCCCAGATGCGTCAGGCTGGAGCACAGGCTGAACAGGTTGCCCACGCCGTAATCGATGATCGCGATCATACCAGCAGTCCTTTCGTGGAGGGGATCTCGTCCCGGTGGGCGGCATCAATGGCAACTGCCGCAGCCAGCGCGTGGCCCGCGCCCTTGAAGCAGGCTTCGAGAATGTGGTGGGTATTTTCCCCTGCAAATTGTACAAAGTGGAGCGTAGCGGGCACATTGCGGGCAAAGCCCAGCCAGAACTCCGAGGCGCATTCCACATCGAAATCGCCCACCTTTTCGGTCTTGCAGTGGACATCCCAGTTCAGGGTGCACCGGCCCGAAAGGTCTACCGCGCAGAGCACCAGCGCCTCATCCATGGGCAGGTAGAAGCTGCCATACCGCTGGATGCCCCGCATCTCGCCCAGCGCCCGGGCAAAGGCCTGCCCCAGTGCAATGCCGATATCCTCAGCCGTGTGGTGGTAATCCACCTCCACATCCCCGTGGCAGGTGAGCACCAGGTCAAACCGGCCATGGCGGGCAAACAGTTCCAGCATGTGGTTCAGGAACCCACAGCCGGTGTCCACCTCATAGCGGCCCGCACCGTCCAGATTCAGGGTCAGCTCGATCTGGGTCTCGTTGGTGTTGCGTTCCAGTGTCACTTCCCGCATGGGTCATTCCTCCATTATTTTGTCAAGGGTGTTCAGGAAGATCTGCATCTGCTCCGGCGTGCCGATCGTGATGCGCAGCCAGTTTTCAATGCGTGGGGCATCAAAGTGGCGCACCAGAACGCCCTTTTCCTTCAACTTCCGGTACAATTCGCCGCCGTTTTTCTTTTGTGTAGAGGCAAACAGGAAGTTGGAGCGGCTGTCCAGCACCGCAAAGCCCCGGGCTTCCAGCTGCTGTTTTGTCCAGGCCCGGGTGTCCACGATGGCGGCACGGGTCTTTTCAAAATAAACGGCATCTTCCAGCGCGGCCTGCCCTGCCTTCAAGGTCAGGCGGTTGATGTTATAGGGGTTCAGGCTGAACTTGACCCGGTTCAGATCCGCAATGAGGCTGGCGCTGCCCATGGCAAGGCCCAGCCGCGCACCGGCCAGCTGGCGGGATTTCGAGAAGGTCTGCACCACCAGCAGGTTGTCGTATCGGTCAATGAGCGGCACGCAGCTCTCGCCGCCAAAGTCCACATAGGCCTCATCCACAATGACCACATTGTCAGGGTTCGCTTTCAGGATGCCCTCGATGGCACTGCAGGGCAGGGCCAAGCCGGTGGGGGCGTTGGGGTTTGCGATGACGATGGTCTCGTTCAGGCCGCAGTAATCGGCGGGGTCAAGGGTGAAATCCTCCTTCAGCGGGATGATATGGCTGGGGATATGCATCAGCCCACACCAAACGCTGTAACAGCCATAGGTGATGTCGGCATAGGCCAGGGGGTGGGTCTCGTCACAGAAGGCCCGCAGGGCGAAGAAAAGGTTCTCGTCACTGCCGTTGCCGGGCATGATCTGATCCGGCTGCAGGCCAAAGTGCGCCGCCGCCGTTTTCAGCAGGTCGGTGCAGGCGGGGTCGGAGTAGAGACGGAGCTTTTCCACCTCATGCTCGCTCACCGCCGCCACCACCGCCGGGCTGGGCAGATAGGGGCTTTCGTTGGTGTTCAGCTTGATGTATTGCTGGTCCTGCGGCTGCTCCCCTGGGGTGTAGGGGGTGAGAGCTGCCAAGCGCTCTGATAAATATTTACTCATTGCTGTTGTCCTCATACCGGATCGTCACACTCTTCGCATGGGCGTGCAGGCCCTCGCGCTCGGCAAAATCGGCAATGCGGGGTGCCACCTCGCCCAGCGCCTCGCGGGTGTAATAGAGGAAACTGGACTTCTTCACAAAGTCGTCCACACCCAGCGGGCTGGAGAAGCGGGCCGTGCCGCTGGTGGGCAGGGTGTGGTTGGGGCCTGCAAAGTAATCGCCCAGGGCCTCGGGCACATTGCGGCCCAGGAAGATGCTGCCCGCGTTTTTGATCTCGTTCAGCACCCCGAAGGGGTCCTCCACGCAGACCTCCAGATGCTCCGGCGCAATGATGTTGCAGGCCTCAATGGCCTTGTGCAGGTCGGTGCAGACGATGATCTTTCCGTTGTCGTCCACGCTGGCGCGGGCAATGGCGGCACGGGGCAGCTGGGGGATCTGCACCTCCAGCTCTGCCTGCACGGCCCTGGCCAGCGCCGGACTGTCGGTAACAAGAACAGGGCTGGCCAGCTTGTCGTGCTCGGCCTGGCTCAGCAGGTCTGCCGCCACCCAGGCGGGGTTGCAGCCGCCGTCGGCCAGCACCAGGATCTCGCTGGGGCCAGCGATCATATCAATGCCCACCTTGCCGAACACCTTCCGCTTGGCGGTGGCAACGTAGATGTTGCCGGGGCCGACGATCTTGTCCACCGCCGGGATGGTCTGGGTGCCGTAGGCCAGCGCGGCCACGGCCTGTGCCCCGCCGGTCTTGAAGATCTTGGTCACACCGGCGGTGGCGGCGGCGGCAAGGATGACCGGATTCACCCTGCCGTCCTTTCCGGCGGGGGTGGTCATCACGATCTCCGACACGCCCGCGACCTTGGCCGGGATGACATCCATCAGCACGGTGGAGGGATAGGCCGCCGTGCCGCCGGGCACATATACGCCCGCCTTTTCAATGGGGGTATATTTCTGGCCCAGCACGATACCGGGCTTCTCGTTGATCACAAAGTTCTTGTGCACCTGCTGGCGGTGGAAGCTCTCAATGTTGGCGGCAGCCTCCCGCAGGGTCTCAAGGAAATAGGGGTCCATATTGGCAAAGGCCTCATCGATCTCCGCCTGCGTCACCTGCAGGTCGTCGATCTTTGCCCCGTCAAATTTCAGCGCGTACTCCTTCAGCGCCTCATCGCCCCGGGCGCGGACCTCGGCAATGATGCCGTCCACCACATCCTCCACGTTTTTCTCCGCGCGGATGTCCCGGTTCAGGATCTCCTCGGGCCTGAGCTCATCAAAATTATACAGCTTGATCATTTTGTTTCCTCCTGCAGGGTCTTGCGCAGCGCTTCCAGCATGGCATCCATCTCGTTGTGCTTGAACTGGTAGCTGGCCTTATTGGCAATGAACCGGGCCGAGATGGGCATGAACTCGGTGACCACCCGCAGGCCGTTCTCCCGCAGGGTGGTGCCGGTCTCCACGATATCCACAATGACATCGGAAAGGCCCAGAATGGGGGCCAGCTCAATGGAGCCATTCAGCTTGATGATATCGATATCCCGCCCGATGGACGCATAGTAGCTCTTTGCAATGTTGACGAATTTGGTCGCCACCCGCACCGGGCGGCTGGGATCATCCTTGTAATCCGCCGGGGCAGCCACGCACATCCGGCACCTGCCAAGGCCGGTATCCAGCAGCTCGTAGACATCGGCAGAGGCTTCGGTGAGGATATCCTTGCCCACGATGCCCACATCTGCCGCGCCGTGCTCAACGTAGATGGCCACATCGCTGGGCTTGACAAGGAAGTACCGGATGCCCGCCGCAGGATTCTCCACCACCAGCTTTCGGGTGGCGTTGTAGTCCTCGGTGCAGCCGTAGCCGATGCGGGCCAGCAGGTCATACATCCTGTCGCCCAGACGGCCCTTGGGCAGGGCCACATTCAGCATGACCCGGCCCGTGCTGTTCCTCTGCACCGGCGGGGTGGGGGCGCTCAGGCGGTCAAGCTCGTCCAGATAGACCGCAAAGCCGATGGCCCCGGCCCCGGGGGTGAACTTCTGCATCAGTAGGTCATAGCGGCCGCCCTTGAGCAGGGGCCGCGGCAGGCCCTGCAGGTAACCCTGAAAGACCAGCCCGTTGTAGTATTCCATCTCACCGGCAAGGCTCAGGTCAAGGCGGACCGCCCCGCCGGAGGCCTCCAGCGTTTTGGCCAGTGCCCGCAGCTCAGCGGCGGCGGCGCGCATCCGGTCGTTGCGGCAGGCACTCTCTGCCTTTGCCAGCGTCTCCTCGCAGCTGCCGGAAAGCTCCAGCAGGCCGGTCAGGGCAGCGGCCCCGGCGGCATCCAGCCCGGCGGCCTGCGCGGCGCGGCGCAGCTCGTGCGCATTCTTTTCCCGCAGCTTTTCCAGCAGGCCGGGGCGGGCATTCTCCGGCACGCCCAATGCATCGAACAGGCCGAACAGATAGCCCATGTGGCTGACTTCCAGCACCCACGCGGCCCCCAGCTGGGCCAGGCTCTGCGCTGCCAGCCGGACCGCCTGCTGCACCTGTGCTTCCCCCACTGCGCCCAGCATCTCAAGGCCCATCTGGGAGATTTCCTGGAAGGTGTGGCTCTCTGCCGAGGGGCGGTAGACGTTCTCATGGTAGTAATACCGCAGGGTCTCGCCGGGGGCGGGCTGGGCCGTCTTGGCGATAGACAGGGTCACGTCCGGCTTGAGCGCCAGCAGACGGCCATCCAGGTCAGTGAAGGTGATGACCTGCTCCGAGGACAAAAAGCTCCGGTTCTCCTGATAAAGCCCGTACTCCTCAAAGCGGCCCATGTGATATTTGCGGCAGCCCACCGCCTCATACAGCGCCCGCAGCGCAAAGGAGGCCCGCTCCTTGGGCTGCAAACTGTCCAGACTGAATTCCATCTCGATCTCCTCGTTCCCTCTCTGCGTATTTCCCACTTCTTTTGTTTATTTTACTTTATCGAGATAAAGTTGTAAAGTACGAAAGTGACGGCTTTTCAGCCCTATCTTACCGTTTTTCTGTGCGTTTGTACAGAAAGGCGAAATCATTTCACCCCAGCGCCAAAACAGATGATGGAGAGCAAAAACCGGGGATGCAAAAAGGCCGCCGCCCATTCGAAAACAGGCAGCGGCCATGCAGCTCGATTCTTTGTCTTTTAGCCCAGCAGCGCCAGCACACCGGCCTTGGGGCGGGCACCCACAGCCTGATTCACAAGCTTGCCGTCGCGGAACACCAGCAGGGTGGGGATGCTCATCACGCCGAACTGGGAGGCCAGCTCGGGCTGTTCATCCACATTGACCTTGCCCACCTTGACATCGGTGCGCTCCTCGGCCACCTCGTCCACGATGGGGCTCAGCATCCGGCAGGGGCCGCACCAAGTGGCCCAGAAGTCCAGCAGAACAGGCTTTGTGCTGTGCAGCACCTCGGCTTCAAAATTTTCTTTGGTAATGGTAACAACAGCCATATCGGTTCCCTCCATTTTTATCCGCACCCTCTGCGGGGGCGGTCAGTTCCCTCAAAAGAAGGAGTGATTCTTACTTATGGCTCTAGTATACCCCAAACGACAGGATTTTTCCAGAAACAATCTGTGAACAAAAAAGGCGACGGCCCGCCCGCTTGGGGAGAGCCGCCGCCCTGTGTTGTTCTTTGGAGTTCTCCGGGCTGTCTGGTCAGAACGATCAGGCCGTGACCCAGGCGATCGCGGTAACAGGCCACCAGCCGGTCAGGTTCAGAGCGGTGTAAACGCCAACGATTGCGTTGCCGATGGACTTACCCATGTAATCGGCAGCGGCATTGATGCCCTTTGCTGCCAGATCGGTGATATTCTCGCCGTTCTTCTTGTTGTTCTTGATCCAGGTACGGGTCTGATCCAGACCCCAGATCAGGTTTGCAACAGAAATGACTGCGCCAATCGTCCAACCCACAGCAAACGGAGCGGTAAAACCGTCACCGCCGCTGGTATAGGTCATTTCTTCTTCGTTCATCACGTTGTAGTTCGCGGGCAGCATGAGCTTCTTTTCCATAATAATACTCCTTTACAAAAGCATTTATTGCACGGTGCATCGTACACCGCAAGTTACAGAAAACAGACCCGGTATCCCACTATCCCGGCTTACAGGATCAGCAGAACAGCGCTCAGGGGAGCCAGAGCCACCACCATGGTGCTGGAAACGGCATCCCGGACAAAGTTGGCTGCGGACTTGGACATATCCTCACCGACAGCATCTGCGGCACGGCCCAGAACGGTGAAGAGGTTGCCCTCACGGTTGCTCTTCTTGTTCAGCCAGTCCTTGGAAGCGGAAATGCCCCAGATATAGCTGGCACCCAACACCACAGCACCCACGACCGTAGCGGCAGTGGTTACAAATCCGCCAATATCGGAACCGCCCTGGGTATAGGTCATCTCTTCTTCGGAAAGCACTGCGTATTCAGCAGGCAGATTCATGTTCTTGTTCATAGGTCTCATACTCCTTTTTTGAGCAGCTTGAACCGATGGTCTTCTTTCCCAATTTACCATCTGGTTTCCAGCCTTATATTACTACATCACACAGTCTCATGCAATGGATTTTGTGAAAAACCATCAAAAATCGGAAAGTCGCATGAAAAAACAAACGAAAGTTTGGTGAAAAGCACTGCAATAATTTTCCACTCAGCCTGCCACGCCCGCACGGTAGAGATACGGGTCGGTGGTAAAGCTGGCATAGCTGTACAGCACAAGGATCTGGTCGTAGTCGTTGGCCGCAATGAGCTGGTCCAGCCCATAGTTATAGTTGCGGAAATCCACCACGTCGATGGCCGCATAGTTGGCTGTCAGGTAGGGCACAAAGCTGTTGGCATAGCTGTCCTTGATGACCAGGATCTTGCCGGTGCCGCTGCCCTCCACCCGGCTCAGGCCGTTGTTGCCGTGCAGGAACATGGCGTACTTATCATACACCTCCAGCTTGTCCAGATCGTACAGGCCGGTGGTGGTGCCCTCGGTGGGCTGGCCCGGGCCGGTGACGTTCCAGACCGTCAGGCTGTTCTGCAGGTCGTACCAGGTAATGGTGTCGGGTTCGGCATTCCAGGTGCGGGTCTTGGAGTAGTGAGTGCCGTAGAAATCCTCACAGGTCTCGGCCGTGTGGGCATCCCGGTCAAAGGGGGTCAGGCCCAGCGTCTCACAGAACTGCTGGTAGGCGTAGTAGGCCCCCAGCGTTGTCCAGTGGTGGTCGGTACGGTAGTAGAGGTATTCCTCTTTGTGCTCCGTCAGGGCGGGCAGGACATCAATGACCCGCCCGTAGGCCTTCCCCTGTGCGGCAACACCTTCCAGAATGCCCTTCTCATCGATCTGGGGTGCCCCCGCCGGGACATTCTCAGGGTAGACCACCGAGGCCGACGGCACCAGCATGAGGTTCACTCTGCCCGGGTAGCGCTGGGCAAGGCTCTGGACGGCGGCAAGGTTCTTGGCCATCCCCTTTTCCTCATTTTTCAGGATGCTGTAATGCCGGGCGAACATCATGTGCTCCCGGCCCAGCAGGATGCCGCCGCTCTGGGTCTTTTGGAAGAGGGTGGTCTCCGCCGCACTCTGCAGGCTGATCCACTGGTCGCGGCCAAACACCTGATCCTTGACGTATCGGGTGTAGCTGGTGAAGTAGTTGTTCAGCCCGTCGGCGGAAACGGCGGTCAGCCTGGGCCGCTGGGTCAGGGTGGTGTTTTCCAGTTCACTGTACGCGCGGTCGGGCGTGGCCATATCCAGCACGAACAGCCCGATAAAGAACAGCCCGAAGGCCACCAGCACCGGATACCGGAACAGAGAGGGAGTTTTCTTTGTATGCTTGTCCATTCAGGTCCCCTCCTCAGAAGTTGAAATACAGGAACGGGCTGTTGGTGCTGCCCACCACATACGCCGTAGAGAGCACCAGCAGCACCAGCACCGCCGCCACACGGGTCACGGTGTGTTTGCGCAGGGCGTTCCAGATCTTCTCAATGAGCGGGGTGCAGCACAGGATGCTGACCGCCAGCAGCACGCCGTAGTTGCGCAGGAAGTAGACCGGAGACGCACCGCCCGAAGGGAGGAAGAGCTTGCGGAACAGCAGCCCGAAGCCCACCCCGGCCTCGTTACCCACAAACATGGCCCAGCCCACCACCACAAGGAACATGGTGTAGATGTGGGGCCAGATCTTTCCTTTTTCCAGATATTTGAGCAGGAACAGCTTTTCAAGGGCCAGCAAAACAAAGTAGTACAGGCCCCAGCAGATAAAGTTCCAGTCTGCACCGTGCCAGATGCCGGTGAGCAGCTCCACCACGAACAGGTTGAAGATCTGCCGCTTCAGGCCCTTGCGGTTGCCGCCCAGCGGGATATAGACATACTCGCGGAACCAGCCGGAAAGGGTCATGTGCCAGCGCCGCCAGAACTCGGTGATGGAGCGGGAGATATAGGGGAAGTTGAAGTTCTGGGGGAAATCAAAGCCCAGCATCTTGCCCATGCCGATGGCCATCATGGAGTAACCGGAAAAATCAAAGTAGAGCTGGAGCGAGTAGGCGATGACACCCAGCCAGACCAGCGGCGTGGACGCATTGGCAAGGCCCACAAAGGTGGTGGAAGGGCTGTCGGCAATGCCGATGATGTCCGTCCAGAGCGCGCCGACGGCATCCGCCAGCAGGACCTTTTTTGCCAGACCGAAGGTGAACAGGGTCATGCCTTCCTCGATCTGCTGCAAGCTGTAACGATGCTTGTAGACGTGCAGCTGGGCCGAGACATCCCGATACTTGACGATGGGGCCTGCAATGAGCTGGGGGAACATGACAACATAAGCGCCGAAGTCGATGATGTTGTGCTCAGTCTTTACCTCCCGGCGGTAGACATCAATGGTGTAGGAAAGGGTCTGGAAGGTATAAAAGCTGATGCCCAGCGGCAGGACGCTGATGCCCTGAATGGCCGCAAATCCGGTGCCCAGCAGGCTGTTGATGCTGCGCAGGACAAAGTTTGCGTACTTGAAGTAGAACAGCATCCCCAGGCTGGCTGCAAGGGCGACCAGCAGCAGCACCTTGCGCACGCCGGGCTTTGCGTCAAACGCTTCCAGCCCCAGGCCGCAGAGATAGTTGATGAGGATCAGGGCCAGCATGACCGGGAAGAACCGGACCTCACCCCAGCAGTAGAACACCAGGCTGCACACAAAGAGCACCGTATTCTTGAGCTTTGCGGGCGCAAGGTAATACAGCGCCAGCGTGATGGGAAGAAACCGGAACAGAAAGATGATGGTGCTGAAAACCAAGGCTTCGACCTCCTTTTAAAAAAAGAACTGCTGCAAATGCCCTCTCACACTCGCTGCGCTCGTCAGCTCTCCCTTTGGGAGAGGCGGCAGTGCGGAGCATTGACGGAGAGGGCCTGCAGCAGCCCCATTCAGTTTTATTTTACTCTCCCAGTGCGCTGTCCACCGCGCTGTCCAGATCGGCAGTGCACTCGTTGGAAGCGATGACCATGACCACGGTGTTGTCCTTGAAGGCAATCACGGCGTTCTCCACATTTTCCTGGGCCTGTGCGAACTCAGCGTAGTTGCCGTAGAACGCCACCTGATCCTGCTGGTAAGCAGTCAGCTGGTTTGCAACCTCCTCAGCCTTGCCGTCAGCAGCTTCCACGACCAGCACCATGCCGGCATCGCCGTTGTCGTTGCTCTTCACGCCCTTGTAGCTCACCACATCCTCAGCGGGCAGGTTGAAATCGTACTCAATGTTCATGGCAGCGATCTCAAACTGGTTGGAGATGGGGTTGGCATCCAGCAGGGTCTCGAACGGTGCGTTCAGGGCATCGGTGCTGTTGTCCTCGCCCAGCGGGATGCTGGAAGCCTGGCTCAGCACAGTGGAGGCAGGCTCAGAGGACGCGGCAGAAGAAGCGGTAGAACCGGAAGAAGAACCGCAGCCGGCCAGCAGAGCACAGCTCAGGGCCAGAGAAGCAGCGGTCAGAATGATTTTAGCACGAAGTTTCATGGATTATTCCCTCTTTTATCTATTTTACACCGGTTCGCCCACGCGGAAGAGTTTCCGACAACGAACCATTGTTATCTTACCATATCAAAGCCCGAATTGCAAACGGCAGGCAGAAGATTTTACGGTTTCTTCACCAGCGCTTTGCCGCTCAGCCCGCGATCTGCTGCAGGGCGGCGATATAGTCCTCAAAGCACAGGCCGCTGGCGTTGATCTTTGCGGCATTTTCCACGCCCACATAGCGCCAGTGCCAGGGCTCATAGGTGATCTCGGTCTTCTCCTCGGCCCCCTTGGGGTAGCGCAGGATGAACCCGTACTCTCCGGCGTGCTGGCAGAGCCAGCGGAAGGCGGCCGTGTTCTCAAAGCCCTCGTCCAGGCCGGTGTGCTCGGGGCTGTTCAGGTCTGCAGCCAGGCCGCAGTTGTGCTCAGAATAGCCCGGCGGGTTGACGATGGCAGCGGCCATTTCCTTCGCCTTGGCATCGTCATAGCCCTGCTGCTTATAATAGTTGGTCTTTTTCTCGTAGAGATTGGTCTGGTAGGACACGCTGCGGTAGCCGCTCTGCATCCAGACGGTCACGTTCTCCGCAGCAGCAGCCTTCTGCAGCTCCAGAAAGGCATTGCAGGCCACGGTCTGCAGGGTCTTGTTCACTGCGGTCTTGGAGCCGCACTCGGCGGTCTCAAAGGTGTAGTTTTCCGGCATCTTATTGGTGTGGTTCACAAGGATCATCAGCGGGTCGGCCAGCATGGCCTTCGCCTCGGCGGCGGTCAGGCCCAGCAGGTTGTCCCGGCTCTCCACGCTCTCGGCGGCGGCTCCGCTCACGGCACTGCTCTCCGCCTTGCTGCTCGGCGCAGCCGACGGCAGGCTGCTGGCCACACTATTGGCGGCGCTCCCGGCGGCATCCGCCGTGGGCACCGGGGCCTTGCGGCGGGAAAGCAGGAAGGACACACCGCCCACGGCCACGCAGACCACAAGGGTCAGCCCGGCGATGCGGCGGATGGCGCGGTTGCGTCGCCGCCGCCGGATCTCTGCCCGGGTCAGGCGGCGGCGGTGGATGGGTTGCTGCTGATTCATAAGAGACCTTCTTTCTCGGTTCATTTTCTGTATATTATGTTTCTCCGGGGGCATCCTAAGCCCGAGGTGACAGCCATGAAGATGACAGCGGAAGAATACGCGCGGCGGGTGAAACAGGTCGGCCCCCGCTCCCCTCTGGGCTCCGACTGCCTGTGGGCCTTCTGCGTGGGCGGCGGCATCTGCCTGCTGGGCGAGGTGCTGCGCGGGTGGTATCTTGGCATGGGGCTGGAAGCCCAGCTTGCCGGTACCCTGACCAGCTGCACCCTCATCGTGCTGTCGGCCCTGCTGACCACGCTGGGGCTCTACCAGAAGCTTGCCGCCAAAGCCGGGGCAGGCTCGCTGGTGCCCATCACGGGCTTTGCCAACGCCGTGGTCAGCGCCGCCATCGAATTCAAGCCCGAGGGCAGGGTCTGCGGCACCGGAGCCAAGATGTTCACCATCGCAGGGCCGGTCATCGTGTACGGCACGCTGGCCGCTGTGGTCTACGGTGGAGTGCTCTGGCTGCTGGGCGGCTGACCGCTCTGTCTACAATACGCCTGCCGGGATGCAAAAATTGCAGTTTTCCGGCAGAGCGGATGGAGCAGAATATCGCACGAGCGCTATTATAGCACAAATCCCAAAGAAAAACAGCCCTGAAAGGGGGATTTTTTCATGGCGACCCGCCGGGGTGACACCCTGATCTTTCCAAAACCGCCTGTCATCGCCGCACACGCCTGCATCGGCGGCAAAAAGGAGGGCGAAAGCCCGCTGGCGGCAGAGTTCGATGAGCTGCACAGTGACAACCGCCTCGGGCAGGCCAGCTGGGAGGCCGCTGAAACGCAGCTGCAATTACAGACGGCGCGGCTCTGCCTGAAAAAAGCCCACGCCACCGAAAAGAATGTGAGCCTCCTGCTGGCCGGAGACTTGCAGGCCCAGTGCACGGCTTCGGGCTATGCAGCCCGGGCGCTGGGCCTGCCCTTTGCGGGGCTGTTCGGGGCCTGCAGCACCATGGCCGAGGCGCTGGGTGTTGGGGCCTGCCTGTGCAGCGCCGGAATGGCAGACGGCCTGCTGGCCATGACCTCCAGCCACTTCTGCACCGCCGAGCGGCAGTTCCGCACCCCGCTCTCCTACGGAGCCGTGCGCACCCCCACCGCCCAATGGACTGCCACGGCAGCAGGGGCCTGCCTGCTCCGCCCCGCCGGGCAGGGGGTTGGCATCCGGGCCGTGACCTTTGGCCGGGTGCAGGATCTGGGCATCCGGGACATCAACAACATGGGGGCCGCCATGGCTCCTGCTGCTGCGGCAACGCTCCTGCGCTACCTCACTGATACCAACACCCAGCCGCAGGAGTTCGATGCCATCTGCACCGGCGACCTGGGCCATGTGGGCAGTCAGCTGTTCCGGGAGCTGCTGGCCGCCGAGGGCCTGCTTCTCAAGAACCATGTGGACTGCGGTTCCCTCCTCTATGATGCCGAGGGCCAGTCGGTGCACAGCGGCGCTTCTGGGCCGGGATGCTGTGCAGCAGTGCTCTGCGGGCATCTCCTGCCCCGGCTGGAGCGGCGGGGGCAGCGCCGGGTGCTCTTTCTGGCCACAGGCGCGCTGATGAGCCAGACCACCTTTTTGCAGAAGGAGAGCATCCCCGCCATCTCGCACCTGGTGGAGCTTGCTGCCCCGGAGGAACAGAACGGAGGGAACACATGAACTATTTCTGGGCATTCGTTACAGGCGGGGCCATCTGCGTGGTGGGCCAGCTCTTTCTCGACCTGACCGCCCTGACCCCCGCCCGCATCCTGACAGGCTATGTGGTAGCGGGCGTGGTGCTTTCGGCCCTTGGGTGGTACGCGCCGCTGGCTGAGTTTGCAGGCTGCGGTGCCACCGTTCCCCTGCTGGGCTTCGGGCATCTGCTTGCCAAAGGCGTGCGCACCGCCCTTGCCGAAGAGGGAGCCATCGGCATCCTGACCGGCGGGCTGACCGCCGCGGCTGCAGGCATCACCACCAGCCTTGTCTGCGGCGTGGTCTGTTCGCTGGTGGGCCGCAGCCACGACCAGAACTGAAGCAGAACTCTTCCTGGGACGATACTCTTTTTTCGTGTATCGTCCTTTTCTGCGCCAATTCGCGTCCTCTGTATGGTACACTTTTCCAGAAAAGGAGATGATAGTCATGCGCGAGACTCTTGCAACGATCTTATGGGAGGGCTGGACCGCCCTCGTGCTCTGCGCGGCGGCGGTGTTCCTGCCCGGCAGCGAGGCCCTTACATATCCCGCCGTGCTCTGGCCCGGGCTGGTGCTGGCGGCTGCTGTGCCTGCAGGCTGGGCGTTCTGGGCGCTGGCAGAGCAGCCCGCGCCCCTGCCCCCGGAACAGCTGCTGGAAAAACAAAAACCCCCGTATCGGGTTCCCGATACAGAGGTTTTGTTCGTCAGTCGATCACTTGATCTGTCGTAAATCAGGCGTTCTTGTTTGCACGCTTGGCCATACGGCTGATCTTGCGAGAAGCGGTGTTCTTCTTGATGACACCCTTAGCGCGAGCCTTGTCGATCGCGGAAACAGCAGCCAGGACAGTTGCGTCCTTGTCAGCGGCTTTAGCATCGATGGCAGCGTCTGCCTTCTTGACGACTGTTTTCAGGTTGGTCTTAATGGCCTTGTTGTGAGCCTGCTCTGCAGCAGCCTGCACGACGCGGTCCTTCTGAGATTTGATGTTAGGCATTCGTTCCACCTCCTTGGCTACCTATAACAGCGCACCTTATGATACCATATTTGCCGTACCAGCGCAAGCCTTTTTTGAATTTTTGTTTAGAATTTTTTCATTTTCCCATACTTCTGGTACCGTTTGGGCGGGAAAAGCGCCCAAATACGGAAATTCAGCCGGATGGGGGATGCAAAATGCGGGAAACTGACCTTGCCGATGAACTGTTCGGCCAGCCGGGCAAAACCGCCCTGCCCGCCGGGGTGCGCGTGGCAACGGCCCGTCAGGGCGGCGTGACGATCACCCGGGTAGAGATCGCGCGGGAGGGGCTGGCGCGGCCGCGGGGCCGGTATGTGACGCTGGAGGTCCCCAGCGTGAGCCTGCTGGACGAGCGGGACAGCGCCGTGATCGAAGCTGCCGCCGCAGAGCTGCGGCCCCTGCTGCCGCCCGAAGGCCCGGTGCTGGTGCTGGGGGTGGGCAACCGTCGGGTCACGGCGGATGCTCTGGGTCCCCGCACGGTGCAGAAGGTGTTCGTGACCATGGGGCCGCGCACCGTACCGGTGCAGGGCATCCGGCCGGTGGCGGCTGTGGCTCCGGGGGTATCGGCGGCAACGGGCCTGAGCTTACAGCAGCTGGCCGGGGCGCTGGTACGGGAGCTGCGCCCCGCCGCCCTGCTCTGCGTGGACAGCCTTTGCTCTGCTGAGCCGGAGCGGCTGGGCCGGACACTCCAGTTTTCAGACACCGGGCTCCACCCGGCCCAGCCCGACCACTCCCGGCATCTGGATGCCGCCCGGCTGGGTGTGCCTGTCCTTGCGGCGGGCATCCCCACCCTGATGCAGGCCGAGGAGGGCCGGGATCTGGTCGTCACGCCCCGGGATCTGGACGGAGTCATCGCCCACGGCGCGGCCCTGCTGGGGGCTGCCATCAACCGGGCCCTGCAGCCAAAGCTGAGTGTGGCGCAGTTGTGCTGGCTGGTGGGGTAACCCTCTCGGTCTCGCCTTCGCTCGCCTGCTCCCCTGATAGGGGCCAGATTTATGCTGCTGCCGGCCTGCCCCTCCTACCGGGAGAGGCAGCAATGCGTTCGCATTGACGGAGCGGTTCTCTCATATCTATTTTGCAGAAGGGGGTGAAGTTCCATGCGCAGGCGGGAAATGGCGGGGTGCGGGCATCCCCTGCCTTTTGCAGCGGCGGCAGGCCTTGCGCTGGGGCTGGCACTGTTTGCACACCAACTGCTCCTCACGCTGGCAGCAGTGGTCATCGGGCCGCTGCCAGCCGTGCAGACCGCCCTTTACCTGAGCCGGAAAGACCTCTCTGAGAATGCCGCACAGGCCGTGAGCGAACCCGCGCAGGAAACACAGGCAGAGCCTGCACAGGAGGCTCCCGCCCTGCCTGCCGGTGACATTGAGGCTTACCTTGTCCCGCTGGAAGGCGATGAGGCCCGCCCGGAGGGAGCCGGTGCCATCCTGGAAAAGAACTATCCGCAGGGCAGCGGGGAGAAATACATTCCCTGCGGCAGCGGCAGCATCAAGAACAACACCAGCGTCTCCAGCGCCGACATTGCCGCCGAGATCACCAACCCGCTCCCCTTTGCGGTGGAGTGGAACAGCCCCGACCCGCAGATCCTCATCATGCACACCCATGCCACCGAGGATTACCGGCTCTCGGCAGGGCTGTGGTACCGCCCGGGGGACGGTTCCCGCACCACCGACCGGGACCTCAACATGTGCGCCGTGGGCCGGGTGATGGCGGACACCCTCAATGCCGCCGGACTCAACACCCTGCACGACGAGACCCTGAACGACTACCCCAGCTACACCGGAAGCTACGCCAACAGCCGCGCGGTGGTGCAGCAATACTTATCGCAGTATCCCAGCATCAAGATCGTGCTGGATGTCCACCGGGATGCCATCGAGACTGAGAACGGCTCCCGCATGGCCCCGGTGTGCACCGTCAACGGGCGGCAGGCAGCGCAGGTGATGATCATCTGCGGGTGCGACAACGGCACCACGGTCAGCCTGCCCAACTACCGGCTCAACCTCCGCTTTGCCGCCGCCTGGGAAACCGCCATGGAGGGCCTGTACCCCGGCTTCACCCGCCCGGTCCTGTTCAGCTACCGGTTCTACAATCAGGATCTGACCCCCGGCAGCCTGCTCATAGAGATTGGCGGGCACGGCAACAACCTGAACGAGGCCCTCTATGCCGGGCAGCTGGCGGCCAATGGGCTGATCCAGGCAATCAAAAATGCCGCTGGCTGACCAGCGGCATTTTTGATTGCTTATTCGTATACGATGCAGCCCAGGATCTGCTTGCCCAGCCGAACGATCTTCTCGTTCTGCTCCCGCACGGCATCGGTGCGGGTGACCGTGCAGTCGGCAGCCAGCACAATGGCATCGGCAGCCACCACATGGGGCACGGTGGCAGCGGCCTTGAGGATGCTCTCGGCGGCGGTCACGCTCTGGCCGCGCAGGGGTTCCGTGGCCTGCAGGGCAGCAGCCAGTGCTTCCAGCTGGTCCGCAGGCAGATCGCCGGTAACCAGAATATTCTTCGCCTCCGGAGCGCGGCTGCGGATGGTCTGAGCCATCAGGCAGAGCATCTCAGCGTCCGCGCTGCCATCGGGGCGGCCCTCCATCTGATAGAGCTTTGCATCCAGCTTTCCGGCCTTCTTGGTGCGGTCGCTGGCCAGCGCGCCCAGCACGGGCAGGCCGGTGGAGCGGTTCAGCTCGCTGGCCGAGTAGACCATGCCGTCCAGCAGGAACTTGACCACGACCACGCCGCAGGCAAACACACCGCCCAGCAGGAAGCCAATGAGCAGGTTCTTTGCCACCGAGGAGGCAGCGCCGCCGCCCAGTGCGGGCTCCTCCGCACTCTCCCAAGTACTCTTAGCAGAAGCCAGATTGTCATCCAGCGCCTGACGGGCACTCTGCAGTTCCACCAGCTGGCTCTGCAGATTCTGAACATCTTCATCGCTCGTCTGCTGCAACGCACGCAGTTCCGTGGAGACCCCCTGTGTCACACTCTGATCAATCACGCGTACACTGTGGCTGCACACAGCAGCTGCCGCTTTATCATGGATCAGATCCAGACGACCCAGCAGCGCGTTCAGAATTTTCTCTGCGGTCTGCTGATCTGCAGCATACGCCTGCAAGGTCATCACGCCGTTATACTCGCCACTGTCGTTCTGGGAAAGTTCTGCCGTAACCACGCCCTTCAGGTAGCGCACATCTACCCCTACGGCATCAGCGGCAGCATTCATGGAGTCACCGCTGACCAGCTGTTTCTGATATACAGCCAGCAACGCACCGGTCGGGTCAACATTCTGATACGCAGAACCCGGCTGGATTTTGTAGCCGCTGTCAATATAAAGGTCAGCCTGCGCCGTCCAGACATTATAAACGTCCAGATTTTTTAGCAGCGACTTTTCTGCATAGTCCTGTGCCTGTTTCAGTGCTTCCTGCACACTAGACTGCGCATCCTCGTTGCTCTTCGCCGTCAGCTCGTACTGCTGCACAGCAAACTCATAATCCTTCTCTTTCTGCTGATACTCAGCCAGAGCCTCTTCATAAGCAACCTGATCTTCTGCCGAAACAGCGCCGCCGCGCAGGATCTTTACCCCGGCAAGGCCGCCAGCGATCACAGCACAGACCACCGCGGTCAGCAGGATGGGCTTGAGCTTGTGCAGAAGGGTCACCATGAGCGCGACGAGGTCGATCTCTTCCTCATCCTGTGCGCCGGTGGGGTAAGTGGTTTGATTTTCGTTCATGCTCTACTCCTCAGGACAAAGCCAATCTTCGTGTTTGTTCCGTTTTGTGCAATGCACATACTATAACAGGATAAATAATATCATCCTTTCCGGCAGAATTCAACCGTTTTTCCACAAAAAGCCGATTGACAAACCGGTGCTGCTGTGCTATTTTTAGAATTACTGAAAAGCAAGGATCGGGAAAAGTAACGCATCCAGGACGCTACAGAGAGCGCGGCAGCAGCTGAGAGCCGCGTGCGGGCCAGTGCGCGAACGAACACCCGGGAGCTGCAAACTGAACACGGCATTCCGCCGCCAGTAGGTGCGCCGCAAAGCCCAGCGTTACCAGGGCAGCGCTTATTGGAGCGCGCGAGCGACCGGACACTTCCGGTAATTCAGGTGGCACCGCGGACATTACAAGACAGCTTGTTCGCCCTGAAAATTCAGGGCAAAGCTGTCTTTTTATTTTTATATCGGAGGAAAGAAAGATGGAACGTACTGAGATCGTCTCGCTGTACAAGAACACTCCCGCCGACGGCACGGTGGTCACCGTGTGCGGCTGGGCCAAGAACATCCGTGATTCCAAGAACATCGGCTTCATCGCCCTGTCGGACGGCGGCTGCTTCAAGACCCTGCAGGTCGTGCTGGAGGCAGGCAAGCTGGCAAACTACGAGGAGGTCATCCACACCGGCCTGTACAGCAGCCTGCGCATCGTGGGCCGCATCGTCCTGACCCCGCAGGCAAAGCAGCCCTTTGAGCTGAACGCCGACAGCGTGGAGATCCTGGGCGACTGCCCCGCAGACGAGTACCCCCTGCAGAAAAAGAAGATGAGCATGGAGTATCTGCGCACCATGCCCACCCTGCGCCCCCGCACCAACACCTTCAACGCTGCTTTCCGCGTGCGCAGCGTGGCTGCCTACGCCATCCACAAGTTCTTCCAGGAGAACGGCTTCATCTACTCCCACTCTCCCCTGCTGACCGCTTCCGACTGCGAGGGTGCCGGTGAGATGTTCCAGGTCACCACGCTGGACCTGCAGAACGTACCCAAGAACGAGGACGGCACCGTGGATTACAGCCAGGACTTCTTTGAGAAGCCCGTCAACCTGACCGTTTCCGGCCAGCTGGAGGCCGAGGCCATGGCCATGGCCTTTGGCAAGGTGTACACCTTCGGCCCCACCTTCCGTGCGGAGAAGAGCTTTACCACCCGCCACGCCGCCGAGTTCTGGATGATCGAGCCCGAGATGGCCTTCTGCGACCTGAAGGGCTACATGGACACCGCCGAGGCCATGACCAAGTTCGTCATCCGCTACGTGCTGGACAACTGCCCCGATGAGATGGCCTTCTTCAACCAGTTCATCGACAAGGGCCTGATCGAGCGCCTGGAGCTGGTGGCAAACAGCGAGTTCGGCCGCATCACCTACACTGAGGCCATTGAGATCCTGAAGAAGAACAACAAGAAGTTCCAGTTCCCCGTGGAGTGGGGCGTGGATATCCAGACCGAGCACGAGCGCTACCTGACCGAGGTCGTGTTCAAGAAGCCCGTCTTTGTCACCGATTACCCCAAGGAGATCAAGAGCTTCTACATGAAGATGAACGCAGACGGCAAGACCGTGGCCGCAGCTGATATGCTGGTGCCCGGCATCGGCGAGCTGATCGGCGGCAGCCAGCGCGAGGAGAACTACGACAAGCTGGTGGCCCGCATGGACGAGCTGGGCATGGACAAGACCAACTACGAGTGGTACCTGAACCTGCGCAAGTTCGGCGGCGTGGAGCACGCCGGTTACGGCCTGGGCTTCGAGCGGATGATCATGTACCTCACGGGCATCCAGAACATCCGTGACGTGCTGCCCTTCCCCCGCACCGCTTACGGTTTCTAAGGATTAAATTCAACCCTCTCAGTCAAAGCCTGTCGGCTTTGCCAGCTCCCCCGAAGGGGGAGCCTATTGCGGCTCTTGGATAAAGGCAGCATAGCCTCTCCCCTCGGGAGAGGTGGCATTGCGGAGCAATGACGGAGAGGGTTGTTTTCAACAAGGAGATAAATACAAGTGGAAAATATCGCTCCTGCCCTGTTGGACTGGTTCTACACCAACCGCCGCATCCTCCCCTTCCGGGAGGACCCCACGCCATACCATGTCTGGCTGAGCGAGATCATGCTGCAGCAGACCCGGGTCTCGGCGGCGCTGCCCTACTACGAGCGCTTCCTTGCCGCCCTGCCGGATATCCCCGCGCTGGCCGGATGTGAGGAGGAAAAGCTACACAAGCTGTGGGAGGGGCTGGGTTATTACAGCCGGGTGCGCAACCTGCAGAAGGCAGCGAAGATCGTCTGCGCCCAGTACGGCGGGCAGCTGCCTGCTGATTACAACGCCCTGCTGGCCCTGCCCGGCATCGGGGAGTACACGGCGGGGGCCATTGCCTCCATCAGCTTCGGTCTCCCGGTTCCCGCCGTGGACGGCAACGTTCTGCGGGTGTTTGCCCGGCTCTACAACGACCCCCGGCTGGTCACCGACCCGCAGGTGAAGCGGGAGTTCACGGCACGGGTCATGGAGCACCAGCCGCCCGCAAAAGCCGGAGACTACAATCAGGCCCTGATGGAGCTGGGCGCACTGGTCTGCCTGCCCAACGGCGCACCTCTGTGTGAGCAGTGCCCGCTGGGCACGCTCTGCCGGGCCCGGGCCGCAGGCACCGCCCTCTCCCTGCCCCAGAAAACGCCTCCCAAGGCCCGGCGCATCACGCCGGTCACGGTGGTGCTGGTGCTGAACGAGGGCCGGGTGCTACTCCAGCAGCGGCCCGCCAAGGGCCTGCTGGCCGGGCTGTGGCAGCCAGTGCTGTGGGAGGATACCATCCTCACCGCCGCAGAGACCGCCGCCCGCCTTGCTGCCCTGGGGCTGGACTGCACAGGGGTACATTTCACGCCCCTGCCTGCGGCCAAGCACATTTTCACCCACATCGAATGGCACCAGAGCGGCTATTTCCTCGCTGTGCCGGAGCAGCCCGCCCCCGCAGGCTGCGTCTGGGCCGGAAAGGAGCAGCTGGAGGCTGCGTACACCCTGCCCGGTGCCTTCAAGGTCTACAAAAAGCTGCTGCTGACCAAATTGCTGTGATTGCCCGGATTGATGAAATTTCTGCATTTCGGATTGTAATTTTTTGCTTTTCCGGGTATAATAGCCTTATCAAAATGAACTCCGGTTCCATGAACCACCGTTCCCCACCAGAAAAGGAGTGTGTCCTATGAAGAAATCCTGTCTGATCGCTGTTATCGCCACGCTGGCCGCTGTGGCCGGTGCGCTGGCCGCCGCGGCTGTCTATCTGCACCGCCGTGAGAAGGAGCTGGACGAGTACGAGCGTCTGCTGTTTGGCGAGGATAAGGCCGAGACCGTTGAGCCTGCCGCAGAGCAGCCCGCAGAAGATCCTTCTGCCGAGGATGCCGCAGAATAAACCAAACACCGAAAAACGCACCCGGCTTGTCCCTGCAAGCTGTGGTGCGCTTTTTTATACGCCGCATTGATTTGAAATCAACCTCTCATTCCCCGCTCCGGCGCGGCCAGCTCCCCTGGCAGGGGAGCCAAGTGCAGGGATGCGGCTTTGTAACAGGAGTACATATCCATGAAACGATTTTTGTTGTGGGTCGTTGGTGTCATTCTGGGCGTTGCCGTGCTGCTGGGCGCGGTGATGACCGTGAGCTATTCCTTTACCGGCGAGGGTTCCTGCCCGGCGGCAGACACGCAGTTCGGCGGGCAGGCGCTGGAAGTGAACGGCTCCTGCTGGCAGGTGCCGCTGCTGGGCGGCGTGTTCGATAAGGTGTTCACCAGCCCCGAAACGCTCACCGTGCAGAAACTGGGCGTGCTGTATGACGCACACCCGGCCCTCGCCCTGCCCGATTGGGCCAGCTACACCACCCTGACCATTGAAACCGACATCGGCAGCATCGTATTTGCTGGGTCAGCCTCTCAGTACGAGGACTTTCTCTTCCCTGCCAACGGGGATTACAAGGCAAAGCTGACGGTCTGGCGGCTGCCGCAGGACTATCTTGCCACCCAGTTTGAGGGCGGCATCACCGGTGCCATCCGCAGGAACCTGGGCGTGGAGCACCCGGCCAAGCCCACGGGCTGGTACAGCTACTCCTTCCGGTTCACCCTGCAGGCCAGCGCGGAGGTCGCCCTTTCCACCGAGCGGCTGGAGCAGGGCAGTGTGGCGGCGCTTTCCATCACCGGCCTGACCGGCGAGACCGCCCCCACCGTGGAGACCGACCTGGGCAGCGTTCAGTGTGTCCGGCTGGGCAGCGGCTGGCGCGCCTACATCCCCGCCGCCTACAACGCTTCGGCGGGCGGGCACACGGTCAACGTTACCGTCAACGGCGAGACCTTTGCCCGGACGCTGACCGTTCTGCCCAAAGATTTCGGCACCGTGGAGGTGGAGCCGGAACCTGCATCCACCGAGGCCGCCAACGCCGAGTTCCGGAACAACATCTGGCCCCTGTACGAGCAGCCCGCGCGGGAAAAGCTCTGGGCCGGTGCCTTCCTCTGCCCGGCTGAAAACTACATGACGCTGGTGGATTTCGGCCAGGTCAAGGTGACCGGCGGCCAGCAGGGCAGCCGATCCAACTCCACCCGGCTCTACACCATCCCCGGTGAGCCCTGCCGTGCCCCGGCAGGCGGCGTGGTGGTCTTTGCGGGCGATCTGGCCCTCACCGGCAGCACCGTGGTCATCGATCATGGCTGCGGCGTGCGCAGTTATCTGTACAGCCTGCAGGAGCTCTCCGTGACCCGCGGCCAAACCGTGGAGCGGGGGCAGGCTGTCGGCGTGCTGGGCGAGGAGCTGACCATGGACTTCAAGCTCGGCAGCAAGAGCGTGAACCCCTGGCCCCTGTTCCAGACCAGCGGCGGGTTATTCTGGCAGGAGAAGGGCTGAGCCTGCAAAAAATTTGCAGAAACCTGTAACGCTTTCTCCTTTTCTGCGTTATTGGGGTGAAAGGCCATGAAAAAGGAGGGCAAAATACGATGAAAACGAATTGTGATATCATCCGTGACCTGCTGCCGCTGTATGCGGAGCACATCACCAGTGAGGCCACCAACGCACTGGTGGAAGAACATCTGGCCGAATGTGAAGCCTGCCGCGCCGAGCTGGAACAGATGGAGCAGCCGGTGCCGGTACGGCCGGAAGCGCAGCCGGATGCGCCCCTGCGCAGGATTAGGGCCGCCCTGCAAAGAAGGAGCTTCCGTGCAGCAATCGGCTCTGTGCTGGCTGCCCTGTGCGCTCTGGCAATGATATTCTGGATGGGCACTGCCCGCGTCCCGGCCACCACAGAGCAGGCTCATTTCTGGACCTACAACCGCAAAGAGAACGGCGCAGACATCTGCATTCTGGAAGTGCAGGGCGAGGGTGTCTGGCTGGATATGGAGGGCACCTTCAGCTGGGGCAAGCCGCAGATCACTGTGCGGGCCATGCGCTACCGCTTTCCGGGCGTGCATCGGGTACTGACAGCCCTGGTGGGTTCTGATCGATCCACTGTATGGGTCATGGTGTCTCGCACCCAGCTGCTGACCGTGGACTGCGCAGACCAGACCCTGTACTACCGCGATGGACAGCTGGTAGACCGCTACATCGTGCAGGAAAACCCGGACGGTACCTTCGACTACGCCTACGGCACCGACCAGGAATACGGCATCGACTATAAGAAGGGCTGAGCCTATGGACATCGACAGCGTTTACCGGCTCTATTTCCGGGATGTGTTTCTGTTCCTGCAGGGCCTGACCCACAACGAAGCGCTGGCCGAGGAGCTGACGCAGGAAACTTTCTTCAAGGCACTGGACGGTCTGAAGGACTACGACGACCGGCAGGATGTACGGGCCTGGCTGTTCACGGTGGCCCGCAACGCCTATTATTCCCACTGCCGCCGGACAAAGCACACTGCCCCGCTGGAAGATGCCGAAACCGCCCCCGCCGACACTCCGGACATTGCCCAGCTGCTGGTCGATCAGGATGCGGCATTCACCGTGCATCAGTGTCTGCACACGCTGGACGAGCCTTACAAAGAGGTGTTCAGCCTCCGGGTATTCGGCGAGCTGCCCTTTGAGCGCATCGGGCTGATCTTCGGCCACAATGCCGCATGGGCCCGGGTGACCTACTACCGGGCCAAGACCCAGCTGCAAAAGATGCTTTCCGCTTCCACCTGACATTCCCTATCACAGCAGAACACCCCCGGCCCAAAGGCGCGGGGGTGTTCTTTTTGTGCGCAGGACTCAGGCCGTTTTGCCTGCTCAAGCTGACCAAAATAAAAGGGGGTTAGGGCTTCGCTGATTGTTGCGTTGGCAGCTCCACCGCAATGGTAGTGCCCTTCTCCGAACTTTTCTCCACCCAAACGGAGCCGCCGTGGAGGTCGGCGATCTCCCATACCAGTGAGAGCCCCAGTCCTGCGCCGCCGTATTCCCGGCTGCGAGACTTGTCCACCCGGAAGAAGGGCTGGAAGATACTGCGCTGATACTCCTCCGGGATGCCGCAGCCGGTGTCGGAGACGCGGAGCAGGAGCTTTTCCAACTCCTGAGTGACAGAAACCCGTACCGAGCCGCCCGGCTGGTTGTACTTGACAGCATTCTCCGTCAGGTTGAAGATCAGCCGGTAGATCAGTGCATCGCTGCCGGTCATAATGCCGTCGCCCTCCGCCGTCAGCGTGACACCGAGCTTATCTGAGAGCGGCGCAAGATCTGTGAAGATCTCCTCGATCATGGGAGCGAGCTGGATCCGCTCGTTCCGCGCCACCTGCCGCAGATTGCTCATCTCCAGCAGCGTCTTGGTCATCTGTGCCAGCCGCTCCGTCTGCTCGCGCAAAAGCGTGAGGAACTCCGCCGTCTCCGGCCGCACATCAGGATGCTCCGCGGAAAACAGCTCCAGCTGCGCCTGCATCAGCGCCAGCGGCGTGCGCAGCTCGTGGGCGGCGTTGCCGGTGAACTGCCGCTGGGCGGCAAAGGCGTTGTTCAGCCGCTCCAGCATCTGGTTGAACGAGCGGCTCAGCTGCCGGAACTCCGAAATAGTGTCTTCATCGATCCTCATATCGGCAAGATTGTTCAGCTGCACCTGCTCCACCTGCGAGGTAAAGCTGCGCAGGGGCTTGAGAGCGCGTCCGCTGACGAAATAGGCGAGGATGCCGCTGAGCAGCGTTACCGCCGCCGTGATGTACCAGTTGGTGGTGCGGAAGCGCCCCTGCACCCCATCGACGACGATGGTCAACTCCTCGTTGGGCGCTATGAGCTGCGGGTCAAAGCTCGCCGCTCCGCCATCATTCAGGATCACCGTGCCGCCGCCTTGTAAACTGTCCGCAATGGTGTCCATATAGTACACACCGGAGGAGCACAGCAGCAAATTCATGGCCACGCAGGTGATGCCGATGAGCAGGACGGTCATCAGCGTGATGCGCCACTGCAGGGAAAGCCGCTTCATTCCTCCTCGCCTCCCATCAGATAGCCCTCGCCGATGCGGTTGCGGATGGGGTCATAGCCCAGCACGGCGCGGAGCTTTTTGCGCAGGGCGGAGATGTGGACGCGAATGGAATTGCTGAAGTTGTCCACGCTGTTGTCCCAAACGTGATCCATCAGCTCTTCCTGACTCACGGGCCGCCCCTGATGCACCATCAGGTATTCCAGGATCCCCGTTTCCTTCCGGGTCAGCGTCAGCGTCTGCCCATTGACGGCGGCGGTACGGGAGCGGGTGTCAAAGGTCAGGCCTCCGCAGCTTAGCAGCACATCCTGCTGGGTGAACTGCCGCAATGTCAGGCTGCGGATGCGGGCCTCCAGCTCCGCCAAGTGGAAAGGCTTTGCCAGATAGTCGTTCGCCCCGGCATCCAGCCCCTGCACCTTGTCCTCCACTTCGCTGCGGGCGGAGAGAATCAGCACCCGCGTCTCCCGGTCGGTCTGCCGCAGGGTGCGCAGCACCGTCATGCCGTCCTTTTTCGGCAGATTCAGATCCAGAAGCACCAGATCGTATCGTTCCACGCCCAGAAGCGCCAGCGCCTTTTCCCCGTCATAACAGTAGTCCACGCTGTAGGCCAGCCGCCGCAGGCTGCGGACGATGGTCTCGCACAGGGCGCGTTCATCTTCAATTACTAAAAGGTGCATGATAGCCCTCCTTTTTATTTCTTCGTTTTTTGTGTTGCTTTCATTATAGCAAAAACAGATAAGGTTTGCGTTAAGTTTTCGTTCTTAACAGAGACTTTAACTCTCCCGCGCTATGATGGGGGCAGAAAATCGGAAAGGGTGATGAAAAATGAGCTGCGGGAAAAAGGCCGCGGCGCAGATCGCGCTGCTGATGGCCGGAGCCGCCATGCTGTGCTTCGGTGTCTGGCGGGGCGAGGCGGCGACAGTGCTGAGCAAAGCAATCAAATTATGTCTGGAGTGTGTAGGCATTGGGTAAAAAGTTTTCAGGCGTTTCACAGACCATGTCCCGCTTCCGGGGCTGGATTCAGGCGGGTGCGGCGCTGCTGACCAACCTGCATCTGCCGAACTTTCTCAAGGGCGGACTGTATCAGGGGGCGGGGAAGACCGTCTGCGTGCCGGGGCTGAACTGCTATTCCTGCCCGGCAGCCTCCGGTGCCTGTCCCATCGGTGCGTTTCAGGCAGTGGTAGGCTCGTCAAAATTCAGTTTTTCCTATTATATCACAGGCTTTCTCATTTTGCTGGGAGTCCTGCTGGGACGCTTTATCTGCGGCTTTCTATGTCCCTTCGGCTGGTTTCAGGAGCTGCTGCACAAAATCCCGACAAAGAAGCTCTCCACAAAGAGGCTGAAGCCGCTGACATACCTGAAATACGCTGTCCTGCTGGTGATGGTTTTCCTGCTGCCGGCGTTCCTTGTGAACGATGTTGGCATGGGAGACCCGTTCTTCTGCAAATACCTCTGCCCCCAAGGCGTGCTGGAGGGAGCCATCCCTCTGTCCCTTGCCAATTCCGGCATCCGGGCGGCGCTGGGCAAGCTGTTTACATGGAAATTCAGCATCCTGCTGTCGGTGATCGTGCTGAGCGTACTGTTCTACCGACCGTTCTGCAAGTGGCTCTGCCCGCTGGGCGCGTTCTACGCGCTGTTCAACCGGGTGTCCCTCTTCCAGATGAAGGTGGATAAGAATAAGTGCGTTTCCTGCGGGAAATGCGCCAGAGCCTGCAAGATGGATGTGGATGTGACGAAAACGCCCAACCATACCGAGTGCATCCGCTGCGGAATGTGCATCCGCGCCTGTCCGACGAACGCCGTGTGCTTCCGCTACGGCTTCGGCGATGGAAAAGAGAAAGAAAACGCAGCGACACTGCGAGAAAACAACAACAAAGCTTAAGGAGAAACGAATATGAACGTAAAGAAGATACTGGCTCTGATGCTGTGCGCGATGATGCTGCTCTCCCTTGCAGCCTGCGGCGCAAAGGGCAACGACAAGCAGGCGGATATGAGCGGAGACAGCTCCGCCATGACCGGCGAGCCGAAAACCGCCGAGGAGGCGCTTGCCCTGCACAAGGAGCTGCTGGAGCGGGAAAACGCGCTCCTGTCGGAAAATGCCGAACTCTGGGAGAAGGTGTTCATGGCGGCCGATAAGGGCATGACCATGCAGGAGGACGGCAAAAACTACGGCGACTTCCTGCTGGATACCGTCGAGGCCGCTAAAGAGCAGTTCACCGACAAGGAGTATGCGTGGCTGAAGGAGTCCGCCACGGAGATCAGCAATATTGAAAACCGGCTGACCGAGTTGGAAGAGAAGTATCCCGAGATCATCCAGAAGTCCATGGATGGCGATATGAGCATGCCCGCGGGCAGCGACACGAGCACCCCTCCCGACGACGGCAGTATGCAGAAGTTCCCCGCCTTTGAAGGGAAAGATCTGGACGGCAACATGGTGAAGAGCGACGAGCTGTTCTCTGCCAACGCCGTCACCGTAGTGAATTTCTGGTTCACCACCTGCAATCCCTGCGTAGGCGAGCTTTCCGAGCTGGATGCGCTGAACAAGGAACTGGCGGAGAAGGGCGGCTCCCTCATCGGTGTCAACACCTTCACGCTGGACGGCGACGAAACGGCAATTTCCGAGGCGAAGGATGTGCTTGCCAAGAAGGGTGCCACCTATCAGAATGTGTATTTTGACTCCGACGGTGAGGCGGGAAAGTTTACTACCAACATCTTTGCCTATCCCACCACCTATGTGGTCGACCGCAGTGGCAATATCGTGGGTGAACCCATCGTAGGTGCCATCACGGAAAAGAAGCAGGCGGAGACGCTGCAAAAGCTCATCGACCAGGCTCTTGCCGCCGATATGGGCTGACCTGAGATTTAAAAAGTACCTGCTGCGCGCCATTGCCTTGCCCTCGGCGGGATCCATCCGGGACAAGCTGACGGCGGAGCAGTACCGTGTTACGCAGGAGAGCGGCACAGAGCACCCTTTCACAGGCGAGTTCTGGGATAAGTTTGAAAAGGGCATCTATGTGGATGTCGTCACCGGCGAGCCGCTCTTTTCCTCCACGGATAAGTACGAGAGCGGCTGCGGCTGGCCGGCTTTCACAAAGCCCATTGAAGAGCCTGCTGTGGTGGAACTGGAGGACCTGAGCCACGGAATGCGCCGCACGGAGGTCAGAAGCCGTGCCGGAGATTCTCACCTTGGTCATGTGTTCACCGGCGATCCGGAGTCCCCCAACGGCGTGCGCTACTGCATCAACAGCGCGGCCCTGCGCTTCGTCCCCTATGAAAAAATGGAGGCCGAGGGCTACGGATACCTGCTGTACCTGTTTGAAAAATAGGACGCAAGCGGTCGGCAGTTCTCATGCAAGGAACTATCAGCACATCACAGCATATCGGACTGCCCGGTGGCAGTCCGATATGCTGTGAATGGAATTTTCTGGCACTCTCAATGAGCCGATTTCAAAACGGAGAAGCACATGTATCTTTTTCAAATAAGCAACTACGATGACCCCGCCGTGGACAGAGAAACCGCAGGACTGCTGCACCGGCATTTGGAAGCTGAGAGTCGGCGGCACTGCCCCGCTATGTGGAATGCGATAGACCGCATCAGAACTCACGCCGCGAAAGGCCCGGCGCGCGAAAAGCAGACGGTGCGCTGCCGCATTTATGGCGTGTTCCTGCTGGCGTTTGGCCTTTTGACGCTGATTCTCGGCTTGATGCCGCCAAGAACCACCGATGTGATCATTGTGGGCGGAGCCGTGATTATTGCAGGCCTGCTGGAGTTTGCCCTTGCTCGCGGAAGAACGCCGCCGCGCATACCGGCATCCTGCAAAAAGGAGGCGCGGAAAGCGCTGAGCTGCGGCGGGCCGTTGATTGGGAAAAGCTCAAAACCGCCATCCGCTTCGAGGATGCTGGCATAACGATCTGCGCGGAGGAGAACGAAGAACATCTCTCTTAAGGAACTAATTCAAACTTATTGCTGTTAGCCGATGGATTCAGTTGTGCCAAAGCATTGCAGGGCTGGAAGTATTCAGCTTCGGCTTCGGCAAAAGATATGTAAAACAGAGGAGCGCCCGTATCAGCATTTATGCTGGCACGGGCGCAAATCATTTAAGGCATGCTTTACACTCCCGTTGTCGAAAGCAAAACACCTCTTCAGGATGTCTCGGGTGTCTGTTTCCCGCTCTTTGCATATTGCGCGCGTGAGCGGCCACAGATGCGCTGCTCAGCGGCCGGATTGCGCTCTTCTGACGCTTTTCTGTTTCTATCGCATTTCCGTATCCCCTCTCGTGTATAGTTGAGGCAATTCTGTGGCATACTATTGATTTTACCTTTTTGGCATCTTCTGATTCAGGCTTA
>OHFV01000251.1_pt1 | contig 38555 bp, 27 predicted proteins | sample 1567611 | NCBI WGS metagenome assembly OHFV01 (sample SAMEA3879532, study PRJEB24766) | human gut metagenome | biome: human-associated habitat; feature: feces | place: USA | collected 1985/1987
GGGAGCCGCGAGGAAAGAGAATGAATTTTTAGAGTTCGAACTGTCGCAAGATACCTCTTTTCCCGAACAGGGTACCTACCGCTCGGGAAAGCTGAACTGGAATGTGTTTAATATTCACCAAGAGATGGCGGCGGGACAGTGGTACTGGCGTTTCCGTACAGTGGATCAGGATGGAAGGACTGCAGGTTGGAGTAAGGTATACTCCTTTACGGTGACCGGTAAGGAACCGGTGTTCGTTACTCCGGACTTCTCGGTGCTCCGGCAGAACATTCCTGTGGGATATCCCCGTATTCATTGTCACTTGGCTGCTGGTATCGAGACTGCGAAAGCGAAGATACAAGAACATGTGGAATATGACGACATGATTTCCAGAGCCGAACAGGCTTATAAAGAGCAAGGAATAGATGCCGCTAAAGGTTTGTATCTTCAAAGCGCTACATTGAGCGAATACATATTTGACTATCTTTATACGGCGTATTTGCTGACCGGTGAAACCAAGTATTATGATAAGATGCTGGACTATGTGCGCAGAATGTTGGGTGAAACGTTGGCTGATGACACTTGGCGCAATAATGACTTCGCCGCTGCCGAAATCGTAACTATTCTGAGTACCGTTTATGATGCATGTCAGAATGACCTGACTGCCGATGAAATGACAAAGATGGAGACGGAGATAATGAAAATCGCCACTTACTATTACAATCATTTCAGAGGACGCATGGAGAACTGGTTCTTTGACGAACACACTTGGCAGGTTACATTGCGTGGAATGGTGCAGGGAACGTTTGTGCTTTGCCAGAAAAATCCGGAAGCAATGACTATTTTGCAATACTTCTATGAACTTTGGACTTCACGTGCGCCATCCAACGGTTTCAATCGTGACGGTTCCTGGTTCAACGGTGCGGGATACTTCCAAACCAATCAGTATACCTTATATTATATGACTATGCTGTTGTCTCATCTCACAGGAGCGGACTTCCTGCAACATCCTTGGTTCCAGAATGCGGGAAGAGCCTTGGTTTATTCCTGGTTGCCGGACAGTCAGAATACTTCTTTCGGTGATTTCAACAGAGAGGACAGACCGGCCCGTTCCAGAATCGGTTTTGCCGATTTCCTGGCTCGTGAACTTAATGACCCCAATGCTATCTGGTATGTGCAGGAATGTCAACGGTCGAGTATCGCGTCGGAGAGTATGCATAATTTATATCGCAATTATGACCTGCGCCTGTATCGTATCTCTCAGGGAGATGCACCTTATAATGTAGGTGGTCATGAAGATCCGGGATTGGAGAACTTTGTATGGTATAAGGATAGTGGTGAAGGAGTGGCTTTCTCGGATATGAACGAACGCAGCAGCAATATGTCTCTTGCTTTCCGTTCCAGTCCTTATGGTTCGGGTAATCATACGCACTCGGATCAGAACAGCTTCCGACTTCTTTATAAAGGAGAATACGTATATATGAATGCCGGTTATTATCAGGTTTATAATGACGCTCATGCCATTCTGCAATATCGCAATACCCGCGGGCACAACACGGTGATGGTGAACGGTGTCGGTCAGCCTTTCACTACAAGAGCTTATGGCAATATCGAGCGTGCATTGAACGGAGATAATCTGGCCTACTTTATGGGCGATGCTTCGCAGGCATATTGCGGAACGACGGAAAATACGTATTGGATAAACAGTTTTGCCGAAGCGGGCTTGTCGCAGACACAGCAGTATGGTTTCGGCGATAATCCGCTGAACAACTATAAACGTCAGATTTTTATGCTTCGTCCCAATAAGGTGGTTATCTATGATGATTTAGGTGCTACCGAACCTGCCACCTGGCAATGGTTGCTGCATAGTCCGGTGGAATTCCACGTAGCGGGAAACAAGGTGACTACGGAGAATGAGACGGTAGGATTTACTTCCGTAGCGCAGATATTCAGTGATGAGACACCTAAGATTACGACTACCAACAAATGGTTCCCGGGCGGTGAACCGACGAAAGCCGCTGACAAACAGTGGCATCTGACGGCGGAATTCGGCCCGGTGGCACAAAACAAGATTCTTACCATTATCCAGGTGAGTGAAAACGGTAACGTGGAAAACATTTGGCGGGTAGACGACACATTTACAGTGGGCGACTGGACAATCGAAGCTGAATTGAGTGCGGATAAACCCGCAGCCATTTCTATTGCGAATACAGTGACGGGCACGGTATTCGACAATAGTGACCGCTCTCCGGTGTTAGGCGGTGCGCCTTACCAGCGTATGCAGGAGAAATCTTCCGTGCTTTATGATAAAGTACGTGGTACGGCACAGACGCAGGAGATAGGAGACAAACCACTGCAAGTGACCCGTGCGTTGAGATAAGGTAAACTTTTTGTTTAATAGAAATTTCAAAAAGAAATGAAGAAAATAGTTTATATATTAGTAGCTTTGTTTATGACGCTTTTCGTTGCGTGTACGCAAGAGGAAAGTGTGGAAACCTTGAACGGGGACAGCCGGGTGAACTTTTCCTTGAAGTTACCGTCATCGGTAGCTTCCACGCGTGCGGCAATTACGGTTCCCGCATCTTATAAGATGCGTTGTATCCTGGAAGTGTGGACTGCTGATGATGAACCGATGCTGAAACATCGTGAGGAACAAGCGATTGAGGGTGGTGCTACCCCCTCACTCGACTTCAAGTTGCAAGCCGGCGATTATACTTGTCTGATTTGGACAGACTTTATAGCTGTTGATGCTGCGGAAGAGCAGATTGTTACGGAAGACGGATTGACTTATACACGTTATGCTGATACTTTTTATAATACGGAGAACCTGAAATCGGTAACAATTAAAGATGCCAATGGCGCCAATCTGTTTGATACAGATGCATGCGACGCTTTCTTTGCCCGGATAGACCTGGAGAAAAAGTCGGAAGCTGTCGCACAGACTGTAACGCTGACTCGTCCTTTGGCAAAGGTGGTATTTAAGGAAGATGATGCGGAACAATTCTCTTTATTAACTAAATTAAGAGCTTCGTATCAGGTACCCTCAGGCTTTAATGTGGCGACCGGTGAACCGTTGAGTTCTATGCAGCCATTGAACTTTATAAAGAAGGATATTGATAAGGATAATGCCGGACGTGTGCTGTTTACCAACTACGTGTTCACTCCTTCCACCGGAAAACAGGAAATGGAAACCATTTCGTTCCAGTTTTCATTAGGCAGTACGGTTCTGAACCGTGAAATTCCCGCAGGTGCTGTCGCGCTGACGCGGAATCAGCAACTCACTGTGAAAGGAGAATTGATAGGTGACGGAACTTTTGTGCCCGAAGAGCCCGAACCGTCTGAACTTCCACAAGTAGGTGATTTTTTCTATGCAGACGGTAGCTGGTCTTCTTCTTATAAGGCAAGCGGAAGCAATCCTTGTATCGGTGTGGTATTTGCCGTGGCAAATAATGGCGGTGCAGCTTCTGCGGATACTCCGGATAATTATCCAGAAACTAGTTTGGAAGAGATTAAAGGCTGGGTGGTGGCTGCTTACGATCTTAGAGACGATAACACAAAGAATAATCTCAAACCTAGAAAATCGGCAGATGTGGTGATTCCTGAAGGTTTGAAAGGAGATATGAATGATATTCAGGGATTTTTGAAAACAGAATTGCTCAAGCAGCAGACTTTGTCTGATTATCCTATCGCGGAAATGATTGTAAACTATCAGAATAATGAGAAGACGAAAGCGCCTGCTTCTACCAGTGGTTGGTATTGGGGTGCTGTCAAACAATATGATGCGCTTGCAAAAGCATATGCAACAGCAAGTGCTGGGCAGTTGACGGAATCTTTGGCAGTTCGTGAGTCGTTGTTGCTTTTGGAAAATGCCGGAATAGGGGAACTGTTCCCTTTAAATGGCAATGAGAGATGGCATTGGTATAGTACTGCTACAGATAAGAGGAATAAAGGTCTCTGGGCAGGATTTGTCTGTTTGGGTGTAGGGAATACAGATTATGGGAACATTGAAGATGATTGGGTAGAGGTGACAAAAAGTGGCAATGCCCGTGCTATCCTGACATTCTAAATATAATATCTAATTAAATCGATGAATTTATGAAAAATATTTTCTTTTATATACTTCTTTTTTGCAGTTTGGGACTATTGGCGGCTTGTAGCGAAGATGACGATAAGCTCCCTACAGGTATAGGTGAAAACGAAGTCCGCTTATCGGCTTTCTTTCCGAAAGAATTGTCTGAGACACGTGTGGATGCTGCCGCTCATAAATTGCGTTGTATTCTTGAAATTTACCATAAAGAGAACAACCAGCTGGCTTATCGTGAAGAGATAGCGACAAAACCAGGGACGTTGGACGAAAAACTCTCTTTCTCTTTTGAGATGAAATCGGGAACATATAATTGTTTGATTTGGGCGGATTATATCGATGCGAATGCTACTCCGAATGCAGTCGGCAATGCAGAAACGATCCGTTATGCGGATAAATATTTTGATACGTCCGATTTGACTGCCGTGAGCATGAAGAATCCTTTGGAGCTTGTCAATAACGATGTTTGTGATGCTTTCTTCTATAGCGGTGAGATGCAAAAGAACGATGGCAAAGGACTTGCCATGGAGATTTCCCTGATGCGCCCATTCTCAAAAATCAGTATCCGCGAGGAAAACCAGCGTGAGTTTAATTTGCTGAAAGAACTGAAAGCAATCTTCCCCGTAGCTACTACTTTCAATGTAGCTACCGGAATGGTGGCAGGCACTCCGGTGCAACAGGAACATCATGTGACGGATTTCAAACCGGAAGTAATGGCAGAGCGCACATTACTGTCATTTTATACATTCGCTAACAGTGAAACACAGAAACTGGATGGTGTGAGCCTGACTTTCACTACCGGTATAGAAGCAATACCGGAACAGACTGTGAACATTCCTGATAATCTTATCCCTATAGTACGTAACCGTCACGTGAAAGTGAGCGCAGCTATGATGCAGGAAACTCCCGAACCGGAAATTGACTTTAATATTACTTACGATATTGATGTAGCCGATTGGGATGTTGCGGATATGACTGTAATAGCGCAGCAGGGTAAAGTGAAAGTGGGTGATTTCTTCTATAAGGATGGTACAACTTCATCCAATTATGTGGCAGATGCTGATAACCCGTGTATCGGTGTGGTATTTGCAGTGGCTCACAGTAACGGTGCGGCGGCTTTTGATTCTCCAGAAAACTATCCCGGAACAGCCTTAGCTGATTTAGAAGCGATTAATGGCTGGGTGGTAGCGGCTTATGACCTTAGAGACGATAACACCAAGAATAATCTGAAACCTCGAAAATCGGCAGATGTGGTGATTCCTGAAGGTTTGAAAGGAGATATGAATGATATTCAGGGATTTTTGAAAACAGAATTGCTCAAGCAGCAAACCTTGTCAGATTATCCTATCGCAGAAATGATTGTAAATTATCAAAATAATGAGGCTACAAAAGCACCTGCCAATACCAGTGGCTGGTATTGGGGAGCTGTCAAACAATATGATGCGCTTGCAAAAGCATACGCAACAGCAAGTGGTGGGCAGTTGACGGAATCTTTGATTGTCCGGAATTCATTGCAAGTTTTGGCAAAAGCCGGGGTGGGCGAACTGTTTCCTGTAGCTGGTAGTGAAAGACGTCATTGGTATAGTACCGCTACTGACAAGAAAAATAAAGGGTCAGATGCCCCTTGGGCAGGTTTTATCTGTTTGGGTGTAGAAGCAAAAGATGATGACTATGGAGGTATCGAAGACGACTGGTGGGCGGTGACAAATAGTGGCAATGCTCGTGCTATCCTGACATTCTAATTTAAAAGAAAAGTTCCTTCATATTGAGGGAACTTTTCTTTTTGATACATTCAGTCTTTAGAATGACTGATTTCAGGAATTACTTTTTTTCCTGATGCTTTTTGATATATTCGGTAGGAAGCATTCCCATATATTTCTTAAAACTATTGGTGAAATAAGAAGGAGAGCTAAAACCTATTTTATTACTGATTTCAGCAACGGTATAGCGTCCTTCAAGCAGCATCTGACATCCTTTGTTGAAGCGGATACGACGGATAAAGTTTGCCGGTGCTTCTCCGGATATGGCATTCATCTTGATATACAGGTTGGAACGGCTCATAAATAATTTGTTTGCCAAATCTTCTGTCGAGAACTTTTCATCACTGATGTTGTCTTCAATAATTTGTATTACTTTGCTCAGGAATTCATTATCCATAGCATTGGAAGTCATTTTTGCCGTATCTATATTGATTGTACTTGAGTAATATTGCCGAAAGCGTTCTCTGGCTTTCAGTATATTATTGATTTTTCCCTTGAGTAAAGAGGTGGAGAACGGCTTTCCGATATAATCGTCTGCACCGATATCAATGCCGGAGGTCTGGTCTTCGAGAGAGCTCTTGGCAGATAAAAGAATCACCGGAATGTGAGAGGTCTGTATGTTACGTTTGACTAACTTGCACAGTTGCAATCCGTCCATTTCGGGCATCATCACGTCCGAGAGCACAATATCAACCGGCTGTGTCTTCATTATGTCGAGAGCTATTTTGCCATTGGTAGCTGTTATAATCTGATACTTGGATTGCAGGATACCCTTCAAGTAGTCCAACATTTCGATGTTGTCATCCACTAATAGAATAACAGGTTTGTTCGTATCCTTATCCGTGCCGTTCTCTTGATTGTCTTCTGCCGGGATGTAAGATAGGGATTCGTCAATATAAAGACTGGAGTCGGAGGTTTTGACGGGCTGTTTTGCCAATTCCTCGGCTGTATATGTATTTATATCTTTGGGAAGTATAACGCTGAATATGGTGTATAGCCGTTCTTTACTATCCACGGAAATGCTGCCGTGATGCTTGTCCACCAGGCATTTCACCAAGGAAAGCCCGATGCCGGTTCCCTTGTCATTCTCATTAACCTGATAAAATCGTTCGAAAACATGGTCCAGCTTTTCCTGGGGAATACCTTTACCGCTATCTTTTACATTAAATCCGAAGGTATCTTCTTTCTCCCAGAGTTCCAGTTCTATTTTTCCATTGTCCGGTGTAAATTTGAAGGCATTGGATAACAGGTTGATTAAAATAGTTTCGATATATTTTTTGTCGATCGGAAATTGTGTGTCGATGATTCCCGAATGGAACAGGTAGTCAATGTTACGGGTTTCTGCCTGATTATAAAACAGCATGAATATCTGCCGGAACCATTCTTCGATATTACACATTTCTACTTGGATAGGTAGAGCGCCTGATTCCGCTTTTCTGAAGTTTAAGAGCTGGTCGATGATATGTAGCAGCCTACGGCTGTTTTGATAAACATATTGCAAATCGCGTTGCAGTTTTTTATCCAGCATTCTGCTTAGTTTCATCATGTCTTCCAATGGGGCGATAATCAGGCTTAGCGGAGTACGCAGCTCGTGCGACATATTCATATAGAAACGCACCTTTTCATTATTGATTTCCTGTATCTTGTTGTGTTCAAGTGTCTCAACCTGCAACTGCATCTTCATTCTGGTTCTTGCGATGAAGAAATACATAATCCAGCCGATGATACCTAATCCGCACAGGATAAAAATACACCTGGCTATCCATGTCTGATACCACATCGGAGTGATGTGTATAAAGAATTCAGTCGGCATCTCGCACCATTTGCCATCGTTGTTACACGCTTTCAACAGGAAGGTATAATGTCCCGGCGGAAGGTTGGAATAACTGACATTACGTTCTTCGGTAGAATTCCACTCCTTGTCGAAGCCTTTGAGCTGGTAAGCGAACGCATTGCGCTGGTTGCTGAGATAGTTTGAAACGGTAAACCGGATATTGAACTGTCGTTGGTTGAAGGGGAAATCTATGCCCTGCAGTCGGCCGTATTCACCCCGGTGTACTTGGGATATGTTGTTCTGGAGATGGGTGACCGACTGGTTCATAAGGGATATTCCTACAATATCAGGTTGGGGCATGAACGGGTTCTCCATAAACTTGAACGGGCTGAAATAAGTGATGCCGTTCAGGCTTCCGAAATAGAAAGTACCATCGGAACCTTTACAGTAACCATATACGTTAAATTCATTGTGGCTCAAGCCGTCTTCCTGCCGGTAATTGTGAAATTGTTCTCTGTCAATGTCGAAGCAGGACAACCCTTTGTTGGTACTCAACCACATACGCCTTGAACTATCTTCCAAAAGCCCGTATATACAATTGTTGATGAGGCCGTTTTTAACAGTGTAATGTTTATGCAGTTCTATATCCGGTCCGTATTGGTATAGACCATTGGCAGAAGTGACCCATATATTTTTCTGACTATCTTCGTGGATGCAGTATGCTATGATATGAGCCGAAAAGTCGGAAGACAAATTATCTGTCAGATGTTGAACTTTGGGAGTTCCGGTGTATAAGAACAGTCCTTTTTCGGTGGCAATCCAAATCTTTCCGGAGGAATCACGGTATAAGGCTCTTATTAATATTCCGGATAATTCCGGGTTGCTTTCAGCCAACGGGTGTTTTCTGAACTCTTTGGTTGTTTTGTTGAAGAGCAGCAGACCGACCATTGAACCTACATGAAAGTTTTCACCGTCATCCAGTAAGGAGTAGCAGCTGTTGTCTTCAGCTTCCATTTGAGGTATTGAGAAATTCTCTATTTTTCCTGTTTTTGTGTGGATATAGCTTAGTCCGCCGGAGTGTGTACCTACATAGATATTACCGGATTTATCCAATGAAATGGCTTTAATGTTATTGGAACGTAACCCATTCCCTTGCTTTGTGGCTCTATAATAAGAAAAAGTCTGTTTTTGACGGTCGTAGTAGTTTACACCGCCATCATTTGTTCCGATCCATAGATTCTTGGTAGATGGTTCTTCCACAATACAGCTGACGACTTTGTCATTCAGGGAATTGAAATAAGGAGAATATTCTAACGTTTTAAATGTCGGGGCAAACGGGTGGTAATAATTGATTCCATCATAGTAGGTTCCTACCCATATTCCTCCCTGATTGTCTATAAAGAGAGAACGGATAGAACTATGAGACAAGCGTTTTTCAAATATTTCGTGCTCCGGATCAAAACTGAACAATGCTTCGGTGGTACCAATCCATATTTGTCCGTCTGTATACTGTTTCAGTACCCGCACTGTATTGGCGGGAGAGAACGTATCACTTTTATCTATCTGATATTTTTTCAATATTTGCCATTTATTGTTGAAACGATAGATTTCTTTCTTTTGGGTACCTACCCAGTAGTCTTTGGTCTTAGTGTTATAGATGATACTGGCAATTGGCGTATCGAGTAGTTCAGGGAGTATTTTTTTTGTTTTCTTCGTATGGATTGAATATAGATATGCACCTTGAGAAGTACCCAATAATAGTTCGTCTTTTATTCTACAAATAGTGTTGATAGTTAGATGTTTAAGTGTTGGATCTATATGTAGTTTCTTGTCTCCTTTTTGGAAAGAAACAAGTCCGATGTTTGTTGCGAGGAATAAGATACCCTTATCGGAGGCATCCTCTATTGCTAATACTTGAAAAGGGGTATTAGGTAAGAGGTAATTGGTGAAATTATCCGTTTCCGGGTTATAACGTGATAAGCCGACCAGCGTACCGAACCACGATACACCGTCCGAATCGGTGCAAAGTGATATAATCTGGTTATTTGCAATAGAAAGGCTGTCATTGGAAGTGTGATAGTAGGTGGTGAACGTATAGCCGTCATAACGGTTCAGACCATCTGTCGTACCAATCCATATTTTGTTGTTTGCATCCTGCATCATTCCCCATACAGTGTTTTGAGACAATCCTTCATTTACGGAAAGTTTTCTGAAGTTTATGTGATCAGTGGATGCAGCCCTGATATTAGAACTAAAGAATAATATGAGTGATAAGCAAATAATTTTGTGACCGGTTAATAATAGTGTTTTCATTTTATATCCATTTGAGGTTATTAAAAATGATAGATTAAGACTGCTTTCTGGAATGATTCCTATCACGAGCAAATTTAATAAGAATTTATCAATTAGCTTTCTTGTTATTACCCGTATCTATTTTGATTTTCTCTATTTTTATGTTGTTTGTGTCTAATATTCTTGTATAGATACTCTATATCAAGTATCAGAAGGGTAGTTTTGAAAATAAAAAAGGAGAATCGGCTATAAATATATTTTAGCTGATTCTCCTTTTTTATGATTCAATTTTGCTCTATTAAGAAGCTTTCTTCTCTTTTACATCACTGCTGGCTTCTACCACATTTACCACATAGTCACCCAGTTTCTCGCATTCGGCGATAATATCCATGTAATAAACTCCCATCTGATAATCGTATTCTTTGTTGTTTACGTCCAGAATGTTCTGATTCTTCAGTTGGTTACGGTAGTTGTTAATTTCATTCTCGATGTTGAAGGACTTGTTGATATCGATGCTCTGATGTTCCGGTTTTTCTACTACCACAATCATTTGAGCAAGTGCATCGTTCGTCAGTTTCATCATGAAATGAATATGCTCATATTGTTTCTCGGTAAAATCCTGGTTGGTCTGACGTTTCCGGTTGATGGTGCGTGCCAGATTATAACAACTGTCACCAATACTTTCGATTTCCGTCACCTCCCGCAACATGGCACGTATCTGCAATTTACTTTCTGAACTTAGGCGTCCTTCAGAAACCTGATTCAGATAGTTGGCTATTTCAAGTTCCATGTTGTCACTGATATTCTCATATTTTTCTATCCGGCTAAACAGCTTGTTGAAATCGTCATCCTTTTCTGTGTGTAGCAAATCCTGCACCATGCCGAACATACGATGGGTACGCTCTGCAAAGAGATGGATTTCTTTACGTGCCTGAAGTATAGAGAGCTCTGCAGTGGAAAGCATACCTCCGGTGATGAAGCGCAATCGTGGTTCTTCGTCCTCTTCTTTCGGGTGTATGAGAGCGCATACGGTACGTTCAATCAATTTCACACCCCATATCAGGATACATACGTTACAGATGTTGAAGATAGAGTGGAAAGCCGACAATTTGTAGGAGATGGCGACTTCCGGATTACTGCTTTGGAAGAAAGTGTCGACTACCCAGTTTACGAAGTGCATAAACGGATGGAAAATAATCAGCACCCAGATAACACCGAATACATTGAATACAAAATGTGCCAATGCTGCCCGCTTAGCCTGTGTGTTGGCTGTCAATGCGGCGAGATTGGCGGTGATGGTTGTTCCGATATTTTCACCCAATACGAGGGCAGCTCCCAATTCCAGGCTGATCCAGCCGTTGGCACACATGATTAGCGTGATTGCCATCGTAGCGGCGGAGGCCTGTACGATCATGGTCAGTATAGTACCGATGAATAAGAACAGGAGGATGGAGAAAAATCCCATATCCGTATAGTTCTGTACAAAGGCAAGCATTTCCGGATTGGCGTTCAAGTCGGGAGCATTGGCTTTCAAGTAAGAAAGTCCCATAAATAAGAAAGAGAAACCGAAAATGAATTCACCGATGGATTTGCGGTTGCTTTTGCCTGAGAAGATAAGCGGAAGGGCAATGGCCAGAAGTGGAAGGGCGAATGCGGCCATGTCAACCTTAAATCCGAAAATAGAAATAATCCAGGCGGTTACGGTAGTACCGATATTGGCGCCCATAATTACGCTGATGGATTCGGCAAGAGTGAGCAGTCCTGCATTAACGAAACTTACGACCATTACAGTCGTTGCTGAAGAGGACTGGATAAGGGCTGTGATTAGCACACCTGTTAAAACACCCGTTACCCGATTGGTAGTCATTGCCGTCAAGATACTTCGTAGCCTGTCACCCGCGACCTTTTGTAAGCCCTCGCTCATGATCTTCATTCCGTAAAGGAAGAGTCCTAATGAGCCTATGAGCTTTAAAAAATCATAAAAAGAATATTCCATCTATAATATTTTTAATGGTTATTTGTTCTCAATCTGATTATAAGTATATTTAGTCCCATAATATTCACCTTTTAACGAACTCGATGAAACAGATGTTACAAATATGTTGCAAAAATAATAATATTTCTAAAGAATTCCCTATCGGGAGCTCACTTTTGGATATTTATTACGGTTTTAATCTTAATTTTCCTTACCAGGTGGTTAGCGCCAAAGTCAATAACCGATCTGAAGGGCTTAATTTCAGAGTCTATAATAATAAGGATATAGAGTTTCTGGATGTGCGTGACCAGTCCGGTATGCGGACTTATGTCCGTTCGCTTTGCTTTGTACTGTTCAAGGCTGTCACGGAATTGTTCCCGGAAGGAAAATTGTTTGTAGAGCACCCTGTCTCAAAAGGATATTTCTGCAATTTGCGGATCGGGCGTCCTGTGGAGCTGGAAGACGTGATGCGTATCAAGCAGCGTATGCAGGAAATTATTGCTGAGGATATTCCTTATCATCGCATTGAATGCCATACAACTGAGGCTGTGCGTATTTTCAGCGAACGGGGAATGAATGATAAGGTCAGATTGCTCGAAACTTCCGGTTCTCTCTATACCTATTATTATACGTTGGGAGATACGGTCGATTATTACTATGGTAATCTGTTGCCCAGCACCGGGTATCTGAAACTGTTCGACATTGTGAAATATTACGATGGATTACTTCTTCGCATTCCGAGCCGTGAGAATCCGGAAGTCTTGGAAGATGTCGTGAAGCAGGAGAAGATGCTGGATGTCTTTAAGGAATATCTGAATTGGAGCTATATCATGGGGCTTAACAATGCGGGTGATTTCAATCTGGCATGTGAAGTAGGACACGCGACGGATTTGATAAACGTTGCGGAAGCATTGCAGGAAAAGAAGATTGCTCAGATTGCCGATACCATTTTCCATCGGGGAGAAAACGGAAACCGGGTGAAACTGGTGCTGATAGCCGGACCATCTTCTTCGGGAAAGACTACTTTCAGCAAACGCCTTTCTATTCAGCTTATGACGAACGGGTTAAAGCCATATCCTATTTCTCTCGATAATTATTTTGTAGACCGTGAAGATACGCCGTTGGATGAGAACGGAAACTATGATTATGAATCGCTTTACGCGCTCGACTTGGAACTGTTTAATCGGCAGTTGCAGGCATTGCTTCGTGGAGAGGAGGTGGAACTTCCCCGTTTTAACTTCTCACTCGGAAAGAAAGAGTATAAGGGTGATAAACTGAAAATTAAAGATAATACGATATTAATCCTGGAAGGTATTCATGCCTTAAATCCCGAACTTACTCCTCATATTCCGGCAGAACGGAAGTTCAAGATTTATGTTTCTGCGTTGACGACCATTTCGTTGGATGACCACAACTGGATTCCGACAACGGACAATCGTTTGTTACGCCGTATTATCCGTGATTTCAATTATCGGGGATATTCTGCCCGTGAGACAATCTCGCGTTGGCCTAGTGTGCGTGCGGGTGAAGACAAGTGGATTTTCCCTTATCAGGAAAATGCAGATGTAATGTTTAACTCGGCACTGCTTTTCGAGTTTGCCGTGCTTCGTCTCCATGCCGAGCCTATATTGATGGGAGTACCGCGTAATTGTCCCGAATATTGCGAGGCTTATCGGTTATTGAAGTTTATCAAATATTTCGTTCCCGTACAGGATAAGGAAATTCCGCCGACTTCTTTGCTTCGCGAATTTCTTGGGGGAAGCAGCTTTAAATATTAAGTGGGAAGAGGGGGTGTATAATGATATTAAACGCTAAAAGCCTAAACCTTTGATTTTATATTCTGTTAAGTAGATTATATGCAAAAATAGTAAGAGTATGATTTTTTATAATAATCTTTTGGCAAAATGGTTCTTAAGAAAAGGAAAGAAGCATTGTTTTATGTTGGGTGGTCTTTTTTTTACCCGATATAAATATTTGGAGATTTGGGAAGATATGGAAGTCAGAATCCATGCAAGGCAGTTCTGGGAATGCTTTTTGTTGACGTTGCTACCCGCTTTGGTCTTGTCGTTGTTCTTCTCATGGTGGTGGATGTTGCTTCCCTTTGCGACTTACCACATCTTTTATTGGTTGGAGAAGTCCTTCCGCTCTCACTCTGTCTTTGATTGGGAGGCACTGGAGAATTGTGGTGATACACTTTATCTTAGAAAAAGGAAGGCGTATGCCTGGATGAGGTGGTATGGAAAGAAAGTATTACCTTTATCCGATTGGGATGATTGAAGTCATTTTTACCACAAATTACACGGATTACACAGATTAGATTAATACATTGATTATCAATATTATTTTATTATCTGTGTTAATCCGTGTAATCTGTGGTGAACAATTATCGCAAAGCCTCCACCTCTTCTGGCGTTAAAGGAATCTTCTTGCCTAATCGACGGGCGCCGGTTTCGGTAATCAGATAATCTTCTTCATTGCGGATACCGCCGAAATCTTTATAAGTTTCCACTACGTCGTAGTTGATGAAATCGGTAAATTTCTTTTCCGCTTTCCACATATCGATCAATTCCGGAATAAAGTATATACCCGGTTCTACCGTATGTACAAATCCAGGTTCCAGAGGTATGGCAAGGCGTTGTGACTTACGGCCGAACTGCGTACTTTTCGGCTGACCGTTGTAGCCTACCCATATTTCTCCCAGATTTTCCATGTCGTGTACATCCAGCCCCATCATGTGGCCTAATCCATGCGGATAGAATAAGGCGTGCGCACCTTCGCGAACAGCGTCTTCCGCATTGCCTTTCATCAGTCCGAGAGCTTTCATTCCATCAACCATGACACGGGCGGACAATTCGTATACATCCATATAAGGAATGCCCGGTCGGAGTGCTTTAACCGATTCCAGATGCATGGCATTCTGTATCTCGTAGACTTCCCGTTGGCGGGGCGTGAATTTCTTGTCGGCAGGAATGGTAGATGACATATCTCCTGCATATCCCGATTCAACCTCCGCACCGGCATCTATTAAAAACAGATCACCCGGTTTTACTTTATTGCCGTGATAATGGTTATGCAAAGTTTGTCCGTTGATGGTAGCGATTGTAGCGAAAGAAAGTTCGCAGTTATTGGATTCCGCTACCCGGTTCATTTCCGCCACCACTTCATATTCATACATACCCGGACGAAGTACTTTCATGGCGGTGATATGCATATCGGCAGTCACATTGCAAGCCTTTTCTATCTCTACGATTTCTTCTGCCGATTTATAGTTCCGCTGGGCTACTACGGCGCGGATGAATGGAACGGAACCTTCCTGATGTGCAGGGGGGATACCCAGCCAATCCATCAGTTTTAGCTTATGTTCGGGACGGTAAGGAGGTAGATAATGCACTGACTTCCCTTTCTGGACACATTTATGGAGATAGCTGACTATTTCTGCGGATGGCAGTAAGTTAGCCACGCCCACCCGTTCGCATTTTTCTTGTAGTGTAGGTTGTGACCCCATCCACACGATGGCATCAATTGATAATTCATCACCGAAAATAATTTCCTTGTCTTCGTCAATATCGATTATTGCCGAAAGTCCTGCACATGACAGTCCGAAATAATAAAGGAAAGTAGAATCCTGACGATAGCGGAAGGTGTTATCTTCGTAATTTAGTCCGCACTCGTCATTTCCTAGAAATAACAAAACTCCGGAGCCTAATTTCTTTTTCAGCAGGGCTCTTCGCTGCATATACGTTTCTTTGGCAAACATATTGTTCTAATTTTAAGTTCGTGCAACAAAGATAACGATTTTTGTGTTATAGGATTAAAAATTATTCCTCTAATCTGTGTAATCTCTGGTTAAAAAGTTACTTTTGTAGCGAGAAACAGAGTAGAAAGCAAAAACGAATATGGCACAAGGTTCCCGTCAAATACAATCGCAGGCGCAACAGCAAATCCAAACGCTCTCGCCTCAGCAGATTCTAGTCGTGAAACTGTTGGAGCTTCCCGCAGTAGAGCTGGAAGACCGTATCCATGCTGAACTGCTTGAAAACCCGGCACTTGAGGAGGGCAAAGAAGAGAATGTCGCAGATGAATATTCCGATGGTGACACTTCCGGGGAGGGTATGGAGAATGATGCCAACGAATACGATTCTTTGAGTGATTATCTCACCGAAGACGATATTCCCGACTACAAACTGCAAGAGAACAACCGATCTAAAGACGAGCAGGCGGAAGATATTCCGTTCTCCGACTCTACCTCTTTTTACGAAATACTGAAGGAGCAGCTTCGTGAACGCAATTTGACAGAACACCAGCATGAACTGGTGGAATACCTGATCGGCTCGTTGGACGATGACGGCCTGCTCCGCAAATCTTTGGAAAGTATCTGTGACGAACTGGCTATTTATGCCGGTATAGAATCTACGGAAGAGGAGCTGGAAGAAGCACTCTGCATCTTGCAAGATTTCGATCCGGCAGGTATCGGAGCACGTGACCTTCAAGAATGTCTGTTGATACAGATCCGCCGGAAGAAGGAAGAAGGGATGAATCCTGCTCCTATATTGGATATCGAAGAACGCATCATCAGAGATTGTTATGAAGAATTTACCCGGAAGCATTGGGAAAAGATTATAAAAAAGCTGGATGTTGATGAAGAAACATTCAATGAAGCTATCAGTGAGATTACAAAGTTGAATCCCCGTCCGGGAGCTTCTTTGGGAGAGGCTATCGGGAGGAACCTCCAGCAGATAGTCCCCGACTTCATCGTGGAAACGTATGATGACGGTACTATCAATGTCAGCCTTAATAACCGTAATGTTCCGGAGCTTCGTATGAGCCGTGATTTTACGGAGATGGTGGAGGAACATACCAAGAATAAGGCCAACCAGTCCAAAGAGTCCAAAGAAGCGATGATGTTTCTGAAACAGAAGATGGATGCGGCACAAGGATTTATAGATGCGGTCAAACAGCGGCAGAATACGTTGATGACTACTATGCAGGCTATCATCGACCTGCAGCGTCCTTTCTTTCTCGAAGGGGACGAATCCCTGTTGAAACCGATGATTCTAAAAGATGTGGCCGAACGTACGGGATTGGATATATCAACCATTTCCCGGGTCAGCAACAGTAAATATGTGCAGACCAATTTCGGTATTTATCCGTTGAAGTTCTTCTTCAGCGACGGATATACGACGGAAGACGGGGAAGAGATGTCTGTCCGCGAGATTCGTAAGATTTTGAAAGAATGTATCGACGGAGAAGACAAGAAGAAACCGTTGACAGATGATGAATTGGCGGACATACTGAAAGAAAAAGGCTACCCTATTGCACGTCGGACAGTGGCGAAATACCGTCAGCAGTTGAATATTCCGGTGGCAAGACTTAGAAAATAATTGATTAATAGATAATTGATAATGGATAGAGAGAAAGAGCATATCATAGCGGATAAGACAATGTTGCGGGTGGCAAGAGTCACTTCGATGGTGTTTACCCCGTTTTCTATTCCGTTTTTGTCATTTCTGGTGCTATTCCTGTTTTCTTATCTCCGTATCATGCCGATGGTATATAAGTTGATTGTATTGGGAATTGTCTATTGCTTTACTATATTGACTCCCACTATAACCATCTTTCTGTTCCGCAAGATCAATGGTTTTGCCCGTCAGGAGCTGGGCGAACGGAAGAAACGTTTTGTACCTATCCTGCTGACTATCATTTCGTATGTATTCTGCCTGCTGATGATGCGTAGGCTGAATCTGCCTTGGTACATGACCGGCATTATTCTGGCTTCTCTCGTAGTCTCCATTATTTGTATAGCAGTAAATCTGAGATGGAAACTGAGCGAGCACATGGCGGGCATAGGCGGAGTGATAGGCGGATTGGTTTCCTTTAGCGCTTTGTTCGGTTATAACCCGGTAGGGTGGCTGTGCCTGTTTATATTGATAGCCGGTGTGCTGGGTTCTGCCCGTATCATTCTGGGACATCATACGCTGGGAGAGGTCATTTCCGGTTTTACGGTCGGCTTGGTATGCGCCCTTTTGGTGCTTCATCCGGTGAGTAATATCTTATTTCGAGTATTTTTATTTTAAAACAGTATAAATCCTAAAAACTAATTATTATGAACTTTCCACAGAATTTGAAGTACACGAACGAACATGAATGGATACGCGTAGAAGGAGACATTGCATACGTAGGTATCACCGATTATGCTCAGGAGCAATTGGGCGATATTGTGTTTGTGGACATACCGACGGTCGGTGAGTCGCTGGAAGCCGGTGAGGTTTTCGGAACTATCGAAGTAGTGAAAACAATTTCCGATCTTTTCCTGCCGGTAGCAGGTGAGGTGCTGGAACAGAATGAAGCGCTGGAGGAGAACCCGGAACTGGTGAACAAAGACCCATACGGCGAGGGTTGGCTGATTAAGATGAAACCTGCTGATGTGAAGGCGGTAGAAGACTTGCTGGATGCGGAAGGGTATAAAGAAGTGATTAACGGATAAATTAAACATTAAAAATATGACTCCAATTGTAAGTATCATCATGGGCAGTACGTCCGACCTTCCAGTTATGGAAAAGGCCGCACAACTGCTGAATGATATGCATGTACCGTTCGAAATGAACGCACTTTCCGCTCACCGCACGCCTGAGGCTGTGGAAGAGTTTGCTAAGAATGCCCGTACTCGTGGCATTAAAGTAATTATCGCTGCTGCCGGAATGGCTGCCGCCCTTCCCGGTGTAATCGCGGCTAACACTACACTTCCTGTAATCGGAGTGCCGGTGAAAGGCTCCGTGCTCGATGGTGTGGACGCACTTTATTCCATCATTCAAATGCCTCCGGGCATTCCTGTAGCCACTGTTGCTATCAACGGAGCGATGAATGCGGCTATTCTGGCCATTCAGATGCTTGCTTTGAGTGATGAAAAGCTGGCGGAAGCATTTGCAGCTTACAAAGAAGGACTGAAAAAGAAAATCGTAAAAGCAAACGAAGAACTGAAAGAAGTCAAGTTTGAATATAAAACGAACTAATGGATCTATTCAATTATTTTCGGAGGGAAACTACCGAAGTGAATATTGGGGCCGTACCGTTGGGTGGCCCCAATTCTATTCGTATCCAGTCGATGACCAATACGTCTACGCAGGATACGCAGGCTTGTGTGGAACAGGCGAAACGTATTGTCGACGCGGGCGGTGAGTATGTCCGTCTGACGACGCAAGGTATCAAGGAAGCGGAGAACCTGAAAAATATTAATATCGGTTTGCGCAGTCAGGAATATATGGTTCCGTTGGTTGCCGATGTACACTTTAATCCGAAAGTTGCCGATGTGGCAGCCCGATATGCGGAAAAGGTACGCATCAATCCGGGGAATTATGTAGACGCTGCACGTACTTTTAAGAAGCTGGAATATACCGACGAGGAGTATGCGCAGGAAATACAAAAAATTCATGACCGCTTTGTGCCTTTTCTGAATATCTGCAAAGAGAATCATACGGCTATCCGTATCGGTGTGAATCACGGCTCTTTGTCCGACCGCATCATGTCCCGTTATGGTGATACGCCCGAAGGCATGGTAGAGTCTTGTATGGAGTTTCTTCGCATTTGTGTTGATGAGAACTTTACCGATGTGGTTATTTCCATCAAAGCGTCCAATACGGTTGTCATGGTGAAAACCGTTCGTCTGTTGGTAGCTGTGATGGAGAAAGAAGGGATGGCTTTCCCGTTGCATCTCGGGGTGACAGAAGCCGGAGACGGTGAGGACGGACGTATCAAGTCCGCTCTCGGCATTGGTGCGCTGTTGGCCGACGGACTGGGGGATACTATACGGGTATCTTTGAGCGAAGCTCCCGAAGCGGAAATTCCTGTTGCCCGTAAGTTGGTGGACTATATCCTGTTGAGGCGGAATCATCCTTATATTCCCGGACTGGAAGCGCCTGGATTTAACTATTTGTCGCCCGAACGCCGTAAGACGCGGGCTGTCCGCAATATAGGAGGTGAACACGTGCCTGTGGTCATTGCCGACCGTATGGACGGGAAGACCGAAGTGAATCCGCAATTTACTCCGGACTATATTTATGCCGGACGTGCTTTGCCCGAACAACGGGAAGAAGGTGTGGACTATATTCTTGATGCGGACGTATGGACCGGAGAAGCCGGTACTTGGCCTGCTTATAATCATCAGCAACTGCCGTTGATGGGAGGATGTAATGCAGAACTCAAATTCCTGTTTATGCCTTATATGGCACAGACGGATGAAGTGATTGCCTGTCTGAAACAACATCCCGAAGTGGTTGTCGTCTCTCAAAGCAACCATCCGAACCGTTTGGGTGAACATCGTGCGTTGGTACATCAACTGATGACAGAGGGGCTGCAAAATCCGGTTGTTTTCTTCCAGCATTATGCGGAAGATGATGCGGAGGATTTGCAGATAAAAGCTGCGGCCGATATGGGGGCTCTGATCTTTGACGGGCTTTGCGATGGTATCTTCCTGTTCAATCAGGGCGGTTTGAGCCATGCCGTTGTCGACGCTACTGCTTTCGGAATCTTGCAGGCCGGACGTACCCGTACCTCTAAGACTGAATACATATCTTGTCCCGGTTGTGGCCGTACGCTTTACGACTTGGAGAAGACAATTGCCCGCATCAAGGCTGCTACCTCACACCTGACAGGACTGAAAATCGGTATCATGGGCTGTATCGTGAATGGTCCCGGTGAGATGGCGGATGCTGACTACGGTTATGTAGGAGCAGGACGAGGCAAAATCAGTCTTTATAAAGGCAAGGTCTGTGTAGAAAAGAATATTCCTGAAGAAGAGGCAGTAGAACGACTTTTGGAGTTTATCCGGACAGACCGGGAAGAAAACCTGCAATGATATTATATTGGACACGGATGACAGGTGATGAGGGACTGATTTCATAGAAAACCTGTCATCCGTGCCTAACTATGTACTACATATCTTCCAATGACAAACACATTGTTTCATCGCGAACCATAAAATGGATCATGCTTTCCACGTGAAGCGTATGGTTGTCGCAAAAAAGTTCCACGTATTTAGGCACCCCGCCAGTAAAAGTATAAAGTGCTAAAAGATCATCATTCGAATGTGTCGGGGCATATTCATGCATGATTTCTTTTAGGACAGAGAGACTGAAGGCTGACTGCTTGATTATGTTATCAGCTCTTCCGAAGAGTGGTTCTTTGTTGTCTTGGAAAATTTTTTGCATAAGAGAATAGATGGAACCACTGACAATCAAATTCATGTGTGAGGACTTCCGATATTGGTCCCAAATATTTTGCATATCGCTGAATATGGATTCATTTATAGTATAGAATTCCTGAAATTCATCAATAACCAGGTTGAAAGTCCGTTGTGCCGAAAGCTGCATTAGGTATTGGAATAAGTTTCGGAAACTTCGGATTTCTGTCGGAGCAAAGATTTGCAGGGCTTGTGCGATAAGTGGGATGAATTCTTCGCACAAGGTTGCTTCATTTTTACGCCCTATAAATAAGTAGACAGTGGGAGTCTTTTCAACGGCTTTCATGATGAGGCTTGTCTTCCCAATTCTACGGCGACCGGTAACGACTGTCATTCTTGAACTTTCCTCAAATGCCAATTGCTGAATTTGTTTTAGCTTTTATAGTTCTTCTTCTCTATTATAAAACCTCATAATCAGTGAATTATATTAGTAACCGTGGTTACTGTAACCATGGTTACAGAGATATTTATTCTTAAGGGAACGGCAAACTTTTTCTTTCTTTTTATAAATTCTTTACCCTGGGCATATTTGTCATGGCCTTCAATCTAAAGAAACATACCTGTTTAATAACAGCCTCCCAAAGTGATATCTACCTATATAGTTCCATTAACGTGCCTATGTAGTTGCCCTTGAGTGCCAGTATAGTCCTACTGAAGTACCGCTATCTTTACTTTGTCACGGCCGTGGTGACTTCTTCCCACAGCCGTGACGAGTTCCTACCACGGCCGTGGAAAGATATCGTCACGGCCGTGGAGAGTTAACAATACTGATGCTTTAATGGAACAATACCTGCTTGTTAAGTGAAAGATCCGGCTATATAATATTCATTTAATAGGGGGATTCATTTTAAAAAGCTGCTTTCTATGTGGATGGTATGGTTACTGCAGGCGATGATGTCCTTCGGGTGCTTATAAAATGGATCAGGCTGACAATAAAAGTTCTAATTTTTTATTGTCAGCCTATTGTCATGGCTTATTGTCAGCATGTAAACCGATGATAATCATTATACTATTGGAGAAAAACTTTGGTTGACAATAAGAATCATCAAATTTATATGTAATCTTCTTCTGTCCTGTCAAAGTTTGTCCTGTAAAGGATAAGTAGCAGTTGACAACTAAAGAAAATAGTAGCTACAGTTGGAAAGAAAAGGAAGTCTTGCTTACTATATTAAGCATATTTTTGCTATATTTGTGCAATATAAAGAGCATATTTTATGGAAAAACGAATAATAAAGGCAATTATAGCCGAGCGTCAGCAAGAAATTAGTAAGATTCAGCTGGTTGAAAGACCGATATATTTTGAGGAGCAGGCGAATTATGTTCTGGTTGGTATTCGTCGTGCGGGTAAGTCTTATCAAATGTATCAGGATATACAGAATCTTGTAAGATTGGGTAAAGTGACTTTTGAAGACTGTCTTTATATTAATTTTGAGGATGAGCGTATCTCTTCTATTGAGGCTTCGGAGCTAGGACTTCTGTTGGAGTGTTATGCTGAAATGTATGATAACCGTAAGCCTTTGATATATCTTGATGAGATTCAGAATATTGACGGATGGGAAAAATTTGCTCGTAGGCTGGCTGATTCTAAATATAGGGTTTTCATTACCGGAAGTAATGCGCGAATGCTTAGTAGGGATATTGCCACTACTTTGGGCGGACGATATATCATACGGGAAGTATTTCCCTTTTCATTTGCAGAGTATCTCACTTTTCATCAGATTCACTTGAAGGCAAACTGGGAATTTGAACCGGAACAACGGCTGGAAGTCATTAAGCAGTTCAATACCTATTTTCATTTCGGAGGATTTGCCGAAACGTTTTCTTTGATAGATAAACGGGAATGGATTAATTCGTTATATCAAAAGATTTTACTGGGAGATATTATAGCACGCAACGAGATTCGCAATAGCGCTGCTATCCGGCTATTGGCAAAGAAGCTTGCTGAAAGTGTCATGCAGCCAATTACGCAGACACGATTATTGCATATTGTAAAATCTTCTGGTAGTGGTATCAGCCGTAATACATTGGCAGATTATCTCACTTATATGAATGATGTTTATTTGACTTTTAACATCCCCAATTTTACAGATTCAGTAGCTGAACGCATGTCTAGTTGTAAAAGGTATTTTTATGATAATGGGTTGCTCAGTAATTTTCTGATAAATGCCGAAACTAAACTATTGGAGAATATCGTTGCTGTAAATTTAATAGAGCGATATGGAAAAGAAGAAGATAGAGTGTTTTTTTATAATAAGGGTATTGAGGTGGATTTTTATATTCCTGATGAAGGAATGGCTATACAAGTATCATATAGCATTGATGATCCGATTACCCGGGAACAGGAGGTCAGGGCTTTATATAAAATGTCGGAAGTTTTTGGCTTGAAAAAGACTTTTATCATTACTTGGGATGAAGAAAGGACAATTTCAGGGAATGAGTTGGATATAGAAGTCGTGCCGGTTTGGAAATGGCTGTTGCGATATTGCTGACATTGAAAGGTGCTAAAACTGATTTTGCAACTTTGTTGCATAAATCATTTGCTACCTTTGCATCAACTAAATGATGAATGTTATGGGACATTGTAGTTGTGGCGCTCACTCATGCGCAACAGAAAAAAAGGTTGATGCAAAGATTTCGAACTTCCATGAATATGGGAAAGTGATATTTTCTCTCCTGCTTCTGGCAGGTGGAATAATAATGAATGCTCTTGATTTAGCATTCTTCCGTGAAGGATATGTTTCTTTGATATGGTATATCGTAGCCTATCTTCCGGTAGGAATTCCGGTGATGAAAGAAGCCTGGGAAAGTATCAGGGAAAAAGACTATTTCAGTGAGTTTACTCTAATGATTATTGCTACTCTGGGGGCTTTCTATATTGGCGAATATCCAGAAGGCGTAGCCGTGATGCTATTTTATACGGTAGGAGAACTGTTTCAGGGTAAAGCGGTAGATAAGGCCAAACGTAATATCGGAGCCTTGTTGGACGTAAGACCCGAAAAAGCACTGGTACTTAGAGAGGGTAATCTTGTTACTGAAAGTCCTAAAAAGATAAAAGTCGGTGAAATCATAGAAATAAAGGCAGGTGAGCGAGTGCCATTGGATGGAATCATGCAAAATGAAGTTGCCGCCTTTAATACAGCTGCATTAACGGGCGAAAGCGTGCCTCGTAATATTCGGAAAGGGGAGGAAGTGCTTGCTGGAATGATTGTAACCGACAAGGTAATCCGACTTGAAGTGACGAGACCTTTTGACAAGAGCGCACTCGCCCGAATATTGGAACTTGTTCAGAATGCCGCCGAACGCAAAGCCCCGGCAGAATTGTTTATTCGTAAGTTTGCCCGTGTTTACACACCGATTGTTATCATACTGGCCGTATTAATTGTATTATCTCCATTGGTCTATTCACTTATCAATCCTGCATTTGTATTCACATTTAATGATTGGCTATACAGGGCTTTGGTCTTTTTGGTGATTTCATGTCCATGCGCATTGGTGGTTAGTATTCCATTAGGCTATTTTGGTGGTATCGGAGCGGCATCCCGATTGGGTATTTTATTCAAGGGCGGTAATTATCTGGATGCTATCACTAAGATCAATACGGTGGTATTCGATAAAACAGGAACCCTGACAAAAGGAACCTTTGACGTGCAGGCCTGTAAAAGTGCAGGCGATATTTCGGAAGAAGAATTAGTGAAACTGATTGCTTCGGTAGAAAGTGATAGCACACATCCGATTGCCAAGGCTGTTGTGAATTATGCGAAAGAACGAAATATTGAACGCGTAACCGTTGCCGATACGAAAGAATATGCCGGCTTCGGATTGGAAGCAACGGTAGACGGAATACCGGTTCTGGTTGGTAATTGCCGGTTACTGTCCAAGTTTGATATATCCTTTCCGCAAGAATTGTTGAAGATAACGGATACCATTGTAGTCTGTGCTGCTGGAAACCGTTATGCCGGTTATCTGTTGTTGGCTGATGCCTTGAAAGAAGACGCAAAGGTAGCTATTGACCGCTTAAAAGCTTTAAATATTGAAAACATACAGATATTATCCGGTGATAAACAGAGTATTGTTACTAACTTTGCGGAGAAGCTCGGCATATCGAAAGCCTATGGCGACTTGCTGCCGGAAGGGAAAGTGAAACACTTGGAAGAATTGCGTCAGGATGAGGCAAACCGGATTGCATTTGTCGGCGATGGAATGAATGACGCACCGGTGCTCGCTTTAAGTCACGTCGGTATTGCTATGGGCGGATTGGGCAGTGATGCAGCCATTGAAACAGCCGATGTCGTGATACAGACAGATCAGCCGTCGAAAGTAGCCGAAGCTATCAAAGTTGGAAAGCTGACACGAAGAATCATTTGGCAGAATGTATCACTGGCATTTGGAGTGAAATTGCTTGTGTTGATTTTGGGAGCCGGTGGAATCGCTACTCTTTGGGAGGCTGTTTTCGCAGACGTAGGCGTTGCGTTGCTTGCCATTATGAACGCCGTCAGAATACAGAAAATGATAAAGTAGGAGAAAGATGGAAGAAGATATTTATTTGGATAAGCTGGTCAGAAGAGACATTAAGCCAACTGCAATAAGGCTTTTGGTGATAAAAGAGATGATGCAGGCAGAGCGTGCAGTGTCATTGCTTGACCTCGAAACATTGCTCGACACAGTCGATAAATCGACTATATCCCGTACTATTGCTCTCTTCTTGTCTCATCACCTTATACATAGCATAGACGATGGAAGCGGCTCGTTGAAGTATGCCGTTTGCGACAACTCCTGCAATTGTGTGGTACAGGATTTACATTCGCATTTTTATTGTGAGAAATGCCATCGTACATTCTGCCTGGAAGGCACCCATATCCCGGTGATTGATTTGCCTGAAGGATTTACTTTGCATAGCATTAATTATGTCCTTAAAGGGATTTGTCAGGAATGTTCCTCCATGGGAATGACATTGGCAATGAAATAAAAAAGACCGAAACCCGGAACGATAAAAAGATCGTCAGGTTTCGGCCTTCTGCTTTCGCTAATATTGTTTGATTAGTCAATATTGGGATTCAAAGCATGCCAGTCCTTGATGGCTGGGATGATTCCCATTTCAATCACTTCGTCACGAAGTTTACATAAGTGTTCGTAGCTCTTTTCTAATTCTTCCTGTTCGGCAGGAGTTCCGGCTACTTCTTTATAAGTAACGCCGTCTTTAGTAATTGAAGTTTCCATCGCCATCATGATATGGTCGAATTTGCCATTGGAAACATACGTTCCGGCAGGCCAGCGGAATGGCTGCCCGCCCATAGCAGCAGCAATCATTTCGATAGACAGATAAGCCGGACTTTGGAAAGAAGAACGGCCGCGAAGGTCGATGATATGTTTTCCACCCTGGATGACACGTACTTTCAGTGCTTCCCATTCCGTCAACGGAAGGCGGGTAGTACCGATGAAATCGGTCAGGGGCTCTCCTTTTATTTTAGTGGTAGATGCAAATACAGCCATTTGTTCTCCATGACCGCCATACGTACGGCAATTCTGAATGTCGGAAGCGGGGATATGGAAGTATTTCACCAGTTCGTTTTGCAAGCGGGTGCTATCCAACGCAGCCAATGTAGAAACTTGTGAAGGTTTCAAACCTGAATACAACAAAGTAATCAAGCCGGTGATGTCTGCAGGATTAAAGATGACAACGATATGTTTTACGTTCGGGCAATATTGACGAACGTCTTTTCCGAATTGAGCGGCAATCTCTGCATTTCCTTTCAACAGATCTTCGCGGGTCATACCTGCCTTACGGGCGGCTCCACCGGAAGAAACAATATAAGAAGCTCCGGTCAGTGCTTCTTTGATGTCGGAAGTATAGGTAAGGTTGACACCTTCAAAACCGCAATGATACAGTTCTTCAGCTACTCCTTCCAAAGCTGGTGCGAACGGATCATAGAGACAAATATTCGGAGTGAGTTTCATCATCATGGCTGTTTGTGCCATGTTGGAGCCGATCATTCCGGCAGCTCCCACAATCGTAAGTTTCTCGTTGGTTAGAAATTCCATAATTTTATATGTTTAAAAAGGTGAATAATTTACTCTTTCTTTTTGTCGCTACAAAGTTAACATATTAGAAAGCAAATTGTTCATTGCAAATAGTTTTGCCCGATAACGAAAAGTTATAGCTGACTGATTGAGGGATCTATTCAAAATAGATTATCTTTGTATCTTATATAATATAATAGATAAGAATATGAGCATCGAATTAGGAAAGTTCAACCAGCTTGAAGTCGTGAAGGAAGTCGATTTCGGCGTATATCTCGATGGTGGGGAAGAAGGTGAGATTTTGTTGCCTACCCGCTATGTGCCCGAGGATTGTAAGATAGGAGATTTTTTGAATGTGTTTCTTTACCTGGATATGGATGAGAGGCTGATTGCTACGACACTGACCCCGTTAGTGCAGGTCGGACAGTTTGCTTGTCTGGAAGTCTCCTGGGTAAATCAATACGGAGCTTTCCTGAACTGGGGACTGATGAAAGATCTGTTTGTGCCGTTCCGTGAGCAGAAGATGAAAATGCAGGTTGGACGGAAGTATGTGGTTCATGCACATGTGGATGAAGAGAGTTACCGTATTGTAGCTTCAGCAAAAGTGGAACGTTATCTGTCGAAAGAAAAGCCGGAATATGCTCCGGGAGCAGAGGTGAATATTCTTATCTGGCAGAAGACGGATTTAGGCTTTAAGGCAATTATAGATAATAAATATAGCGGCTTACTGTATGAGAATGAAATATTCAGTTCGATAGAGACCGGAATGGAGATGAAGGCTTTTGTGAAACAGGTGCGTGAGGATGGAAAGGTGGATTTGATTCTTCAGAAACCGGGCTTTGAAAAGGTCGATGATTTTGCGAAGACATTACTTGATTATATCAAAGAGCAGGGAGGACGGATTCATCTGAACGACAAGAGTCCTGCGGAAGATATTTATGATACGTTCGGTGTGAGTAAGAAAACCTTTAAGAAAGGAGTAGGCGATTTGTATAAGAAACGTCTGATTACCTTGCATGAGGATGGCATTGCTTTGGTGGAATCCTAAATAGAATAGGGAAATCCCTATGCACGAATAGAGGGAATCATTGGGGTGGGGAGTTTTCTCACCCTATTTTTGTACTATCAGATTAGAGATATTAATAATAAAAACTGGATAAGTATGCGTAAGATTGTAATAAGTTTCTGTATCCTACTCGCTGCTCTCTCTTTAAAGGCACAGACTGTAAGTGGAATTCGTATTGATGGCGGAGATACCCCGATTCTTGTGTATTTTGGAGGAAACCAGATGTGTCTGCCGACTACAACATGTTTTGTCGCTAACTTGAAATCAGGATATTACACCGTTGAAGTGTATGCTACGCGCTCTGCCCGTCCGGGAGAGAGAGTATGGAAAGGGAGGCGGTTATATAATGAACGTATTTATTTTGATGGGAATAGTGTGAAAGAGATTTACGTGGATGGACGTGGAGAGATTCGTCCTGGTAGTCCTGGCCGCCCCGGACAAGAGGGATATTGTCCGGATAGTCAATATGATAGAGTGATGAGTGAGCAACTTTTTAAGAAGTTTCTCAGTGAGGTGAAGAAAGAACCTTTTAAGGATGACCGCATGGAGATGATTAAGACGGCGTTGGCCGGTTCGGATTTTACTTCCGGGCAATGTCTTGAATTGACGCGACTTTATACTTTTGATGATGACCGGATGGAGATTATGAAGATGATGTATCCGCGTATTGTTGATAAAGGGGCTTTCTTTACAGTCATTGCTACGCTGACATTTTCGTCTAACAGGGATGAGATGAATAAGTTTGTGCAAAGCTACGGCAGACGTCGATAGTGATAAATGATTAAGTGTGTGGGGGGATTGAAATAATAAATGATAGGAGGTTGAATTATGAAGCGGATATTATTTTTACTTTTTGCTATCGGTTTGGGTGCCGGTATGACTGTGATGGCAGGAATGAGTACTAGCAAGATACGTAAGGAAACACGTTTTCTTACAGATAAGATGGCGTATGAACTGAATCTGACCACTCAACAATATAATGATGCGTATGAGATTAATTACGACTTTATTTATTCGGTCCGTAATATCATGGATTACGTGGCACGTGGTTATGAATGGGCGATGGATGACTATTATGAAGCGTTGGACATCCGTAATGACGATCTTCGTTGGGTATTGAGTGATGGACAATATCGCCGGTTCATGGGAGCCGATTATTTTTATCGGCCGATTTATGTGACCGGAGGAAGATGGAGTTTACGGGTTTATATCAATTATCCGAATCGCGGCTTGTTCTATTTCGGTGTGCCTTATCATTATCATACCTATTGTGGAGCGCACTATCGTCCGCATATTCATCATACCAGCTATTATCGGGGTAGATACAATAATTTTCACCATCATTCTACACCTCATCGGGTAAGAGATCAAAGAGTGTATCACTCTTACCGCCGTTCGGATTTTGGCTCGGTTCGGATCCGTCCGAATTCTTCGGTACGTCCGCATAATGCACCGACTCGTCCGGGTAATTCTTACCGTCCGGAAACAGGTCCCGGTTCTTCAAGCTCTAATCGCAGACCAACAAGCGGAAGTTCAACTGGCTTCAGTTCCTCCAATCGTGAAAGTGGAAAAACAAGTAGTAGTTCGAGAGGAAGTTCAAGTAAACGAAACGATAGTAGTTCCTATAATAGAAATAACAGTTCTGAGAGAAATAACAGCTCTTCCAGTTCCAGGCGCGGTAGTTCCAGTCGTAGTAGCTCCAGTCGCAGTGATTCTGGTCGCAGTAGATCTACCCGGAGCAATGTCTCTAGTGGACAAACAGAAAGACGCTCTTCTTCCGGAAGTGCGAGAAGCAATAGCACTCAAAGCTCTTCCCGTTCCTCTGAAAGAAACAGCAGTGGTTCAAGAAGATAACCTATTCCTTTATTATTTATATCAATCTCATTACTCCTCAGCGGAAGGAGAACTAGACTCCGGGTTTTCACCGGCTAGACTATTCCGGGCAACGCCCGTAACTTGGATGAGGTTGTGTCAGCATTTTGACACAACCTCGTTCGTTTTCGTACACCATTCTGTTTTTCTAATGAACAATTACGATTAGCTTTTGTAACTCTTCAATATCTATTTAACGAGCGGCAAATATTCTCCATAACCTTCCTCTTGCATTTTCTCTTTCGGGATAAAACGAAGGGAGGCGCTATTGATGCAATAACGTAATCCGCCTTTCTCTTTCGGACCATCTGTAAATACGTGTCCCAAATGGGCATCTCCGGTTCTACTGCGCACTTCTGTACGTATCATGCCATGCGAAGTATCTTTCTTCTCTGTGATTAGATCTTTTTGAATCGGTTGGGAAAAACTTGGCCACCCGCAACCCGAATCGAACTTGTCGGTAGAAACAAACAAAGGCTCTCCGGTGGTAATATCAACATAAATGCCTGGGCGATGCTCATTCCAGTATTCATTGTGGAAGGCCGGTTCGGTGGCATTCTTCTGGGTTACTGCATATTGTTCCGCCGACAGTTCCTTGCGGAGGGTTGAGTCATCCGGTTTTTGATACACTTTTGTTTTCGGTGCATTGGCTTTGCGTGCCATTTCAAATAAAGCGGGATTGATATGGCAATATCCTCCCGGATTTTTATCCAGATAGTCCTGATGGTAAGTCTCTGCCGGATAGAAATTAGTCAATGGCTTTACTTCTATAGCGATAGGAGTCTTATATTGTGCAGACAATAGTTTAATAGCCTGGTTAATGACAGGAAGATCTTCTTTATCTACATAATAAATTCCGGTTCTATACTGTGTTCCCCGGTCATTACCCTGACGGTTGAGGCTGGTAGGGTCAATTGTCTTGAAATACAGATCGAGCAGCAAATTTAAATCTACCGTTTTAGGATCATAAACCACCTTTACCGTTTCCGCAGCATTGGTTTTTCCTGAACAGACCTGTTCATAACTCGGATTGGCAACATTACTGTTGGCATATCCTACTTGAGTACTTTCTACTCCTCGAATTTGTTTCAGGAAATGTTCTGTTCCCCAGAAGCATCCTCCTGCAAAATAGATTTCTGCTTGATTTTTCATTGGTTTAGCAACTCCTAAAAATGTATTACTAATCACTACGATCACTATGATGATAAAACACTTCATATCCGTTAGTTCTTTCTATAATAACGAATGAACCAACGGATATGTTTTAAGGAACTACTATACTAAACTCAAATATATTTCTTTTTATTCAATGACTTGTCCTTTGTAGAAATCCAGAATTTTAGTCCGGAACAGATAGTCGTATTTTGCTTGCAACTTATCCGAAAGAGCTTTCGTCAGATTAAGTTTGGCTTCATTATATTCTACAAAGGTAGCTTTGCCGTTATTGAATTTCTCACTCATCAAGCGGAAAGACTCCTCGTTGGCTTTCACTGCCACTTCACTGGAGTTGTACTTGCTTTCAGCAGCTAGAGCATTATACCAAGCCTGCTGAATCTCTTTGTAGAGTACTTTCTTTGCGTTATCCAATCTCAAAGATAAGTCTATTTGTTGTAAACGAGCGGTGCGTACTCGGTTTCGTGTAGAAAAACGATTAAAGATCGGAACGCTCAAATTGAATCCTACATACTTATTCAAGTTGTTCTTTATCTGACTGCCGAAGCTGTTTTCTGATCTTCCGCTCACAGTATAATAATTGCTACCCAAACCGGCGCTGAAAGAGAGTTGTGGATAAAACGCACTTTGGGCAATACGAATACTATTAAGACTACCTTGCAAACGATATTCTGCAGCCTTAATGCTTGGTTTGTAAGCAAGTGCCTGTGTATATATGTCATCCGGCGGAGTGAGAGATTCGAACTCTAGTTCTTCCTTAGGACCTTCGAGCACGAATCCTTCAGGCGTAGGTAATTCCAAAAGTTGGGTGAGGTCTAATAATGACAACTTGTATGTATTGTCTGATTGTACAGCAGTCATTTCATCCTGTGCAACACGGGCTTGTGCTTCGGCCACTTCAGAAGAGGACGCCTTACCCACTCCGTGGAGCCCTTGGATGCGCTTTAACTGGTCTTTGCTTAAATCTACCTGATTATGAGCAACCTTACTTAATTCTTGGTTGAATAAAACCTGCAAATAAGCGGAAGTGACATTGATTGCAATGTCTTCTTTGGCTTTATTCAAATCTTCTATAGCAGCTTTTAAATCCAGTTTGGCAAGTGAATATTGGTTGGGCAATTGCAAACCGGTAAATATAGGTACGTTTGTTCCCAAGCTGAAACTGGTATTGGCGCTGTTGATGTCACTATACGAGTTGTCTATCGGAGAAGCGGTACGCCCCCAACTCCAGTTTTGACTGGCACTACCACTCAAATTCGGAAGGCGTGCCCATTTAGTGGTGTTTACGCTCACTTTGCCTGCTTCGACATTATTGGCCGATTGACGGATTTCTATATTATGCTCAATGGCATAGTCGATACATTGCCGCAGCGTCCACGCTTGCGAAGAGTTGTTCTGTGCCTGGATGGAGGTGATTCCGACTCCGGCAAGCAGAAGGGCTGATATGGTTTTACGAATTATTTTCATCGGATTCAATTATTTATCTTTTTTCTCTGCACCACGTATTTTGTCCTGAATGGTTACCCCTTTCTTGATTTCTATCTTGATCCCATCACTCATACCGGCAGTCACCTGTGTACGCTGGAACTTTTGTTCGGGCACTGAATCTGTCATGATGTACACAAATGTAGAGTCACCACTAAATTCAACAGTGCTTTCGGGTACTGCCAATACCTGATTGGCTCTTTGTAATACGATTTCCGCATTAGCCGAATATCCGGAACGGATCAGTACGGAATCCGGAATGGTAATTGCAGCCTTGATTTCAAATTGGTTGGCACCATTGGTTTCTACCCCTTTCGGAGAGATATATTCCAGAATGGCGTTGAAAGTCAGATTCTGCAAAGCTCCGATTGTCAGTTTGATCGGCATCTGTTCATGGATACGTCCCACTTCCGTTTCATCAATATTACCACGGAAAATCATGTCGTTCATATTGGCTACTGTGGCGATAGTGGTTCCGTCGTTGAAAGTGTTGCTCATGATAACGGAGTTTCCAGCCTTGACAGGTATATCCAGAATCAGTCCGTCGATAGTGGAACGAATCAGGGTACTGCTGAAAGAGGCACTGTTTTTGGTAATCCCTTCTTTTACGATTTCCAGATTATCTTTAGCCGTCTGTCTTTCTTCGCGAGCCTGTTTCAAAGCTACTTCACTTTTCTCATATTCTTCCCGGCTAATCAGCTGATCTTCGTACAACTTCTTTACGCGGGCAAAATCCGTTTCTGCCTGTGTTGCATTAATCTCTGCCAGGCGCACACGACTTTCCGCAGAATTCAGTTGACCGAGTTCAGGGATTACTTTTACTTTGGCGATAACTTCCCCTTTCTTCACAGCTTGTCCGGCTTCTTTGTACACTTCGTCGATAATACCCGAAATCTGCGGCTTGATTAAGATTTCGTCTCTCGGTTCCACCTTTCCGGTAGCTACTGTTGTTTTTTGGAGGTCAGTCACTTCCGGTCTAACTGTTTCGTAAGTGATTACCTTAGGTTTGGATTTCTGATAAAGGAACACAAATGTTCCGACAAGAATGATAGCAATGACTACCAATAATGCGATTTTCAGATACTTTTTCATCTTGGATATATATGTTTAATTTCTAATTCTCAACTCTCAACTCTCCATTCTCAACTTCTACTCCTCCCGGATCGCTTCAATCGGTTTGATAGCCATAGCTCGGTAAGCGGGTGCCAGTCCGGCTAGCATACCCAACGCAATCAGTAAGATACACGTTCCGACTGCCAGTCCGAAGGTAACTTGGAAACGGATATCACCTCCATTTGAGTTAGCTGCCATTTCTGTTAGTTGCAGCACTATGACGGCAAAGGAGATTCCGCACATTCCTGCAAGGGCGGTCAGCACTATGCTTTCAGACAGAATCTGTTGCAGGATATCTTTCGGACGTGCTCCGATTGCCCGGCGGATACCGATTTCAGTGGTACGCTCTTTTACGGTGACCATCATGATATTGGACACGCCGATAGCACCCGCCAGCAAAGTTCCCAATCCTACCATCCAGATGAGTATATGGATACCGGTAAACAAGTTATCGATCATAGAAAACATCGCTTCGGCATTCAGATACATAAGTGCCTGTTTGTCGTTGGGAGCGATATAATGCGCAGCTTTAATGATCTGTTCCATTCGGGGGTGTATGTCGGACACTTTGACTCCATGTTTCACGGTGAAACAGATCACGTCAATCTGCCCTCCCAGATTGTAAGTCTGTTGCATGGTAGTAAAAGGAAGGATGACCGCCTCCGAAGACCGTCCTTGTATGCTCATGTTTCCTTCGGAAGCAGACATTCCGATGACTTGGTAATAGATCCCATCCACACGTATGTATTTGCCACACGGATCTTCGTCCGGCTTGAAAAGACTCTCGTAGATTCTTTTCCCGATAACGCACACTTTGCGTGCTTCCTTTATATCTACATCATTGATAAACCTGCCGTATGCTATCTCCTGTGATTCGATATGGAGATAGTCCGGATACAGTCCTTTCACACTGCAATCGTATTTTTTATCTTCGTATACGGCTTTGGAGCCCCAGCGGGCTGCGGAAGGAGTAATCACTTCCGCTTCTTTGACTTGTGACCGGAGGCGGTTGATATCTGTTGCTTCCAGATCCCACCATCTTCCTTTGCGAAAACCTTTGTAAGCCTCGCCCGTTCTTTGCGCGGCAAGGAAACCGGAGTTGGTGGCAAATCCTTCAAAGTTTTTCTTCATCATCTCTTCCAATCCTTGTCCGCCTCCGATAAGGGCTACGAGCATGAAGATTCCCCAGAACACGCCGAATGCGGTCAGCAGGCTTCTTGTTTTATTTCTTGTGATGGTAATGAGGATTTCCTCACAGGTGTCCATGTCTATTTTCATAATCTTAATCTGCTCTAAGTGCTTCAATCGGACGGATGCTGACAGCCTTGCGGGCAGGGAACAATCCGGCTAACGTTCCGGCGATTATTAATGTAAGTGTAGCTTGAATGGCGATTTTTATATCGACGGTCGGATTCAGGAAGACGGTTGTTGTCCATCCGCCGGTATCCATGACTTGATTGCCGAAAGCGGCATTCATCCATTCGGTCACTCCGATGCCCGCCACCATACCTATGTAGCCGAATAAAGTAGTGATGATTACACTTTCTACAATAATCAGCCAAAGGATCGAGCCCGGTCTGGCTCCCAACGCTTTGCGGATACCGAATTCGCGTGTACGTTCTTTAACGGTGATCAGCATGATATTGGATACTCCTACAATGCCGCTTAAAAGAGTGAAAATGCCGATTACCCAAATTCCGGTACGTAGAATGGCCATACCTTTTTGTTGTTGCAGATAATTGGTGAACTGATTCCATATCCATAAGGCGCTGTTGTCGGTAGGATCGAAACGGTAGTTGGCTCCCAAAGCTTTCCGATACTCTTTTTCAAAATTATTATTCGCTTCAATCGTCTCCAGATTCTTCGTAGCGATGGTCAGACAGCTCAGCTTGTCTCCTTGATTATAGATCGTTTGCAGGGTAGAGAAAGGTATGAGGGCAGGTTTTTCACCACTATCTCCTTTGTCGTTGCAAAGTCCCACTACCCGATAGGTAACATTTCCTATATTGACAAACTGCCCGATAGGTTCGGTATGTGTCTTATGAAAAAGAATCTCAGCCGTTTTTTTATGTAGGACGATTACTTTCCGTCTTTCTTTAATATCCGTCTCATTAATGAAACGTCCTTTAAAGAGCTTTATGGTTTCTATTTCTATATGATTGGGAAAGACGCCTGCCAACCCGACACTGGCATATTCCGAGCCGAAACTGATGGTGACGGTACCTTGCCAGATGGAAGCTCCGGCCTTAATTACATAATCCGGAAAACGAGTGTCGGTGATCCGTAAGTCCTTGTTGTCCAGCTGAATTTTCCGTCCCTCTTTGAGTCCGTCGTAAGACTTGGAAGTCCATCCCGGATAGATTTTAATACTGTTCAGTGCACGTTCCGAAGAAGACTCTTCGAAAGCATGAATCAGTCCGTTGCCGGCCCCTAAGAGGACGATAAGCATGAATATTCCCCATGCCACAGCGAACCCTGTGAGGAAAGTCCTTAGCTTGTTGCGCTTAATGGTGCTGTATATTTCTTGCCAGATGTCGATCATGTCTGATTGGTCTTTATTTCATGAATCCGTTTTTACCGAAAGGAGAAGCGTCATGGGCAATGTTGTCTTCGATTCGTTCAATGATACCATCCTTAATGTGTATTATCTTGTCGGTCTGGTTGGCAACTCCGCTTTCGTGTGTGACGACTACGATGGTCATCCCCGTCCGGTGCAGGTCTTTCAGTATTTGCATCACTTCTACGGAGGTCTTACTGTCCAATGCTCCTGTGGGCTCGTCCGCCAGAATAATCTGCGGTCGGGTGATGAGTGCGCGGGCGATGGCTACACGCTGTTTCTGTCCGCCGCTCATCTCGTTCGGCATATGATGCGCCCAATCCTTCAATCCCACCATGTCGAGATATTCCAGTGCCATGGCGTTTCTCTTCTTCCGGCTTACGCCTTGGTAATAGAGTGGGAGAGCTACGTTCTCCACTGCGTTCTTAAACGAGATTAAGTTAAATGATTGGAAGATGAAGCCGATCATACGGTTCCTCAGCTCGGCGGCACGGCTTTCGCTTAGATTCTGAATCAACTGTCCGTTTAATAGATAGGTGCCCGTGTCGTACGTATCCAATATCCCCAAGATATTCAATAGGGTTGACTTCCCGGAACCGGACGCTCCCATGATAGATACCATCTCTCCCTTCTCTATATCTAGGTCGATACCTTTCAAAACGTGCAGTGGGGCTCCGTTAAAGTACGTTTTGTTTATTCCTTTCAGTTGAATCATCATATTATGTAGTTACTTTATATATTAGACGTACAGTTTGCTAAATAAGTTACACTGTTGGTGAACACTTTTATCATCTGGTTACAAATATATGTTTTACTAAGATACCTTGTATCGCAAGGTACTACTAATTATGTAATATTAACAAAAAGGTCTTGATTATAAGTAGATCCTTGTTCCTTTCCTCTGTATATTGTAGGCCAAACAAGCGGCTGTCTTACCCAATTCATAAGGATACATTCATCATGCACCAACTGATGCATGATCTTCTAACGGCTGGTGCATGATCATCTACCAACTGGTGCATGATCGTCCACCAGCCGTTGGACGATGAAGCTAACCTTATCTTTGCCCTAATAGATAAAGGGAAAAGCTTTAGGCTATACAGGCATAAACCCTTAACTTTGCGGCGAAATTCAAATAGCAGAAAGATTTATGGTAACAATTGGTACGCCCAAATCGGCTACGGCAACTAAAGTCGTGCTTTGTGGCTCGGGCGAATTGGGGAAAGAGTTTGTAATAGAGTTGCAGCGTTATGGCGTGGAGGTAATCGCCTTGGATAAGTATCCGGACGCTCCGGCCATGCAGGTGGCGCATCGTTCCTATGTGGTCTCCATGCTGGATGGCGATGCCTTGCGGGAGATCATCGAGAAAGAGAAACCGGATTATATCGTGCCGGAGGTGGAAGCGATCGCTACCCGTACCTTGATGGAACTGGAGGAAGAGGGATACCATGTGATTCCTACCGCCCGTGCCACTTGGCTGACGATGAACCGTGAGGGAATCCGCCGCTTGGCGGCCGAGGAGCTGGGCTTGCCTACCTCGCCGTATCGTTTCGCCGAGACCGAGGAGGAATTCAAAGAAGCGGTGAAGGTAATCGGTATGCCTTGCGTGGTGAAGCCGATCATGAGCTCGAGCGGACACGGACAGAGCGTGGTTCGTGAGGAAAAGGATATCGATCGTGCTTGGCAGTACGCCCAAGAAGGAGGACGTGCTGGAGCGGGTAAGGTGATCGTGGAAGGTTTCGTGGATTTCGACTATGAGATTACCCAGCTGACGGTTCGGCATATCGGAGGAACGTCTTTCTTGGAACCCGTAGGACATGTTCAGGTGGACGGTGATTACCGGGAGTCTTGGCAACCGCAAGCCATGAGCCTTGCCGCTAAAGCGAAAGCCCGTGAGATCGCCGGTAAGATCACCGAGGCTTTAGGCGGACGTGGTATTTTCGGCGTGGAATTATTCATTAAAGGAGATGATGTCATATTCAGCGAGGTTTCCCCCCGTCCGCACGATACCGGAATGGTGACGATGATTACACAGGATTTGTCTCAATTCGCTTTGCATGCCCGTGCGGTGCTTGGCTTGCCGATCCCTAATATCGTGTTTCATGGAGCGGGAGCTTCCCGTGCCGTTGTAGTGGAAGGGGACAGTGACCGGTTGTCTTTGGGGAATCTGGA